>Ga0335075_10002983_pt1 | contig 27028 bp, 23 predicted proteins | sample Lox_Sample_24_FD_206723 | JGI IMG/M metagenome (GOLD analysis project Ga0335075, IMG submission 206723) | Soil microbial communities from Loxahatchee National Wildlife Refuge, Florida, United States - Lox_Sample_2.4 | ecosystem: Environmental > Terrestrial > Soil > Wetlands | place: USA...
GCGCAGCTCATCGGCTGGCTCATCGTGGAGAACGGGGTCTTCCTCGGCGCGATCACCCTGGTCGCGACGTTCCCGTTCATCGTCGAGGCCGGGATCTTCCTGGACATCGTGGCGGGAGTGCTGATCATGGTGGTGTTCGTGTCCGGGCTCACCCGCCAGCTGGCCGAGGCCAGCGCCGCCGAGCTGCGGGAGCTGCGCGGATGACGGCCCTGGCCATCCTCATCGCGCTCGGCCCGCTCGGCGGGTCGGCGGCGGCGCTGGCGGGCGGCCGGGCCCGGCTGGCCGGCCTGGCCTTGACCGTAGGGGCCGCGGTCGCCCTAGGCTGTTCGCTGGCGCTGCTGGTCCTGCTGGACGGCCGGGCGCCGCTTGAAGGCTGGGACGGCTTCTTGTACGTCGACCCGCTGGGCGGATTCTTCCTGATGACCGTGGCCGGGGTGACGCTGCTTGCGGCGCTCGGGTCGATCGGCTACATCGCGGCCCAGGAAGACGACGGCGAGCTCAGCGGCTTCCAGGTGCGGCTGTACTTCACGTTCTTCGGCTTGTTCGCGTCGCTGATGCTGGCCGCGCTCGAGACCGGCAACCTCGGGCTGCTGTTCGTCCTGGTCGAGGCGAGCACGCTGGCCAGCGCGGCGCTGGTCGGCATCGAGGGCCGCGCCAGGTCGCTCGAGGCGGCCTGGAAGTACATCATCATCAGCTCGCTGGGCGTCACGATCGCGCTGGCGGGCACGCTGTTCCTTTTCTACTCGGGCAGCGCGCTGCACCTCGGTTCCAACCTGGGCTTGACCTGGCCGTACCTGCTCATGCACGCCCACGCGCTGGCTCCGCAGAGCCTGCGGCTGGCGTTCCTGCTCGCGGTGGTCGGCTACGGCACCAAGGTCGGCCTGGCGCCGATGCACACCTGGCTGCCCGACGCGCACGCCGAGGCGCCGAGCCCGGCCAGCGCGATGCTGTCCGCGGCGCTGCTGAACACCGGCATGTACGCGATCATCAGGTTCCTGGCCATCGCGCACGCCCGGCTCGGCAGCACCTACCCGCGGGCCGTCCTGCTCTCGTTCGGCTTCGCCTCGATCGTGATCGGCGCGCTGTTCATGGTCCGAAGAGGGAACTTCAAGCGGCTGTTCGCCTACTCCTCGGTCGAGCACATGGGCATCATCGCGGTGGCGCTCGGCTTCGGCGGGACGCTAGGCCTGTACGGCGCGCTGCTGCAGACGCTCAACCACGCGCTGGCCAAGGCGGTGCTGTTCTTGTCAAGCGGCGACGTGTCACTCCGCTACAAGACCAGGGAGGCCGAGCAGGTTACCGGGCTGCTGGCCGCGGTCCCCGTCACCGGCGGCGCGCTGCTGCTGGCCTCGTTCGCCGTGCTTGGCTCGCCGCCGTTCGGCCTGTTCCTGTCCGAGCTGACCATCGTGCGGGCCGGTTTCGCCACGGCCAGCCCGGTGTTCCCGCTGCTCCTGCTGGCCCTGCTCGGCCTGGCGTTCGTGGCCTTCGCCCGGACCACGGCCGGGATGGTGACAGGCAGCCCGCCGGCCCAGCTGGCCAGCCCGTACCGCGACCGGGCGGCCGTGGCCGTGACCGCGGCGCCGGTCGTCCTCGGCCTGGCCGTGCTGCTGGTTCTCGGGCTGTGGATACCGGCTGGCCTGGATAGTGTGCTGCGGCACTCGATCGGGGTGATGTGATGACCACCGAGGCCCAGGCCGCCCAGGGAACGGTAACCAAAACGGTTCCTGCCGCAGACCTGGAGAGGGTCACAGCCGACCTTGCGAAAACGCCCGGGGCCCGGCTGGCGGACATGTTCGCCAGCGACGGTGAGGTGCCGACGCTGCGGCTCGTCTGGGCGCTGGAGTCCGGGTACCTCGTCACCGAGACCGAGATCGAAGGCGATCAGTACCCGGCGCTTTCCGACGTCGCGCCGGCCGCGTTCGTGGAGGAATGCGAGATCTACGAGCAGTTCGGCATCAGGCCGGTCACGGGCAAGCCGCTCAACCGGCTCATGCTGCCGCCGCACGCGGGACCTGCCCGCGGGGTTCCGGGGGGTCGCCCCCCCGGGCCAACACTCCCGCGGCTTGGGCACCCGCCGGCGCGGCCGCCGGAAGATGTGCACGCCCCGCACACCGTCGGCGGGCAGGCGTTCGAGTTCCCGTTCGGGCCGGTCAGGCAGGTCGGCGCGGAGAGCCTTTACTACGGCCTGGTGACCAGCGGCGAGGAAGTCGTCGACGTCTACCTGTTCACCTGGCACAAGCACCGCGGCGTGGAATGGCGGCTGCGCGGCCGGACGCCGGGCCAGGCGATGTTCTTCGCCGAACGGGCCGAGGGGCTCAGCGCCGTCGCGGTCGGCTGGGCGTTCGCCGCGGCCGCGGAGGCCGCGCTCGGCGTCGCGCCGCCGCCCGCGGCCGGCCGGACCCGGGCCGTCGCGCTCGAGCTGGAACGGCTGTACAACCACGCCGCTGCCACGGCCGCGCTGTGCCAGGCCACCGGGCTGACCGTGGGCCAGTCGGCGGCCGAGATCGCGCTGGAACGGCTGCTGCGGGTCAACGCGGCCGCGTTCGGCCATAGGTACCTGTTCGGCGTGGTCGAGCCCGGCGGGGCCACTCGGACTCCGGACACCGACGTGCTGCGCCGCGACCTGCCGGGCGCCTACGGTGAGCTGCGCCGGGCCGCCGACGCACTGCTTGGCACGAACTCTTTCGTCGACCGGCTGGAAGCCTGCGGCATCCTGACCGCCGAACAGGCCCGCCGCCTCGGCCTGGTCGGGCCGGTTGCCCGGGCTACCGGGATAGCGGCGGACGCGCGGCTTAACGCCTCGGCCCCGCAGAACGGGAATCCTTACGTCGGCCACCCGGTCATGGTCGCCACCGCCGAGGACGGTGACGTGTTCGCGCGGTTCCAGGTGATGCTGGCCGAGGCGGCGGAATCGGTCAGGCTCATCGGGGAGTTCCTTGACGCGGGCACCGCGGCGGAGTGCGCCGCGCTGCCCGTGAAGGGGGCCGCGGAGGCGGGTGGCGGCAGCGGCCTCGGGTGGGCCGAGTCGTCGCGGGGCGAAGTGCTGGCCTGGGTGGCGCTGGACGAGGACGGGCGCATCACAAGGGCGCGGCTGCGGCCGGGGTCTGTCCGCAACTGGCGTGGCTTCGACGACGCGTGCCGCTCGCAGAACGTGTTCACCGACATCCCGATCATCGAGGCCAGCTTCTGGCTGACCGCGGCCGGAATGGCCCGCTGAAGGAGGTGAGGTACGGTGCCACTCTGGTTTGCCCGGGGACTGCGCCGCGGGGTGGTCACGACCCGCTACCCGGCCAGGCCCGACGAGTCGGCCGCGTCGCTGCCGACGCCGCCTGCGTTCCGGCCGGATCGGCTGACCCGCGAGGCCGCCGACCGCTTGGTGGCGGTGTGCCCAAGTCGTGCCCTGGAGCGGCGGGACGACCTGCTGGTCTTTGACGTCGGCGCGTGCACCGCGTGCGGCAGGTGCGCCCGGGCCGCTCCGTCCGCGGTCAACGCCAGCGAAGAGTTCGAGCTGGCCACCACGGACCGTTCGGCCCTTATAAAAAAGATTCCGATACGGGGAGATGCGTGATGAGCCCCAGCCAGGACGAGACCGAGACGGCCAGGCGGCTGCGAGAGGCGATCGCCCGGCAGTTCGGCCGCAGCCTGCACATCCGGACCCTGGACACCGGGTCGTGCGCGGTGTGCGAGCAGGAGATCCGGCTGCTGTCCGCGCCGCATTACGACCTGCACCGGCTCGGCTTCTTCTTCACCCCCGCGCCAAGGCACGCGGACCTGCTGCTTGTCACCGGGCCCGCGATCCGCGCGTTCGACGTGGCGGCGCGCAAGACCTACGAGGCGATGCCTGGACCCAAGGTGGTGGTCGCGACCGGCGCGTGCGCGCTGGGCGGGGTGTATCCCGCCGACCCGTTCGTGCACGGCAACGTGGGCGAGGTCCTGCCGATCGACGTGTGGATCCCGGGCTGCCCGCCGAGCCCGCTGGCGCTGCTGCAGGGCCTCGGCGTGGCGGTCGGCCGACTGGCGGAAAAGACACCGGGCCTTACGTTCATAGCCGCCGACCCTATGGGGAGTGAGACGTGAACCCTTTGGAGGTCCTCTACGGTGCGGGCGGGGCCTGGCTCGTCGCCGCCCTAACCGGGCTGCTGGCCGGATCGTGGAAGGCAGGGCTCCGGGCCAGCTGCGCGCTGTCCGCCCTCGGCGGCGCGGCCGCGACCGCGGCCGGCGGCTGGTCACTGGTGTACGGCAATACACGCGTGGTCACGGCGGGCGCGGCGACCATCACCGGCGGCCCTGTGCAGCTCCAGCTGACCAGCCTGGCGGGCGTGTTCGTGGCGCTGCTCGGCGTCGTCGCGGTGGCGATCGCCTGGTACGCGCCGCGCTACCACGAGCCATCCCGGGGCACGGGCTTGTACCTGGCGGCCTACAACGTGGCCGTGCTCGCCTGCCTGGGCGTGCTGGCCGCGGGCGGCATGGTGACGTTCCTTGTCGCCTGGGAGACGATGAGCCTGGCGTGTTATCTGGTCATCTTGCGCCATCCGCGCAGCGGCGAGACGGCACGGGGCGCGTTCTGGTTCCTGGCCCTGTCCGAGATCGGTTTCCTGCTGGTCGTGGCCGCGTTCGTGATCCTTTCCGCCAAGACGCACGCCACCCAGCTCGACGTGATCGCGGCCCGCGGACAGCTCGTGCCCGGCGGCTGGCGCGCGGCCGCTTACCTGCTCGCGCTGTCCGGGTTCGGGTTCAAGGCCGGGCTGGTCCCGCTGCACGTGTGGCTGCCCGAGGCGCACCCGGTGGCCCCGGCCGACGGATCGGCGTTCCTGTCCGGCGTGGTGGTCAAGCTCGGCGCCTACGGCATCGCGCTGTTCGCGTTCCGGCTGGATCCGGTGGCCGGGTCGTGGCCCGGACTGGTCACCATGGGCGCGGGCGCGGTCAGCGCCGCCATCGGCATCCTGTACGCGCTGCGGGAGCGCGACATCAAGCGGTTCCTTGCCTTCTCGACCATCGAGAACACCGGGATCATCGTGACCGCGTTCGGCGCCGCCATGATCTTCCATTCCTACCGCCTGTTCGCGCTGTCCGCGTTCCTGCTCATCGCCGGCCTGTACCACGTGGCCAACCACGGCTGCTACAAGACGCTGCTGTTCCTCGAGGCGGGCGTGGTCGAGCACGCGGCCGGGACCAGGGACATGGACCGCCTCGGCGGGCTGGTGCACCGGCTGCCGCGCAGCGCGGTGATCGCGTTCATCGGCACCCTCGGGATAGCCGCGCTGCCGCCGCTGAACGGGTTCGTCAGCGAGTGGCTGATCTTCCAGGGCCTGTTCCAGGGCTTCCGCACCGGCAGCCACCTGACCGCGATCCTCATCGTGCTCGCCGCCGCGACGCTTGGTCTCACCGGCGGCCTGGCGATCTACGCGTTCGTACGCGGCTTCGGCATCCCGTTCCTCGGCATGCCAAGGACCAGGCAGGCGGCGGACGCGCGGGAAACCGGCCAGCCGGTGGCCGGCCCGGCGCTGCTCGCCGTGGCCTGCGCGGCGCTCGCCGTCGGCGCGCCTGTCGTGCTCGCCGCGCTGTCCCGCACCGCGCGCACGGTCACCGGAACCAGCCTCGGGCCGCTGTTGCTGCCGGGGAAGCTCACCGTCATCCCGGCCCACACCGACTTCTCCGCGTTCTCCCCCACCTACCTGGCCACCTTCCTCGCCGCCGCGTGCGCCGTGCCCGCGCTGATCTACCTGGCCGGACGGCCGCGCGCGGCGAGCGTTTCCGTGCCGGTCTGGGACGGCGGCATGGTCAGCTTCCGGCCGCGGATGCAGTACTCGGCCATGACGTTTTCCGCCCCGACCAGGGTCACCTTCGACGCGCTTTACCGGCCGTCTGTCTCCGTCCACCGCGCCTCCGACGACGATCCGGCCGGTCGTTCGGGGCCGGTCCACTACGAAGCGCAGGTGACCCCAGTGTTCGAGCGGTACCTGTACCGGCCGGTGGTGCGGGCGGTCGAGTGGCTGGCCGACTTCGTCAGGCCGCTGCAGTCGGGCGACGTGAACCTGTATTTGCTTTACGTGTTCGCCATGATCCTGCTCGCCTACCTGCTTGGGGCGGTGTGAGCGGAAGGGTAGAGTCGGGGCAGGCGATGAGGCTCGCCTGAACCGCCGGCCCGGCTGATAGCTTCTACCGCGCTTCGTGCTGGTGGAGGCTTTATGGGGTCGGGGCCGCAAGGGTGGCTGGTACTGGCCTACCGGCTGCCGGCCAACCACGGGCTGAAGATCGCGGTCCGGCGGCGGCTGACCGGGATCGGCGCGGTCTTCCCGGCCAACGCGGTGGCGGCGCTGCCCGCTTCTCCCTCGGCGGAACGGGTGCTGCGCCGGCTGCGGAGCCAGATTTCCGAGGCCGGAGGTTCGGCCCAGGTGCTGCGGGCCGAGGTGCTCGAGGGCGCGCGGGATCTCGCCGCGGCGTTCAACGTGGCGCGTGAGCGGGAGTACGCCGAGATCATCGCCGGGTGCGGCGAGATCATGGCCGGGATCGAGGCGCTGACGGCGGCGGGCCAGTTCAGCTATCAGGATCTGGGCGACAAGGACGCGGAGCTAAAACGGCTGTCTGAGCGCGCGGAAACGATCCGCGCCCGCGACACCCAGGGCGCGGCCAACGCTGAGTCCGCGCTAAGTGCCCTGGGCAGCGCCCAAGCGGCGCTCGATGACTTCGCGTCGGGCGTGTACCGGACCGACGGCGCCGCCCCCGGCCGGTCGTGAACGGGTCCGGAGGCTGGTGCCACGGCTCGTTCGGGCTAAATAGCTACGGCAGGGTCCGGGGCGGCGGGGATGATCATCTCGAACGTCGATCCCTCGCCGCTGGCACTCCGCGCCCGTACCGAGCCGTGGTGGGCCTCGGTGATGGCCCGTACGATCGGCAGGCCGAGACCGAACCCGCCGGCTTCGCGGCTACGGTAGGGCTCGGCGCGGGTGAACCGGCCGAAGATGCGCTCCAGTTCCTCGGGCGGGATGCCGCTGCCCGAGTCGGTCACGGCCAGCACCACGTTCGTGTCTCGGGTAGCGACGCTGACCTCGATGGTGTCCCCCGGCTCCGTATGCGCGACGGCGTTCTCGAGCAGCGCGTCAAGCGCGGCGACCATCCGGTCGGCGTCGGCGAGCACGGTCGCCTCGGCGACCTCGCCCAGCCGCCAGCGCCTGGGCACGCTGCCCCAGCGTTCCAGCGCGTCCAGGACCAGGGAATCGGCCGACAGCGGCGCCAGGTGCAGGAAGTCTGGCGTCCCCACCGAGGCCAGCAGCAGCAGCCGGTTGGTGAGCCGGCGCAGCCGGGCCAGCTCGCCGGTGACCACCCGGACGTCGGCGGCCACCGCCTGATCGGTAACGGCCTGCTCGATCAGCTCCGCGTGGCCGAGCGCCACCGTGATCGGCGTGCCCAGCTCGTGCGAGGCGTCCTGCAGGAACTGACGCTGCTGTTCCAGCAGCCGCACGTTCTCCTGGGAGATCTGCTGCACCTGTTCCATGGCCGTCAGCCGTTCCTGGATCGCGGCCTGCCGGCGGCGGCCGTGCCAAACCATGACTAGGAACATCAGCGCGATCAGCGGGACTTCGGCCAGGTAGTCGGCGTCCTGTTGGCCGTTGAGGACCTGGACCAAGATGAGGCCGAAGGTGGCCAGCGTCACCGCGGCCCAGGTCAGGATCGTCGGCTGGAGCCGCCACAGCCGGAACCCGTAGATCACGGTCAGGCTGACCCAGATGAGCAGGAACGGCAGCGTCTGCCAGTTCGTCATTACCCGCATGGCGACCAGGTTGATGAGCACGAACACCGCCCAGGCGATGTCCGGCCATATCGGGCGAAGCCGCCGCAGCCTGCCGCGCCGCGCGGGCACGGCGCTGGCTCCGGGGGCACCGGCACCCGGTGCCTGGACGGGTCGCTCATGGCGGCGGACAAGATCCAGCGTCCGCACGAGCTTTCTCCCGGTTTCTAAGAAGGGGACCTGGTTTGGTGTGCTATATCCTAGGCCACCTCGAGGTGACGCACGGTGCTCGCTACGAGGCTGGCCCCACGGCGAGCCGCCCACGACGGCGGTTCCGGCTTCGCGCTAGGAGCTTCAGGGCGCTGGCGATGAGCAAAGCGACAACGCCGCCGATCGCGGCGCCGAGGATGATGATAAACACAGCGCCGAGGATCATGGCGAACGCAGTCTGGATATCTGCCGCCGACGGCCCGCCAAGGGCCAGCCCTGCGGTGGTGGCTGCCGCCGCGGTGAACGCGATCCCGCCCACGCCGACCTTGACCGCCCTGTGCACCGCGCGGTTCAGGGGCCGCGCCGGGACGGGCGCTGGGGGCGCGGCGGCCGCTGGGGACCGCTCGGCCGGGGCGCGGGACGGCTCAGCCGGGAGGTCGGCGGTGAGCGCGGCCAGGTCGGCGTAGGTCCGGGCCGCGAGCGCCAGGCCCACCCGCGTGTCCAGCTCGTCCCGGGTCAGGCCGTCCTGCACGAACGCGGCCTTGATGACGTCGACCACCTGCTCGCGGTCGGCGCGCGAGGCCCGCAGGCGGCCGTAACCGGAGGTCAGCGTCGCCATTTCGTCACCCGGACCCGTCATCACCGGCGCCTCCTCCGTGTGCTCGCGCAGCTACAAGCCTAGCGCGGTAACGATCCCGGAACGCTCGGTGCGTATGGTCTCCCTTATGAGCCAGACGCGGCCGACGACCCCGGGCCGCCTGTCGTCGCTGGCATCGCCGAGGACGGCGGCGGTGCTCGGCGCGGTCGTGCTCGGGCAGTTCGTCTTCGCCCTGGTGTTCGCGGCCCTGGATCACCAGGTGACGGCAAGCTTCTTCGTCTCGACGGCCGGATACCTGGTTTTCATCGCCGTGGGCGTCGTGGTCGCGTATCACCAGCCGCGCAACCCGGTGGGCTGGCTGCTGATCTTCTTCACCTTCTTCTTCACCCTCGGCATCGACGCCCAGGAATACGCCGTCTACTGCTACCTGCTCGGCCACCGGCTCCCGCTCGCCTCGGCGGGGGTGCTGGTCAAGCCGGTAGCGACGCCCGCGTTCCTGCTGCTCCCGCTGGCCATCGGTTTGTTTCCTGACGGCGGCCTGGCATCACGGCGCTGGCGGTGGGTGCTGTGGGCTTACGCGGTGGTCTCGGCCCTCGTGGCCATCAACGCCTTCGCCCCGGCGGTCGCCGCGGTGGCCGCCCACGATGTCCACATCGACGGCACGGCCGACATCACGGATATGAGCCACCTGAGGGGATGGCTGGTGCATCCGCCCTCGTGGCTGACCGTGGCCACCTGGGCACTGCTCGCGGGAACCTGGCTGGCGTTCGTGGGCCACCAGTTCGTCGCCTGGCGCAGGTCGGCCGGGGAGCGGCGGCAGCAGCTGAAGTGGCTGGCCTGCGGCGCCGCGGTCGCCCTGGGCGTGGGCGTCATAGCCAGCTCGGCCGCCCCCGGCGTGCTGTCGACGATCCTCGGCCTAGGCCTGTTCGCACTGCCGGTCAGCATCGGGGTCGGGATCTTGAGATACCGGCTGTACGACATCGACCGCATCATCAGCCGCACGCTCAGTTACAGCATCGTCACCGGGCTGCTCGTCGGCGTGTACGCCGGGCTGGTGCTGCTGGCGACGCAGGTGCTCGAGGTTCACTCTTCTGTCGCGGTCGCGGTGTCGACGCTGGTGGCGGCGGCTCTGTTCAACCCGGTGCGGCAGCGGGTGCAGCGGGTGGTGGACCGCCGGTTCAACCGGGCAAGGTACGACGCCGACCGGACCGTGGCGGCGTTCGCGGCGCGGCTGAAGGACGCCATTGACCTCGATACCGTCCGCGGCGACCTGGCCGGAACCGTGCAGCAGACGCTGGAGCCCGTCCACTTGTCGCTGTGGGTCGGGACTGACGATCCGTGGCGTCAGCTGACCGGCAGCCAGTAGCACCGCTCCTCGCCGTAGTCGACGAACCCGGCCCGCAGCAGGGTCGGCGCCGAGGTCAGGACGCGGCCCTTGACCAGAGCCAGGGTCGCGCCGTGCTCGCGGGCCAGCCGGAGCCGCTCGGCGAGCACGGCCCGGTAGCTGCCGTGCCCCCGCGCCGACAGCAGCGTGACCGCGCCCCACAGCTGGGCCACGTCGCCGGCCAGCGTGCAGCCGCCGGTCGACACGGGCACGCCGTCGACCAGGGCCACCACCCGGAAACTTGACCACTCGGCCAGATCGCGCAGCGTCTCGTCCAGCTGACGGGCGAGCTCGGCCTCGTCCGGCTCGGTCCTCCCCCAGCCCGCGACGGTGACCGCCGAGGACGCCCGGAACGTCCGCTCGTCGTCGACAAGCTCGACGACCACGTCGCCGGGAACGTCCAACTGCGGGGGTTCGGCGCCGAACTCGAGGGCCAGCACCTGGACGGCATCGATCAGCTCGGCGCCCCTGGCGCGCAGCGCGTCCTCAGTAGCAATTGGCTCGGTCGCCGCCGAGACCCACCATGCCACGCCGGGCAGGTCCCAGCCGCGGACGTGCCTGGCGATCTCCTCGATGACGCCGTTCAGCGGCCTCGCCGTCCGCAGCCAGGTGACCTGAGCGGCGCGGAAGGTGGGGTCGAGCACCACGTCCGGATAGCGGATGAGGCGGTAGTCGTCGGTGCACAGCTCGACGGCGCCGCCAGGCAGCCATTCCATCGCGGCCGCCGCGTCAAGCACGCGCTCCCGCGTCCAAGCGTTCACGGCTGACCACCTCTCCGCTGACTGCCTCTCCGCCGGCGGCCGGGCAGCCAACGTACCGCTCCGCGCCGGCTCATTCACTATTTTTGTCCGAACGGTCCGTGGTGCTCGCTCCCCCTCCCTGCGTGCCGTGGTCCTTGTGGTCGCGGCGATGAGGGTGGCTGCCGCCGCCGCGGCGGCGGCGACACCCAGGGCGAGAATCGGCCCGCCTGCGGCGAACCCGGCGATCGCGGCGCCGCCGGCCGCGCCGCCGTTCATGATCGAGTTGATCCAGGACTGGGTCTCGGTGCCGTAGCCGGGCGGCGCCGCGCCGGCCGCCGCGCCGAACAGCGTGGCCAGCGTGGGGCCGAGGCACAGGCCCGCCAGCGGTGCGGCCACGGCGACCAGCGGGGCATACAGCCCGGCCGCGGTCAAGACGGTGAGACCGCAGGCGTAGCCGGCCAGCAGCCAGGGCAGGCGGTAGCCGCGGTTCCCGAGGAACAAGCTACCCAGGATGCTGCCGATCGAGACTTCGGCCAGCAGCGGGCCCGAGGCCCACAAAGCGTGGTGGTGCCGGACGTAGGCGGTCAGCGCGACCTCGGTCGCGCTGAGCGCGGCGTTGGTGAGCGCCGCGGTCACCAGCAGTTCGCGCAGTGCAGCCGAGCGAAGCGGGCCGAACCGCGACCGTGTTTCTCGTGTTTCTCGTGTTTCTCTGGTTTCCGGTGTTTCCCCGTCTTGCGGGGGGACTTGGGGGTTTGCGGGCCGGCGCGCGGGCTTGCCGATGATGATCACCGCCCCCGCGGTCAGCGCCAGCAGAACGACCACGGCCGCTACCGGGGAGATGCCGGTGGCCAGCGCGCTGGCCAGCACAGGGCCGGTGATGTAGGCCAGGTCGAACACGGCAGCGTCCAGCGCGAACGCGGTTTGCGCGAGGCGAGCGCCGGCGTGCGTGGACCACAGACTGCGCATTCCCGGACTCAGCGGCGGGTTGACCAGCCCGGCCGCGGCCGCGATGCCGACCAGCAGCCCGGCCGGGGCGGCCGCCAGCGAGCTGGCCAGGAGCGCTATGAGGCCCAGGGCGTAGGCCGCGCCGCATATCGCGGCGACCGGCACCAGCCCGCGCCGGTCGGCCAGCCGGCCGCGCACCGGACCGGTGGCGGCCTGGCCCAGCGTGTAGCCCGCCACCACCAGGCCCGCCACCGTCATCGAGGCGTGCTCGGCCGCCACCAGCAGCAAGGTGATGCTGACCATGCCCTGGGGCAGGCGGGCACACACGTCCGCGACCGCGAGCCTGCGCAGCACCGGCTGGGCGAACAGCCCTCGGTACGAAGCGCCGACATCCGGCTCGCTCGCCGCGTTGCTCGCGGTCTGGCTAGCGGTCACACCCGCCAACCTAACGCGGGCGGCTGCGTGCCTTTCATGATCGTGGGTAGAAATGGGCAGTATTCGCCCAAAACTACCCACGATCATGGTCGGGGGCCGGGGTGGGCGCACAAAGGGGTGGGGGGTGGGGGTGGTGGAGGGGACAATCGGGGGTTTTGGGGGGTGGGGTGGGTTGTCAGGGGGGGCGGGCGGCGACAGGCTCGTGGGTGAGGTTTAGTGGGTTCAGGTGAGGCATGGACAAGGTGATGGCGTCGGCCGCGGTGGCGGTGGCGGACATCGGGGACGGCGCATCGATCGGCATCGCGGGCTTCGGCGTCGCGCACCGGTTCCCGTCCAGCCTCATCCTTGCGCTGCGCGACAAGGGGTCGTCCGGGCTCACCGTCTACTGCAACGGGCTTGGCCAGCCTGGCTTCCCCACCGCCCACCTGCTCGCCGACAGCCACCAGATCGGCCACCTGGTGACGTGCTTCTCGGCCAGGCCTGGCGTGGTGTCAGAGGCCGAACGCCAGATCCAGGCCGGGCAGATGACGCTGGAACTTGTGCCGCAGGGCACGCTGGTGGAAAGGATGCGGGCGGGCGGGGCGGGCATCCCCGCGTTCTACACGCCCACCTCGGTCGGCACCAGCCTGGCCGCGGGCAAGGACCTCAGGTACTTCGACGGCAGGGCGCATGTGCTTGAGCGCGCCATCACCACCGACTTCGCCTTCGTCCGCGCCCACCGCGCGGACCGGATGGGGAACCTGCAGTTCCGCGGGGGAAGCCGTAACTTCAACGTGAGCTTCGCCAAGGCCGCGCGGGTCACGATCGCCGAGGCCGACCAGATCGGGCCGATCCGCCCCGAAGACGTGGACCTGCCCGGCGTGTTCGTCACCCGGGTGGTGGCAAGCACCGCGCAGATGGACGTGAAGAACCTGCCGATGCGGCCAAGCCGGCCGGCCGGAAGCGCGCGCACCTACCACGGCAAACCGGCGCTGAGCAGGGAGGAGATCGGACGCCGTGTCGCGGCGCTGCTGCCAGGCGGCGCCGTGGTGAACCTGGGCGCGGGGCTGCCCGCGCTGGTGGCCAATTTCCTGCGTGACAAGTCGGTCATCTTGCACAGCGAGAACGGGATGCTGAACTACGGCGAGTTCGCGGCAGGCGACTCGTTCGACCCGGATCTGCACGATGCCAGCGGCCACTTCGTCACCGTGCGGGACGGGGCGTCGTTCTTCGACAGCGTGACCTCATTCGAGATCGCGCGATCGGGACGGCTGGACGCGGTGGTGCTCGGCGCCTACCAGGTCGGCGCCAACGGTGACCTGGCCAACTGGGCTGTTCCCGGCATGACCGGCGGCGGGATCGGCGGGGCCATGGACCTGGCCGTGGGTGCCAGGCAGGTCATCGCGATGTGCGAGCACACCGACTCGGCCGGGAGGCCTAAGCTGGTCGGCCGCTGCGACTTCGAGGTCACCGCGCCTGGCTGCGTGGACACGGTGGTCACCGACCTGGCGCTGCTGCGGCGGGCCGAGGCCGGGTTCCGGCTGGAGGAGGTCGCGCGCGGTTTCACCGCCGCTGAGGTGGCCGCGTTGACGGGGATGGACATCGAAGTGACCGCAGACGTACGGATCATGCAGGAGCGCTGGGGAGACACCTCCGCGTAGCGATCGCCGTGCGAAGATGCGAAACTGGGGCATGCGCAGCATGCCCAGGGACGACCCCTCCTGGGACATCATGCCGGTGGCGAACCCGGACCTGCCGGAGGGTAAGCGTCGGCGGCTGATCCGCGACAGCCTGGCCAAAGACCCGGTCGGCCCGGCCCAGCCGACCTATCAGCTTCGTCACCGTGACCAGATCGTGCCGCCCAATTCCCTCGACCGCTCGTGTCGCCGGCTCCTGGTCCGGGCCCAGGTGGCGGTGGACTCGGTGCTCGATTCCGGCCTCGATCTGCCCGACACCATCACCGAACGCGCGCTGCGGCGGCACGAATGGGGTATCGCCGTTGCCCTGCGCGACATCACGGAGTTGCGGGCGGAGCACGAGTTCAACGCCGCGGCCAGCGTGGGCCCGATGACCGATGCCGTCCTGCAGCCGCACCAGCGTGCACTGCAGCTCGCGCAGGATGCCATCGCTTCCAGGATCGCGGCGCTCGACCATTATGCGGCTCAGGTGCGCGCGGCCGGGACCGCGTACCGGGACTGGCAGGACGCCCTGCGGGTTTCGAACCTGAACGACAGGTACCGCGACCTCGTCGCCAGGACCGCGGCCGACGAGCTTGCCATCGTTGAGATCAGCGGCCTGGCCGAGCAGGCCGCCGCGGCGGCGCGGGCGTTCCGCGAGACGGTGCGGGAGGTGAGCCTGGCCGCGGAGGCCCTCGTGCTTCCCGACTCGGAGGTCAGGAAAGCAGAGTTACAGGCCAAGCAGGCGGACGGCGTTGTGCTTGTAGAGAGCGGGCTTGACCTCGTCCCTGATGGCGGTGCGCTCCAGGTCGTCGCGCCATCGCTCGGGCGTGAGCATCGGGAAGTCGGTGCCGAACAGCACCTTGTCCTTCAGCAGCGTGTTCGCGTACTGCACCAGGATCGGCGGGAAGTACTTGGGCGACCATCCGGACAGGTCGATGTACACCTGCGGCTTATGCGTCGCCACGGCCAGCGCCTCCTCCTGCCACGGGAACGACGGGTGGGCCAGGATGATCGGCATGTCGGGGAAGTCGACAGCGACGTCATCGAGGCACATCGGGTTGGAGTAGGCGAGCCGGATGCCGCCGCCAGCCCGCTGCCCCGCACCCGCTCCGGTCTGGCCGGTGTGGAACAGGGCAGGCAGCCCGGCGGCCTCGATGACCTCGTACAGCGGGTAGGCGGCGCGGTCGTTGGGGAAGAACTGCTGCGAGCTTGGGTGGAACTTGAAGCCGCGCACCTGGTACTGCTCGATCAGCCGTTTCGCGGCGCGCACGCCATCCTGGCCGCGGGCCGGGTCGACGCTCGCGAACGGGATGATGACATCGGCGTTCGCCGCCGCCCGCTCGGCGACCTCCTCGCTTGACACGTGGACCGGGCGGTCTTTGACATCGACGGTGAAGGTCACCGCCGCCATGTTCCTGGCCCGGTAGTACCGGGCCAGCTCGTCCACGGTGTAGGACACCGCGTCGGTCTTGAAGTACGACGCCATCGCATCGAGCGCCTGGCCGGTTTCCGGGGCGGCCGCGGTCACCGACCGGTGCACATGAGTGTGCACGTCGATCGCGTCCAGGGCGCTAACGTCCACATGTTCAGTCTGCCAGCCGGAACGCGAGCCGGGTCTCCCACTTGTTCATGTCAGGTTCCTCCGTGGGGTCGGTCAGGTAGATCTCCAGCCGGCAGCCCCAGCGCTCGCCCGCCTCGTCCGCCTCGTCCGGTGACACGTCCCAGGTCAGGCCCTGCCCGGCGGCCCAGTCCAGCAGCTCCTGCGTGGCGTTGACCAGGCCGTCGGGGTGACCCACGTGCAGGACCGTCGCGTAACGCCCGGCCGGCAGCACGCCCGAGATCACCCGGCCGTCGCCTTCCACGGCCACGGTGACCGGTGCGCCCGCTTCGACCTCGAGAAGCTCCATCATGTTGATCACGTTGTACCTCCAGAACGGCGCGCCAGCCGGCGCCACGTCCCGCTGGCGGCCACCTCCGGCAGGTCAACGACGCTGAAGCCATCCCGGCCGGCCCCGCCTGGCCCGTCGGCCCCGCCGGGCCGGTCGACCGCGCCGGGCGGGTCGAGGACCGGCACGGCGGCGTGCACGACGATCGCGCCGTTGTTCGCCGGTGCGTCCTCGTAGTACGCGATGGCCGGGCCCGCGGCCGCAACCCCGGCGCTGGCCATCCGCAGCCACAGATCGCAGTGCAGCGGCTGGATCACCGGCGTGATGGCCTCGGGTGAAGCCAAGGTCCTTCAGCGCGATGAGGCGGTTCAGCTCGGCGAGCTGGCTGGCCTGGTAGAAGCGGTACCCGCTCACCGGGTCCACGCTGGCGGGCCGGAGCAGGCCGATCGCGTCGTAGTGCCGCAGCATCCGGACCGACACTCGGCCATGCCGCGCGAACTCCCCGATGCTGAACATGACGGTCCCGTTCTATCGCCTGACACCGTGTGAGGGTCAAGCCCGGTAAGTTCAGGTGCCATGGACAGGGTCGGCCAGGTACCTGATCGGTACCTCTCGGAGGAACAGCGCCTGATGCGGGAGACGTGCCGGCGTTACGTGGACGAGGTCGTAAGGCCGTTCATCGCCGGGAACCGGGAACGCGAGTGGCTGTTCGACCCGGCCAAGCGACTGCCGCCCGAGATCCTCCAGGAAGCGGACCGCACCGGCCTGCGCGGCCTGGGCGTCCCCGAGCAGTACGGCGGCGTGGCGCTTGAGGAGGCGACCGAGGCGCAGACGTTCTCGGTCATCGCGACCGAGATCGCGCGGGGTGACTCCGGGCTGGCCGACAAGCTCGTCCAGAACTGGAAGATCGCAGTGCTGCTGCGGTCCCTGGCCTCCCGGCACCTCCAGGACATATGGTTCCCCCGGTACATGGCGGACCCGCAGTTCCTGATGGCCCACTGCCTGACCGAACCGCGGGGCGCCTCGGATCGCTGGCTGCCCTACAACGCGCCGGAAGCCAACATGGACACCGTGGCGGTCAGCAGCAACGGCCGCTGGGTCATCAACGGCCGCAAGCAGTTCATCAGCAACGGCTATGACGCAAGCCTTTTCGTCGTCTACGCGAACACCGACCGCTCGGCGGGCATGCTGCAGGGCACCAGCAGCTTCCTCGTCCCCCGCGATACGCCCGGCCTCCGGGTCACCCGGTGCAACGAGACCGTCGGCGGCCGCTTCATGAACAACGGCGAGATCGTCTTCGAGGACTGCCTGGTGCCCGGGGACCATCTCCTGGCACACGGCGACGCCCTGGGCAAGGCCGGTGTCTACTTCCGCCCCGGCAAGATCATCCAGGCCGCGAAGAACCTCGGCATCGGCGTCGCCGCGTTCGACGACACCGCCGCGTTCGTGCAGCAGCGGGTCCAGGGCGGCCGGCTCCTGATCAAGCACCAGGCCGTCGCGGTCCGCATCGCGGCTATGGCGACCAAGCTCGAGGCGGTCAGTGCCCTGCTGCAGCGCGCCGCCCGGGCGGTCGACGAGAACAGCCCGGACGCCACCCGCCTGTGCGACATGGTCAAGGTGTTCGCGTCCCAAGAGATACTGCAGGTCTGCCAGCACGCCGTCGAACTGCACGGCGGTTACGGGGCGATGCTGGAGATCGGCGTGGAGAAGTACTTCAGGGACGCCTCGGTGTACCTGCACATGGACGCGACCGTCGACGTGTCGGACTTCAAGATCGCGAAATCCCTGTTCCCCGAGACGGCCGGGATTTACGCCGGCCCGGAGTGAGCGTGAGGCGACGGCGGGGCGTGAACCACGGCCCGTTCGGAAAAAAGATTGGTGCTCAGCCGAAGTCGAGGGCCTGCGGCTCGTCCGGGAGCGCCGAGACCGTCGTTGGTACGGCCTCGGCGGCCTCCTCGAACCGCAGGCTGGTGAGGTCCACGGAGCCGGCGCCGCTCAGCAGCGCGCCGAAGAGCAGGACCCTGGCTTCCGCGGCCACGTCGAGCACGATGCTGGCCGCGGTCCAGTCCGTGGTCCCGCGTAGCGCCCGGTCGTGCATGTTGTCGATCACGAGTGTTCCGCCGGTCCCATCGACCCGCAGCCAGAGTCCGGCCCAGTCGGTGACCTCGTATGTCCGCAGCATGGCGCCGAAACATACCCGGCGGCCGACATAGCGTGTGGCCGCGATGCTCTGTACCAGCGCGCCGAAGCCAGTGGGTTCGGTGACGGCGGGGCGCAGTCTAAGGCGCGCTATGCGGTCCTCGCCGCTGGTGGCCTCGGGCAGCAGGCCGGCCTCGTAGTCGGGCGCCCGGCCGCCGGTGATCCGCCAGGCCGCCGGCAGCGGCTCGAGCGTCACCGGGCCCTCCAGGCGGGCGAGGGCCTTGGTGTAGTTCTCCCCCGTCTCGGCCATGCGGCTGCGGACGAGGCGCTTGAGATCCTTGTTCTTCGGCACGGTGAACAACCTCCGTCTCGGCGGCCGCCCCAACGCCCGCTCACGGGCCGGTCCGAGGACAGATGCATGTTCGCCATGACGTCGCAACGGCCCGGGAGTGCGCCCCCCTTCGCCCCTGACATGACCCGGTTGGGGACGGGTCGCCGGGCTCGGCGTCAGACCGCGCCGTTGACTTCATGGTGAAGCACGCGCGCGCCAGGGTCAAATAAGCGAGTCGCCCATCCCGCTTAGCGCGGCCGCTGGCACTGTCGCGCTAAGCGGGCGCTAACTGTGCAGGTAATGCTCTGCGTGTCCGAGGCAGGTGTCGCCCCGATGGCCGCCTAACCTCTGGCTCGCCGTCACGCAGGCGCCGGCGATCGCAGACAATCGAAAGGTGGATGTCACGGGATGCAACTGAGGCATAAATTGGGCTCAATCGCGTGCGGGCTGGCGCTCGCCGTCGGCCTGGGAATCGCTTTCGCCGGGCCAGCCGCGGCAAAGAACAATACGTGGGTATGCGTCAACAATGACCATGTCGGCCTCGAATGCGCCGTATCGTTCCCAAGGCACCTGTCACCCGTCGTGATCAACGATGGAATCGGCGGGGTCCCTGGCGGGAGTCTCTGGGACGCCCCAACCAGCGGCACGGGCCAGATCAGATGGGCCGGCAGTATCAAGCCCGGGTATTGCATGGAGATCCACAAGGACAACAAGATCGTCCTGGACAGCTGCCTGGGCCGTGCGTCCGAAAAGTGGAGCGTCGCCATCGGTTCAAACAAGCTCGGGCTTACCTACTTCTACCAGAGCGTTTACAATCCCAAGCTGTGCCTGACCGCTCCCTCAAAGGGCCAGCTGACCGTGGCGAAGTGCAACTTCAAACATCTGAATCAGGCATGGATACTGATGTCTCCTTAGCACGTCGCGGCTTAGGCACAGGGCTGAGCGCCCGGTCAGCAGGACAGCGCTGACCGGGCGCTAAGTCGTGCGGCTGGACGACATGTACCCGCTTAGCTATTCCTCGTGACCTTGAGCGCGACCTTCCCGCTGCGCAGCGATCCGACGCAGGCACCATTGCCCGCCGGCCAGTATATGCAGGCGTTATCAACGACGGCCTGAAGCAATACGTGGCTCTGATCGCCCCCGTCCCAGAGGTTGTAGAACGAGGTAGCTCGCATGACGGTGCCGCTTGTGTCGGTCTTTACGGTGAATCGCCTGGCCGCGACGACCGATCCATCGGTGTAGAAGGCGAGTTTCCTCGCGGAAATCTTGCTCAGCGTGCCCCAGCTCGGCGTGAAGCTAACCACGGCCTGTGCGAATTCGCCTTGCAAGGTCACGACGGCGTGTACCGAGACACAGATGTTGCCGCTCTTGGAGCCGTCCGCGAAGACTCTTTCACAGACAGAGCCGTAGTAATGCGTCCCCGGCGAGCGTACAGCTGCGCTTGCCGGATTCATGCTGAAAAAGAGAAAGGCCAGAACCAGTACTGGCGTGACGAACCGGTGACGTCGCATGGGACCTCCTCGCGCTGGGTGGCTACCGGTTGCCGGCCGATGTGCCGGAAGCTGGCGCTCACCCTAGGCGAACCCGCTAGCATGGCCGCGCTAGCGACTGGCCTCGGTAGAGGAAGATCGGGTGTTCCCGCAGTTCGAGTTCTGCCTCCTCGGGCCTCTGCTGGTGCGCAAAGACAGGGTCACGGTCGAGATACCGCCGGGCAAGCAGCGGGTGATCCTGGCCGCGCTGCTGCTGAGGGCGGGCGTCACCTCCGCGGACGAGCTGGCCGACGTCCTGTGGGACAGCTCGCCGCCGACCTCAGCGCGCGTCACGGTTCAGAACTACGTCAAGCGGCTGCGGCATATGCTCGGCGACGCCGAACATCGCCGCCTCGAGACCACCCCTGGCGGTTACCTGATCCACGCTTCCCCGGACGAACTGGATATCCGCAGGTTCGAGGCCGAGGTGTCGGTGGCACGCGCGGCCGCGCACCGCGGGCACTGGGAGCGCGCGGCGCTCAGGTTCCGGGACGCGCTGTCGCTATGGCGTGGCGAGCCGCTGGCGGACATACCGTGTGAGCGGCTGGTCGCGGACCACGTGCCCCGGCTTACCGAGCTGCGGTTGCAGGCGCTTGAAGGCCGGATAGAAGCTGACCTGCACATGGGGATGGGCGCCGACCTGGTGCCTGAGCTGCGCCAGCTCGCCGCCGACGAGCCGTTGCGGGAACACGTGCACGCGCTGCTGATGCTGTCGCTCTACCACGCGGGCTGCCAGTCCGATGCGCTCGCGGTCTACCGCGATGCCCGTCGGGTGCTGGTGGAGGAGATCGGCGTCGAGCCGGGTCAGGAGCTGCGGCGCCTGCATGCGCGGATCCTGGCCGCCGATCCGGCGCTGAGCCTTCCGGTGGGGAACGGCGAAGCCCCTCCCCCTGCCGACCGGGCCTCGGCCGCGTCGGCGACCGCAACAGCAGCATCGGCCGCGCCTGCCGGAGCGGGAGCGCCCACTGCAGCGGGAGCGAACACCGGAGCGGGAGCGCCTGCCGCAGCGGGAGCACCCGCCGGAGCGGGAGCGGCCGACCTGGTGACGCCCCGCCAGTTGCCCCTGGCGCTTGGAGGGTTCGTCGGCCGTGATTCCGAGCTGAAGCAGCTCGACTCGCTCGTCGACGGAGCCGACGCCGATAACGCGGTGGGCATCATCGCGATCCACGGAATGGCGGGGGTGGGCAAGACCGCGCTGGCGATCCACTGGGCGCACCGGAGCGCGGGAAGGTTCCCTGATGGACACCTGTACGCGGACCTGAAAGGCTTCGCGCCGCAGGGCGCCCCGGTGGCGCCGACCGAGGTGATCCGATGGTTTCTTGACGCCCTCCAGGTCCCGGCCGGCCAGGTTCCTTCGACCCAGAGCGCCCAGGTCGGCCTTTTCCGCAGCGTGCTCAGTGGCCGGCGGATGCTCATCATTCTCGACAACGCCAAGGACGCGGCCCAGGTCCGTCCGCTGCTGCCGGGCGCGCCGGGTTGCACGGTCATCATCACAAGCAGGGACGAGCTGACGGGACTGTCCGCGGCCGAAGGCGCGCATCTGCTCGCTCTCGACGTGTTCACGATCGGCCAGGCACGTGACCTACTGGCGGCCCGGATAGGGAACGAACGGGAAGCACGCGAGCCGGAGGCTTCGGCCGAACTCGCACACCTTTGTGCGGGACTGCCGCTGGCCCTCAGCATCGTGGCGGCCCGCGCGGCGGCCCGCCAGTCATATCCGCTCGGGCTGTTCGCAAGTCAGCTCAAGGACGCCGGGAGCAGGCTGGATGCGCTGAATACGGGCGAGGCCACAACCAGCGTCCGCGCGGTGTTCTCGTGGTCCTACCGGAGCCTGGCCGCGCCGTCTGCCCGCATGTTCCGGCTGCTTGGCCTGCATCCTGGACCGGACATCACGCCGACCGCGGCGGCGGGCCTGGCCGGCCTGACGGTGTCGCGCGCGCAGGCGGTGCTGACTGAACTCGCCCGCTGCCACCTCGTCATAGAGAACGTTCCCGGCCGGTTTTCCCAGCATGACTTGCTGCGCACCTACGCGTCTGAGGAAGCGGGGACGCACGAGAGCGCAGCCGAGCGCGACGCGGCAGTGCTCCGCCTGCTCGACCATTACCTGCACACCGCGAACGCGATGTCCCGCCTGATCAACCCGTCCAGGGATCCGATCAGCCTGCCGAAGCCGCGAAGCAGGAGCCTGCCCCAGGATCCCGGAGGGTTCCGTCAAGCATGGGCATGGGCCGAGGCCGAGCATCCCGTCCTGCTGGCGGTTATCGCCATGGCGGCCGACATGGGTTTCAGCCGGCACGCCTGGCAGACGGCCTGGGCCATGGAGCCCTTCCTGTTCTGGCGCGGAAAATGGCATGACCTGGCCGAGATCCAGTACCTGGCGCTGGACGCTTCGCGCGGCGCTGAAGACGTCAGCGGCCAGGCGCAGGCCCACTGCGCGCTGGGCAGGGTCTGCACGGCGCTCGGCCGCTACGACGAGGCTCATGCTCACCTGGCCAGTGCGCTTGACCTGTTCCGGGACCGCGGCGACCTCGTCGGCGAGGCACGCTCCATGATCCGGGACTGCAACGTGTTCTGGCGTGAGGGCCGACATCGGGAGGCACTGGAGCACGCCGAGCGGGCGCACGCGCTGTACCAATCGTGTGGCCACCGGTCGGGCGTGGCGGGCTCACTCAACAACATCGGCTGGTATCACGTTCAACTCGGGGACTATGATCACGGATTCGCCTGCTGCCTGGAGGCACTGGCCGTGTTCCGTGATGTCGGCGATCGCCGCGGCGAAGCGAACGTCCTGGACAGCCTTGGCTGGGCCCACCACCGCCTCGGCCGCCATGGCGAGGCAGTCTCCTCGTTCCGCGAGTCCGTTGACATATTCCGCGACCTTGGTGACCAGTACAACCACGCCGAGGCCCTCGGTCACCTCGGCATGGCGTACACCGCGACAGGAGAGCTGCCCGCGGCGCATGACTGCTGGCATGAGGCGCTTGCCATTCTGACCGACCTGAACCACCCCGAAGCGGCTCAGATACGCGCTCTGCTCCGCGATCATCCGGCGCCCAAGGTGCGCGAGGTTTCGTCCTGATCGCGCGCTGCCAGCCGAATTTCGGTCTGGTCAGAGTGCGTATTGGGTGGGTGTGGTGGTGTAGGTGCGTCTGGCCCGGGATCGTCTGGCCCGGGATCGGGGAACGGGTCTGAGGGCATGCACCACGCTCCGTTCGGAAAAAAGCTAGGAAACACTTCGTGCGAACAGTTTAGCATATTCCGGGATGAATATCACCTACTAGACGAAAATTTGTTCAAGATCTTTTTGGTTCTGGATAGCGGTTTGGGGGCGGTGTCCGCTTATAGTCAATTCGGGGAAGGTGGGCATGAGCCGGGTACGGGTGGCGTTCGCTGTGGCTGTGGCGGTCGCGGCTGCGGTCACGGCGTGCTCCGGACCCGGCGCCACGACGCGACCGCACGCGGCGACCCCGGCGACCTATTACCTGGCCCTGGGCGACTCACTGTCGCAGGGGGTTCAGCCGGATGCGGCGGGGAGCAGTGTGGAGACTGGGCAGGGGTACGCCAACCAGCTTTACGCGATGCTGCGCTCGGCCCACCCCGGGCTGCGGCTGGTGAAGCTCGGCTGCCCGGGCGAGACTACCGCGACGATGATCCACGGCGGGATCTGCCACTACGCGGGCGGTTCCCAGCTTGCCGCCGCTGTCGCATTCCTCAGCGCCCATCGTGGCCATGTCTTCCTGGTCACGATGGACATCGGCGCCAACGACCCCGAGGACTGCGGCAGCAAACTGAGCCTGAGCGGACTCAGCACGTGCGTCGGGACCGACATCCCTGACGCCATCAGCAACGTGAAGTCGATCCTGGCTCGGCTGCAGGCGGCCGCGGGCGCAGGTGTCCGCTTTATTGGCATGAGCTACTACCTGCCCGCGCTGGCCCAGTGGCGTAACGGCATGCCGGGCGAGGCCATCGCCTGGGTCAGCGAGAAGCTGGCCGCCGAATACAACGACCTGCTCAATCGCGCCTATGCTCAGTCCGGTGTCCGGGTCGCGAACGTGTTCGGCGCCTTTGACACCTCGGACTTCGGTAACCAGACGGCAGTGCCTGGGATCGGCACGGTGCCGCGCAACGTCGCCTTGATCTGCCGCTGGACCTGGGAGTGCGCGAGCCCGCCGCGCGGGCCGAACCAGCACGCGAACCAGGCCGGGTACGGGGTGATCGCCCGGACGTTCCTCAACGCGGCGGGCCTGGCCAGCTGAGGAGGGAGCCAGCCGGGCTACGGAGGGCCTGCCGTTTCGAGGCTGACGGGGAGGCCTGGACTGGTCATGATGAGAGCTGTGTCCGGACCTGATCTTGCAGATGCCAGGAGGGACGGCATCACCTGGTATGACGTCCTCGGCGTGCTGCCGACCGCGCCGGCCGGGAGGATCCAGCACCAGTACGACGCCAAGACGAGCCTGCTGCGGGCGGAATTGCTCTCCGGCGCGTCATCGAGGGTGCTCACGGCGGCCACTCGGGCACAGGGGCTCCTCGACGCGGCCCGGCGCGTGCTGGGCGACCCGGTGAGCCGGGAACGCTACGACGAGGCGGTGGGCTTCCGGCGCAGTGGCGAGGGCCTGGCCGGGCCCGGCGGCGTCCCCTCCGATCCCGGGTGGGGGCCGTCCGACTTCAGCTTCGCCGGCGGCACGCGGGCCGCACTTGTAGTCGGCAGCCTGGCGGCGCTGACCGACTGGCTGGCTCCGCATCCCCAACCGCCGAGGCGGGTCCCTGTGCCAGACGTCCGGGGGCTGTTCTACGCCGCGTGCCTGGAGGTGGCGGGCAGGCTCGGCCTCCGCGTCACGGCGGTCCGCCTGACCGAGCATCCCATGCCGGTGGACGGCCTGGTCGTCGACCAGTCCCCGCTGCCGCCGGCGAAGGCGCGCCGGGGTAGCGCGCTGACGGTCCAGGTGTGGCATCCGCCGATACGCCGCGCATCCGGCAAGTACGGGTGAGCATCCGGCCCTTACGTCGCTTGCGCTTCACGGCGCGGCGTCGGCGACGAACTGCTCCCCCGGCTCGGGCAGCACCTGCGTCTGCGGTAGCCGGGCGGGTCTTGAGGCCAGGAGCGTCAGGCCAAGCACGACGATCATCGGGGTCCACCAAACCCATGGATTCCGCCACGATGCCTGGGACAGGAAGGTGAGCACGGTGGCGGTGACGGTGGTCGGGAGCAGGCGGATCCAGTCCCGGGAGGCCGCCACGAGCGCGGCCGCCAGCGGCGGCCACACGTAGTAGGAGACCATCACCGGCTCGAACACCGAGCGCAGCGACAGCGCCACCGCGATCCACCACAGCAGCGCGGCCAGGTCCTCCGGACTCCACTTTCCGGTCAGCCGTGCCGTCTGCCACCGACGCCAGATGGCCACGGCGCAGCCGCAGGCCACCGCGATGGCCAGGGCTCGGGCCGGTCCGGCGGCCACCGAACCGCCGGGCAGGTGCGGGGCCAGGTCACGCACGTAGATCCATGGGGTGGGGTGGTCGATGGTCGGGGCGTTCGGCTGATTGGTGATCGCGTGGATGGTGACGGCCCAGTTGGCCGCGGCGGCGGCGCCAACCGCTGCTACCGGCGGGATGGCGGCCCGGACCACGAAGCCGGGCAGCCGCCTTGGTTCCACCGCCACCACGAGTATCGGGAACGCGAGCAGCACGAGCGGCTGGACGGCCACGGCGGCGCCGGCCAGCCACGCGGCTCTTTGGGGGCGTGCGTCCGACAGGGCGAGGGCCGCGTAGAGCACGAGACCTGTCGCCACCGCGTCTTCCGGGTGCCCCCAGCGCACCGAGACGTTCCACAGCGCGGTCGCGCTCGCCGCGGCGAGCAGGAAGCGCTTGAGCTTCCCGATCCCCAGCCGCTCGGCGAGCGCATCGGCGGCAAACAGCGCAGTCGCTGCCACGAGGGTCTCCAACGGCCCGGCGAGCAGCCACCCGGTGGGATGAACACCCTGGTTACCCGCGCGGATCGGGAACCCGGCCGCCTCCATGAGCGCCACGACCGGGACCAGGATCACCGCGGTACCAGGGAAGCTGACCAGGGTGGTGGGCGCGGTATACAGGCCGGCCAGGTCCAGGTGCATCAGCCGCTGGGCCGCGACCATGGTGGCCCACAGGTCATCGGGAACGGCCCAGGCCTTCTCGTGATAGTAGAGCGGCCCGAAGATCGTGCCCGCCATGCCGATCGCGATCATCACCGCGACGGCGATGAGCGGCAACTTCCTGCGAGCCAGGCGACGGGCCAGCCACAGGTCCGGTCGCGGGGCAGCTTTGGCAGTCATGAATGCGGCTCGCCTGTGCCGGGCACGACGAGCCCCGACTCGTAGGCCGCCACCACCGCCTGCGTGCGGTCCCGCAGGTTCAGCTTGCTCAGCACGCGGCTGACGTGCGTCTTCACCGTCTCCTCTGTGACCACCAGGCGTTTGGCTATTTCCGGGTTGGACAGCCCTCCGGCGATCAGCCGGAGCACCTCAGTCTCCCGCGGGGTGAGCGCGCCGAGCGCCGGCCCATGGTCCGCGGCGTTTACGGATCGGGGCCGCTGGCGGGCGAACTCGGCGATAAGCCTCTTTGTTACCGTCGGCGCGAGCAGGGCCTCCCCCGCCGCGACCACCCGCACCGCGTCGAACAGCCGCTCCGCCGTGACGTCCTTGAGCAGGAACCCGCTGGCACCGGCCCGCAGCGCGTCGTACACGTACTCGTCGAGGTCGAATGTCGTGAGTACGAGCACGCGCGGACCGGAACCCCCGGAGGTCAGGTGCCTGGTGGCCTCGATTCCGTCCATGCCCGGCATCCGGACGTCCATGAGGACGACATCCGGGCGCCGCTCCCGGCAGGCTCGCACCGCCTCGGCGCCGTCGGCGGCGGTGCCGAGCACGGTGAAGTCCGGCTGCGTGTCGAGTATCGCGGCGAACCCGGCCCGCACCACCTCGTGGTCGTCGGCGACGACGATGCCGATGGTCATGCTGGGTCTGCCGTGGCGTCGATGGCGTCGGGGGCGTCGATGGCGTCGGGGGCCTTCGCGGGCAGTTCGGCCTCCACGCGGAACCCCCCGCCGGGTGCCTCGCCCGTGTGTAGCGACCCGCCGACCGCCGCCGCGCGTTCCCTCATGCCGAGCAGGCCATGCCCCGCGGGCCACCTGCCTGGTCCCACGACCGGCCGGCCGGCCGCGGCGTGGTCGGCGGGTGCCACGGGTCCCGGTCCGTTGTCGCGGATGCGCAGCCGCAGCAGATCCTCGGCGTAGCGCAGCTCCACATCCACGGCCGCCCCAGGCGCGTGCCTGCGGGCGTTGGTCAAGGCCTCCTGCACGATCCTGTAGGCGGCCAGCTCAACGCCCGGATCCAGGCGGGCCACGGGGCCGGACACGATGAGCCTGGCCGCGCTGGGCGATGCGTCCCGCGCCTCGTCCACCAGGTCGCCGAGC
>Ga0335075_10002985_pt1 | contig 27025 bp, 22 predicted proteins | sample Lox_Sample_24_FD_206723 | JGI IMG/M metagenome (GOLD analysis project Ga0335075, IMG submission 206723) | Soil microbial communities from Loxahatchee National Wildlife Refuge, Florida, United States - Lox_Sample_2.4 | ecosystem: Environmental > Terrestrial > Soil > Wetlands | place: USA...
CCTGGGTTCTTTGCTTCGGAAATGTAATCTGCGAGGGTAGAAATCGCGGTTTCCTCCCGCAGCCCTCCTGTAGCGTAAACGATCGTTGCATTTGGCGTCTCGCCGTATTGAATCTCCGTGATGATCGCTGTAACAGGCACCACGCCTGTCGGCAATACGTCAGCCTTAAGAAGTGCGTTGATCAAAGAGCTCTTGCCGCGTTTCATTTGCCCCAGGACCGCCAGATGCAAACGGCCTGCCGCAAGCTTCTCTTTGAGCGACTTCAGCTTGCTTTCGATATCCGCAATTCCTTCTGCTCTGGCAATCTCAAGCAAAATATCCAAACGATTTTGCAAGGAGGCGGGTTCGACAGACTGATCTGCATCGATCATCACGGTCCTCTGCTGAACTAGCTGGCTGCTGGAGAATCCTGTGAAGACGGTGAATAGCGAATGACCTCAACAGGAGAGATCGCAATCAATCCGCCTGCGATCATCTTGTCGAGATGAGGCAGGAGCTTTTGTATCTGCTCTTCCCTGTCGATGATGCTCACCATGATCGGCGAATTCCTGGAAATCGAGAGGCTGTGGGCGTGGTGAATTCGAGCGCTCGCCCCAAAGCCTTCCAGTCCTCGATACACAGTCGCTCCAGCAATCCCCAACTCCATGCATTTGGCAACAATTGCTTCATAGAGCGATGCACCTTGCCACTTGTCCGCTTCCATGAAGTGGATTCGCAGCATCTTTGCCCGGAATTGTTCTTTCATCGGGTTACTCCTTTTCTCCGATTGCTGCCGAGGCGCGGTGGGCGTACTTAATAATCTCGACATCAGACAATACGACCAGACCTTCCTGGACCATCTTGTCGACAAGCGGAAGGAAACTCTGCAACTTCTCTTCGGTATCGACGACCGAAAGCATGATGGAAGCGTCGTGCGAAAGATGAAATGCCTTGTCTTTGTGCATTCTGCGGTGCGCGCCATAGCCAAGGATGCCGCGATAGACTGTTACGCCGGCCAGGTCATTCGCTCTCATCGCTCGCATGAGTGCCTCGTGAAGTGGCTTGTCCTGCCATTGATCACTTTCGCCAATATAGATCCGCATCATCCTGGCATTGCCCTCGATCTTCACGTGTTCTGCCGGAATCGAGACTTTTTGCTTCGATGCCTGCGCGGGCTTTGCAATGGACGTTTCCTGCACCTCGATCATGCCAGAACCAACCAGCTCCTCAAGCTTGCCAAGCAGCTCATTGACTTTCTCTTGCGTTTCAATGAACTCGATCTTGATCGGAAGGTGATCGGAGATCTCCACGAAATTTGCAGAGTGAATATGGTGATCAGCGCCGAATCCAGCCACACCCTTCAGAACAGTTGCGCCTGATACCCCGCGAAAGAAGAGAAAGTCGAGCACACTCGAATAGGTCGAAATCCCATGACGGCTTGATCCTTCGCTGAGGTAAATGGATACTTTAAGGGCTTTTCCTGCGGTTAACATAGTCCTCCTTACGGACGCAATCCTCTCTGTGAAGCAAGAAATTCAGCGGCGTGTCCCAGTGTGCCCCATTTGGCCTCGCCAGGGTCATAGACATCTCGCAATTGAGACAGCTCCTCTGCGAGCTGGCTCCGGTATCTCTTCATGATTGAGTCAATCGCCACTGCAATGGCTGGAGGCGCTCCATGCTTCAGCTTCATTCCATGACCAAGACATAAGACCGACTGTAAGTTCAGCCACTGGACGACATGTTTGTGATGCAGACAGCTAAGGAACTCGCGGATTCGCTGGTCTTCTTCAAGTTCGAGTAGTACGCAGATATCGCATGGCGAAGCATCCGGGGCCTCCCCCGGCCTGTTGAGGAGTTCGAGGAAAACCCGGGCCGCGGAGGAAGCGCGCTGTGTCGCGGCAAGCCCCCAGGTGTGAAAGTTGCACAGATGGTGAACGCTTTTTTGTGATGGGTCCTGCATCAAGGCTGTCTGATAGTTCTTCATAAAGCGGCAGAACGGACAACCGGGTTCGTCCAGCACCTGCAGTATTGATTCGTAATTGGCAACTTTGTTTGCTCTCATGGCGTGACCCTCGCAAGTAAGACACCGCACCAGATGCCGACCAGGCCAACCAAAATGCTCGACACAACATATAAGGCCGCAATTGGGAGATCGCCAATCTGAATCTTGGAGAATGTTTCCCACTCAAACGTCGAGAAGGTGCTATATGCGCCGACAAATCCAGTTGGAATCAGATATCGCCAGGCAGGGCTAATGCCTGTGCGTTTATCCAGGAGCTCCAGCGAGAAGCCGATAATGACGCACGCTGTGAGATTTACAACAAATGTTCCGTAGGGGAAGCGCGTTCCCAGTTTGTCCGAAACGGTCGAGCCAACCCACACCCGTGCAAGGGCTCCGAGCGAACCTCCAAGCGCGATGAAAAGGTATTTCTGCAACTTCTATCTCCTTGCGTCACATTGTTTGTTCTTTAAAGTCGAGATCGACCTCCGCATTCCTGCGTAAGAGCAGTTCCAGATCCGCCTCCATCTGACGGGAATCCACAACTTTATTGGAGATACCTTTGGCGCGGTCCAATTGTGCGCGATACGCATCCGCATAGGAGTTCACGAGCGTCTCCAGCTTACGGACCACTTGTTCGGCCCACTGCGATAAAGCCAGCCCATACAAATGCAGCTCCTCCCGCAGATGAGAACCGATGCTTTTCTGCAAGCTGGCGCGAATTCGTGAACGAAGCACACTCTCTCCAAGCAGGCTCAAGCGACTTAACTGAATTGTCTCCGGTAGACCTGCCAGCTCGAACCTCGGCAAGTCACGCAGGAGGAGCTCAAAATCGCTCTGTGAGGGCGCGTCGTTCCGGCCCATCTCTCTGGCAATGGTCTGCAATGATGTGAAGGCGTGCTGTACGACTGCCTTCAGTCGGCTGATCGGCTGCTGGATGGATTGATCCATGACATCATGGATCCACTCGGAGAGCTGCAACGATGGAATCCGTGTATTCGAGGTTGCGCGAACCCATTGGATGGCCTCTTGTACGAGCGCGTCCACGGCTTTGTCCGGAGATTCCGCAAAGAGCCGAAACGCATGATCGAGCGCCGTACGCTGCTCACCAACTTCCCCTGTGATCACGCGCAATTGGGTTTCAAGCTCAGAAACTTTCTCCACGGCTTGAGGCACATTTGTCTCTTCCCGGTGCAGACTGCTTTCCATTGCAGCGACAACCGCTTCTCGAAGAGCGCCAATCTTCCTTGCCACGGAGGCTTCGCGCAGAACCCGCGCTTTATCGAATCTTGGCAGAAGTTCCCGCTCAAAGAACTGATCGAGAAGGATGGAATATCGCGGAATCGCGCTGACGGGATGTACTGTTACATCAAGGTTTAGAGCACTCTTTAATTGCTCCTGAATATAGCTGATCGCCCGGTGCAGGTCTCCTTCGTCCAGCAGGTCGGCCTTGCTAAGGAGCACCAGGGCAGGAATACCTGCTTCATACAGCAGTCGCAAAGTGCCGATGTCTTCCTCGCTCAGGGTCGTCCCAGCATCGATCAGAAGAAGGGCCAGATCGCACGAAGGAAGATAGGCAAGGGTCTCCGCGGAACCGCGCGTGGCCAGTGATCCAAGCCCGGGAGTGTCCACCAACATCACGCCCTGTTTCAGCCGTGGCGAAGGAACCTCGACAAGAGCCCGCACCACGTTCCTCAGATTTCCCGGGTTTCCCTGCTCTGTGACCAGCCGTGTTAGCTCTTCAATGGACACCGCTTCGCTGTGGCCATCGCCGTATGCGACAGCGGCTTTTAGCTCAGGGCCGTGGCGCAATTTGGTCGGCACGGCGGTGATCGGGTTGATGCCTACAGGCAGAACATCCGTGCCGAGCAAGGCATTCAACATGGAGGACTTGCCGCTGCTCACGCGGCCAAAGACAGCCAGCTCAAAGCTGTCGTCTTCCAGCCGCGCCGCCAGGGTGTCAATCCGCGGACGGAATTCCACCAGCCCATTTCTGGTGACGATCTGCTCGATCAACCGCAGCAAATTGACATCGAGTCCGGTCTTCTCCAGCCGTTGAAGGCGCTTTTCGAGGTCGTTTATTAGCTCCTGCTTAAGGTACCGTTCCATCCCCGCAATGAGTGACCGAAGCTCATGCACCACGCCGTTTAGCTCAGCAATAGCATCTTCCGGAACTGTACCCGAGCCGCGCATATAGCTCGGCTTCAGTTCTTCCACCGCAATATCAACAAAAGCAAGGTTCGTCAGGGCAGCGCGAGTGACGGGAATGCCCGGCGGCTCCGGCTTCATGCCCTGCCATGCAATCGTCTTTACCAGTTGCGCCCGGAACCGGCGGATATAGTCCTCCAGCACGCGAATCTGGGCCGGGCTGATGTCCACGATGTAGCGGGGAAACGGCGAAGGTGAAGTGGCGGCGTGCAGAATGTCAGCAACGTCACTCAACAGTTTATCGATGTATTGACACGTGATCCGAAGCCGAGTCTTTTGATGTTCGTTTAGCTCTCCGGCACGACGTGTCATCTTAGCCTTATGATTTCGTTCGGGCATGACTCCTCCAAGCAATTCGTCACTTCGAGGAGTCATCTGCTCAAACGAGCGGTTTATGGTGAACTCCTACACCAGTCAAGTTGCAGCTACTTCACAAGCGCTTCCGCGGGCTTGTGGAGATCTTTCCAGCGTTTGTAGGGCGCGGCCCCTGCATAGCGCGCCTTCGCTCCCAGCTCCCTTTCAATTTCGAGCAGGCGGTTGTATTTCGCAACGCGCTCTCCGCGGCTTGCCGATCCTGTCTTGATCTGACCTACGCCGGTTGCCACGGCCAGATCAGCAATACTTGTGTCATCAGTTTCGCCTGAGCGGTGCGATATGACCGCACCGTAGCCGTTCTCCTTTGCGATCGCAATACACTCCAGCGTTTCCGTAACCGTTCCGATCTGATTGAGCTTGATGAGAATTGCATTTGCGATGTGGTCACGGATGCCATCACGGAAGATGGCCGGATTGGTAACGAAGTTGTCATCGCCGACCAGTTGAATCTTGCCATCTAGTTCTTTCGTGATTTGCTGCCATCCGGTGTGGTCCTCTTCGCCGATACCATCTTCCAGCGACCATATCTCCGGGTAACGCCTTAGCCAATCCTTCCAGAAGGCGATCATTTCCTCCGGACTGTACTTGCTGTTGTCTGACTTATCAAAGACATAGGCGCCATTGTCAAAGAACTCGCTGGCGGCAGGATCGAGCATTACGGCGATGTCTTCGCCGGGCTTGTATCCAGACTTGTGGATCGCCTCCAAAATGACCTCGACTGCCTGCTCATTCGATTTGAGCTGGGGGGCGAAGCCGCCTTCATCGCCGACTGCGGTGCTCAAGCCCTTTGCATGAAGGATTGACTTTAGCGCGTGGAATGTTTCGACTGCAGAGCGCAGACCTTCCTGGAACGAAGGAGAACCGACAGGCGAAATCATGTACTCCTGAAAATCAACGCTGTTATCAGCATGGCGTCCGCCGTTTAGGACATTCAGCATCGGTGTAGGGAGGAGAATTTCGGAGCCGCTTCCGAGGTGTGCGTACAATGGAACACCGCGATCTAGCGCGGCCGCACGCGCGGCTGCTAGGGAGACGCCGAGGATGGCATTTGCGCCGAGACGGGCTTTGTTGGGTGTGCCGTCAAGAGAGCACAAGCGCCTGTCCAACGCCGTCTGGTCCTTTGGATCCATCCCTCGCACAGCGTTTTGTATTTCTCCTTCGACAAAAGCGCAGGCCTTGCGCACACCCTTTCCGCCGTAACGGGCCTTGTCGCCATCGCGCAGTTCCACTGCTTCACGCATTCCCGTGGAAGCGCCCGACGGTATCTTCGCGGTTCCCCTGATGCCGTCATTAAGCGTGACCGTCACAGCCAGCGTTGGATTCCCACGCGAATCAAGTATTTCCAGTGCTTCGAGCCTCTCAATTTCTGCCATTCCCCAAACTCCTGCGGCGAGGTGCCGCGCGCCAATGCGTCTACCAGTGATACGAAGTGCAATGCTGCCATGACAGACACTACCTCCGACTCGTGCCTTAACGCACTCAATGACTAAGTTGTGGCTGGGAATCTTATGGGCATGACTCCGCAACAGGATTCCCTGTTAGGAGTCATCATCTGCCTGTCGCTCTGTGGTGAATCGATTTGACAGGCAGCAGTTAAGGGCGAACTCCTTCACCGCAACAATCCATTTGTATGGCGGTCAATCTGTTTCTGTCAACTATCCGTTCTATTCGATAGTGAAAAGGACCAAAGCGTGAGAACCAGTCGCTAAACAAATTCGCTAAGCAAATATCCAGATCAGAACTGAAGATGGAAGGCGTCTCTTCTATAGCGCAAACGCGCGCTTGACAAATCCTGGGGTTGGCATCAGGATAAGTCCACAATCTGTTTGGGTGATGAAGTCCACCTCTAACCGCCTTCCAGGCTGATGACTCCTAACTACAGGAGGAGTCTTGCATCGGAAATGCCTGGAAACTAATCGCAATCAATCCCTCCCTGCGTATCTTTCGCGGCTTTTCCTGTTCAATCCTATTGAGACAGGAGGCCCGGATGACCCTGTCGAATAGTGTTCTACAGATATGCCAGGTCTTGTCTGTCCTGTTGCTGGCGCCGCTTCTGCAAGGGTTCATCCTGAAAGCAGAAGAGCGCGCGCAGCGCAGCCGAGGACCGAGCATATTCCAGCCATATCGCGATCTTTGGAAACTATTCCATAAGCAGTCAGTCGTTCCCGAATCAGCCTCCTGGATCTACTTCATTGCGCCCATCGTCGCATTCACGGCGATGTTAATTGTGCCGCTGTTGATTCCTGTGCTCACGGACCGCCCGCTGCCGCTCTCAGACATGGGAGACATGCTGGGTGGAGGGATGATCCTGACGCTCGGCTCGTTTGCCATCATTCTCGCTGGGCTGGATTCCGGAAACGTATACGGCGGCATTGGCTCAAGCCGCGCCGCAATGCTTGCAATCCTTGCCGAGCCTACTCTCATCCTTGTTCTTGTTGGGGTAAGCCTGCTGGCAAAAGCTATGCTGCCGTTCGTAGTAAACCATCTGTTGCTCAGTAGCGCTTCTGTTTATCTGAGTCCCGCACATCTCTTTTTGATTCTGGCCTTCTTCGCGCTTTTGCTCGTTGAGACAGACCGTTTGCCGGTCCACTCCAGCACGCATTTAGAGATTTACATGATCGACGAGGCGCGAATTCTTGAATACTCCGGTCCGCTGCTTGGGTTGATCAAGTGGGCTTCCATGATGAAGCAGTTCATTCTCTACATCATCTTCTGCAATGTTTTCACACTGCCTTGGGGTCTTTCGCAATTGGGCACACCAATGGGCCAGCTTGGAGCGGTCGGATCTTTGCTCCTGAAGTTTCTGTTCGTAGCCATCGTGGTTGTCGTGGTCGAAACGATTCAATCGCGACTGCGCTTCTACCGTTATCAGGAGCCTTTGGCGGCGGGATTCTTGTTTGCTGTACTTGCCATCGTTTCAAGTCAGTTGCTTTGAGGAAGTGCGATGTTCTTGGCGCATATCGATTCGTTGCAGGCTTCGATCTTCAGCTCGCTCGCGATATTGAGCCTGCTGCTGACGTTCGTCATGCTCGGCTCGCACTGGCTGAAGAATTATGTTTACGCATTTGCTGCTCAGTCATGGTTGATAGCGGCTCTGTCTGCTTCGGTGGGTTATTTCAGCGGTTACAGGGAACTTTATGCAATTGCCGTGCTGACGGCGTTGTTTCGAGGCCTGGTGCTGCCGTGGCTGCTGATGCGCATTGTTCACAGGCTGAATGTTAAGCGGGAAATCCACGCTGTACTTCAGACCAGCTCCAGTCTTGTGATCGGAGCCTGCGCGGTAATGTTCGCTTTTGTCATTGCTAATCACATGAGCCGGCAGCAACAGGGTGCGGCCCATGTCGTCATTCTTGCCCTCACCATAATGCTCGCAATGAAGTTCCTGGGATTCCTCATGCTGTCAGTGCGCGATGAAGCAGTCAGTCAGATTCTGGCGCTGCTTGTGCTGGAAAACGGCATCTTTCTCGGCTCGCAGATTCTGGTGCCAGGCATGCCGCTGCTGATCGAAATTGTCATCCTCTTTGACTTACTTATTGTCGTGGCATGCTTCGGCATGCTCGTTCGCTTTCTGGTGGTACATGCGGGTACTACCAGCAGCCGGGAACTCAACAGGCTTGTGGGATAAGACATGGCGCGAGAGCTACTTTCAATTCTTCTTCTTGCCCCTCTGACCGCCATCTTGCTGTCGCTTGTCTCACGCAGGTCCCGCATTGCGGAGTACGCAACTGTCGCTGCAGGAGTCATTGATCTATTAGTCAGCATTCCCCTGCTACTGAGCGTCAGGTCCGGTTCGATAATCTGGGCTAACCAGTACATTCTTGTAGACGTTTTTGGCGGATGGGTGATTCTGTGCATTTCCATTGTGTACGCGCTCTCTTCGATCTATGCCGTCGGATATATGCGCCTTCTGAATGAAGACGAGCGACTGCCTGCGTTCTACGCACTGTTCTCTGGTTTTACGCTCACTATGCTGATGGCCTGCGTGATGAATAATGCGGGCGTGTTCTGGATTGCAATTGAACTGACGACGCTGGTCAGTACATTTCTGGTCGGCTTTGAGCGTGAGGCTGAAAGCACCGAGGCAGCATGGAAATATATCGTGGTTGTTTCCGGCGGCATCAGCCTGGCACTGCTCGGCACCATACTCTTTTATTGGGGCAGCTCTTTTGTGCTTGGGCCGAGCTATGCAATGACGTGGGCCGCCTTGCGGTTATCGGCCCCGAAGGTCTATCCTCCTTTGCTGCTCATCTCTTTTTTGCTGGTTCTGGTGGGCTATGGAACCAAAGCAGGACTGGCTCCGATGCACACCTGGCTTCCTGATGCGCACAGCGAATCGCCTGCACCTGTGTCAGCCATGCTCTCCGGAGCGTTGTTGAACGCTTCCATGCTGGGAATTGCCCGGTTTCTTGGCGTTGTAACCGGTACGTCGGTCAGTCGCTTTGCTCATGCCGCTGTTGTGGGCTTCGGAATCTTCTCTTTTGTCATCGCCATTCTCTTCATTGTTCGACAGACAGGCATCAAGCGGCTGATGGCATACTCCAGCGTTGAGCACATTGGTGTCCAAGCACTTGGCCTCGGCTTTGGCGGACCTCTCGGCATGGCCGGAGCACTTTATCATATGCTGAACCACTCACTGAACAAGTCGCTGATGTTCTATGGCGCAGGCAATGCCATGCGCGCCTATCGCAGCAAGGACATCGGAAGCATCCGCCGTGTCTTGAAGGTCTTCCCTGTCAGCGGCATACTCTGGCTTCTGGGTGCGATAGGCATCGCGGGTGCGCCGCCATTCGCACTATTTCTGAGTGAATTCACTGTACTCCGGGCAGGAATGCAGGGCAGCTATCGCTGGGCCGCGATCGTATTCGTCCTCTTGCTCATCGTCGTCTTCATCGGCTTTCTCGCGCACTTCCGTGCAATGTACTTTGACGAGGCTCCAGAAGGAGACATTGCACGTCTTCCGTGGACTGCGTGGCGGACGCTTCCAATGTGGATGGCTTTTCTTCCCCTGCTCGTCCTCGGCCTGTGGTGGCCACACGGTTTGTGGATTATCTTCCACCAGGTTTTCCATAGCGTGATGGGAGGTTCCCAATGAGAGAAACCACCGAACGTATTCTTCATCCAAGCGAAATTGCCGAGGCATGCAGGGAGCTCACAAATCAAGGGGCACGCCTGCAGATGGCGTACGCCTGGTTTCCAGAGCCTGAGGGGCCGCCAGAGGTCCTATACCTTGCGGACGTAGGCCCACACGAACCTTTCCCATTGCTGCGATGCACTCTTCCAGTTGGAGCTTGGCAGCTTGATTCCCTAGCCACACAAATCCCATTGCTCGGCTGGTATGAGCGGGAAATGATGGACCTCTGCGGCATAACCTTTGCCGGCCATCCGGAGCCACGCCGGCTTGTGCTGCATGAAGGCGCGCACCCAGTATTACCGCCGCTTGATCCTCGCTATCCGAAGGATCAAATGATGGCTTACAGGGAAATGCCCTGGGATCTTCCGCCTGTCGAAGGTGCCGATGTGCAGATGCTACCATTCGGGCCGGTGCGTGGAGATGTCCTTGAGTCCGCACAGATCGTTTTCTATTACATCGGAGAGGCGATTCTGCATTGCCATCCTCGGCTGTTCTTCAAACATCGCGGCATGGAGAGACGATTTGAGGGACTAACTCCCATAATGGGAACATTCATTGCCGAGCAAATCTCAGGAGTGGATAGCGTAACCCACGCTCTTGCATATTGTCAGGCAGTCGAAAACGCCTGCAACTGCGAGGTACCGCCTCGTGCACGCTATCTAAGAACCGTTCTGGCAGAGATGGAGCGGCTATACAACCATCTCTACTATCTAGGTCACCTCTGCCACACCACAACTTTGAAAGTCGGTGAGGCGCAGGGCAAGCTACTGGCAGAACAATGCAAGCAGTTGAATGGCATCTTTACCGGAAGCCGCTTCCTGCGTGGCCTTCTGAAACCGGGCGGACTGCGCCACGATCTGGATCTACACGGTTTGCCTGCGAAGCTCCATATTCTTGAACCCGAGATAGAGAGCTACATGCAGGCCCTGGAGATGACCAACAGTCATCTTGATCGCTTGATTACAACCGGCCATCTTCCCTATCGAACGGCCTTTGATCAAGGTGCTTCCGGCCCTATCAAGCGGGCTTCCGGCATCCAACGGGACCTGCGGCACGATCATCCTTATGCGGCGTATGACTTGTTCTCCATTGAAGTCCCTGTGCGGGACGGAGGAGATGCCCATGCGCGGGTGCAGGTCAGGATGGAGGAAATCCGCACCAGTATTGCCCTGATCCTACGAGCAATTCAGCAGATACCCGACGGCCCGATAGAGACTGAGGTGCATCTGAAGTCGCGCGCGGAAGGACTAGGGTGGTGTGAAGGACCGCGAGGCTCTACCTATTACGGTGTGCATTTTGATGATGCAGCGAGATTGGCAAGGGTAAAGGTGAAGTCTCCCTCATTTTCAAACTGGCGCGTATTTCCATTCACGGTGCACGACACAAACATGATGGATTACGCAATCAACGAGGCAAGCTTCGGCCTGACCATGGCCGGGTGCGACCGATAGGAACCTGGAGAATTCGAATGCCAATCTGGGCACTTTACGGACTGAGACGAGGGCTGGCGACAACTCCGTGGCCTGAAAAGAGCGAGGGTGAACAGCAGCAGGGCGTTCTTGGTCTGCCCGTTTTCAATCCGGACCGTTGCGATGACAACTGCCGCGCCTGCGCGGATTCCTGCCTTCCTAACGCAATCGGCTTCGAAGCCTCGGCATCCGGCGAACGGCTGACCATCGACTACGGCAAATGCATTGGCTGCCAGCTCTGCACGGAGACCTGCCCCAACAGCGCTCTTGAAAAATCGGATCATTGGGTTTTTGGCGCCCGCCGCCGCGAAGATCTTGTCTGGGCAGAAGCACTGGCAACGCAGGAGGCGCATGAACTGAAACAAGACATTCAGCGGACATTCGGCCGTAGCCTGCACATTCGTCATGTCGACGCGGGTTCCTGCAATGGGTGTGAATCGGAACTGCAGGCGCTGAACAATCCGTACTACAACCTTCATCGCCTGGGAATGTTCTTTACGCCTTCCCCGCGCTTTGCTGATTTGCTGCTTGTAACCGGCTCCGTAACCTACGCCATGCGCGAACCGCTGCTTGAGACCTACAACGCGATGCCGGAACCCAAATGGGTAATGGCAGTGGGCACCTGTGCTGTCTCTGGAGGTGTTACCGGCGGTGGATACAGCTGCGCGCATGGTCTCGACGGAATCCTGCCAGTCGACATCTATCTCCCTGGGTGCCCGCCCAATCCATCGGCGATGATTCATGCCCTGCTTCTCTTGCTGCGCAGAGCGGAGCAGATGGTGCATGGAGGCCATTATGGGCGATAAATTTCTTTTTGCCATGCCGATTTTATGGGGCCTGGCATTTCTGGCTGCGCTGCTGGAACGAAACGGAAAGCTTGCCCGTATCGGTATCGCGCTGGGCTGCCTGGCTGGAATCATAGGATGCATCGTCACACTTCCGGGGGGATTGCAATCCATTACTCTAGGGTTCCAGCTAGCTGATACACCATTACACTTTCAGCTCAGTCCGGGAGCCTGCTGGCTCCTGCTTTTCGGGCTCATCCCCGCATTCTTTGCAGCTCTTCTATGCAGCACAGCATCCTCGCGTCTCAGACAATCCGCGTGGCTGACGGGAGTATCTTTGTCCCTGCTTGGTGCGCTTGGTGTATTTGGTCTTCAGGACGCCATGTCGTTTCTGATCGCATGGGAGGTGATGAGCCTCGGCGGAGCCGTCATGATCCTCGGCGAGAGGCTCTCGGATTCAAGCGGTAACCCAACACTCTTCATGCTCGCATTGCTTGAAGTGGGCGCGGTTGCGATTCTGCTGTCGCTCCTGCTGCTCGGGAATCATGCGGGCTCTGTCAGCTTCGTGACGATAACAACATTGCGGATACCTTCGGCGCCGATTGCGCTGATCGTCGGACTCCTGCTGCTTATCGGATTTGGAGCAAAGCTGGGAATCCTTCCGTTCTATGAATGGTTCCCTGCCGCCTATGGCGGGAGCAGTGGAGCCACCGGAGTCATTTTCTCGGGCATCGTCTTAAATGCAGCTTTTTATGCTCTTGCACGCGGCATTCTTGAATGGCTGCCGCATACCGGAACCTGGGCTATGTGCGTAGCCATCCTCATAATCATCGCGGGCGTATTAAGCGCCATCCTCGCCATCTTTTACGCTTTTCAGGAAGAAGACTGGCGCCGCCTGCTCAGTCTGTCCTCAGCGGAAAATGGTGGGATTGCGGTTGCGGTTCTCGGAGTCTCTCTGCTATTTGCCATAACCGGCCTGCCCGCTGCAGCCGGACTGGCATGGATTGTGTGTCTCATACACCTGGCAGGACACAGTCTAGCCAAAGGAACCCTGTTCCTGACTGCGGACGGTGTTTATTCCGCCAACCGGAGTTACCTTATCCGCCAAACGGGACTGCTTAGAAACACTCCGATAATCTTTGGCGTGGGTGCTCTCTTCGCGGCCATGAGTCTTGCGGCCTTACCTCCACAAGCGGGCTTTGTCAGCGAGTGGTACATCTTCCAGACACTCTTTCGGGGCATGCAGGTAAATGTCATTGCTGCCCGATTGACCATCGCCTTATCGGCTGCCGGTGTTGCCCTGGTTGCAGCCGTGGCGCTCGCAACGTTTGCCAAGCTTTTTGGCGTTGGCCTTCTCGGCGATGGACACTCTGAGCCGTCGCACCTCGCGGTGACGCGCTGCAGCAGCGTATTTCTCCTGGGCATTTGCGTGCTTGCGCTGGCCGTGGGCATGCCCTGGTGGGTGCAGACGCTTGGGCCTGCCAGTCAATCACTCTTCGGCATCGATGCCGCCGTGCAAATGAAAGACACATGGCTACTGGTCCCTCTGAGCGCTAAATTTGCCTTCATCTCTCCCACAAAACTAGTCATTGCCGGGCCGATTCTGGCCCTACTTCCGATTCTGCCCTACCTACTCTGCCGAAGTGACTATCGCCTCCGCCGTGTGCCGGTCTGGTCCGGCGGGCGCCGCGAAGATGCGCATCGCATCGCTACGACCTCGCTCGCATTCTCAAATGCGTTGCGTACCTTCTACGGATTTATTTACGGACCCACGCACAACCTTGAGCGCGAGTACGACCACGGCCCTTATTTCGTAAAACGCCTGATTTTCAACCAGGAGGTAGCGCCCATTTTCGGACCCTTCCTCTTTGCGCCTTTGACGCGTATCGTCCGCTCCATCTCCGATATGGTCAGCACGATCCAGTCGGGCTATCTGAACTTTTACAACGCGCTGATTGGAGTGTTGCTCGTTCTCATCCTTGGCCTTGCTCTTTTTTATCGATAAAAAAATGCCCTTTACAGGTGTGCGCCTTCAAACATCCTGGGACATGAGAGTTCGTGCAAATATTGGCGCCTCAGACCGCCAAAATCTCCAGTTACCGCTGATACAGAAATCCGGGGCGGGTCATCAACGGAGAATCTCCAGTCATGAATGGATGAGAATTCGGGAGCAGGTCATAATCGTCTTTGGCACATTTATGCCTCTTTGGCAATCTCTGGTTATGCGCAGCGAAACGACATCCGAATGTAGTGCAATCAGATTCCGGAGTTTCGGTCAGTATCGATTATGTGATTTGCCGGTCAAGGGCGCGCATTCATGTGTTTAGGGGTGGCCATGCCCCATACCGATTCTGACAGAGTAAGGAATACGGCCCACAGGGAGACGTTTCGAGCATCCCTACTCTTGTCGATATCCAGGAAGGTCTGCGGTGATCAGCCATATACTACTGATGTAGCATGAAGATTCTTTCGGTCAACAATACTGCGGACATTTACGGCGCCAGCCGATGCATGGAACGGGTATTTAGCCGCTTTGCCGAGTATGGGCATGAGGTTCATGTGGTACTGCCGGCACATGGGCCGCTCGTCAATCTTCTCCAGGCACGGGGTATCCACGTTCACATTCATCGCGAGCTTCCGATCATTGATCGGTCCCGAATCAGGTCCTTGAGTAGTTGCCTCGAATTCCTCTTTTGCTTCCCGATTTCCGTAGCGAGACTGTCCATTCTCGCGCTACGCCTGCGTGTCGACGTGATTCATACCAACGTCGTTGTGCTGCCCTCACCCGCGGTGGCGGCATTCATTACCGCAAGGCCTCATGTGTGGCATATACGGGAGCTGCTCGGTGAGTTCGGTCGGATGTGGAAGCCGTACCAGCGCTATATCTCTTTCTTTTCTAAAGCTGTCGTGGCTGTCTCTATCTGTACACGCGACCAGTTTGACCATGATCTTCGAAAGAAGGTTCACGTCATTTACGACGGTTTGGACGAGACGGTGGTCAACATAGATCCAATCCGACGAGATGCATTTCACAAGTCCCTTCCTGTTGACAAGCTACTTGTCGGCGTCGTGGGCCGTATCAAATGGCACCGCAAGGGTCAGGAAGTGCTGGTACGCGCCGTGGACCTACTGAGAGAACGCCATCCACAAGTACACTACGTGATCGTGGGCTCCACAGCACCTGGTAATGAAGAACATGAGACCATGCTGCGCGGGCTGATTACCAGCTTAGCTCTTGACAATCAGGTGACGTTGTTGGGTGATACCCAAGACCCGTTTTCTGTCTTCGCTGCGCTCGATATCGCTGTTGTTCCTTCAGTCCAGCCGGAGCCCTTTGGCTGCGTGGTGATCGAAGCTATGGCTGCTGGCACTCCCGTTATTGGTAGCAACTGCGGAGGGATAGCTGAACAGATCGTTGACGGCGTTAGCGGTTTCCTTTTTTCGCCTGGAGATGCCGAGGCGCTAGCCAGCGCGCTTGAACGTCTGCTCAATGATCCCTTATTACGCGAACGCATTTCGGAGGAAGGGCTTCGTCGTGTTCGCACCGCCTTTCCGCTCGACCGCACATACCACAATATGGCTGAGCTCTTCTCTCGGCTTGCCAGTTCAGGACGCAATCTTCGCCTTCGAGAAACCCATCGGCGCACTGATCTACCTTAGTGTCGTTCTCACTCATTAGGTAGTGCCAATAATTCGATCGTATGCTATAAACTTACGCTACTTAGCTCGTCTTGAACCGCAGCATTCGAGCCCGCTTTGCTGCTTTTCGTGGATCAAGCAAGCTTAGCCATAGCGGGTTCGTAAGCTCTGAAATGAGCAGGTTACATCTTCGCATAGACGATACGGGAAGGCAGCTTGGACTCTCCTTCGATTCAATGGCCTCGACTACTTGATCCGCAAATCGATCCCAGTTGAAATGACTGTCCAATAGTCTCCAGTTTGCTGCCTGTTTCTCATACAACACATGGTCGGGAGCATCCTGCAAACCTCTCAGAATTTCAACCGTTTTCTGCAGCGACCCAAGAGGAACGTTTATGATGCTTTCGTAGCCAACGTAGCCGCTCTGTGGAGTGCAGACCGGGATAAGCCCCCATGCCATTCCTTCCAAAATGGTGGCGGGGTTTGAATCTGTGGAACCGACTGTTATCAGAAAATCGTACTCAGCCACGAGGGACCGGCTCGTCGCTGTTCCAAAGTCGCGACTGCCGAGAGGCTCGATCCGACCGTGAGATGTGGTTGTGCCTGCCCACCCGAAATCTGTTCCTGGCATCGCAGCAGCAATTTCTACAAGGTATGGAATATTCTTGGCTCGACTCGTAAAGCCCTCTCTGCCGACATAGAGAAACTTGCGCGAACCCGGCCGATTGAAGGTCTTTTTGAGAGCAGGATATTCGGCTCTATTTATCCCGAGGTCTAAGTGTCGCATTTTTGGTCGCCAGTGGGCGAAGCCAGAGTTGCGAATGTCCTGAAACCAATAATTACCGGTAATAGCCAAATACAAATCACAGTGTCGCAGGATGCGCTCGTTGTATGCGACCATATGATCATCTCCGTGGCAATATGCCGACATGAGCAGCACCCGTTTCCATCCAGCGAGACGAAGACTGCGACGAAAGAGGGTCATGTAGACTGGGCACGCATGGCCGATCAAAACGTCATTTGGTCCCGGCCGTATTTTGCCAAACACTTGCCAATCGTACAGAAGAACACGATACCGTTTTGAAAGTCTTTCGGCCAAATGACGACCGATAGCGTCTGGGCAAGATATTTTCTCGCCGTGGGGATATACCAAATGAACCGTGGTGTCAAATAAGCTATTCGACTGGTGGCTATTGAGTTCCATAATGTCTGTTATCGTATGACTATAGATCAGGCGCATCTAGTTGCTGCTGTCCCGCGTTGTTGAATGGCCAGCCTGTAGTTCCAGTGTTGGATACAAATAATCAGGAGCACACCGAAATCTTTGAACATCGTGAAACTGTGACCAGTCGTGGCAACAAGCAATAGGAAGCAGTAGATTGGAAGGGCTGTTCGTCCCGCGGTCGACCTAAAGCTGGTTCGGATGACCAATATAAGACCCGCGAGAAATACTAATAGTCCTGCACCTCCCGCTGTCAGAAGCAATTCGAGAAATGCATTGTGTGCACCCCCGGCCCAGGGGAAAATGCGGAGCAATTGGTCCCGCGCCCCGGCAAACCCGAATCCCAAGAATATCGATTGCCTAAATATCCCGGCGGCGGCATCCCATAGTTCAGCGCGGCCACTCAGTTTCCAAGGCGACTGCTGAAGCGCAGTCGTTCCGTAGAATGCTTGAAGTCGGTTGTGGATCGAGCTAGCGAAAGCCGAGCTACTGTTCAGGAATACTATAGCGATCAGAACTACAGCAGCACCTGTTGCGTACACCGCAACTATCAACCGGAAATCTCTTACTCTGCGCAATCGGATAGCAATAAAAATAAAGATAAGAGCAAAAGTGCAGGCTCTTGACCCGCTTGCGACCGTAAGGATCGCTAAGAATGCTTGGGAATACCAGCGCGCTCTTACAGCCGAAAGTCTTCCTATAAAGAAACCCATTCCGGACAGGTATGCGAAATCGCCAAACTCATCTGTGAAGAGAGCGAGACGTTGTCTGCCCGCAGCATCGTGCACAATCAACGGGTATATCGTTGGCATCGCGAGGCCCATCAGTATGGCCACGACAAATAACACGATGATGCCGTAATACATGGCGCGCAGGGCCGAGGCAGGCGAAAAGGTGTTACAAAGCAATTCACCGAGGAGTAACACCAGCAAGAATAAGCATCCCTTTACCATGCTGAGGGCAGGCCAGAACGAGCGAACTGACGAAAGCAGAGCGAGCAACCCGAATGCGACAAACAGCCAAAAATAAGGTGATGGCCGGGGAATCCTCCCGTTCCTCGCCCAAAGAATCGCCATTGTGCAAAGTGATATCAGGAAGAGCGTCAGTTGGACGTATATATGCCAATCAAGCGACCTTCCAATGGGGTCGCGGGACGCGAGAGCTTGCCCTGACAGCAGGTAGGAGAATATCACCGCAAATAGGGGCACACGAACGCCGTCGCGTATACTCGATCGCGCCGCTATTTTCTGTGATTGGAGATACATGGGAAACTAGTCTGCCGCCATAGTCAAATGATTGGTTAAACGACATCGCATTTCGGGTCCTTCCGAAATGCGAGAACAAACAAGAGTCAGGCGGCAGGCATGCATTTGCCGCGAGTGACCGCACTCCATATCCCTGCTGTCAGACCTTGGCATACCGCTCCTTTAGAGCGCTCCCGGCGCACATAGTCGTCAGAACAGGAATCTCTGTACTCTCGCGCTCTATGCATATATATTCAGTGTCCAGGGCATCAGGCCTACCATCACGTCTCGAGTTCCTCCGCTTCCGCAGTAGGAGGAAAATACCTGTGCCAGCTCTAACTATATTCACCAAAAGCATGGCAAAACCGGCTGCGATTAGCCCCTTCCAGTAGATCCAAGGAAGGGCAATCAACACCGCTGCAGCCGCTCCGCTTAGCTGTATTACAAAGAGAGAGCGCGGTTCGCGCAGACCACCCAGGATTGCGGTCGCCGATAGAGCAATCACCTCGAACAGCCATGCCACCGCAAAGATGCGCATTAGTGAAGCGTATGCAAGATAGTACGAATGATTGCCGTACAGTATCCGCATCAAGTAAGGGCCCGCAAATCCCAATAGTAAGAGATAAAGACCCATGGATCCTGCCATCAGAATCAGATAATTGCGAACCGCGGGCAATCGATACCTTCCGTGCTTGGCCACGGTCGCCGTGATCAGACTTGCAATACTGAATAAAAGGGGGTTAGTGAAGGCGAGGAACAGAAAGATGGCCTGAAACCCTGCCACCTCTACTCTGCCGTGACGCATCAGAATCATCCATGGAAAGGCCTGCAGGGTCAGAAAGCCCACCACTTGAGCAACAACATTCCATCGTCCCAGGTGCCAAAACTCGTACGCCAACGGAGGCAGAGTGCGTTTTGGCGGCCGTACTGGTCGCATCTGCCAACTCTGTACGGCCAGTGCGAGAAGCGACGTGCCGGCAATCGTCCAGAAGACGACGCTAAGGCTGGGCTTGGTTCGGATACATATCAATCCCAGTAGCACCGCCTGGCCGATATAGCTGATTACATCTCCGGCGAGCGCCCCTCTCTGTTCAAGCTTCGCAATGAACCCTGCTCGCAATGTGCTTTGCAACTGCCAGAAGAGCATCGCAGACACTGCTGCAAGAATGACAGCGGGCCGATTCAGATAGAAACCTACGATGGAAAGGAGCGGCCCAAGTGGCATTAATATGATGAGGGCCGTGCCAAAAAGGGCGAACGTAAGGATGCGCCGAAATGTGCCGGTCTGCGCCCGTGCACCTCGCACACACAACGGGTACGCTATAAATGCCTGCTGAATCGTATTAAAGAAGTTTATTGCGTTTAAGAGTAACGCATAGGTTCCGAACTCAGCAGGGAGAAGAGTTCTAATCAGAATCAGATTTGTAAGGAAGTTTCCACCACTCACGGCACATTGATCAGCAATCGCCCACATGATGCGTCGAGAATCGCCGGCCAAGCCGTCGTGCAGATGTTCACGCATCGGAAAATCCACCCTTGATCCACTCGTGGAGAAGCAGAGCAACGAACCTGGGATTGTGCTTGAGATATCGCCCTGCGAGACGGCGCGGCTCTGACGCGAGGCGAAATAACCATTCCAGACCGCTTCGCATCATCCAGCGCGGGGCTTGTGGTTTAGATCCAGCCAGGAAGTCGAAGGCAGCGCCGACACCCAGCATCACGGCCGGAATTCGGCCGCGATGCTCCATGATCCAGCGTTCCTGCTTCGGACATCCCAGTCCCACAAACAGCATCCGAACTCCCGAGTCAGAAATCTGTCGCACGATCTCTTCATCTTCGGCTGTCTCTGAGGGACGGAACGGCGGTGACATCGTGAATACAATCTCCAGTTTCGGGTACCGGCGCCGGACCTCTGCGACCAACTTCATCAGCGTGGCTGCGCTGCCTCCGTAGAAACCTGTTGGAACACCCGATTCCTCCGCTGCGCGAAGCAGTGCATTTGTGGCATCCGGTCCATACACGCGTGTGGCATCTCTATCCCCCATCGCTCGAAGCGCCCAGACCAGCGGCATTCCGTCCGGATTCACCATGTCTGCAGCGTTAAGAGTAGCGCGAAACCCTTCATCGTCGAATGCTTCCATCAATACGTGCACATTAGCAAAAAAGACAATGCGCGACTCCCCTCGCTTCGCCCAGGCGACACTCTTCTCCGCAACGTCTTGGTAACTGCTCACTGGAATCTTGACCCCAAGAATCTCGCCCATCGGAACTCTTCTCCTCCGACACAACTGGCGCAACTCTGATCATTTACCGCCATAATGACGAGTGGAAACTGAAACAGAGCTTTGGCCCCTTTCTACGCAGCGCCCTCGCCCTTCAACACGGCCGGGACAGTCTTTGCCAGGATTTTGAAATCCAGCCAAAGCGACCACTCGTCCATATACTGCAGGTCCAAAAGCATCCACTGGTCGAACGAGATGCCGCTGCGACCATTCACTTGCCACAGACACGTAATGCCGGGCTTCACACTAAACCTGCGGCGCTGCCAATCTTTGTTGAAGCCTTCGTAGTCGCGGACGGGAAGAGGGCGAGGTCCAACCAGGCTCATGTCGCCTTTGAGGACATTTAGCAATTGGGGCAGTTCGTCAATGCTGCTTCGGCGTAGAAAACGTCCGATCGGCGTAATCCGTGGATCGTTCCTTATCTTGAATACTGGGCCACGCGCCTCGTTCCGTGCCTCCAGCTTTGCCATCAATTTCTCCGCATTGGGAACCATGGTTCGGAACTTGTAGATCCGGAATCGCCGCTTGCTCAGGCCAATGCGCTCTTGCATGAAGAAGATCGGTCCGGCAGAGGTCAGCTTGATAGCCAACGCAGCGCCAATCAGCACGGGAGTCAAGAGCAGAAGGAGCAAAGCGGAAATCGTAATGTCCAGGCATCGCTTCACGAGGAGCGGCAAGCCCTCCCACGCTCCCGTATGGGTGGCTATAAAGTGCTCGCCATCGAATTCCTCTGCACGCCACCGAGCGCTCTTAAGGCCAAAGATGTCGGAATTGAAGCGCATCAGGATCCCATGCTGTTCACACAAGCTGGCCACCTCAGAAGAATGTCTGTAAAAAGATCCTAGTGGCAGATAGCTTGCGACCTCATCGACAACGTTACGTCGCAGAAATTCCGCTAGCCCCGCGTAATCACTTACCAACGGAAAACCGCTAGTCTTGAATCGCTCTAATCCCGGCCACTCATCGTCCACAAATCCGAGCAGACGGTATCCACGCTCCCGGCTCGCACATATCCTGCGCGCAAAATCAACCGCACGGGGGTTGGTGCCCAAAATCAACATATAGCGGAGATTTCTGCCTTTAATCCGAATGCGCGCAAGGGCAAACCGTAGCGAGAGGCGGAATGTGCAGAGGGTCGCACTACTTATAGCCCAAAAGAGCCCCAGGAACGGCAGGGTGATCATCCCCACGGAAAAAATCGAACCGATGGCAACAAAACACATTACCGAGGCAGTCGTGGCCTTCAATACGTCTGCAATTTCCGCTTGTTTGCTCGATAGCCTCCTCGACCTGTAGAGACCACAGACAGAAAGAATAAGATGGCAGATAAGGAGCGCCAAAGCAAGAATTGCAAAATTCGACAGCTTTGTCCTCATTGAGAGGAACTGATCGAGCGAAATCTTCCCCTCGGCATGGACGATTAAAGCCGTTGCCAGCCCAAAAGATAACACCACTAGCGCGAGATCAAATGATTTTAGGAGACTGATGGAAAGGCGTCGTTCTTCGTCGGTCACGATTTCTCTCCGGAATGTCTAGGTTGAATTTGTCGACGGATCACGGGGAAGAGGCGTCTATCTATGGGCCATGGCACAGCAGAGTGCTATTATGCGCAGCTCGTTTGTATGGAAGCGAAAACTCGATCTGAACTGGTCTCTGAGACACCCTGCCGCCCTCACAGCCTGCTGTATATCTTCTCGGGGATAGGAAAGGTTCGCTTGTTGAGAACAGCGCCAAGAATCTGAATATTAGAGGAGCGCAGATTCGCCGCGGCCATGAGAGCTGCCTTCTTCCGCGTTGAGTCTGCTTCGAGAATCAAGACCAGGCCGTCGGCCAATTGGCCGAGTGCAATCGCATCCGCATACCGGGTCAACGGCGGTGCATCGATAATCACAAAATCGAATTCTGCGCGTAGTTCTGCTAATCGGGTCTTCAGGTGTCCGGAGCTCAATAGAGTCGGTGAATCCGCAGCGAGCGTCCCGGCAGAGAGCAGCCATAGCCTGTCATTCGACGTGGGCTTCGTGAAGGATCGGATTGGCCCCTGATGCAACAAGGCATCCGTAAGGCCGTGATGATTCGTGGTACCAAACAGCGCCGGCATTCCAGGAGATCGAAAGTTGGCTTCGACCAGGCAGACTGAGCCTGCTGCATTTTTCGCTAACGCTTCAGCCACAGCTCTGCAGATTCTGCTGCATCCATTGCCGTGATCGATGCCCGCAAACACCACAACGTGCGGTGCCTCCTTCGTTTGCAGAAGAAAAATCCGCTGCACGAGCTTCAGCGCTTCTTCGCCGGCCCAATCGAGTGAGCCACCTTCGCTGCCAGTTGTATTCAGCACAACGGGTGCAGACGCAACAGTTCGATCTGAGCTAGATCCCTGGCTCATCTCCAATTGCTGCATCAGGTCGAAATATCTACTCATTGCGCGTCTTTCTTCGCGGGCCCAGCACTACCAGATAACTCCACGACCCCTTGTGTGGCTGCTGAGAGGTCCGAGGCAAACGGAGCGCGAATTTTCTGGCCGGCTTCGATATGGTCGGGATTGCTCAGCCATGGGTTGAGTTTATGAATCTCATGCAACATTTCTGAAGTGCAATTTCCAACGGTTTCAGCACAGATCCGGTAAAGCGACTGCCCAGGTGCTACAAGAACGACGCCTGTCGGAGCCGTCTGCTGCGGAGTTTGCTCCACATGGAATGAAGGCGGATTTACGGCGACGAGTGACGGCACCACACGATTCGCCCCCGCGACAACCTTTGGCATTATCCATTGATGGCTCTGATAGAGCGCTCCACCAGCGGCGAGCAGAATCGCGCAAGCGACTGCGAGCTTGGAAAGCCATCCCGTTCGCATCGACGGAGAGCCGGCCACGGAGGCAAATGTCGGCACTCCTGGCGTGTCATCCTTTTCCACTTGCGCCGAAATTGGTTTCCACTCCTGCAATGGCTTCAAGCCGAAATCTGGAACGACCTCGCGAAATGCGCTGTCTTCCTTCGACCGCGATACAAGAGCCGTACTCTCCCGCAATGGTTCCAGATTGAGATCGGCAACGACTTCACGAACGATGTCGCAATCGATTGGTCTCCGCCGTAAAGCACGGCCCAGCGACAGTGCGTTGAAACAGAGATTGTTAATATTGCGCGGAATTCCCTCGCTGCATTGAGCGATCAACGCCAGTGCGTCTCTGGTGAATAGAGGCGTTTCCGCGCTATACCCAGTCATCCGGATTCTATGGTCCACGTAGCGTGTCGTCTCTTCCGAAGAAAATGGCTTCAGACGGCCGAAAATCGAGATCCGCTGCCTTAGCTGAACAAGGCCGGGCGATGAAAGCCTGTCAGCGAGTTGAGGCTGTCCGCAGAGAACAATCTGGATCAATTTCTCCCGAGAGGTCTCGAAGTTTGAGAGCATTCGCACCATCTCAAGCACGGAGTCGTCCAAGTTCTGCGCCTCATCGATGACGATCACAAGGCGTTTACCTAAGCGCGACTGTTCCGTTATCACTTCGTTCAACTTCGCTTGCAGCTCGATCAGGTTTCCCTGTGTGTCGTGGACGCCGAGGTCGGCAAGTACGGCCCGCAGAAGCTCTATCGGTGTGCAGATTGTTTGAAACACAAAGACCGCTCGGGTCCTGTCCTTGAGCTGATTCAGCGCCTGGAAGAGCAACGTCGTCTTGCCCATTCCGGGCTTCGCGATTAGAGCCACGAACCCGCGTCCGGCCTCTAAACCATAGAGTAGAGAGGCAAGCGCTTCCCGATGCGTAGCGCTGTAGTACAGATACTGGGGGTCCGGCGTAACTCCAAAGGGCTGTTCCCGCAGGTTGTAATACTCTAAGACCATAATTCTCCTACGCAGTCTTCCTCGGTACAGCCACCACAACTGGAATCCCGAGCATGTCGATCACCTGGGCCGGCGTGTGGAAGGATGAGTCGAAGTAATCGACGAGATAGGCCACGGCGATAGCGAGCACTGTGGCAAATGCCAGCGCAAACAGCACAACGATCGGAAAACCATGCGTCGGTAATGCGGGAATCTCCGGGGGAACAGCTATAGCAACATTCGCGATCCTCGTTTTGTCCAGAGCGTCCGATGTACGTTCCTGCTCGCGCTTGGAAAGATAAAGCAGATAGTTATCTTCGTTTGCCTTCAAATCCCGCAACAGGTCCTGCTGAGTCAGGGATTTTTGATCCAGATCGACCATTTGAGCCTGCAGACTCTGAATGCTCTGTTTGACAGCAGCCAGATTCGCACGTTGAGCCGCGAGGTCGGATTCCGTTTTTGCCAGATCTTCCCGCAGTAGTTCAAAGGTTGGATCCCGATTTGTCGCGAGCGTAATGTATCGCGTTTTTTCAGCTTCGGCGATCGCCGCTTTGGCTGTCGTGACTTCCTGGTCGGCTTCTTTTACGAGCGGGTATTGCGGATCATACTTTAGCGCCAGCTGGGTTCGTTTGGTTTCGGCCGCCAGCAGAGCGGGTTGGAGAACCGCGAGCAGCTTGTCCGCCGGGGTAGTGGATCGCAGCGTAGCTGACCGTTGCGGCGTTGTCAGCATCTGCTGCTGGTCGCTGCGAATTCTCTGTTGATCCGCTGCAATCGCTTCTTGCGCCAGATGCAATTGACCAACCGAGTTTGTCACCTGCATGGCCAAATCTGCACGCTCCAGCTCTGGGGCCGCGGCACCCTGCTGCTCTTCAAAGCTTCTAAGGCGAGCTTCGGAAGCTTCCATTGCCTGGTGATAACTCTGCGTCTCTTGCGCGAAGAACTTATAAGAGCCCGGCGGGCGGTGGACTGCGACATGCTTTTCCATATAGAGATTGCTGAGTGTCTTAAGAACCCCATAGGAAAGCTGCGGATCTGGCGAGCTATACGACACATCAATCAGGTTTGTCTTCGTCCCGGTTTCTACCTTGATCTTCTTTGCCAAGGTCCGCACCGCGCGTTCGACCCTATCTGCCTCATTTTGCTTAGGACGAAGAAAATCGAGGAAAGAGTGCCCATAATCCTTCTGAAGCCCGTTCGCAAGCACTACTTTTTCCAGCACATCGCGGCTCTTCAAAAGTTGAGCCTCAGAATTGATTTCTTCTTCGGAAACCGGGCTGCTTGTGGTGAGCAACTGGGTCGTGACTTCGGTACTGACGAGCGGATCTACGCGTTCGCGGTTCACCAGGATCGCCATATGCGATGTGAATTGTGGCGGCATGAGCAGGCCCGCCACGATCACCGCAGTGAGCGCGACCAGAAAGGTTGCGATCAACAACTTCTTCCGCCGAAACAACGGCGCCGCCAACTCGCGAAGTGAGAGATTCGGAGGCCTTTCATCGATCCAGGATTCAGAATCCATCTCTCTCATGTGTTCCCTGCCTTTTCCAAAATACGTTTGGGAGTCCATGCGGTGTCTATCCGCTCAGAACGGGTTTGGTGATAAATACGCTCCCGCATTCAGCGAGTAAGGTACGTACTTACGGAACTTCGTGATGAATTTTTCCGGCACGTAAATCATGTCGCCCGGCTTCAGGAGCGCGTCTTCGTTCGGGTTCTTACCGTTGAGGATGTCCTTGAGATTGAGTTTCTTCACCTCAAACCAGTCGTTCGAAGTCCGGTGAAATAGGAAGATTTGCGTTTTAGCAGTGGGCGCGAGCCCTCCGGCAACTGCAATTGCCTCGGCAACGGTGAGATCAGAACGAAGTTCATATTTACCCGGTTTTCCGACCTGACCCGATACGGTGAAGAACGGCTTCTGAAAGTCTTTGAGATCCACGTTAATAATGGGATCGTGGAGCACGCCGGTATAAGCTTTTTTCAATGCTTGCACCAGTTCCGGAACGGTAAGGCCCTGCACATGGATACTTCCGGCATTCAGCAGTTCAATATAGCCGTCCGGTTGGACCGTCACCGTCTGATCGAGTTCTGGAGAGAGCGGGAATGACAGCAGCAGCACGTCCTCACGCTGAATCTTGTAACGGGGATAGCGCTGTTGAAGCTGAGGCTGAGAAGGGCCTGCATTGTTGGAGACGGGCATCGAGGTCGGCGTGGCAAGAGCTGGGCCCGGTGATCCCTGCTCCTGCTGCGCCTGCACCATCGCAACGCAGCTGCACAGGAGCAGGCAGGCAAATACCGTGCGGAAAATTCTTGGTTTAATCACAGGCTGCTCCTTGTTGATCAAGACCTGCATTCGGAGGGAAACTATCGGCACCACACAGGCAGAAACTCATGGTGCAGTGCATTGCGATGTGACATCCCGGATTCCTTGCGTCAAATTGCCTCTGCTTCATATCCCTCGATCCGTATCGCAAGCGAGCGTTGGATCATATTGACGGAAACAACCAGGCTGGTTTCGCTCTTTTGAGATAACAGAATCCCTTCCACTCCATCCAGCGCGCCGCCGCGAATGCGGACCCGCTGTCCGATATCAAGGAAGATATGATTTCGGCAAGGGATTTCGTGGGTGAGCAGCCTTCTGACGGTTTCGATCTCTTCCTTCGGGATAGGCGCGCCGCGCTGTCCTGCACCGACGATGCCAACCACTCCCTCGGTGCGAATTACTTTGGACAGCTCTTCGTTGGAATCAACTGAATGGATGAAGACATAACCGGAGAATAGAGGAACTTGCACGGTCTTATGCCGGTCGCTCCACGTATGAACTTCAGATACGAGCGGCAAATACGTGTGGACACCATAGCACTGTAATAAGTTCGCGACTG
>Ga0335075_10002986_pt1 | contig 27007 bp, 22 predicted proteins | sample Lox_Sample_24_FD_206723 | JGI IMG/M metagenome (GOLD analysis project Ga0335075, IMG submission 206723) | Soil microbial communities from Loxahatchee National Wildlife Refuge, Florida, United States - Lox_Sample_2.4 | ecosystem: Environmental > Terrestrial > Soil > Wetlands | place: USA...
ATCCCGCCACCGCGCTTGCCTTCATCAAGTTCCTGACGAGCCGGAGCAGCGAACGACAGGTGCTGGTCCGCTCGGCGCTCCCTCCGGTCTGGACCGCCCTTTACAGCCAGCGGTCGCTGGTCCGGCGGTTCCCGTTCCTGCCCGTGCTCAAGCAGGCCATCCTCGCCGCCCGGCCACGCCCGGCGATCGTGAACTACAACCAGTTCAGCCTCGCCATATCGAGCGCTGTCCATCAGGCACTCGCGCAGCGGGAATCCGTCAGCGCGACGCTCACCGGGCTCGCCAGAGAGCTCACGCACATCATCCGCTCCGATTGACGGCCAGATCGCTGACCGCAGGACAAAAGGAGGTGGCCGCATGAACGTGTGGCCAAGAGGCACCAAGATCCGATCAGTCGCCGTGATCGCAGCAGGAGGGCTATTAGTCGCCGGTGTTGCCGCATGCGGCAGCTCGCCAAGCTCGTCGGCAAGCAGCCAGGTCGCAGCCAGTGCCAAGCAGACGATCGTCTTCGCGTCCGCGGGCCTTGGCACCGAGGGCACAGCGACCAAGGCCGCCATCGCCTCGTTCGAGAAGCTGCATCCCAACATCAAGGTCTCGCTGCTGTCATTGTCCTCGAACTCCACCGTTGCCCAGGAACAGGAGGAGCACTACTTCCTGGCCGGCTCGTCCACGCCAGATGTGCTCTACACCGACGTGACCTGGCCGTCCACCTTCGCCCGGTCGGGCTGGATCGCGAATCTGAACTCGCTGAAGCCGGATACCAGCGCGTTCTTTTCCGGACAGATGGCGACCGGTGACTACAGCGGCGGGGTGTATGCGATCCCGTGGTTTATCAACGCCGAAGGGATCTACTACAACACCTCCCTCATCAAGACCCCGCCGACCACGGAAGCACAGCTGGTCAGCGACGCTCAGCATGCGCTAGCAACCGACAAGAGCCTGAAGGAGGGCCTGGCATTCGAGGGTGCCGAGTACGAAGGCGCGGTTACCGCGTGGCAGAGCTTCGGTGCCAACATCTCGGTGTCGGCCCTCTCCAACATCAACAACTCCGCCAATCAGAGCGCGCTGACGTTCATGTACGACGCGATCCACACCTACAAGATCTCCCCGGCAGCTGTTACCGGCTGGGAGGAGGCCAACGTCCAGGCGGCCTGGCTGGCCGGGCAGACTCCGTTCGCGCTCAACTGGCCGTACATCTTCCAGCTGTCAGAATCGACCACGAACGGCAAGCCCACGTACCCGGCGGTCTACGGCAAGACAGCCTGGATTCCGTTCCCGAGCTCGACCCCGCAGACCTCGCTCGGCGGGGACGACCTGGCAATCAACGCCAAGTCGACGCACAAGGCCGCGGCCTGGGAGTTCATCCAGTACCTCACGAGCAGCTCGGCGCAGGACGCGCGCGCGATCAGCGCCGGCGACCCGCCGTCGTTGACCGCGGCATACAACGCCACCCTGTACAAGGCAGCGCCGTACTACAAGGACGAGACGGCCGTCTACAAGGCGGTCACATCGCGGCCGGTGACCCCGGTCTATCCGCAGATCTCCAGCAGCGTCTTCCAGCCGATGATCTCCTCGGTGCTTAGCGGCCAGGAGACCCCCTCGGCCGCGCTCAGCAGCAACGCACCGACCGTGTCGCAGCTGCTGGCGACCGCGAAGTGACGGGGCGCGCATGACCGCGCGTGACGAAACCCTCGCGTCGCTCGGGCCAACCGCCCGGGCGGCGCGGGGCCCCCGCCGCAGCGGCCTGGCCAGGCAGGACCGCAGGCTTGGCTACACGCTGGTGGCCCCTGTGGTGATCGTCCTTCTGGCCATCACCGCGTATCCGCTCTTCTATAACCTGTGGAACTCCTTCCACCACATCAACTACCTCGATATCGCTAATTTCGGCACCTTCGCAGGGGTCAGCAACTACGCCAAGCTGTTTACCTCGGATCAGTTCGTCCCGGCTCTGGTCAGGACAATCGGCTTCACCGCTGTGTCAGTCCTCGTCGAGACGACGATCGGTCTCGGAATCGCGCTCGCGCTGAACCGTCCGTTCCGCGGCCGCGGTATCGTGCGCGCCGCGGTGTTCATCCCGTGGGCTGTGCCCACGGTAGTGTCCGCCGAGCTGTGGAAGACGATGTTCGACCCGCAGTCGGGCTTCGTCAACTACATCCTGGCTCACCTGCACCTGCCACTGGCTACCACCACCTGGCTGGACAGCACCTGGACGGCCTGGGCCGCAATCCTGGTGGCCGACGCGTGGCGCAACACGCCATTCATGGCGATCGTGCTGCTCGCTGGCCTGCAGGTCATCCCACAGGACATCTACGAGGCCGCAAAGATAGACGGCGCGAGTGCCTGGCAGACCTTCAGGCGGCTCACCTTGCCGCTGCTGATGCCGGCGCTGATGGTGGCACTGATCTTCCGTACGCTCTCGTCGTTCCTGATCTTCGACGTTGTCTACATCATGACCGGGGGTGGCCCGGGCACCTCGACCCAGGTGCTCTCCGTGCTGAACTACCAGGCGTTCCTGGACGACCTCGACTTCGGCTATGGCGGTGCGATCGCGGTCGCCCTGGTCATCATGGCCCTGATCATCGCGACCCTCTACGTGCGCGCCCTTCGCCCGCAGCAGGAAACCTGACCATGAAGGGTGCCGCTGGCACGACCGCAGCAAGGAGACAGCTATGAGCGCCTCAGTCGCCGTTGCGAGACCGGGGCAGGTGACTGGCAGTGGCAAACGCCGGATCCGGCCGGGCCGGCTCGCCGGACGCACCGGGTTCTTTACCCTGCTAGCCATCTTCGTGGTGGCCAGCCTGTTCCCGTTCTACTGGATCGTCATCACGTCGCTGAAGACGACAGCTGAGTACAACCAGGGCACCACCAGCTTGCTGCCGCCCAGCCATATCACTTTCAGCAACTACATCGACGACTTCACGCAGCAGGACTTCATCCGGCCGTTGCTCAACAGCGTCGGGGTGTCGCTGGCGACCACGCTGCTGACAGTCGTCGTCGCTGCGCTGGCCGGCTATGCCCTGTCCCGGACCAGTATCCGCGGCAAGAGCGGGATACTCGGCTTCATTCTGCTGGCGGCGTTCTTCCCCGCTCTAGCGATCGTCGGGCCCATGTTCATCGCCTACAAGCACACCGGGCTGCTGAACACCCTGCCCGGCCTGATCATCTGCTACCTGATCCTCACCCTGCCGCTGGCGACGTGGTTGCTGACCAACTACTTCTCCCAGATCCCCAAGGAACTCGAGGAGGCCGCTATCGTCGACGGCTCCACCAGGGTCCAGGCGCTGCGAAAGGTCATCGTGCCCGTAGCGATGCCCGCGATCTTCACTGTCGCGATTCTGTCGTTCATCCTGGCGTGGAACGACTTCACCTTCGCGGTCTCTTTCATCACGACGGCGAACAACTACACCGCTCCACTGGCCATCTACAACCTCGGCCAGTCTCAGTTCCAGGTTTTCTACAACCTCATCGATGCGGCCGTCGTGATTATCTCGCTGCCGATCGCACTGCTGGTGATCTTCGCCCAGAAGCGAATCATCTCCGGCCTGACCGCCGGATCGTTCCGGTGACATCGGCCATCCACCAGCACGCGAACGGCTAGCACCAGCCACCAGGTGACCTCGGCGAGACCCAAACTGGCGATAGGCTGGCTGGCCGACCGGGGAAAGGACGATAGCCATGGCTGCGAGCCCGTGGTGGCACGGCGCTGTGCTCTACCAGCTCTACGTTCGCTCCTGGCGCGACAGCGACGGGGACGGATACGGCGATATCCCCGGCATTCTCGCGGGCCTGGACCACCTTTCCTGGCTCGGGGTGGATGGAATCTGGCTGTCACCCACGATGCCCTCACCGGATGAGGACTGGGGCTACGACGTCAGCGATTACACCGCCGTACATCCCGAGCTCGGAAGCCTGGCGGACCTGGAGGCGCTGATCGCATCGGCCGCCAAAACAGGCATCAAGGTGATGCTGGACCTGGTGCCCAACCACACCAGCTCGGCGCACTCGTGGTTCATCGACGCTGCGTCCGCCCGTGACAGCGCCCATCGCGACTACTACGTGTGGGCGGACGCGGCACCCGGCGGCGGTCCGCCAAACAACTGGCTCGACGCCACCGGCCAGTCTGCGTGGGAATGGCATGCCGCCACTGGGCAGTACTACCTGCATAACTTCCTGGTCGGGCAGCCCGACCTGAACTGGTGGCTGCCAGCCGTGCACGCCGAGTTCCGCGACATCCTGGAATTCTGGTTCGACCGCGGCGTTGCCGGCTTCCGCATCGACGTGGCGCACGGCTTGTACAAGGACGCCGAGCTCCGCGACAATCCGCCGCTGCCGCCCGGCGGCAGCCGACTGGACGGCCGCTTCGGGTTCCGGCCTGTCTACAACTCCGGTCGGCCAGAGACGCACAGCGTGTTCCGGGACTGGCGAAAGATAGCCGACAGCTACAGCCCGCCTCGGCTGCTGCTCGGCGAGACGTGGGTGGGCGACATCGCCAGGCTGGCCTCGTACTACGGCAGCAATGACGAGCTGCAGCTCGCGTTCAATTTCCCGTTCGCGTTCGCGAGCTTCGAGATGCCCGGCATCGCCCAGGTCGTCAACGACACTCTCGCGGCGCTGCCATCCGGCGCGTGTCCGGTCTGGATGGGATCCAATCACGACATCGGCCGCTTCCCGAGCCGATGGTGCCACGGCGACGAGCGGCTGATCAGGCTTGCGCTGCTCGTTCTCACCACGCTGCCCGGCACGACGATGCTGTACTACGGCGACGAGATCGGCATGACCGACGTTGATGTGCCGCCCGAGCTGCGTCGTGATGCGATGACGCGTGGTGCTAATCCGCTCGGTAACAGAGACCGGGGCAGGACGCCGATGCGCTGGGATGACTCACCGGGCGCCGGCTTTACCGCCGATGACGTCCGGCCGTGGCTTCCGCTGCCGCCTCGATCCGCTCCCAATGTGGCCGCTCAGCGCGCCAATACCCAGTCGACGCTGTGGCTGTGCAAGCAGCTCATCGCGCTGCGCCACGGCAGGATGGGTGCTGAAATACCTGAGCTCGAGCTGCTGCCAGGCCCCGCCGGGCTGCTTGCCTATCAGGTAGGCGGGCTGGTCGTTGCGGCCAATCTCAGTGCGGAGACGGCTGAGGTGCCAGCGCAGGCCCGTCGGCTGCTGCTCGCCACCGACGGCGCCGCGGCGCTGCCCGCCGTGCTGGCGCCATGGCAGGGCATTGTCGCCCACGGCGGACGCTGGGTTGCCGCTAGCGGCCGCTAGCCTTCTCTGGCCAGCTCACGTCCGATCACCATGCGCTGGACCTGGTTCGTGCCCTCGACGATCTGCAGGACCTTCGCCTCGCGCATCAGCCGCTCGGCCGGGAAGTCCGAAACGTACCCGTAGCCGCCGAGCACCTGGACAGCATCGGTGGTAACGCGCATGGCCGTGTCGGTCGCCAGTAGCTTGGCCATGGCGGCCTGCTGGCCGTAAGGCCGACCGGCGTCCTTTCGCCGGGCGGCGGCCAGGTACAGCGCGCGAGCGGCCGCTACTGCGGTGGCCATGTCGGCCAGCATGAACTGCAGCCCCTCGAAGTCGATGACCGGGCGGCCGAACTGTCTGCGCTGCCGGGCATAGTCGACCGCGCAATCCAGCGCGGCCTGCGCGACTCCGGTTGCGCAGGCGGCGATCCCAAGGCGGCCCGCGTCCAGTGCGCCGAGGGCGATGCGGAAGCCCCGGCCCGGCTCGCCGATCAGCTGCGCGGCGGGCACCCTGACTGACTCGAACTGCACCTGGGTCGTCACCGAACTGCGCATGCCCATCTTGTGCTCGGGTGGAGCCGCCGATACACCGGATGTGCTGGCTGGCACATGGAAGCAGCTGATGCCGCTGGCGCGCTCCGGCCCGGAACTCTCCCCCGACGTGCGCGCGAACAGCGTGTAGAAATCCGCCTGCCCTCCATGGGTCGTCCAGGCCTTGACGCCGTCGATCACGAACTCGTCGCCGTCGGCCACCGCCCGTGTCGCCAGCGCAGCGGCATCCGAGCCGCTGCTGGGCTCGGACAGGCAGTACGCGCCGAGCTGGTCACCGCCGAGCATCCCGGGCAGCCACCGCGCACGCTGCTCTGGCGTGCCTGCCGCGGCGATCGGGAAGCACGTCAGCGTGTGCACGCTGACGCCGAGACCGACTGCCAGCCATGCGGTGGCCAGCTCCTCCACGACCTGAAGGTACGTCTCGTAAGGCTGGCCGCCGCCACCGACATCCTCGCCGTAGGGCAGGCTGAGCAGGCCTGCACGACCCAGTGTCGCGAACTCCTTCCGGGGGAACCGGCCGTCCCGCTCGAAGGCCGCGACCTTGGGCGCCAGCTCCTCGCGGGCGATCTCGCGGGCGAGCCCGAACAGCGCCGCCGTCGTATCGTCGCGCGCCTCTCGCTCAACTCCGGCCACTAGTCGCCCACCACGACCAAGTCCCGGCTGACGTTATTCAGCCGCTGGTAGCCATGCTCGGTGCAGACGACGATGTCCTCGATCCGCGCTCCGTGCGGGCCTGGGTAGATGCCGGGCTCCACGGAGAACGCGTGTCCGGGCATCAGCAACTCGCTGTTGCCCGCGACGATGTAGGGATCCTCGTGCGTTTCCAGGCCGATTCCGTGCCCCGTCCGGTGCATGAAGAACTCGCCGTAACCGGCTGCCGTGATCGGCTCACGTGCCGCGGCGTCGACGTCCTGCGCCCGCACGCCCGGCTGCACGGCTGCGCACGCGGCATCCTGCGCGTCCTTCAGGACCTGGTAGTAGGCAGCGAACTCAGCGGGCGGCGCACCGAGCGAGTACGTCCGGGTGCAGTCCGAGCAGTAGCCGCTCGGCATCGTGCCGCCGATGTCGACTACGACGGTGTCGCCCTCCCGCAGCACTCGATCGGCTGCGGTGTGATGCGGGCTGGCTCCGTTAGGTCCGGAAGCGACGATCGTGAAGTCGACGCTAGCGTGCCCTTCGGCCAGGATGGCCTCGCCGATGTCGGCGGCCACCTCCCGCTCAGTTCGGCCGGGCCGCAGCCAGCTGGGCACCTTGGCGTGCACCCGGTCGATGGCCTCCCCGGCCGCCAGCAGCGCCGCCACCTCTGCCGGGCTCTTACGGGCGCGCAGGTCGCGCAGCGCGAGGCTGGCGAGCTCCTGCCGCGCGCCAGGCAGCGCAGCGCGCAGCCGCAGCACCATCAGCGCCCACATCCGGTCGGCCAGCCCGACCGCGCCGACGGTCCCGAGTCGTCCGGCGACCAGCGCATATGGGTCGTCGGTCTCGTCCCAACCGACGATCTCCAGGTCGAGGGCGCCGGCCGGGGAAGCGAGCGCGGCCGGTACTTCAAGCCGAGGCACCACCAGGAAAGGCGCACCGTCGGCCGGGACGACCAGGCACGTCAGTCGTTCCAGCTGATGCGCGTCGTAGCCCGTTACGTACCGCAGGTCAGGACCGGGCGTGAGCAGCAACGCATCGAGGCCCGCCGCGCCAGTAGCGGCAGCGACCTGGCCCAGCCGGGTAGCCGGGAACAGCCTCGTTCCCTCCTGGTCGTCCATTGCCCTCCTCCAGCCTTATCCCCTCTGCACGACCCCGCCTGCGCATCATCTCATCCTCGATAACTGTGTCCTCATCTAGACAGTGCTGCCCCGTATGCGTCACGCTGGGTTCTACACCGCTCACCTCTGGTGGACCATGCTGACATCTGAGACCGCGGCTATTTCTGGTCAGGGCCAGGATGAGGCCGACGGGTCGGCGCCGTCCGCGGACGGCGCCGCCAGGCCAGAGCCGGCTCGCGTCATCCTCGAGGCCGAGCTTGCCGAGCAGCGCCACGTCACCCTGGAGCTTCAGCGGGCCATCCTCCCGCTGCACGACGAGCCGTTCGATCTACCCGGGCTGCGTGTTGTGGTCAGATATTTGCCCGCCTCGGCTGGAAGCCGGGTCGGCGGGGACTGGTACATCACCGCCGAGCTGCCCACCGGACAGGTCCTGCTCGCCATCGGCGATGTCGCCGGGCACGGGCTGCCGGCCGCGGCGGGAATGGCCCGGCTGCGCGGCGCGCTCGCCGGCCTGTCCATCACTGGCGCTCCGCCAGAGCAGCTCGTCGGCTGGCTCAACGAGCTAGTCAGGCATGTGGCACCGGAGCATACGGCCTCGGTGGTGGCCGGCTATTTCGATCCCGCGAGCCGGATGCTGACCTGGGCACAAGCTGGCCATCCGCCGCCCGTGCTCGTTCGGGGCGGGCGGGCCCGGGCACTACCGCAGCCAGACGGCGTCCTGCTCGGGGCCGGCCAGCTGCCCTACGCGGCGGCGACCGTCCAGTTGCAGCCGGGTGACCTGCTGCTGTTGTACAGCGACGGGCTGGTCGAGCGGCGCCGCTCTTCGATCGATGAGGGGCTCTCCGTGCTGCTGGCAGCGGCCGCCGGGGCAGCCGATCCAGAGCAGGTGGTTGCCGCGGCACTGGCGGCACTCGGAAGCGTCAGCTCCGACGACGACACGTGCCTGGTCGCCCTGCAGGTGAACCCGGCAGCGCTCGCGCCTGTGCCGCAGCGTCACGGAGCCGCGGCGAGGGCCGACAGCGCCCGGCCTAGCGAGGACCCCAGGTCCCAGCGCTGATCGAGATCTGCGATGCGGGCCGGGTCGGCGGGTACCGACGGCAGTTCGCCGCCGGTGATCTTGACGGGGGCATCCGTCGCCACCCGAACCACCGGCATAGCGGCCTCCAGGTAGGGGCGAGCCGCAACGAGCTTCGCGCGGCTGCCGGCCGGAAAGCCGCCATGCCCGGCGTCGATAGCCGCCAGCATTGCCTCGATCGAGCCGAACGCACGGACCAGGGCGGCCGCGGTCTTCTCCCCTACGCCTGGCACGCCGGGCAGCCCGTCGCTCGGATCTCCGCGCAGCGCGGCGAAGGCGGCGTACGAGCGGCCGGGAATCTGGTATTTCGCCGTAACCGCCGCCTCGTCGACTAGCTCAAGGTTCGCAAGCCCCCTGGCGATGTAGGCGATCCGGACGCCGCGCTCGTCATCGACGAGCTGGAACAGGTCCCGGTCCCCCGTGACGATCTCGACGGGCTCGCTCGCCTGCGCGGCGAGTGTCCCCATGATGTCGTCCGCCTCGTAGCCGTCGGCCCAGGACATCATGATCCCGGCGGCCGACAGCACGTCGACGATGATCGGCAACTGGACGTTGAGTGCGTCGGGGACCTGCTCGGAGCCATCAGGATTGGCGCGGTGCGTCTTGTAGGAGGGCACCGCCGCCACCCGGAAGGCTGGCCGCCAGGACGCGTCCATGCAGGCGATTAGCCGGGCCGGATGGCGCGCCCTGACGAGCCGGGCGATCATGTCGAGCAGGCCTTTGACTGCATTGACCGGGGTGCCATCCGGCGCGGTCATGGACTGCGGCACGCCGTAGAACGCCCGGAAGTACATGGAGGCCGCGTCCAGCAGCATGATGGTGCCCACTCCGGCATCTTGCCAGCCACTCAGGCGCCGCGCAGTGACATCTAGTCAGCGCTCGCTAGCCGCCATCTTGACTAGGCGCGCCGCGTTGTACACCCCTCCGGCACAACGTCGAATTGCCCTGGCAATTCTACGGACCTAGCTACCGCAGAACGGGTCCGTTACACCTCGACCCTCGGTCCGTTCGCGAGGCGTTCGCCGAGACGAATAGGTCCGCTCTATCGATGCATGGATAGTTGGCATTGGAGCTCTGCCGCGCCTGTCCTCTAGGCTAATCTCGATCGATCTAGTAGGCAGGGAGCGAACACATGACGGTAATAAGCCCGGTTCGTACCCGATGTCCAGCAGATCTGGTGACCGCTATTCGCTCCGCCACTCAGCGTCACGCCGACTGGCAGCGAACCGCTGAGCTCGCCGCCGACCAGTTGCGCGTGCATCTGCCCGGCGCCGACATCCTGACCGCCGCAGAGCGGGAAGGCGAGCCGGACGGATACCGGTGCCACGTGCTGCACGTCGAGCCGGACGGATCATTCTCGGTGACTGCCATGGTCTGGCGACCGGGTCAGGTAACGGCCATCCACGATCACGTCACCTGGTGCGTCTTCGGTGTCATCCAGGGCATCGAGTACGAGGAACTGTACGCGCTGTCACCGGACGGTAGCCATCTCGACGAGGTGGGCCGCAGCCAGAACAATCGTGGCGAAGTCAGTGGCTTCGCCCCGCCCGGTGACATCCATCGGGTCCGTAACATCGGCGCGGACGTGGCCGTCTCGCTGCACGTCTACGGAGCCGACATCACCCGCCTCGGCAGCAGCGTGCGCCGTACCTACGAGCTGCCGGTAGTGGCGCCCGCAGGCGCCTGAGCTGCTGATGGCCCCGGCTCCCGCTCCAGGGACGCGCAGCCCGCGCATGCGCGCGGCACTGATCGACATCGATGGCGTGCTGACGGTGTCCTGGGAGCCCATCAGCGGCGCCGTGGCGGCGATGGAAGAACTGCGCGCGGCCGGGATCCCGCTGGCGCTGGTCACCAACACCACCTCGCGCAGCCGGGCCTCGATCGCGGGCGCCCTGGCAAGCGCAGACTTCCCGGTGACGGCAAGCGATATTCTCACCGCGCCCGCCATTGCGGCTACCTACCTGCGCGAGCATTATCCCGGCGCCCGCTGCCTGCTCCTGAACAGCGGCGACATCCGCGCCGACCTGACGGGAGTAACGCTGGTCGACGAAGACGCTCGCCCAGTGGATGTGGTGCTGATCGGCGGCGCCGGGCCGGCGTTCAGCTATCAGGCGCTCAACCGCGCTTTCGGCCAGCTCCAAGCCGGGGCGCATCTGGTGGCCATGAGCCGGGGGATGTACTGGCGCACGAGCGACGGCCTCCAGCTTGACAGCGGGGCATTCGTCGCCGGCCTCGAGCAGGCAGCCGGGACAGCTGCCGAGGTGGTCGGCAAGCCCGCCCAGGCGTTCTTCAGCGCGGCCTTGAAACACCTCGGCGTCACCGCTCAGGAGGCCCTCATGATAGGTGACGACATCGAGAATGACGTTCTTGCCGCCCAGCGCTGCGGGCTCACCGGGGTGCTGGTCAAGACGGGAAAGTACCAGGCGCGCACGCACTCCGAGGCCACTCCGGCGCCCGATCACGTGCTCGGCTCCATCGCCGATCTGCCGCGGCTGCTGAATCAGCCAACGTGACCGCCTCTGCGTCCTGACGAAGACTTCGCGTCCCATACGCACGCGAAGTCTTCAGGATCATCGCGCGTCGGAGTGGTTCTCCGAGGTCGCGGCTAATCTCGGCGGAGCCGGCGCGAGAGTTCCTCCTCGAAATGCTCCGGCTCCTCTGGCCTGACGAGCTGCCGTTGTCCGGTCGGCGCGAAGCCAAGCCGTCGGTAGAAGGCCCTGGCTCGATCGTTCACCTCGGTAACCCAGAGCGTCACCGACGCCGCGCCAGACTGACGGGCTAGATCACAGACCGCTTCCACGAGCCGGTCCGCCACGCCCTGCCCGCGGCATGCCGGTGCTACCCACATGCCGACGAGGTGCCAGGGCGCCGCGGCCTTGCCGACAGGGGCATCTTCCGGCGGCAGACCGGTCGCCAGGCCGACGATCGTCGCGCCCTGCCACGCGCCGAACGTGCGATGGCCGCCCGCCCGGCTACGCCACACCTCCTCGGTGAACTCCTGCTCTCGTGGCAGCGTCGAAGCGAATGCGTACGGCGCTTCAGCGAGGGCCGCCAGGCGCGCCGCGCGCAGCTGTGGCCAGTCTCCGGCCGTCAGCTTGCGCACCACGATGGCCCTCACATGCTGACTACTCGCAGGCTGCCCATTCGAGGATCCCGACGTCGCTCCCATGGACACCGACACTGGCGGAGGCTGGCCGCCGTGCGCAACTCGTTAAGGCCGCGCTGCGGCGGCGCCAGCTCCGCCAGCTCGTTAGCGACGCCTCAGCGAACAGTGTCGGGAAGCTTGCCCTTGGCGCCGAGTCGGTAAGCGATGATCAGCTGATGAACGCCATTCTGGACGCCGGCCCCGGCGATGACGTAGTCGCCGTCGACAGTGACCGGGGCGTTGCACCCTGACGACAGCGGCGTCTTCAGCAGGATCGCGCCAGTGGCGGCATTGAACGCGTACAGATAGCCGCTGTAGGTCGTGGTGAACACGACGTTGTTGGTCACTGCGGCGGCGCCGTAGGGAGACGAGGGAAGTTTGTCATCCCAGATGATCTTGCCCGTGTCCTGATTGACCGCCACCATCTCGCCGGTTGCGTCGCCGATGGATGCGGTGAATTCCTTGGAAGTCTCGGTCACGCCGTGGACGGACATCGGCGCCGGGAGATTGTTCACCGCGGCGAACACGGTGGACCCGTTGGTCGCCAGCTGTGACTCGACTCCTCCGAAGAAGCTCGGCTCGAGCTCGAACTTTGCCGGAAGCGGGATGTGCGACGTTGGCGTGGCGTACTCGGTGAGCAGCCCGTCACTGTCATGCCCGGTGTGGACACCTACCGGGAGCTTCCATAGCAGCTTGCCAGTTTGCGCGCTGAGTTCGATCAGGATGCCGGCCTTACCGCCGTCGATGACCACCGGCTGCCCGTGCACGGTCGTCAGGACCGGCGAGTCCTGCAGGTCCCAGTCATAAAGGTCATGGGGCGTTAGCTGGTAGTACCACAGCAGCTTCCCCTGCGGGCTCAGCTTGACGACCGAGTCGGTATACAGGTCGGGCCCCGGCCTGCTGGTGCCCCACGGATAGCCAGCGGGCCATCCCGACTCGCCGATCGGGCCCGGATTCGCGATGCCGATGTAGATGTTCCCCTGGCTGTCGAACGACGGTGGATCCCACAACCCGCCGCCGGAGTTGATGGCCGGGTTGCCCCACAGGTTCTGCACCTCGTCCCACGACCAGTCCGGCGCACCCGTCTTGGCGTTCAGCGCCCACAAGATCCCCTTGCCGCCGCCGAGATACTCGCCGACAGTCGGGTTGACCGGCACAGTCGAGACATACACAGTCCCGTCGTTATAGCCAGGTGCCATGTCGATGCCCTCGTGGTCGTTGCCGATCAGCGTCCGGCTCCACAGCTGCTTGCCCGTCGCAGCGTCCAGGGCGACAGCGGCGTGGTTCGTCGCCGCGTAGACTACGCCGTTCACCACGTTGACACCGTCCGGCCCGCCGTTTGGCGAACTGTAGTTGTGGGTCCACAGGACTTTGCCGGTGGCGAGCTTGATCGCCATCACATTCGACTCCATGTCCTGCAGGTACACCACGCCGTTAACGACAACGGGCGTGGTCGAGAAGCCGTCGGTGACCCCGCCGGACTTAGCCTCGCCCGTCGACTCGACCGGCACGCACCACGCCACGCCGAGCTGAGCGACATTCGAGCTCGTGATCGGGCTGGCGACATCCCGGGTGTTCGCCAGACTCGCGCCGGGCAGCGCCCAACCCGCGGCGACCGTAGACGTACTGCTCGCCGGGGCCGAGGTGTTGCTCGGCGTCCCTGCAGCCGAGCCCTTGCTGGAGCAGTTCAACGCACTTGTTGTACTCGGGCTGCTTGTTGTGCAGCCGCTGGCAGCCAGGCCAGCCACAACGACTACGGTCGCGCCGGCCGCTGCGGACCGCTTGATTAAGGACCTCATCCGCTTCATCCCCAAGCACCGCTATCCGTTGATTCACTGCAGGCGAGCCAGGCCACGCGTGCCGCAGTCCGGCTCACTTCGCGGAAATTGATATCACAATGCTATGCCCGTGACATCAGCTGGTCAAGCGCTAGTTGCTCAGCGTCGCCGCATCAGCTGACCGACGAGTAAGCCACCACGCCGCGGTGCAGCAGGCCGACCGCCGCGCGCGCGGTCTTGCCTAGCTCTCCACCGGCGTCGGCGACCGCAACCTGGCCAAGCAGGTCGATGAGCTGCTTCATGGCGCGAACAAAGTCGCCGGCAGTCAGGTCGGGACCGACGAGTTTCTCCAGGCTGGTGCCGCGGGCCCAGGCGTGCACGGTCCACGCGAACCCCAGGTCCGGCTGGCGCAGGAACGACAGGTGCTGACCTTCTTCGACCGCGGCCAGCTCGCCCCACAGGCCAGTCATTTCGGCCAGCACCTCGCGGGCCCGGCCATGCGGCAGCCGTACCGGTCCGGCATCATCAGCCCGCCGCGACTCGAACGTCAGCGCCGACAGGCAGGCGGCCAGATCGGCCGCGGCCAGATCGGTCCAGGTGCCGCGGCGCAGGCACTCGGCAGCAAGTAGGTCGAGCTCGGTATACAGCGCGGCCAGCCGGCTTCCCTCCGTGGTGACCTCGTCGCCTTCCATATAGCCGAGCTGCTCAAGCACAGCGCAGACCCGGCCGAACGTGCGGGCCAGCACGTGCGAGCGCCCGGATACTCGCTGCTCCAGTGCCTCGGCCTCACGCCCGAGCCGAGCCCGCCGTGCCAGGTCGCGCAGGTGCAGCTGCATGTCGGGGCAACCATGACAGGAGTGCTTCCTGAGACGGCGGCGCAGGGCCTCAATGGCGGCCGCCGAGGGCTCGTTCCGTCCAGCCGGACGCTCGCGGTCCGGCAGCTCACGCCCCGTTAGCCGGGCACGCACGGTCGAAGCCAGGTCCCGGCGGGCCGCTGGCGACCTGGGGGTAAACGACGAGGGGATCCTGATCCGCTCGATCGGGCTCACCGGGACCGGAAAGTCAGCCATAGACAGCCGCTTCACCTGGCGGTTCGCCGTGAGCACCAGTGGCAGCGGGCGCCCGTCGCCGGCGCCGCCCGGCTGCAGCACCACCGCGACGCCTCCGTGCCGACCGCCCGGAACGTCGATGATGTCGCCGGGCCTGAGCTTTTCCAGTGACGCTACCGCTGCCGCCTGCCTGGCGGCCGAGCGCTGACGCGATTCATCGCGCTCAAGCTCGCCGAGCTCGCGGCGGATCTGGTCGTAGCTTTCAATATCGCCCAGTTCGCAGCTGACCGCGAGGCCCGCGATCTGCTCCCGCAACTTGGCTGCCTGCATCGCGAGTCCCACCACGCCACGGTCGGCCTGGAACTGGGCGAACGAGGACTCAAGCAACCGGGCCGCACGCGCCCGGCCGACCTGCCCGACCAGGTTGACCGCCATGTTGTAGGTCGGCCGGAAGCTCGAGGTCAACGGGTACGTCCGGGTCCCGGCTAGGCCACCGACAGCTTGCGGGTCAAGGCCAGGCTGCCAGAGCACCACCGCGTGTCCCTCGACATCGATGCCGCGCCGGCCAGCCCGGCCGGTGAGCTGCGTGTACTCCCCCGCAGTGAGATCAGCGTGATGCTCGCCGTTCCACTTATCCAGCTTCTCGATCACAACGGTCCTGGCGGGCATGTTGATGCCGAGCGCCAGGGTCTCGGTCGCGAACACCGCCCGGATCAGCCCAGCCGCGAACAGCTCCTCCACGACTTCCTTGAACGTCGGCAGCAGGCCGGCGTGGTGCGCGGCAATCCCGCGGCGAAGCCCGGCCAGCCATTCGGCGTATCCGAGCACTGCCCGGTCCGCATCGGCCAGTCCCTCGGTCCTAGCCGCGACGATCCTCGCGATCTCGGCTGACTCCTCCGGCGTGGTCAGCCGGAGCCCGGCCGCCAGGCACTGCTGCACCGCCGCATCGCAGCCCGCACGGCTGAAGATGAAGGTGATCGCGGGCAGCAGACCCTCGGCGTCCAGCCGCTCGATCACGTCGGGCCGGCTGGGCGGGCGGTACCTGACAGGCCGCCCTCCAGAACTGCCGCGGCGACCAGCAGAACCACGGCCAGCAGAACCACGGCCAGCAGAACCACGGCCAGCAGAACCACGGGCAGCCGCACCACGGGCGGGCCGCCGGTACCCGTGCTTGTCGGCGGCCAGATCACGCTGCGCAAGGCGCCGAAGATCAGGGTTGACGGCCCCGTTCCTGGTGAAAAGGTCGTAAAGCTGTCGCCCGGCAAGCACGTGCTGCCAGAGCGGCACCGGCCGGTCATCGTGCACGATCACGGTGGTGCCGCCGCGCACCTGTTCCAGCCAGTCGCCGAACTCCTCGGCGTTGCTGACCGTGGCCGACAGCGCCACTACCTGCACCGACTCAGGCAGCTGGATGATTACTTCCTCCCAGACCGCGCCGCGCAGCCGGTCGGCCAGATAGTGAACCTCGTCGAGCACGACATAGCCGAGGCCGCCGAGGGTCAGGGAGCCGGCGTACAGCATGTTCCGCAGCACTTCAGTGGTCATGACCACGATGGGCGCCTCGCCATTGATGCTGTTGTCGCCGGTAAGCAGCCCGACCTTCTCCGGCCCGTAGCGCGCGACCAGGTCGGTGTACTTCTGGTTCGACAGCGCCTTGATCGGCGTGGTGTAAAAGCACTTTCGACCCTCAGCGAGCGCCAGATGCACGGCGAACTCGCCGACGACCGTCTTGCCGGATCCAGTGGGCGCCGCGACAAGCACGCCGTGGCCGCCCTCCAGCGCGGCACAGGCGTCGACCTGGAAGTCGTCAAAATCAAAGTCATAAAGCCGCCGGAACGCGGCTAGACCGGGCCGGTCAGTCGTCTCGTCACGCTGGCTGGCCTGCGAGCTCATGGCCCAAGACTAAGCGGATCCCCCCTGGGCCAGCACACGCTAGGCCAGCGCAGGCTAGGCCAGCGCGCAAGACGCCAGCCAGAAGTACTCCAGCTCGGTCCACGTCAGGTTCACGGCCGCTCCGGCCAGGTCAGCCTCGAGCTGCGGCTTGTCAGGGAAGTTCTTCAGTACTTCATAACTGCGGCCGTCGGCCAGCTTCCGCTGCTGGTAGGTGTCACCGTCGGGGCCAGTCCTGGTGATCGGATGGTTGCTGCCCGACACATAGCGGTTGTCGAGGAGGATCAGGCCTGTCCCCGGCCCGGTGCGCTCGCGGACGCCGGTCAGGAACCGCGCAATGTCAGCCCGCGGGATGTGCGACCACCAGAACCCGCAGAACACCAGGTCGAAGTCGCCCGGCACAGTGTCCAGACGGTAGGCGTCGGCGGTCTGGAAGCTCACCCGTGCCGGGCCATAGCGGCGCTGGGTCGCGATCGCGATCGTCTCGGCATTGAGGTCTGTGGCCGTGATGGTTGCGGCCGTGGCCGACAGCACCTGCGTCCAGTAGCCGGTTCCGGCCGCGATCTCAAGCACTCGCTTGCCCGCGACAACGGGCGGCAGCAGCCCGCCCAGCTCAGCCAGGTCAGCCTGGCGCTCCGGCTTGCGGTAGACCTCGTCGTACTCGGCTGCGCGCTCGGCGTAGTACTCGCCCAGGTAACAGGCTTCTGCGGACTCCAAGCGGTCCTCCCTCGGCTAGCGGGAGGCCATCAGCGACCCTTGCACGAGAGCTTACGGCGTTAGCTCTGGCCTAGTCACCGTGATATCGAGCGCATCGCGGCCGCCGCGACCTGTATCCGATGCTGCGTCGGCTCGCCTTCATGGTGGCGCTGGGCGCAAAGGGCGCTAAGGGCGCGATCCGGGCGTGACTTTAAGGCCCAGGCATGGTCTGTCCGTAGTTACTGCTGCTATAGCCGCAGTAACTACGCACGGACGGCCGCGGGCTCAGCGAAATGCCCGGAATGCGGTCGGACTTCATCGACGATGAAATCGCCGCCGACGTTAACGGGCACGGAGGCCTGTCCCGAGCGGCGCGCTGGCCTCGCCCACGTCGCGCATCATCCCCGAACACACGCCGGCTGGCGCGATCGCTAACTGCGGCCGGCGGTGCCGTCCGCTCGCGGGCTGGCGCGATTCCTAGCTCCGGCCGGGGGTGCCTGCGTTAGTCTCCTCGCCGAGTGGCTTGTCGAGGCCGTACTGAGCGACCTCCTCATCGGTCAGGCCAGGGAACGCCAGGTTGCCCAGTCTGGACCGGCGGCGGTCATTGGCCCACGCGAAGACTTCCGACAGCTCCACCAGCGCCAGGCAGGGCAAGGCAAGCAACAGCATGCTGATCGGATCCGGGCTCGGCGTGAAGATTGCAGCGAATGCGAAGATCAAGAAGATGATCACTCGCCGCCACTTTCTGAAGCGCGCGTGTGTCAGCACGCCGGCCAGGTTCAGCAGGACGAACACCAGCGGCATCTCGAAGGCGATGCCGAAGATCGCCAGCATCGCGCCCGCGTAGCTCAGGTAGGTGGTGATCGTGATTAGCGCCGTAGTGTCTGGCGGGACCAAGTGCAGCAGGAACTCAAGTCCCCTGGTCATCGCGAAATAGGCGATTGTCGCCCCGATGACAAACAGAGGTAGCGCAGCCCCGACGAAGTAGTACGCCCAGCGCCGCTCCCGTTTGTACAGGCCTGGCGCGATGAATGCCCAGATCTGGTACAGCCAGATTGGCGAGGAGATGATCACGCCGATCGCGATCGAGATCTCCAGCCGAAGGAACAGCGCGTCGAACACGCCGGTGACGTAAAGCTGGCAGTGCGGCCCGGCAGAGCCGACAGACCTGGCGAGCGCATCGGCAATCGGCGAAGAGATCTGCGCCTTGCAATACGGCCGCTTGATGAAGTCCCAGACCGGGTTGTAGATGAACCAGCCCACGATCGAACCGATTGTGACCGCAATGGCAACCTTGACGATCCGGTTCCTGAGCTCCCGGATGTGCTCCATGAGCGGCATCCGGGCGGCCGGATTTGACCGGTGCGCCAGCCCGAGATCGGGGCTCTGCTCCTCCGGGCTTAGTCCAACGTCCACCACGGCCGCCTTAGCTGCACGGGCAGCTAGAACGGCTGCGGCGTCTGAGTCTCGGCGGGCTGCCCGCTGCCGGACGGTGCTGACTGCCGCTGCAGCTCAGCTACTTGGCGCTGCAGGTCAAGGAGCTGCTGCTGGGTCGCGTCCTGGGCCGGAGTGGCGGCAGGCGGTGCTACGGCCGGGAAAGCCGGCGGAAGGGTGCTGCTGAAGGCCTGGCCGGACGGGTTTGCCGCGCTGTGCTCGTCGTCGACGTCCATGCCCTGCACCGACTTCTTGAAGATGTGCATCGACTGGCCGAGAGATCTGGCTGCTCCGGGTAGCCGCCGCGACCCGAACAGCAAGAGTACGACGACCAGCAGAATGATGATGTGCGGTGCACTCGGATCGAACATTGAGTCTTCCCCATTCAGCTGAGCCTCGGCTTAGCTACCTTATCCGGAGTCTACACGCGGCCTCTATGCAAGCGACTGCACGTAGCCAGGCTGCCGCAACTGGATGACCGGCACGTTAACACGAAATTTCGCTCTGGCTTGCTTGCCCGCAGTGACCCATTACACAGGGTTATTTCTCGTCGCGAATTGTGATGAGCTAAGCGTAGTGGCTCAAAGCTGCTGAGGCATCCGCGATGACCTGCTCGGCCAGCTCAGGCGGCGATACCAGCCGGCCATCTTCACCGAGGCGGAGCGCCAGCCTGCGTACCATCCGCGTATCTGGCGTCCGCAGCCTGATCCTGAGGCGCCCGTCATCGAGCTCCGTGACCTCCTCACAGGGGTAGTACCCGGCAACCCAGCGCCCGGCGGCGGCTAGCTCGAAGACCACCTGGACGTCTTGCGGCGACGGCCGGAACAGGCCGTGGTCAACGTCGACCTGCTCAGCTGAGGCCGGCACCTCCTTAGCAACATCCAGGACCTCGATCGCCAGAACGCGGTCCAGCCGGAACAGCCGGACATCGTCGGCCCGGCGGCACCACCCTTCCAGGTAGCCGTGACCCTCGACGACCAGCAGGCGCATCGGGTCGACATCCCGCTCGGTCGCCTCGTCCCTGCCGGGCACGTAGTACGAGATGTGCAGCCGCTTCCCGCGGCTGAGAGCGTCGGTGACCTTGGGGGCAGCCGACTGGGCCGCGGCGGACCGGGCGATGGCATCATCCAGGTGCACCGCTACCTGGGCGCTAGGTCCGGCGGCGCTGCCCGCCGCCGACTCAAGCTTGGCGATCGTGCGGCTCAGGGCGGTGCCGTCGCCGACACTCGGCAGCTCAGCCAGCATGCGCAGCGCGATCAGCAGCGCGCAGGCCTCATCAACGCCGAGCCGCAGCGGCCGGCCGATCGCCTCCGCCTCGCTGACGACGATCTCACCGCCCTCGTACGACAAGTCGATCGGGCAGTACGGGTCCGGCGAGCGCAGCTCCACGCACCACAGCAGATTGAGGTCATCAACCAGCTCGCGCTCAGTAACGCCGAACGCCGCCGCGGTCTCCGCCATCCCGACCACGTTTCGGCTGACTACGTACGGCACCAGCGCGAGCAGCCGCTGGAGCCGCTCGGTGGCAGTTCCGGTCGCCGAGCCCCGTGCCGACTGCCCCGATTGCCCCGGCCGGGTCGGCGCGTCCGCCGTCACGCCAGCACCCCCTTCAGCCGCCCGATCACCGCGTCACGCAAGTCAGTCGGCTCGAGCACCACCACGTCCGCGCCGAACGAGGCCAGCTGCTCGCTCCACCAGCTGCTATCGGTGAAGGTCAGCTCGGCGATGTCCCATCCCGGCACCTCGTCCGGCTCCACGCTGACGGCGTGCCGGCGCAGGCCGTACCCGGCACCTGACCGGATCCGCAGCAGGCAGCTACGCGGCACCGGGGTGTCGGCATCCCAGTCCCGGACGGCCGCCCGCACGTCCGTCCCTGGCGGCACGATGACTGTCCCGGCCGGGCCAGTGAACGCCACAGGACCATCGATGCGGCTCAACCGGAACACCCGCTCAGCGCCCCGATCGGTGTCCTGCCCGACCACGTACCAGCGGCCCCGCCGGTTGACCACGCCCCATGGCTCCAGGCTGCGGCGCTGTGGGGTGCTGCGGCCAGGGGCACGGTAGCCGAAGGCGACCGGGCGCCGGTCCCGCACAGCCTCCCAGAGCGGCCCGAACGCCGCCTCGGGCGTTTGTACCCGTGGCTCGATTCCCGGCTGAGTCAGCTCCTCGGCGTCGATCCCGGCAGCACGCAGCTTCAGCAGCGCGCCTTCGGCCGCGCCGGCTAGCTCAGCGCGGCGCCAGACTCGTGCGGCCAGCCCGAGTACTGCCACTTCATCCGGTTCGAGCGTGATCTCCGGCAGCTCGTAGGCCTGCCGTGAAATGCGGTAACCGGCTTCCTCGTCGCCGGGCCCGTTAGTTCCGGTTTCCAGCGGGATGCCGAGTTCGCGGAGCTCGTCCTTGTCCCGCTCGAACATCCGCTTGAACGCCTCGAAGGAAGCCGGGTAACCGGGAACGGCCTCCCTGATCTGAGCGGCGGTCAGGTACCTGCGCGCAGACAGCAGGCAGACCACCAGGCTCAGCAGCCGCTCTGTCTTCCGCCGTGACATCCCCATCCCTTCTCCCGACCGACGCTACCCTGCCGGAGTGATCAGGTGGCGTAGTGGCGAAGTTTCTGCGCTCGGCCGGTCGTGGCCCGGCGCCCAGGAGCTCAGCGTGACAGTGTCCGGTGCAGCGGTGCGGGCGCTGGCTTATCCCGAGCTGACCGGCCTGCCCGAGCCGGGCGACCGAGTATTGCTCAATATCACGGCCTTGGAGCTGGGCCTCGGCACTGGCGGATACGCGCTGGTCGTGGCCATCCCCGACCGGCTGCCGGCCGATCCGGCGGGCCCAGGGCACCTGATGAAGGCCAGGTACACCCCGTTGCAGGCGTGCGTGCTGGGCGCCGACGAGCAGGGGTCGGAGTTCCACGAGGTGCTGCGCGATGCCGACGACCTTGGCGGAATGCCGGTCGTCGTCGCGGACCTGCACTCGGCGCTGCCAGCCATCCTGGCCGGCTATCTGGCGGGACGGACGGGTCACCCGCCCCGGATCGCCTATGTGATGCTCGACGGCGGCGCGCTGCCCGCCTGGTTCTCCCGGACCAGGGCAGCCCTCGCCGAGGCTGGCTGGCTGACTGGCACCATCACGGTCGGCCAGGCGTTCGGCGGCGACCTGGAGACCGTCAGCCTGCACAGCGGCTTGCTAGCGGCACGGCACGTGCTCGGCGCCGACCTGGCCGTGGTGGCCCAGGGACCGGGAAACCTCGGCACTGGCACCCGCTGGGGATTCTCTGGCGTGGCGGCCGGCGAGGCTATCAACGCTGTCGCGGTGCTAGGCGGCAGGCCGGTCGGCTCCCTGCGGATCAGCGAAGCCGATCCCAGGGAGCGACACCGAGGCATCTCCCACCACAGCCTGACTGCTTATGGGCGAGTCGCCCTGGCCAGGGCCGACATAGTGGTGCCGGACCTGGACGGCGAATTCGGCAACCGGGTGCTCGCCGCGGCCTGGCCGCTGGCCGCCAGCCACAACCTGGTCCGCGTCAGCGTGACGGGGCTGGCCGAGGTCCTGCAGGCGTCCCCGGTGGCGCTGTCGAGCATGGGCCGGGGCCTGGAGGCGGACCTGGCCTACTTCCTGGCAGCAGCCGCGGCGGGGCGGCACGCGGCCACACTGGGCGGCGGGATGGGACAGCCGGCCGAAAGCGGCCAGCCGACCGGATCACGCCATAAGGCCGGAACGGCGGCCGACCCGGATCTCAGCTACGACCTGGAGCGGTCGTGCGTGCGGGTGGTACTCCAAGATCGTGGCGGCCGGATCCTGCTGTTCCGCGCCCGACTGGGCTCGCGCAGCCCGCAGGACTGGTGGGAACTGCCCGGTGGCGGCATCGAGCCGGGCGAGAGCTACCAGCAGACCGCGGTGCGCGAACTCGCTGAGGAGACCGGCCTGGCAGTGAGCCCCGACCAGGTGGGTCCTCCGCGCTGGCGGCGGACCTCCACCTGGACCGGACGCGGTATCAGGCGGCTGCAGCACGAGGTGGTCGTCCAGGTCCGGCTCGACGCCGACCGGCCGGCGGTCTCTGACGGCGGCCGCACACCCGATGAGCGCGAGGAGTACATCGAGGCCCGCTGGTGGGAGGTCGCCGACGTGCTGGCCAGCTCCGAGCGCTTCTATCCGGGCCTGCTGCCGCAGCTGCTGCCCGCCTTCCTGGCCGGCGCCGAGCTCAGTGAGCCGTTCGAGCGCTGGAACTGACGCGCGCCGGACCTAGGCTGCTGGCTGCGAGCCCAGGACGTCGACGATGAACACCAGCGTGTCGTTCTTCTTGATGCCCGCGCTCGACTGTCCGCCCTCTGGTCCGTAGCCAAGGGAAGGCGGGATGACCACCATCACCCGGCTGCCGACTGGAATGCCTGCCAGCGCGTCACTGAGGCCCGGCAGGACCTGCGTGCCGCCAACCTGGAAGCTGAGGAGCTGCCCTGCGGAATCCTCTGTCGACGGCCACGAGGCGCCGAACACCTTGTCGGTGCGCCAGTTGACCCCCACGTACTGCGTGACCACGGTGTCGCCCTTGGCCAGCGCCGGCCCCGACCCCTTGATCAGGGTCGTTACCGACAGCTTCTTCGGTGGTGTTGTGTTCTTCGGCACCGACACAACCGGCTGCTGGCCCGTCTTGGCGGTCACCGACGGCAGCTTGCCGCCTCCGGTCGAGACCTGTGTACCGCTCGCCGACTGAGTCGCCGTGTACTGCTGAAGCAGGTCGATCACCCAGACAACGGTGTCGGTGCCGGTGATCTGCAGCTCCGACTGACCGCTCGATCCGTAGCCGTACTTGGGCGGCAGCACGGCCACTATCCGGCTGCCGATCCGCGCGCCCTTGAGCGCGTCGGTGAGGCCCACCAGTCCCATCTGGGCCGGGATGATCTGCGGCCCGGAGGCGTAGGTGCTGTCGACCAGGGAGTGCTTCGTCCCGCTCCACTTGTAGAGCGCGACGTTCGCAAGGGCCGAGTTCCCGCTCCCGAGCACCGCCCCCGTGCCCTTGATCGGCGTGCCGGTGACGAGCTTCGAGCCAGCCTTCTCAGCTGGGATGGTGACCTTAGGCGCCTTGTCGAAGGCACCCGTCACTTTGACGGCTGAGTTCGGGTCGGCGGCGGGTGCCTTCGACGTGCCACACCCGGCCAGGGCGGCACAGACGGCAAGCGGGACCAGCAGTGCTGCGGCGATGCGGCGCATGTGATTCCTCGGCGTTTAGATTGCGAAGTCGAGTCAGCCTACCGCCATCAGCCGGCTGCCCAGTGTCACCATCCTGGACGAGACGTTACGAAAGCTTGGCAGCGGATTTGCCGTGGCAGGCCGGCTACATGCCGGCGATGAGCTTCTCCACCCGCTCGTCGACCGAGCGGAACGGGTCCTTGCACAGCACCGTCCGTTGCGCCTGGTCATTGAGCTTCAGGTGGACCCAGTCCACGGTGAAGTCCCGTCGCCGCTCCTGCGCCCGGCGGATGAACTCGCCCCGGAGCCGGGCTCGCGTAGTCTGCGGCGGGATCGACTTAGCCGCGAAGATGTCCAGGTCCCGGCACGCCCGCTCGACTGCTCCACGCTTCTGCAGCAGGTAGTACAGGCCGCGGCCGCGGTGCACGTCGTGATAGGCCAAGTCGAGCTGAGCTACCCGCGGCGAAGCAAGGGGCAGGTCATGCTTGGTCCGGTAGCGCTCGATCAACTGCAGCTTGGTCACCCAGTCGATCTCCCGCGAGACCAGCCCCAGGTCGCCGGTCTCGACCGCACGCAAGGTCCGCTCCCACAGTTCGAGCACCCGCGCGGTGACCGCGTCCGCGCCCTTGCGCGCGATGAAGTCCTGGGCCTTGGCCAAGTACTCCTGCTGAATGTCCAGTGCGCTGACCTCGCGCCCGTTGGCCAGCCTGACCCGGCGCCGGCCGGTCATATCGTGGCTGACATCCCTGATGGCCCGGATCGGGTTCTCGAGCGTCAGGTCGCGCATGACGATACCGGCCTCCACCATGCGCAGCACAAGGTCGGTCGCACCGACCTTCAGCAGCATGGTGGTCTCGCTCATATTCGAGTCGCCGACGATCACGTGCAGCCGCCGGAAGCGCTCGGCATCGGCATGCGGCTCGTCCCTGGTGTTGATGATCGGCCGCGACCGGGTCGTCGCCGACGACACGCCCTCCCAGATGTGCTCCGCACGCTGGCTCACGCAATAGACCGCGCCGCGCGGGGTCTGCAGTACCTTCCCGGCTCCACAGATGATCTGGCGCGTCACCAGGAACGGGATCAGCACGTCAGCCAGCCGGCCGAACTCGCCGTGCCGGCCCACCAGGTAGTTCTCGTGGCAGCCGTAAGAGTTCCCGGCCGAGTCGGTGTTGTTCTTGAACAGGTAGATGTCGCCGGCGATGCCTTCCTCGCGCAGCCGGGTGTCGGCGTCAACCAGGAGGCCTTCCAGGATGCGCTCGCCCGCTTTGTCATGCGTGACGAGGTCGATCAGGCTGTCGCACTCCGGCGTCGCGTATTCCGGGTGGCTGCCGACGTCCAGGTACAGCCGTGCGCCATTGCGCAGGAACACGTTGCTACTGCGGCCCCACGAGACGACACGACGGAACAGGTACCTGGCGACCTCGTCTGGAGACAGCCGACGCTGGCCACGGAACGTACAGGTAACGCCGTACTCGTTCTCCAGCCCGAATATCCGCCTGTCCATCCGTCCCCGGCTACCAGTCGACCGCGATGTATTTGGTCTCGGTGTACTCCAGCAGCCCGTCGTGACTGCCCTCGCGCCCCAGGCCGGACTGCTTCACCCCGCCAAACGGCGCTGCCGGGTCGGAGACCACGCCCCGGTTAATTCCGACCATTCCCGCCTCGAGTGCCTCTGCAACGCGAAGCGCCCGGCGCAAGTCATTGGAATACACGTAGGAAACGAGGCCGTACTCCGTGCTGTTCGCCAGCATGATCGCCTCGTCGGGGTCGGTGAACCTGACAATAGGGGCAACCGGCCCGAAAATCTCCTCCGAGAGGATGCCCGCCCCGGCGGGCACTCGGTCGAGCACCGTTGGCTGGTAGTAATAGCCAGTCCGATCGGGCGCGCTTCCGCCGGTCAGCACGGCCGCCCCGGCGCCGGTCGCCGAGTCGACCAGGCCAGCAACCTTGTCCCTGGTGTCAGCATTGACCAGCGGGCCAAGGTCGACGCCATCCTCCAGGCCAGGACCCACCTTCAGCGCGGCCAGCCTGGCCGTCAGCTTGGCCGCAAACTCGGCGGCAACGTTCTGATGCACGTAGAAGCGGTTGGCGGCCGTGCAGGCCTCGCCGCCGTTGCGCATCTTGGCCAGGAACGCGCCGTCCACGGCTGCATCGACGTCAGCGTCCTCGAAGACAAGGAATGGCGCGTTGCCGCCGAGCTCCATCGAGCAGTTGGTGACGTGGTCAGCAGCCTGCCTGAGCAGCATCCGGCCGACCTCGGTTGAGCCGGTGAACGACAGCTTGCGCACCCGCGGGTCGGCCAGCACGGCCTCCGTCATCGGGCCCGGCTTGGTTGTAGACAGAACGTTCACGACACCGGCGGGAACGCCCGCCTCGGTCAGCAGCTCGGCTACGGCCAGCGCTGTCAGCGGGGTCTCCTTGGCCGGCTTGAGCACGACGGTGCAGCCGGCCGCCAGGGCGGGCCCGATCTTGCGCGTCGCCATCGCTGCCGGGAAGTTCCACGGCGTGATCAGGTAGCTGACGCCGACAGGCTGCCGGGTGACCATGATCCGGTTTGCACCAGACGGCGCGACCGTCAGCGAGCCGTCCAGCCTGACGGCCTCCTCGGAGTACCAGCGGAAGAACTCGGCCGCGTAGAGGATCTCGCCGCGCGCATCGCGCAGCGCCTTGCCGTTCTCCAGCACCATCAGCCGGGCCAGCTGCTCGGACCGCTGGGTCATCAGCTCATAGGCCCGGCGCAGGCACTCACCGCGCTCTCGGGGCGGCCTGGCCGCCCACGCGGGCAGGGCGGCAGCGGCAGCGTTGACCGCGTCCAGGGCATCCTCGGGACTCGCGTCAGCGACCTCGGCGATCGGGTCCTCGGTCGCAGGATCGATCACCGGCAAGCTTCCGGACCGCCCGGCGGACCACTGACCGCCGATCAGCAGACCGGTCGGTACCTCAATGCCGGTAATGGTCGCCAGTTCGGCTGTCACGCTGTCCTCCTGCCGCGATGCGGGAACCACGCCTGCGAGTTCCCATGCTCGAGGCTACCAATATCTCGAAATCCTCCGACGCTGGTGAGCGGCCGGCTTGGCCTAGTTGCCGGACCCATTGCCTGGCTCGCCCGGCCCCTTGTCACCGGGATCGCCGGACGCCCCGTTGCTAGCGGCATTCGGGCTGCCGCCGGCGGGCTCAACGTTGCCCTCCGCTTCGCCGCCGCCGGCAGAG
>Ga0335075_10002987_pt1 | contig 26996 bp, 24 predicted proteins | sample Lox_Sample_24_FD_206723 | JGI IMG/M metagenome (GOLD analysis project Ga0335075, IMG submission 206723) | Soil microbial communities from Loxahatchee National Wildlife Refuge, Florida, United States - Lox_Sample_2.4 | ecosystem: Environmental > Terrestrial > Soil > Wetlands | place: USA...
CACCGACGCGGCCGCCGTGGCCGAACGCCACCGCGACAAGGAGGTGCTGCGCGCCCGCCTGGCCGGCCTGTGCGCGCAGCGGCCCGGGATCGCCGCGGCGATCGACGCCGAGGTCGCCGCGCTCAACCATGACCCGGACGCCCTCGACGACCTGCTCAGCCAGCAGAACTACCGGCTCGCCTACTGGCGCACCGGCGCCGAGGAGCTGTCCTACCGGCGGTTCTTCGACATCGAGTCGCTGGCCGGGCTGCGGGTGGAGGACGAGGAGGTGTTCGCCGACACCCACCGCCTGATCCTCGGCCTGGTCGCCGACGGGAGCGTGGACGGCCTGCGCATCGACCACGTCGACGGGCTCGCCGATCCTCAGGCCTATCTGGAAAGAGTTTGTTACGCCCCGCCTCGCCCCTATGTGGTCGTCGAGAAGATCCTGCAGCCGGACGAGGAGCTCCCGCCCTCCTGGCCCGTGGCCGGCACGACGGGCTACGACTTCCTGAACGGGGTCACCGAGCTGTTCGTCGACGCGGGCGGCGCGGCGGCCGTGCGGGACTGCTACGCGCGCTTCACCGGGCTGCGCCAGGAGTACGCCGAGGTCGCGCACGCGGCCAAGCACCAGATCATGCGGGAGGAACTGGTCGCCGAGATCGAGCGGCTGACCAGCCTGCTGGCCGGCGTCTGCGAGCGCCACCGCCGCCAGCGCGATCACACCCGCCGCGAGCTGCGCGACGCGCTGCGCGAGGTCATCGCGGCGTTCGGCGTGTACCGGATCTACGCCGGTCCCGGGCGCCCGGTCACGCCCGCCGAGCGGGCCAGCGTGGCCGCGGCCGTGGACGCGGCCTGGGAGCGTCGGCCCGACCTGGACGCCGAGCTGCTCGGCTTCATCGGCGACCTGCTGACCGGCGCCTATCCCGGAGCGGCGGAGGCCGCGTTCGCCGTGCGGTTTGCCCAGGTCAGCGCGCCGGTCATGGCCAAGGGCGTGGAGGACACCGCGTTCTACCGGTACCAGCCGCTGGTCTGCCTCAACGAGGTCGGCGGCGACCCGGGCAGGTTCGGCCGCCCGCCGGCCGAGTTTCACCGCGCGATGGAGCGGGCGGCGGACCGCTGGCCGGAGGCGATGCTCACCCTGTCGACGCACGACACCAAGCGCAGCGGCGACGTGCGGGCCCGGATCGCGCTGCTGTCGGGGCTGCCCGGGGCGTGGGAGGGCGCGGTCGGCCGCTGGGCCCGCGGCAACGCCGGGTACAAGCAGGACGGCTGGCCCGACCGCAACGCCGAGTACCTGCTGTACCAGACGCTGGTGGGGGCGTGGCCGATCGAGGCGGGCCGGGTCGCGGCGTTCATGCGGAAGGCGGCCAACGAGGCCAAGGTGCACACGTCGTGGACCGACCCCAGCGCCGGCTACGACGAGGCGCTGGCCGCCTTCGTGGCCGCGGTCCTGGCCGACCGCGACTTCGTCGCGGACCTGGAGGCGTTCCTGGCCGGGCACCGGCTGGTCGAGCGCGGCCGGGTCACCTCGCTGGCCCAGACCGCGCTGCTGCTGACCTGCCCCGGCATCCCGGACCTGTACCAGGGCACCGAGGTATGGGACCTTTCCCTGGTCGACCCGGACAATCGCCGCCGGGTCGACTACGGCCGGCGCCGCGCGCTGCTGGACCGCCTGGCCGGCGCCGGGCCGGAGCAGGCGCTGGCCCTGGCCGACGCGGGCGGTCCGAAGCTCTGGCTGATCCACCGGGTGCTCGAGCACCGCCGCTCGAACCCGGGTGCCTACGGACCCGGGTCCGGTTACCGGCCGCTCCCGGTGACCGGCGCGAGCGCCGGCCACGCAGTGGCGTTCGAGCGCGGCGGCGGGCTGGCCGTGGTCGTGCCGCGGCTGGTCGCCACCCTGGAGGACTGGGCCGGGACCGAGGTGGCGCTGCCCGCCGGCGCCTGGGTCGACGTGCTCACCGGCGACAAGGTGGACGGCGGCCCGGCCGAGGTCGCGGACCTGCTGCGGCGGTTCCCCGTGGCGGTCCTGGCCCGGGAGGGGACCGGATGACCCATACGTTCCGGGCGTGGGCCCCCGACGCCAAGGACGTCGAGCTGGTGCTCGGCTCGCGGTCCGTGCCGGTGCCCATGGAGCGCGGCGCCGGGGGGTGGTGGGCCATTTCGGTCGACGAGGCCGGACCGGGGAGCGACTATACGTTCAAAATAAATGGTGGTATTCCACGTGCGGACCCGCGCTCGGCCCATCAGCCTCAGGGGGTATCCGGCCCATCCCGCCTCGTCGATCACGCGGCGTTCGCCTGGAGCGACACCGCGTGGCGCGGACTGCCGCTGGCCGGGTCGGTGCTGTACGAGCTGCACGTCGGCACGTTCTCGGCCGAGGGCACCTTCGACGGCGCCATCGCTCACCTCGGCCACGTGGCCGGCCTGGGGGCCGACGCGATCGAGCTGATGCCGGTGGCCGAGTTCTCCGGCGACCGCGGCTGGGGGTACGACGGGGTGGACCTGTTCGCCCCGCACCACGCCTACGGCGGCCCGGACGGGCTCAAGCGGCTGGTCGACGCCGCGCACGATCACGGGCTCGGTGTGGTGATGGACGTCGTGTACAACCACCTCGGCCCGGCCGGGAACTACCTGCCGGAGTTCGGCCCCTACTTTTCGGCCCGGCACCGGACCAACTGGGGCCCGGCCGTCAACTTCGACGGGCCGGGCAGCGACGAGGTCCGGCGGTTCGTGATCGACAACGCGCTCATGTGGCTGCGCGACTATCACTGCGACGGCCTGCGCCTCGACGCCGTGCACGCGATCGCCGACGACTCGGCCACGCACATCCTCGAGGCGCTCGCGACCGAGGTGGCGGCGCTGGAGGCGCACCTCGGCCGCACGCTGTCCCTCATCGCGGAGAGCGACCGCAGCGACCCGCGGTTCGTGCGCGGCCGCGACGCGGGCGGTTACGGCCTCGACGCCGCGTGGGCCGACGAGTTCCATCACGCGCTGCACGCCACGCTGACGGGGGAGCGGGACGGCTACTACGAGGACTTCGGGCCGCTGCCGCTGCTGGCCAAAGCGCTGCGCCAGGCCTGGGTCTACGACGGCATCTACTCCCCGCACCGCGGCCGGGTGCACGGCCGGCCGGTGACCGGGCTGACCGGCGGCCAGTTCGTGGTCGCCGCCCAGAACCACGACCAGGTCGGCAACCGCGCGGCGGGCGAGCGCCTGGCCGCGCTGGTGAGCGACGGCCGGCTCCGGGTGGCCGCCGCGCTGCTGCTGACCTCGCCGTTCGTGCCGCTGCTGTTCCAGGGCGAGGAGTGGGGCGCGACCACGCCGTTCCAGTACTTCACCGGGCACCCCGACCCGGAACTGGGCCGCAAGGTCAGCGACGGGCGGCGGGCCGAGTTCGCCGCGTTCGGCTGGAACCGGTCCCGCGTGCCCGATCCGCAGGACCCCGCGACGTTCGAACGATCCCGTCTGCGCTGGTCTGAGATGGATTCCGAACGCTGCGGCTCGTTGCTGGACTGGTACCGTCGGCTGATAGCACTGCGGCGACGGGTTCCGGCGCTCACCGATCCCCGGCTCGACCGCACCCGGACCGACTGTGACCCGGCGGCCGGGTGGCTGGTGGTCCGCCGCGGGCCGGTCGCGGTCGCCGTCAACCTGGGCGGGGGCGCCTGGACCTTCCCGGCCGGGCCGGGGGCGGGGCTGCTGGCCGCCTCCGATTCCGGGATTTATCAACGCAGCGGGGACCTCGTCCTCCCGCCGGATACCGTCGCGATCGTGACCGGGGCATCCGCGGCCTGAGTTACCGGTAGCGTGGCCGCTCCGGGTTCGACAGGAAAGGAACTCAGTTCTTAATGAGCGAGGCCCTTCGATGAGCGAGGCCATCGAGAACTGGCCGGGGCGCCCGTACCCGCTGGGCGCCGCCTACGACGGCGCCGGCACGAACTTCTCGCTGTTCTCCGAGGTCGCCGACCGGGTCGAACTCTGCCTGTTCGACGAGGAGGGGCGCGAGGAGCGGCTGCGCCTCGAGGAGATCGACGCGTTCGTCTGGCACGCCTACCTGCCGGGCATCGGGCCCGGTCAGCGCTATGGCTACCGGGTGCACGGGCCGTGGGCGCCCGAGCACGGCCAGCGGTGCAACCCGGCCAAGCTGCTCATCGACCCGTACGCCAAGGCGATCGAGGGCCAGGTGCGGTGGAACCCGGCCTGCTTCCCGTACACGATGGGTGACGAGAACTCACGCAACGACGAGGACAGCGCGCCGTTCGTGCCCCGCTCGGTGGTGCACAACCCATTCTTCGACTGGGGCAACGACCGGCCCCCGGACGTCCAGCTCAACGAGTCGGTCATCTACGAGGTGCACGTCAAGGGGTTCACCATCCGGCACCCCGATGTCCCCGAGGCCCAGCGCGGCACCTATTCCGGCCTGGCCCACCCGGCGGCCATCGATTACCTCACCGGGCTCGGCGTCACCGCCGTGGAGTTGCTGCCCGTGCACCAGTTCGTGCACGACGCGCACCTGATCGAGCGCGGGCTGCGGAACTACTGGGGTTACAACTCGATCGGCTTCCTGGCCCCGCACAACGAGTACGCCGCGGGCGGGCAGCGGAGCGAGCAGGTCGCCGAGTTCAAGGCCATGGTCCGGGCGCTGCACGAGGCCGGGATCGAGGTGATCCTCGACGTGGTCTACAACCACACGGCCGAGGGCAACCACCTGGGGCCGATGCTGTCCCTGAAGGGCATCGACAACGCGGCCTATTACCGCCTGGCCGACGACCAGCGCTTCTACTACGACACCACCGGGACCGGCAACAGCCTGAACGTGCGGCACCCGCATACCCTGCAGCTGATCATGGACTCGCTGCGCTACTGGGTGACCGAGATGCACGTCGACGGGTTCCGCTTCGACCTCGCCGCGAGCCTGGCCCGCCAGTTTCACGAGGTGGACCGGCTGTCGGCGTTCTTCGACCTGATCCAGCAGGACCCGATCGTCTCCCAGGTCAAGCTCATCGCCGAGCCCTGGGACATCGGCGAGGGCGGCTACCAGGTCGGCAACTTCCCGGCGCTGTGGTCGGAGTGGAACGGCCGCTATCGCGACACCGTGCGCGATTTCTGGCGCGGCGAGTCGGCCACCCTCGGCGAGTTCGCCTCCCGGCTCACCGGCAGCTCCGACCTGTACCAGGCCGACCTGCGCCATCCGGGCGCCAGCGTCAACTTCGTGACCGCTCATGACGGGTTTACCGGCCGTGATCTGGTCTCCTACAACGAGAAGCACAACGAGGCCAACGGCGAGGGCGGCGCCGACGGCGAGCCGTACAACCGGTCGTGGAACTGCGGCGTGGAGGGCGACACCGACGACCCTGAGGTCCTGGCGCTGCGGCGGCGGCAGAGGCGCAACTTCCTGGCCACCCTGATGCTGTCGCAGGGGGTCACGATGCTGCTCGGCGGGGATGAGGCCGGCCGTACCCAGCACGGCAACAACAACGCCTACTGCCAGGACAACGAGATCTCCTGGTACGACTGGGAGCAGGTCGACGAGGATCTGCTCGAGTTCACCCGCCGCCTGATCGCGCTGCGCCGCGAGCATCCCGTGCTGCGCCGGCGCCGCTGGTTCCAGGGCCATTCCATCCGGGGCTCGGTCGACCTCGGCTGGTTCAAGCCCGACGGCTCGGAGATGGGCGACGACGACTGGGACGCCGGGGTCACGCAATCGGTCGGCATGTTCCTGAACGGCGACGCGATCACCGACCGGGACCGCCGCGGCCAGCGGGTCACCGACGACTCGTTCCTGCTGCTGTTCAACGCGCACGCCGAGCCGGCCGACTGGACCCTGCCCAAGCAGTGGGGCCAGTGGTGGGAGCTGGTCACCGAGACGTCCGACCCCGCCCGCGACGGCGAGATCCTGGAGAGCTCGGCGACGATCGTTGTCGGCGGCCGGTCCGTCGTCATCCTGCAGCACCGCGATCCGCCCGACCCGCCCGACCCGCCCGACCCGCCCGAGTGACCCCGAGCGGGCCGCTGGTCTCGCTGGTCTCGCTGGTCTCGCTGACCCCGCTAGTCCGGCGGGTCCTCGCCCACGAGGCCGTCCACCGACTCCCTGATCAGGTCGGCCTGGCCGACGTGCCGGGCGTACTCCTCGATCAGGTCGACGAGGATCCGGCGCAGGCTCGGTGTGCGGCCGTCGGGCCAGGTGAACCGGGTCAGCTGGTCCGGGCCGCCGGTGGCCAGCGCCGCGCGGACCGCGACGCGCGAGCGGGCCACCGCGTCCTCCCAGATCGCCATCAGTGCCTGGGGGCTGTCATCCGCGGCCGAGTGCCACTCCCAGTCCGGATCGGTGTCCCAGTCCGCCGCGTCCCACGGGGGCCCGAGCGCTCGCCCGGCCAGGCGCCGGGTGAAGTACTCGTCCTCGACCAGGGCCAGGTGCTTGAGCAGGCCGCCCAGGGTCAATGTCGAGGCGCCGACCGTCGCCCGCAGGCCGGCCGCGTCCAGGCCGCCGCACTTCCAGGCCAGGGTCCGGCGCTGCCGGTCCAGGGAGCCGATCAGGGTATCGATCTCGCTTCCCGCGACCGGCGGCTCGCGGAGGATTCCTTCGCTGCTGTCCGTCATGCGGAGCACGCTACGGGCTAACCCGGATGATGTCCTTCCGGAATGCGGCCGGCGAGTCTCGGCCAGTCCGTGCGTTACGGCACGCCGGGCCGGGAACTCGCGGCGGGCGCGCAGGAGTGTCCGGGCGCGGTGGCCGCCGCCGCGTGACGTGAAGCGGCGGAACAGACACGCGCGGGCCCGGCGAGCGAGCCGAGCACGACGCCGACGAGAACGAACACCAGCGCGACAACGATCACCGGGCCGGCCCGGAGCCGCCACTGGCGGCGCCGCAGCTGCTCCCAGGCCGGCATCGCTTCATGCAAGGTCAGCCGGGTGAAGATCGCGAAGAGGGACCTGAACCGAGGATCGCGGGCGACCAGGCCCGCTTCGATTCCGGTCAGGACCCGCGTCTCGGAAGCTGGCAGGCTCATCTCGCTCTCCGTCATAATCCTGTACACCGCGGGCGGCCCGGCGGGCCGCCGCCGCGGTTCCCCTCAGCAACTACCCAGGTGGCGCGTTCGAAACGGGTTCGCCATCTCAGCTGGCCGCCCGGGCCGGGGCCGGACCGGCATCCTCCGCGGTCAGCGGCCGGGCGATGTCCTCCAGGCTCTTCCGCTCGGCGCCAACCCCGAGGAAGATCTCCACCAGGCCGGCCAGGATCATCAGGCTGGCGCCGATCGAGAAGGCGAGCACGGTGTCCGCCACCTTGCCGGTGCTGACCAGGGCCGAGAACAGCAGCGGCCCGCTGATGCCGCCCGCCGCCGTGCCGATGGCGTAAAAGAACGCGATGGCCAGGGCCCGGGTCTCCATGGGAAACACCTCGCTGACCGTCAGGTAGGCCGAGCTGGCGCCGGCCGAGGCAAAGAACAGCACCGCCGTCCAGCACGCGGTCATCGTGGTGGCGTTCAGCGAACCCTGATCGAACAGGTAGGCCGTGCCCAGCAGCAGCAGGCCGGACACGATATAGGTCCCGGCGATCATGGGCTTGCGGCCAATCGTGTCGAACAGTCGCGCGAGGAGCAGCGGGCCGAACAGGTTGCCGACCGCGATGACCGCGAAGTAGTAGCCGGGGTCGCTCTTGATGTGGAAGAACGTGGTGAGGATCTGCGCGAACCCGAACGTGATCGCGTTGTACAAGAACGCCTGGCCGATGAACAAGGAGAAGCCGAGGATCGTCCGCCGCGGGTAGAGCGTGAACATGGTCCTGGCGATCGTCACGAAGCCTATCGTTTTCCGCTGCCTGATCGTGATCGACCGGCTCGGCTCGGCCAGCCGGGTTCTGGTCTCCGTCTCTACCCGCTGCTCGATGCCGTTGACTAGGTCCTCGGCCTGGTGCGCGCGGCCATGGATGAACAGCCACCGCGGGCTCTCCGGCACGTTGCGCCGGACCAGGAGGACAACCAGGCCGAGCACCACGCCCAGCCCGAAGCACAGCCGCCAGCCGACGTCGACCGGCAGGTCGTTGGTGGCGGGGACGGTGATCAGGGCCCCGGCCGCGGCGCCGGCCCAGTAGGTGCCGTTGATGACAATGTCGATCATGCCCCGGTGCCGGCTCGGGATCAGCTCGTCGATGGCCGAGTTGATCGCCGCGTACTCCCCGCCGATGCCGAACCCGGTCATGAACCGGAACAGGAAGAACCACCACGGCGCGAAGGAGAGGGCGGTGAGCGCGGTCGCCAGCAGGTATACGCCGAGCGTGATCATGAACAGCTTTTTCCGGCCGAACCGGTCGGTCAGCCAGCCGAAGAACAGCGCGCCGACGCACGCTCCGGCCACGTACATCGCGGCGCCGAGGCCCGTTACCTGCGCCTGCGTGATGTGAATCCCGCTGCCCGGCTTGCCCAGCTGAGCGGAGATGTTGCCGACGATCGTGACTTCCAGGCCATCCAGGATCCAGACCGTGCCGAGCCCGATGATGACCATCCAGTGCCAGCGCGACCATGGCAGGCGGTCAAGGCGCGCCGGAACCTTCGTGCTGACCGTTCCCGTCTCAACCTGGCTCACCGGTGCCGCCTCCCCGCTCGTGGACGTGGGTCCGACGGCCGGCCGGCGCCGCCCGGACGGCGACGGCCGGCCGTCGGTCTGTCAGCTCGGGTCAGCTCGGCCGCTGCCGGGGCAGGTCCGGCGAGGTGACGGCCGGCTCCGCCACGGGCTCCGCGCCTTCGTCCGGCTCGGCGACGTCGGCCGGCGCAGATCCGTTCACCGGGTCGCCGGTGGCGCCCGCCTCCGGAATCGCGACCGGCTCGGAAGAGGCGGTCGGCTCGGCGGTGGCCGCCGGTTCGGTGTCGCCCGGCTCCTGCTCACGCTCGGTCTCGACGCCCAGCAGGTCCTGGAACAGGGCGCGGTAGTGGATCATGGCCTGGCGCAGGTCCTCCGTCGAGGCGGCCCCGTCGGCGGCGCGCTGGCTGATCTCGTATGCGGCCCGGTAATGGTCGAGCACCCGCGCGTGCTCGACCGACAGGTCGGCGAGCACCTGGTCGGTGCCCTCGGTGGGGTAGCCGCGCTCGTTCATCACGGTCATGACCAGGCGCTGCGCCGCCGTCACCGCGTCCTGCGGCGCGTCGACGAACCGCTCCTGGACCGCCGTCCATTCGCCGGAGTACCGAGCCTGCGCATCCGCGCTGAGCGGGCGGATGTCGAGATCCCTGACCCGGCGCTCACGCGCGGTGAGCTCGGCCTCGGCGTGGCGCCGGCTGGCTCCCTGCTCGACCAGGCGGTCATACTCCGGGCCGAAGCGCTGCCGAAGCCTGCGGCGCCGGGCGTTGTACGCGACCCCGGCGGCGATGGCCACGACCACAATGATGACGATGATGATGACAATGGTCCCGGATGACATTGTTTCCTCCCGGGTTCGGTTCTCGAGTCCGGGCTGCACTGCCCGCGAGGACCAAACTCAAACAGCGGGCGCCGCGATACCGGCAATCGCGCCGCGCGCAAAGGAGAAGGGAAACGGCCCGCCCCCGCAGCCACTCGGGGACGGGCCGTTGGATTTGGTGACAGCAGGATTACCAGCGATACCAGCGGCGGCGTCGTGGCCTGGCGACCGTTTCTCCGACGCGCAGGACAAAGCCAAGCAGGAATATGACCAGCGCGGCGAGCGCGAGCCACCACAGGACGTGAATGGCAAACCCGAGACCGCCCAGGATAAGAACGATCAGCAGGGCCACCAGGATAACGGCCATCGGACTACCTCCCCATTCCCCTTCTTTATTGATCAGACGACCATGACCACTACCCCGGTGGCAGCGGGCAAACGTCGCGGGCAGGCGAACGGCCCGTGCCAGGGGCACTGTTCCCCCACCTGGCCGCCGCCCTAGTCAGGTCGGCGCCGCCCGCGCCGACCTGGAGGCGATCCTGCTCACCAGGCTGCCGCCCGGCATGCTGGGCGCGGGCACCAGCTATGCGGCCGTCTACCCGGGCCTGCCCGCGGCCGACGACACGATCTGGCAAGATCCGGACACGCCGGCCGCCACGGTCATGTTCCGTGGCGGCCGGGTCGCCCGTTTCCGCCCGGGACAGCCTCGGCGGCTGCCCCGGGCAGATCCTCCGCGGCCGGGTCAGCCGGGCTTGATGTTGGCGTTGAGGTGGAACACGTTGCCCGGGTCGTATTCGGTCTTGATCGCCGCCAGCCTCTCGTACTTGGCCGGCCCGTAGCTGCCGCGGACCCGGTCATCCTGGAACTCGGCGGTGCCGTTGATATAGCCGTCACCGCTGCCGATGGCGAACGGACTCAGCCGCTCCCAGAAGCCGCGGACCCAGTCCCGGTCGGCGGCGAGCAGGCCCGCGTCCGGCGCGACGCCGTTCAGGAAAGCCGCGTACCGAGGGGAGCGCCCGCCGCTGAAGGCGGTCTCGTCGTCTCCGACTTCGCTGTACGCGCCGTCGAGGCGGTAGAACAGGGCCAGCGACATCGGTGAGTTCTTGAGCGAGACCTGCTCGGTCACCACGTCGATCACGTCACCGGACAGGCTCTCGACGTAGGCGCCCTTGTCGTAGCCGTAGTTTCCCCATGCCGTCGCCTCGTCGAGCAGCTGCTGCAGGTCGACGTAGGGGATCGGCGTGACCAGTTCGAACAGCGGCGGCAACGTCTGGCGGATCCGGCTGGCCAGGCGGGCGTGCTCGGGCGTGCCGTCGAACCCGGTCATGAGCAGCGCGAACCCCGGCGCGAAGTGGTGCTGCGTCGGGACGAATGGCGCCGGCGGCGCGTTCAGGGCGGCGACGATGGCATTGATGTCCGGCGGCATCGCCTCGGTGATGTCGCCGAGCAGTGCCAGTGCCTCCCGGCCCTGGTCGAGCCCCCAGAAGAACAGGCCCATCTGCACCATCGGATCGAGTTCTTGCAGCCGGAACTCGAACGAGCTGACCACGCCGAAGTTGCCCCCGCCGCCCCGGATCGCCCAGAACAGGTCGGGGTTCTCGTCGCCGGACGCCCGCAGCATCCGGCCGTCGGCGGTGACGATCTCCGCCGAGGCCAGGTTGTCGATGCTCAGGCCGTACTTGCGGCTCAGCCAGCCCATGCCGCCGCCGAGGGCGAGCCCGCCGACCCCGGTGTGGCTGATCACCCCGGCCGGGACGGCCAGCCCGCTGGCCAGGGTGGCCGCGTCGAGGTCGCCGAGCAGCGCTCCGCCGCCGACCCGCGCTCGCCGCGTGGCCCGGTCGACCGTGACCGAGTTGAGCAGGCTCAGGTCGATCATCAGGCCGTCATCACACACCGCGGTCCCCGCGGTGTTGTGCGCCCCGCCGCGCACGGATATCTCCAGGTCAAGGTGGCGCGCCAGGCCGATCGCCGAGGATACGTCCGCGGCCGTGGTGCAGCGGGCGATCACCGACGGGCGGCGGTCGATCTCCGCGTTCCAGACCCGGCGCCGGTCGTCGAACTCCCGGTCTCCGGGTGCGACCACCGGGCCGTCCATCGCGGCCCGAAGCTCTCCAATGCCCTCGCTCACCGTCTGCGTCATGGCTGTCCCCCTTTCGGCCGCCCCGCGATCGCGTTCCCCCGGGCGGCTCCCTCGCCGCGGCGACCTGCCGCACATGTACCTAGCCGCGCCACCGTCACCGGCACCTCACCAGGGCAGCGTGCAGCCGGGCTGCCGAGGCTGTGGAGATCACGTGAAGGCCGTGGGCGAGGCGCCGTTACGACTGATTTTCGTTATCCCGGCCGGCCGGCGGGTAGAGGTCGCGCATGGACGTGGCACAGAAGGTCGCGGCCGAGCCGATGGAGAACCCGGCGGCCGTGGCCGACGCCGAGCAACACGCCCGGCAGGAAATCGCGGGTCTTCGCGACAAGATGGGCAACTACGCTCGACCTCTAGCGGCGGCTGCGGGCGTCGTGGCATCGGGATTGCTGATCCGGCGCTGGCGCCGAAGGCGCTGATAACTCCGCCCGCGACCGGTTCTCGTCAGGAGGAGGTCTGGCGTTGGCCAGGGGAGAGGAGCAGCCGCACGGCCAGGCCGGCGGCATGAGCTTGCCCGCGTGGCTGGATCCCGAGCTCGCCACGCTCACCAAGGACAGGTTCTCGGATTCGGGCTGGATATTTGAGCGCAAGCTCGACGGAGAGCGCTGCCTGGCCTATGTCGCTGGCCCCGGCGAGGGCGGCGTGCGGCTGATGACCCGAAATCAGCACGTGGTGAGCAGCACGTTTCCGGAAATCGCCGACGCGCTCGCCGCGCAACGCCGGCTGGAGTGCGTCGTCGACGGGGAGATCGTCGCCTTCGACGGAAGCCAGACCAGGTTCGAGCGCCTGCAGCAGCGGCTCGGCGTGGCCACGCCGAGCCAAGACCTGCTCACCCGCTACCCGGTGTACTACTACGTGTTTGACGTGCTGTATGCCGACGGCCGGGACACCCGCCCGCTGCCGCTGCTGGAGCGCAAGGACGTGCTGCGCGCGGCGCTGAAGTTCGAAGACCCGCTCCGGTACACCGAGCACCGGGACACCGACGGTGAGGCCTACTACCGGCAGGCCTGCATCGACGGCTGGGAGGGGCTCATCGCCAAGCGCGTCGATGCCCCGTACCGCGGCGGCCGGACCAAGGACTGGCTGAAGTTCAAGTGCGAGGCCGGCCAGGAGTTTGTTATCGGCGGCTTCACCGACCCCAAGGGGTCACGGGTCGGGTTCGGTGCCCTGCTGCTGGGCTATTACGACCCGGACGGGCGGCTGGCCTACGCCGGCAAGGTCGGCACCGGCTTCGACACCCGCACGCTGGTGAGCCTGCACGAGAGCCTGGCCCGGCTCGAGCGGAGCACCCCTCCGTTTGACCTGGGCGCGCTGCCGCGCTCGAACGTGCACTGGGTCGAGCCCAGGCTGGTGGGTGAGGTCGGGTTCTCCGAATGGACCAGGGACGGCGAGCTGCGCCACCCGAGGTTCCAGGGCCTGCGCGACGATAAAGACCCGCGCGAGGTGGTGCGGGAGATCCCGGCCGCGGGGCAGGCCGGGTCGTGACCCCGCGGCAAACCGAGACCGTGACGGTCTCCGGCATCAGCGTGGAGCTGTCGCACACCGCCAAGGTGTTCTTCACCGATCCGGAGATCACCAAGGGCGATCTGGTGGGCTACTACCGCGACATGGCCGACCGGATGCTGCCATATCTCCGGGACCGCCCGATGGTGATGTCGCGCTACCCGGACGGGATCGCGGGCCAGCGGATCTTCCAGAAGAACGTCCCGGATTACTTTCCGGCCTGGATAACCCGGACCGAGGTGAAGAAGCAGGGCGGCTCGTTGCTCCAGGTCGTCTGCGACAAGCCGGCCACGCTGGTCTACCTGGCCAACCAGGCGTGCGTGGAGATGCACGTCTTCCTGAGCCGGATCGGCACACTGGACCACCCCGACCAGGTGGTTTTTGACCTGGACCCGCCCGACAACGAGCATTTCGGCGAGGTCCGGCGTCTGGCGCTGGAGCTGCGGGGACTGCTCGAGGGCGAGCTGGGGCTGACGGCGTTCGTCAAGACCACCGGCGGCAAGGGCCTGCACGTGCACGTCCCGCTGGCCGGCCGTGACGACTTCGACACCGCACGCGGCTTCGCCCGCCAGGTTAGCGAGGTGCTGGCCGCCCGCGAGCCGGACCGGCTGACCACCCGGCAGCGCCGCGAAGGCCGGGGTGACCGGATATATGCCGACAACATGCGTAACTCCTATGCGCAGACCGTGGCGGCGCCCTACTCGGTGCGAGCCAGGCCCGGCGCCCCGGTGGCTACGCCGCTCGCCTGGGACGAGCTCGAGGATCCCGGCCTGACGCCGCTGCGCTTCACCCTGCGCACCGTGGGCGAGCGCCTGGACCGCCTGGGCACCTCCGACCCGTGGGCCGACCTGACCCGGCACCGCTACGGCCTGGCCCGGGCGATGCAGCGCCTGGACAAGCTCGCCGCGTCGTAGCCGGCCGGCTGATGTCCGGCGTTGTTTACCGTCCGGAATCTCGGACAGTTCCCATGCTTCGACACCCGAAAGGAGCTCGCCATGGGAGCCGAGGACAAGACGGCCGACAAGGTGAAGGAAATCAGGGGCAGGATCAAGAAGGCCTTTGGCCATGCGGTCGGCAATCCCCGGCTCGAGGGCGAGGGGCGCGCCGAGCAGGCCGAGGGCGGCCTGAAGCAGGCGGGCGAGAAGATCAAGGACGCCTTCCGCAAGTAAGGCTCCGCCATCCGCGGCCCGGGCGAGCTCGGTGCCGCGGATGCCGCATGTCTGATCCCGCCGCTGCCGCCAAACTCCCGCCGCTGCCGCCAAACGCAAACGCAGCCGGCCAGCCCCTCAGTGCAACGCCCTGAACCGCGGCGCCCCGCACCCGGGGCGCGGGTGCCAGCCTCCATGGTTGCACGTCCGGGCCCCCTCCAGGGCGCCCAAACGTCCCATGATCATGGGCGCAGCGCCCTTAGGTTGGGGCGGTGCCGCGGCGGGCGGGGCAGCGGCCCGGGGACGGCCCGAGGCGCGGGGGGCTGCGCCCGGGAGGCATAGCTTGGCGGCCTAGGGCCGCGGGTCCGGGTCGGCGGGTGGTTGCTGAGGCACGGCCGCGGCGGGTGGCTCCTGTGGCGCGGGCGCGGCCGGTGGCTGCTGGGCGGCGGGTGGTGGCTGTGCCGCGGCGGTCGCCGCGGCGGTGTCCTTCCGCCGGTGGCGGCGCGCGGTGAGACGCAGCTGGATGATCCGGCCGGTGCCCGGGATGATCACGATAAGCGCCCCGCCCACCGCGGCGAGCAGCATGGCGACGCCGACCGGGAGAATGGCGTGCGCGCCGAAGAACCCGATATTGACCTGCCGCTGGTTCTCCAGGATGAAGATCAGCAGCAGGAGAAGGACCACGGCCGAGGCGCCCATGGCGACCCAGACTCCGCCCGTGCGGGTGCGCCGCAGCACGTGGCGGCGCGGCGGCGGCGCGGCCGGGGGGCCCGGCTGGCTCGCGGCCGGCGTGTCTGGCTGGGTCTGTCCGGCGGCGGTGCCGGGCGGGGCGCCCGCTTCGGATTGCGCTTGCGGCGCTCCGGGCTCGTCGTGGGCGGCCAGGGCACTGGCCTGACCTGCTGGCCCGTGCTGTTCACTCACGGGATCACCGCCCCGGCTCCGGAGGACCTGGTGCTTCTCGTCCATGGGTGCGTGCACTACCCGGCGTTGCGTCATGCATTCGGCCTGATCGGAGACGAGCGCTGGCGGCTATCTCGTCGGCAGGGAATGCGGTCCGCTGGTGGCCGGGCGGATGGGCGGCCGGGCTTGTACGGCGGGCGCGGCGGTGGGTGCCGGCGGCGAATCGCTGGGCGGGGGCGGCGGGGCGGCGGGCAGCCCGTCGTCGCTCGTCTGGGAGCTTGATCCACTTCGATGGGACTTGGCCGAGACGTGTCGTAGCTGGCTCAGCACCGGGCCGCGGGCCACCATGACCACGCCGACCACCAGCGCGGCGATGCCCGCGGCCTGTACGGCGAGCATGCCAGGTGAGATCTCGATCACATCGCCGAAGACCACCACGCCGAGCAGGATGCCCGCGAGCGGCTCGGCCGCCGTGATCCCGGGCAGCGAGGCGTGCAGCGGCGCGGCGCTGAACGAGTTCTGCATCAGCCAGTTGGCGATCAGAGCGGCTGCCAGCAGGCAATACGCGGGCCAGCTGGTCAGCAGGCCGATGACCGAGTGAGCGTCGAGGATCTCGACGGTGCGGCGGGTCAGCGCGTCGGAGATGCCGAAGACCAGGCCCGCCCCGATCCCGGTCAGCGTGGCCCGTGCGGGGCCGGATCGGCGGTGACCGGCGTGGATGAAGCAGTAGGCGACCACCGCGACCCCGGCCGCGGCCGGCCAGTCCGCGAAGGAGCCGAACGACACCGCGGGCGTGCCGGGCTGCCGGGAAAGAGATAGCGCCGCCACCCCGAGGCTCAGGATGACGGCGCCGATCAGCTCCGAGGCGCAGAGCCGCTGGCGCGAAAGCGGCACGGCAAGGGCCAGTGCGAAGATCAGGCTGGTGGCGAGCAGCGGCTCGTACAGGGTCAGGGCCAGGTGGCCGACGCACCAGGCCGAGAGCAGCTGTCCGGTGACCATGACGGCAAAGCCGACCAGCCAGCGGCGGCGGCGGATCAGGTCGACGATCAGCCTCAGGCGCAGGAAGTGAGCCTGAGGGGCCTGTTCCGCGGCATGCTGCTGCAAGACGAAGCCGACTCCGAGCAGCATCGCCGCTACCAGGGTGATCGCAATTACCATGTCACTCCGCTACTAGTATCGCGCCCTGCATGAGTCCGGTAGCCGTGCGTGTCGCATTGGTTGCGCCCGAGAGTATCCCGGCCGAGCCCCTTGCGCAGCGTGGCCCGGACAAAATGACGCAGGTGAGCTACGCAAGGCTGCCTGACTACCCATATAACGGCTGGCCAAGCCGCCCGGCTCGGGTTAGGTCGCGTCCGTGCTCGGCCTGCGGTGCAGCGGCTCCCGCCCGGTCGGCTGACTGGGGCGGGTCCGGGCCGGCACGGCGGCTACCGGCCGGGTCACCGGCTTGTCGGCGGCGAGGGTCAGCTTCTCCCCGTCGTGCATGATTTCGATCGGCTCGCCGTCGGATATGGAGTATTTTGCCTTGCTGCGGTTGATCTCGGCACTCACCCGCCGCCCCTGGTACTTGAGATTGAAGGCGAGCCGGGTCAAGCCCTCGGGGAGCCGCGGCGCGAACGCGAGCGTGCCGCCGCGGTAGCGCAGGCCGCCGAACCCGACGACCAGCGCCACCCAGGTGCCGGCCAGCGAGGCGATGTGGACACCGTCCCTGGTGTTGTGCTCCAGGTCGTGCAGGTCCATCAGGGCAGCCTCGCCGAGGTAGTCGTGGGCCAGGCCCAGGTGACCTACCTCGGCGGCGATCACCGCCTGGGTATTGGCCGATAGCGAGGAATCCCGGACGGTCAGCGCCTCGTAGTAATCAAAGTCCCGGGCCTTCTCCTCGGCCGTGAACGCGTCGCCGCACACCTGCAGGGCCAGCACCAGGTCGGCCTGCTTCACGACCTGTTTGCGGTACAGGTCGAAGTACGGGAAGTTCAGCAGCAGCGGGTACTGGTCCGGTTCGGTGTTGGCGAAGTCCCAGATCTGATGGCCGGTGAATCCCTCGGCCTGGGGATGCACGCCGAGCATCTCGTCGTACGGGATGAGCATGGCCTCGGCGGCGTCCCGCCAGCTGGCCGCCTCTTCCATGTCGATGCCGAGCTGCTTGGCCCGGTCCGGATAGCGTTTCGCCGCCTCCGCGGCTTCCAGCAGGTTCCGCTGCGCCATGAGATTGGTGTAGACGTTGTTGTCGGCGATCGCGCTGTACTCGTCCGGGCCGGTCACCCCGTCGATGTGGAATCGCCCCTTGGGGTCATGATGCCCGAGCGAACGCCACAGCCGGGCGGTGTGCGTGAGCAGTTCCATCCCGGGCCCGCGGTCGAAGTCGGTGTCGCCGGTAATGGCGATGTAGCAGGCGGCCGCGTCGGCGATGTCGGCGTTGATGTGGAAGGCGGCAGTCCCGGCCGGCCAGTAGCCCGAGCACTCCTGGCCGGCGATCGTGCGCCACGGGAAGGCCGCCCCCTTCAGGCCGAGTTGCGCGGCGCGGTCGATGGCCAGCGGCAGCGTGCTGTGCCGCCACTTCAGGGCGTTCGCGGCGGCGTCCGGGGCGGTGAGCGTGAGCACCGGCAGCACGAACATCTCGGTATCCCAGAACGCGTGCCCGTCGTATCCCGGCCCGGTCAGTCCCTTGGCCGGGATCGCCCTGGTCTCCGCCCTGGCGCCGGCCTGCAGCACGTGGAACAGCCCGAAGCGCACCGCCTGCTGTACCTCGGTGTCCCCGTCCAGTTGCACGTCCGCGGAGTCCCAGAAATCGTCGAGGTACTCGCGCTGCTCCTTGAGCAGCCCGTCCCAGCCGGTCTGCCGGGCCGCGGTGAGCCCCGCCCACACCTGGTCCCGGACGCCCGGCAGCGAGCGCGTGCCCGACCACCCGTAGGCCACGAACTTGGTCACGGTCAGCTTCTGGCCGGGCTCCAGCACGACGGCGGCGGTGACCACGCCGCCGTCGGTAAAGACGCGGGTCTCGGTCAGCACCCCGTCCGGGCCCTCGACCGTGTGGTCCATGGCCGCGCCGACGCGCAGCTTGCTTCGCTTGGTGCAGTGGACCAGGACGGCCGACAGGTCGCTGCCATTGTTGTACTCCGACTCCAGCGGGTTCTCCAGCGCGGCGGCCACCCGGGGGTCGCTGCTGGCCACCGGCATCTGTTCGTTGGCCAGCAGTTCGGACTGCACGGCGATCCTGGCGCTGTGCTCGAGCGGCTCCACCTCGTAGCGAATCGCGCCGATCGCCCGCTGCGTCAGTGACACCATGCGGGTCGAGGTGACGCGCACGGCCCTCCCGGCCGGCGAGTCCCATTCGGCGGCGCGGCTCAGCGTCCCGGCCCGGAAGTCGAGCACCCGCTCATGTGAGCGCAGATGGCCGTACCGGACGTCGAACGGCTCGTCGTCGACGAACAGCCGCATCAGCTTGCCGTTGGTGACGTTGATGACCGTTTGCCCGGATTCCGGGAGCCCGTAGGCCGTCTCGGCGTACGGCAGCGGCCGCGTCTCGTATACCCCGTTGAGGTAGGCGCCCGGCAGGCCGTGCGGCTCGCCCTCGTCCAGGTTGCCCCGCCATCCGAGGTGGCCGTTCGACAGCGCGAACAGCGACTCGGTCTGGGGCAGCAGGTCCAGGTCCAGGTGGACCTCGCGCAATGCCCATGGATCGATGGCGAACGCTTCCTGGAGAATCACCGGTGCTCCATCAGCTCGGAGAGGTCGGTCACGACGATGTCCGCGCCGTGGTCCCGCAGCGCCTGGGCCTGCCCGACGCGGTCAACCCCCACCACGAACCCGAAGCCGCCCGCCCGGCCGGCCGCCACCCCGGCCAGGGCGTCCTCGAAGACGGCCCCGGCCGTGGGCTTCAGCCCGAGCGCCCGAGCGCCGGCCAGGAAGGTGTCGGGCGCCGGCTTGCCGCGAAGGTGGTCGCGCTCGGCGACCACGCCGTCGATCCGGACGTCGAACAGGTCCTCGATGCCCGCCGCGACCAGCACCGCGCGGCAGTTGGCGCTGGACGACACCACGGCCCGGGGCAGCCCGGCCTCCTTGACCGCCCGGACGAAGGCGACCGAGCCTGGATAGGCCTCCACCCCGTCCTCGCGGATGCGGCGCAGCAGGATCACGTTCTTGCGGTTGCCCAGGCCGTGCACGGTCTCGGCCGAGGGCGGTTCGTCGTCGCCGCCGTCGGGGAGCGTGATGCCGCGGGACTCCAGAAACGACCTGACACCGTCGGGCCGGGGTTTCCCGTCGACGTACTCGTCGTAGTCCTTAACGGGATCAAACGGAACAAATGGTTCGCCGGTGCGTTGCGCTCGCTCGCGCAGGTAGGCGTCGAACATTTCTTTCCACGCGGCGTCGTGGACCTTCGCGGTCTGGGTCAGAACACCGTCCAGGTCAAAAAGGCACCCGCGCACACCATCCGGAAGTCCGAGCACCCATTAAGCGTACGAGCCGGCTCTCACCAGCCGTAGATCCGCACCGGAAGTTCCTGCAGCGGCAACTGGTCGGGGCCGGGGTAGATCACCATCACCACGATGTCGTCCGGGTCATGGCCCTCGATGGCCCGGTGCTGGCCCTCCCTGCGGGACTCGCGGTAGGCCGAGAGGTCCTTCAGCGTGCGCTCGCAGCGCTCCAGGTCCGCCTCGTCGGCCGCGGTCCATATGACGTACTGGACGCCGACGCCGCCGAGCGGATGGGCCGCGCCGCTGCCCATGGATCGCAGGATGAGCTGAGAGCCGTCGCCGGTCAGCAGGGCCGCGGTCGGGGTCTGATCGACGACCTCCAAGCCCAGGACCTGGCGGTAGAAGGTCACCGACCGGTCGAGGTTCTGCACGAACATGACCGCCGAGCCGAGCCGGGCACCGTGCGCCATCGTGGACCTCATTTCGTCGTCAGGTCACGGAGCGGGCGGGGCGAACCAGGGATTGCCCTGCGGGAACAGGCAGCGGTCCGCGATGTGGTTGAGCACCCGCCGGGCCTGCCGGAACCTGTCCGCCACGTCGGCTACGACCGCGAGCCGGGCGGTGCGGGCAGGCGCCAGTCCCCAGGCGGCACGGTACCACCGGGCACCCAGGTACTCGAACAGGTCTATCGCCGGGGCCGCCGCCAGCTGGTCTCGCTCGCCCTCGGGCGCCCGCGCCGCCCGCAGCAGCCGCGCCGCGCTGACCGGGCCCAGCGCGTGCGCCACGGCATAGTCCGGGAACACGCCGGTCAGGAACAGCGCCACGTCGCCGAGCCGGCGGTACACGCCGGCGCGCTCGTTCTCGGGAACCGCATCGAGCAGGCCGGCCATCCGGCCCAGGTCGAGCTCGCTGAACCGCCGGGGTGCTCGCCGGGCCGGCCGTCCTGCGGGCTGGCGGCCGGTCATCGCCCGGTACGGCGCGCCCGCGTTCCTGGTGAACGAGCCGAGCAGCTCGGCCAGGAACAGCCGCCGGGCCGGCGAGCCGAGGAAGTCGCGCAGTTCGGGCGCGTCGAACAGAGGCACCCGCTGGCGCTGGCCCGACCGCTCGGGCACGTGGTCCATGGACTGGAGTTCCGTGGCGGCCCGGTGCACGGCCACGGCGAAGATAAGGAACGGGGAGGCCAGCGTGGCCCGGGCCGCCGCCGCGGGCGCCCGCTCCGCGGTCCCCGCTGACCCGGCTGGCGGCGACGCCGTGCCGAACACCGCGTGGAAGACCTGCGGGTCGCCGATCAGCTCAGGGATCGCGTCCGGATGGCTTCGCAGCCAGGCCCCTCCCGCGGCCAGGGTGCTCGCCCGGTCGGTCTCCTCCGACACCGAGACCAGCAGCCCCAGGTCCGCATCGGTGAGATGGTCCGCATACCCGCTGCCCACGAGCCCGCTGTCCACATCTTCACCATAACTCCACTGCTACCACGGGCCAGAGCGTAAAAGACTCGAAAAAAGAATCTAGTTATGGGCGGTTAACCGGTAAGATTGACCTCAACCGGTGGAACCGGATACGCATGGTGCCATGGACGAGATCACCGAGTTCATCCGCGGCATGCCCAAGGCCGAGCTGCACGTGCACATCGAGGGCACGCTTGAGCCCGAGCTCAGATTCACCCTGGCCGAGCGCAACGGGATCTCGCTGCCCGTGGCCAGCGCGGCCGAGATGCGCGCGGCGCAGGTGTACGACGACCTGACCTCGTTCCTGGCGGCGTACTACGAGGGCGTGGACGTGCTGCGCACCGCCGCCGACTTCTACGACCTGGCCTGGGCCTATCTGCAGCGGGCGGACGGCGACGGGGTGCGCTACGCCGAGATCTTCTTCGACCCCCAGGCGCACACCAGCCGCGGGGTCGCGTTCGACACCGTGATCGGCGGGCTGCGCCGGGCGGTGCTGGCAGCGCGGCGTGAGCTCGGGTTGCGGGCGCAACTGATCATGTGCGTGCTGCGCGATCAGCCGGCCGAGTACGCGATGGCGACGCTGCTGCAGTCGTTGCCCTACCGGGAGTGGATCGTCGGCGTCGGCCTGGACTCCGACGAAAGGGGACACCCGCCGGTGAAATTCGCCGAGGTGTTCAACCGAGCCCGGGCGGAGGGGTATCAGGTGACCATGCACTGCGACGTGGACCAGGAGAACTCGGTCGAGCACATACGGCAGTGCCTGTTCGATATCGGGGTCGACCGGATCGATCACGGGGTGAACATCTTGGAAAGCGGGGAGCTGACCGCCGAACTGAAGCGCCGGGGGATCGGCCTGACCGTGTGCCCGATCTCCAACCGCTGGGTGGCGGGCGACCTGAAGGCGAGCCAGATCAAGCGGATGCTCGAGCTGGGCCTGCGGGTCACCGTGAACTCCGATGACCCGGCTTACTTCGGCGGATACGTCACCGACAACCTGATCGCGGTGCAGCAGGCGGCCGGCCTGACGGAGGCCGAGCTGCTGCGGCTGCAGCGCAACGCGGTTGAGATCGCCTGGCTGCCGGCGACGGTCAGCGACCAGCTGCTGGCCGGGCTCGACCGGTACGCCGCCAGCGTGGTCAATCCGGCTTGACAACGGCCCGCCCGCGATGACGCACTGGGTGCTGCACGTCGACCTCGATCAGTTCATCGCGGCCGTCGAGGTGCTGCGGCGGCCCGAGCTGCGCGGGCGTCCGATCGTGGTCGGCGGGGACGGCGATCCGTCCAAGCGCGGGGTGGTCGCCACGGCGTCGTACGAGGCGCGCGAGCACGGCGTTCACTCCGGCCTGCCGATGCGGACCGCGGCCCGGCGGTGCCCCGACGCGGTGTTCTTGCCCGTGGACAAGGAGGCCTACGAGGAGGTGTCGGAGCGGGTCATGGACGCGCTGCGCGAGCTCGGTTGCGTCACCGAGGTCCTGGGCTGGGACGAGGCGTTCGTGGCGGCGGATACCGATGACCCGGAGGCGCTGGCCCGGCGGATTCAGGAGCACATCAGGGCCTCGACGGAGCTGGACAGCTCGGTCGGGATCGGGGAGAACCGGATCCAGGCCAAGCTGGCGACGAACTTCGGCAAGCCGGCCGGGGTGTTCCGGCTCACCGGCCAGACCTGGTTCGGCGTGCTCGGCGAGCTCCGGACCGGGGCGCTGCTGGGCGTCGGCGCCAAGACCGAGAGCAAGCTGGACGAGATGGGGATCCATACGGTGGCCGAGCTGGCCGCGGCCGATCTCGGCGAGGTGGCGGCTCGCTTCGGGCCGACGATCGGTCCCTGGCTGGTGCAGACGGCCAACGGCCTGGGCTCGTCCGAGGTCTCGGCCGAGCCCTACGTCCCCCGCTCGCGGAGCCGGGAGACCACCTTCCAGCACAACCTGGAGGACTGGGGGCAGGTGCGGGAGGAGGTGCTGCGGCTGGCCGCCCTGGTCACCCGCGATGTCGAGGCCGAGGAGCGGCCGGCGGTGCGCGTCGTGGTGAAGGTCAGGCACGCGCCGTTCTTCACCAGCACGCACGGGCACACGCTGGCCGCGCCGACCAGCGATCCCGTGGTGATCAGCGAGGCGGCGCTGGCGGCGCTGGACAAGTTCACCGACCGGCGGCCGGTCCGGCTGCTCGGCGTCCGGGCCGAGTTCGAAAACACCGATAGATAAAGGCTTGGAGTTACAGTGTTGGGCATGGTCGGGGGTCAGCACCGAGCGCCCGGCGCTCCGGTCAGGTCGGCGCTCAGATCAGGTCGCTTCTGGCTGAGGCTGTCCGTGCTCGTGGTCCTGCCGATTGCCCTGATCGGGCTGGAGACCTATCTGCTGGTTGCGGGCACCGAAACCCAACGCCTGGGCACCCAGCTTTTCCTCGGCATGACCATGTTTCTCTGGGCCGTCCGCCGGCCGCCGGACGGGGTCCGCGTCCTGGGCTGGTCGGCGGCCAGCCTGGTGCTGGTCACCGCGTCGCAGCTGGTCGGCGGCTACGCCCAGCACCGGGGGAGGGCGGCCGTGCACACCCTGACCCTCGTCGACCACGGCCTGTTCGTGGCGTCCGTCGTCTGCATCAGCGTGGTCACCCTGATCGGCGCCAGATCCGGCATCCTGTGGTGGCGCCATCGCCGGCTGGCCCGGCCGTGACGGCCGGGCCCGACCTGTCGCTGCTTCCGCCGTCGGCCGTCGTGGACGGCGAGGATCTGCGCATCGGCGGCTGCTCGTTGCGCGAGCTGGCCGGCCAGTTCGGCACGCCCGCCTACGTACTCGACGAGCAGGCGCTGCGGGCGCGGGCGCGCGAGTACCGTGACGCGCTCGCGACGCGGCACCCCCGGAGCATGGTCTGCTTCGCGACCAAGGCGTACCCATCGCCCTCGGTGATCAGGGTGCTGGCCGAGGAGGGGCTGGGCTGCGACGTGGTCGGGGCCGGCGAGCTGCGCATCGCACTGGCGGCCGGGGTTGCTCCGTCGAAGATCGTCATGCACGGCAACGCGAAGACCGACGACGACATCCGGGCCGCGCTCGACGCCCGCATCGGCTACATCGCGGTGGACGGGTTCGACGACATCGACCGGATCGGGCGGCTGGCGGGCTCCGGGCGGGAGCGGCCCGGGCGGGAGCGGCCCGGGCGGGAGCGGCCCGGGCGGGTGAGCACGCCGGTGCTGCTGCGGGTGAATCCGGCCATCGATTCGCCGACGCACGCGGCGCTGGCCACCGGCGGGGCCGGGGCCAAGTTCGGGGTGCCGCTGGCTCAGGTGCCCGAGGCGATCGCCCGGATGCGGGCGGTGCCCGCGATCGATCTGCGCGGGCTGCATGTGCACCTGGGCTCTCAGATCATGGAGCTGGAGCAGTTCGAAGCGGCGGTGGCGATGCTGGCCCGCCTCGAGCGGTTCGGCGTCTACGACTTCGGCGGCGGGCTCGGGGTCCGGTATGTGCCGGGGGATGAGGCGCCATCCGTCGACCGGTACGTCGGGCTGCTGGTCGGGGCGGCGCACCGGCAGCTGGGCGAGGACATCGAGATCCTGATCGAGCCGGGGCGTTCGGTGGTGGCGGCTTCCGGGGTGACGCTGTACCGGGTGGTTACCGTCAAGCGGTCGGAGCGGGTGCACGTGGCCGTGGACGGCGGGATGGGCGACAACCTGGAGCCCTCGCTGTACGGCCAGCGGTTCTCGCCCCTGGTGGTGGGCCGCTGGGACGGGGATTCCGTGCTCGCCGATCTGGTCGGGCGGCACTGCGAGTCGGGTGACGTGATCACGCCGGACGTCTGGCTTTCCGCGCCGGAGGTGGGGGACCTGGTTGTGGTGCCGGTCACCGGGGCGTACTGCTTCACGATGAGCAACAACTACAACGCGGCGCTGCGGCCGCCGGTGGTGTTGTGCGCGGACGGGCGAGCCCGGCTGGCGGTGCGGCGGGAGACCTGGGCCGATCTGTTCGCGCGGGAGGTCGGGCTGCGCGATGAGGCCCTGGACTTGGCTCGGTAGCCAATGACAGCGGGGAGGGCTCAGCCGATGCGCAGTTAGGAGGCTCCGCCGGTTCCGGGCTGGTGGATCTCGAAGTCAGCGAACGGGGTTGCGTCGAAGATCACGAACGCGTTCACCTGGGCTTGCTGCGTGATCTCTTGTGCGAGGACCGCGGCCTCGTCTTCGCTGGCCGCGCCGACGATGAGGTACCTCCAGCGGCGCAACACCGGGTGGCCCTGCTCTCGCAGCCGCCGGGCCACCTCGACCGCCTGGTGATGCGATGGCAGTTCGGCGCGCACCTCCCACCGTGGCTGCTCGGCGGCGGGCTCTTCGAGTTCGTCGTCGACCAGGGTCTCGTCCTCGAGGTCCTGCTGTCCCGCCGCCTGCTCGTCGTCGCCATCGGGTGCCGGGATGCTCGCGTCCTGCCATTCCCGGTCATCTGGATCCCGCCAGTCGAGAACCCGCAGGCGATCGGGATGGCCCGCCGCGACTAACCCGAACCGGACGTCAGCCGGGCGGGTGGCAGCGCCTGGCCGGGTCGTAGTGGCGTGTGATCGCCTGGCGGGCATGCTCGTACTCGGCCCAGAGCGCGTCCCAGGCCGCCGCGCGGCCGGGATCGGGCTCGGCGGTAGGCCGCGACGTGTCGTCGGGGGCGGGCGGGACCGGCCACCTTCCGGTGATGGCGCGGGCCGCCAGAAGCGCGGCGCCGCGCGCCGAGTTATCGGTGTCGTGGTCGCCGGGCATGCCGACCCGGCGTCCGGTGGCGTCGGCGAGGTCGGCCCGGAAGGAGGCGTCGGCGCCGCTGCCCCCGGCCACTTCGAGGCTGCGGCCGAAGTCCCCGGTCTCGTCGAGCACGGCCAGGCAGCGCCGGCTCTCCAGCAGGATGCCGTTGACCAATCCGCGGGCCAGGTGGGCCCGCCCGTGGCCCAGGTGCAGGCCGACGATGGTGCCGTGCAGCGCGGGATTCCAGAGCGCTCCCTGCTCGCCCGGGCTTAGGTACGGCAGGACCAGCGGCGCGTCGCGAGGGTCCACGCCCGCGGCCAGCGCGACCAGCTCCGCCTCACCCGAGCCGCCGTTGGCCGCGTTGGAAGCGGTGGCCGCGGTGGCCGCGGTGGCCGCGGTGGCCGCCTTGGAAGCGTTGGAAGCGTTGGCCGCGGTGGCATCGACCAGGCCGGCCAGCCAGCGGATCGCGCTCCCGGTCGCCAGCAGGTCCATCTCCAGGCCCCACCGGCCCGGTTCGGCCAGCGGGGTGACCAGGAAACGATGCGCCGGGTCGGTGACCAGCCGGTCGGCCACGCCCAGGATCACGTTGCTGGTCCCCGCGATGTAGGCGACCTGGCCGGGCTCGCGGACGCCGAGGCCGAGCGCGCCGAGGACCGAGTCCGCCGCGCCCAGGCAGACCGGGATCGGATCACAGCCCAGCCGCGACGCCACAGCGCTCAGCAGCGGGCGGCAGGTCGCCGACGCCAGCACCGTCGGCAGCGGCGGCAGCGGCGGCAGCGGCGGCAGCGACGGCAGTGGCGGCAGCGACGAGAGGGACGGCAGCGACCGCCGCGGCCCGCGCCGCAGCGAGGCGGCCGCGGACAAGATCGCGCCGTCCCAGCCGCCGTCCGCCAGCCGGTAGCAGCCGAACCCCGCCGCGGTGCTCGGGTCGGTCGCGTACTCACCGGTCAGCCAGCGGAACAGATAGTCCTTCGCCCCCAGCAGCCGCGTCGTGGCGGCGGCCCGCCCCGGCTCTTCGGAGGCCACCCGCATAAACATCGGCAGCAGATACCGCCCGTCGACCCACTGCCCGGTCAACCTATACACGGCATCCGAACCGCACGTCTCACGCAGTTCGTCGCCCCAGGCATCGGCGCGGCCGTCCTGCCACGTGATCGCGGGCCCGGTCGGTTCGCCGCAGGCATCGACGGTGACCAGGGTCGGGATCATCGCCGACAGCCCGATGCCACGCCACCGCCGGGCCGGCACCGCGTCCCGGAGCTGGCCGAGGACGGTCTCGACCGCCGCGATCCAGTCCGCGGGCGCCTGCTCGCACGCGCCCGCAGCGGGCCGGTGCGTTGGATACGCCGCCCCGCCGGTGGCCAGGACCGTCC
>Ga0335075_10002989_pt1 | contig 26994 bp, 24 predicted proteins | sample Lox_Sample_24_FD_206723 | JGI IMG/M metagenome (GOLD analysis project Ga0335075, IMG submission 206723) | Soil microbial communities from Loxahatchee National Wildlife Refuge, Florida, United States - Lox_Sample_2.4 | ecosystem: Environmental > Terrestrial > Soil > Wetlands | place: USA...
GACCAAATCCGCGCCATGTTCCCGGCGCTGCAGAAGGCTGGCGATTTCATCTTCTTCGACAACGCCGCCGGCGCGCAGATCCCGCAGAGCGTTCTCGATGCGGTCACAAACCACCTCGTCTCGCACAATGTCCAGCGCGGCGGGCGCTATGGTCGCAGCGTGACCGTCGACCAGTCGGTGCAGGAGGCGCGCGAGAGCGTCGCGCTGCTGCTGAACGCCCAAAACCCGGCGGAGATTTGCTTCGGCATGAACGCCACGTCCTTCATCCGCCTCGTCAGCCTCGGCATCGGCCAGCTGATCGCGGCGGCCAAGGACGGCCGCACCGAGATCATCATCACCGACATGGATCACGACGCCAATATCGCGACCTGGATGGCGCTGGAGCCGCAGGGGGCAACCTTCAAATGGTGGCGCATGCGCGAGGACGGCAATCTCCACGTGGAGGACTTGGCACCGCTGGTTTCGGAGCGCACACGGCTCGTCGCCTGCACGGTGACCGCGCACGCGATCGGCTCGATCGTCGATGTGGCGGCGGTTGGAAAGATAGCGCATTCGGTCGGTGCGGAAGTCTTCCTCGACTGCGTTCACTACGGCCCACACGGCCTGATGGACGTGCAGACCTGGGATTGCGACTACCTCGTCTGCTCCGGTTACAAGAATTTCTCCCCGCATATGGGCTTTCTGTGGGGCCGCTTCGATCTGTTGAAGAAGCTGCCGACCTTCCGCGAGGACTTCATCCCGAACGAGCCGCCCTACAAGGTCGAAGCCGGTACCTTCATCTATGAGAACGTCTCGGGCATGGATGCCGCCGTCCAATATCTGGAGCTGATCGGCCGCAATCTCGCGCCGTCCAACAACCGCACCCGTCGTGAGAACATCGTCGCCGGCATGAACGCGATCCGCGCGTACGAAACCGAACTTGGACGTGCGATGCTGAAGGAACTGAACAGCGTCGGCGCGACGATCTACGGCGTGCCGGAGGAGAGCCGGCTCGCCGAGCGCGTGCCGACCTTCTGCTTCAACGTTGGGAAGCTGTCACCGAAGATGATCGTCGAGGAAATGGCCTCCCGCGACATCGGCATCCGCGATGGCCACATGTACGCACCGCGGCTGATGAACCGGCTGAAACTGTCGATGGATTCAGGCGCGATCCGCGCCTCGCTCGTCCATTACAATACGCTGGATGAAGTCCGGAAATTCGGCGAGGTGCTGCGGGACATCGTCGCGAAAGCGGCGTAGGCTAGAACGCCCTAAACGTGAGTGTGGTCAGCGACCGCGAGATGCCAGGCACATTGGCGACATGGTCGTTGATGAACTTGCCGATGTCTTCTTCGGTCTCGACATAGATCTTCATCAAGAGGTCGTATTCGCCGCTGGTCGAATAGAGCTCAGACACGATCTCGCGCTCGAAAAGCTCGGCAGCGACATCGTAAGTCTTGCCCGGAAGGCATTGTAATTGAACGAAAACGGCGCGCATCGGCACGAATAACCCGGAAATTGCAAAGTCGGCGCGACCTTTGCGCCCGCCATCGCCGAAGTCAACGCCAAACTCAGCGCAAACAGCCGCGGAGCGCGTCAACGGCACTCTCTTGCGCAGCAGATGCCTGATGGCTCCTAAGCCAGCCGGCTGCCATAAGACAATGAACTCGGCGCTGCTTGTGGGCTTAGCGTCGACCGTCAAGCTACGGGAGGAATCTCCCAATCGTATTGCTCCGCGACAGCGTCCAGGTCAGGTCGATGGCGCGCTGGACCTCGTCATCACCGGCAGCATCGGCAAACGCCACGAGCCGCCTGACCTTGTCCTCGATCTCGGAGCGGCTGAGCGTGTTGCCTGGATCGCCTTTCGGCCCGTCAACGCGGTTCGAGAATTTGCGGCCGTCACGCGTTGCAAGCGACACCTTGCCGATCCACCGGGCAGGATAGGCCGCGTCCACTTCGGCGTCGAACTCCATACGCGTACGATCGCGGAAGGCTGCAACCTCCGGCGACAGGTAGTGCCCGTCGAACTCCGCCATGCCCGCGTTGCGATGCCCGGCGATCAATCCGAGCGTCGTTCCCATCGAAAACTTCGCCTGATGCACCGACGACGGCACCAGGACAGGCCCAAGAACATCGATCGCGGCCTGATGTACATGCGCGGTAACGTCGCTGATTTCCTCGATCGACAGATCATGCTCGGTGACGATGCCGAGCAGTGCGTCGGCAGCGGGATGCGTGTGTCGGCACGAGGCGTGGAACTTGAACGACGTTTCCGCCACCGTCCAGCGCTCACCGAGTCGGTCCGTCAACTTCGCGGGGTCCGCGTCGTGCGACATACCGGCCGCCATGCCCTGCGTCCCCTCTAGAATACGCCTCGCACCTGTCATGCCTTCCTGCGCGAGACAGGCGGCCGCAAGCCCTGAAGCTGCGGCATGCGCGGTGTGCAACTGCTTCGAGTCGGCCGCGTCACGCAGAAATTCCCAAAGCCCGGCAGCCTGCGTACCGGCTGAGCCGAACGCATGTAGCATCTGTTCTGCCGAAAGGCCGAGCAATCGACCCGTCGCCGCGGCGGCCGCAACCGTCCCGGCCGTCCCAGTCGTATGGAATATCTTGTAATGCGAGCGCCCGAGGAACTCGCCAACGCGGATACCGACCTCGTAGCCAGCCACACACGCCGTCAGGAAGTCGCGCCCTGAAGCGCCGTTCGCCTGCGCAACGGCGAGAGCGGCTGGAAAGACGACCGCGGCGGGATGAAAAACCGATCCGTTGTGGACGTCATCCTGTTCTGCGAAATGCGACGAGGCCGCGTTCACATAGGCAGCGAAATACGGCGTCGTGGTCCGCCGCGAGATCAGGACCTCGGAGGGTCCGTCGGCCGGCCCCATCGCCTTGGCGAACGCCTCGATCGCCTGAACGGGGCGCCCGATCTTGCCCGCCAGCGCCGATCCAAACCAGTCGAGGAACAGGTCTTCGGCGCGCCGTGCCACCGAGTCAGGAATATCCTCGTAGCGCAGCCCCGCCGCAAAGGCGGCGAGCGTTGCACTCGGATTTGGGTTGTCAGTCATGATTGTCCTCAACGATAGGCGGCATCAGAAGGAACGTGGAAGGCCGAGAATGTGCTCGGCGACGTAGGAAAGGATGAGGTTGGTTGAGATCGGGGCCACCTGGTAGAGCCGCGTCTCGCGGAATTTGCGCTCGACGTCGTACTCCGCGGCGAAGCCGAATCCGCCGTGGTATTGCAGGCAGACATTCGCGGCCTCCCACGAAGCGTCGGCGGCAAGCAGTTTCGCCATGTTAGCCTCGGCACCGCAGTCCTCATGCGCGTCGAACTTCCGCGCCGCCTCGAAGCGCATCAGGTTTGCGGCCGAGACGTTCACATAGGCGCGGGCGATCGGGAACTGAACGCCCTGGTTCTGGCCGATCGGCCGGTCGAACACGACGCGCTCCTTCGCGTAGGTGCCGACCTTGTCGATAAACCACCAGCCGTCGCCGATACATTCGGCCGCGATCAGCGTACGCTCCGCGTTGAGACCGTCGAGGATGTAGCGAAAGCCCCTGCCCTCTTCGCCAATCAGGCTCTCGGCGGGAATCTCCAGATTGTCGAAGAACAGCTCATTGGTCTCGTGATTGACCATGTTGCGGATCGGCTTGACCGACATACCCTTGCCGATGGCTTCATGCAGATTGACCAGGAAGATCGACAACCCTTCCGATTTCCGTTTCACGTTGGCGAGCGGCGTTGTGCGCGCCAACAGGATCATCAGATCCGAATGCTGGATGCGGCTGATCCAGACTTTCTGGCCATTAACGACGTAGCGGTCGCCCTTGCGCTGTGCGGTCGTCTTCAGCTTTGTCGTGTCGGTGCCGGTTGTCGGCTCCGTAACCGCCATCGACTGCAGGCGCAGTTCACCCGAGGCGATCTTCGGCAGGTAATATTGCTTCTGTTCGGCAGAGCCGTGCCTCAGCAGTGTGCCCATATTGTACATCTGGCCGTGGCAGTGACCTGCGTTGCCACCGGCGCGGTTGATCTCCTCCATCACCACGCTGGCTTCGGTCAGGCCAAGACCCGAGCCGCCAAACTCCTCCGGGATCATCGCGGCCAGCCAGCCGGCATTGGTCAATGCATCGATGAATTCGACCGGATAGGTCGCCGCCTCATCGTGCTTGCGATGATATTCGGCCGGGAACTCGCCGCAGAGCGCCCGCAGCGCCTCGCGCATCTCCTGGTGGCGGTCGGGCTGGGGGATCATGCACGTCCTTTCGCCGCGACAAGACCGGCAAGGCCGAACTCGTCGAGGATCTTGTCTGTGTGTTCGCCGAGCGCCGGCACGGGATCGAGGCGTGGCTGCCAGCCCTCGCCGCTCACCGGCTTCAGCACAGGCAGCGGTCCGGCGGGCGAGCCAAGTTCCACCCAGCGTTCGCGCGCGGCAAGCTGTGGATGCGCCCAAAGCCCGGCCATGTCGTTGACGCGCGCTGTCCCGATTCCCGCTTTCTCGAGCCGCGCCATCGCTTCGCCGGTCGAAAGTGCGGAGAGCACACCGGTGATGATCGGTTCCAGTTCTGCACGATTGCCTGCCCGTCCGGCATTTCCCTTGAAGCGCGCGTCCGTCGCGAGGTCATTCCGCAACAGGACGATCTCGGCAAAGGCCGACCACTCACGATCGTTCTGCAAGCCGAAGAACACCGAGCCGTCGGCCGTGTCGTACGGTCCATAGGGATAGATTGTCGCGTGCCCGGCGCCTGCGCGCGGTGGCGGTGGCGCACCGTCCAACGCGAAATAGAGCGGATAGCCCATCCACTCGGCCATCGCCTCAAGCATCGATACGTCGATGTGGTCGCCTTTGCCGGTTTTGGCGCGGTTCAGCAGCGCGGCCAGGATCGAGTGATACGCCGTGACGCCTGCGCAGATATCGACGATCGAAATGCCAACTTTGGCCAGGTGCTCCTGCGTGCCCGTGACCGAAAGCAGGCCGGACTCCGCCTGGATCAGCAGATCGTACGCCTTGCGTCGCGCGTCAGGGCCGCTCGCGCCGTATCCGGAGATCGTACAGGTGATGAGGCGCGGGTTTGCCGCGCGCAGCGCGGCAGCGCCCAGCCCAAGCCGCTCTGCTGCACCCGGTGCCAGATTTTGCACGACGACGTCAGCCTTGGCGATCAACTGCTTCAAAGCGTCGACCGCACCGCTGTCTTTCAGATCGAGCGCGAGACTTTCCTTCGAGCGGCTGGTCCAGACAAAATGGCTCGCGAGACCGCGCGCGCGCGTGTCGTAGGCACGGGCGAAATCGCCACCGTCTGGCCGCTCCACTTTGATCACGCGAGCGCCCTGATCGGCCATCAGCCGCGTGCAGTAAGGCGCGGCAATCGCCTGCTCCATCGAGACAACGAGAATGCCGTCGAGCGGACGGGTCATGCGAGAGTCGCCTCGGCCGTCATCGCCAGTCCGCCCGCATGGTTCGCGGCCCACAGTTTCACGACGCCATCCGGGCCGGGCGGATTCGCGTTGACGCTCATGGGATTGCCGTCGAACAGCGGTGATACGGCGCGGAACGAGAAGCTTGCCACGCGTGCACCAGGCGCATGCCGTCGCACCAGATCGACCAGCAGCATGGCAATCAATGGCCCTTGGACGACAAGTCCGGGGTAGCCTTCCTCGCGGGTCGTATATTCGCGATCAAAATGGATGCGGTGGCCGTTGAAGGTCAGGGCCGAGTAGCGGAAAAGCAGCACCGGGTCCGGCGTGAGTTCGCGCCGCCAGGCGCCTTCCTCCGCTTTCGGGATGTCCGCTTTGGCCGCAGGCGCCTGAACGCCTCGGAAAACCAGGTCCTGTTCTTCGACGATCGCAGGTGTAGCGCCCACAGGCCCGACCTCGTGTCGAACAGTGACGAACACCAGCGGGCCATTCGCGCCCTCCTTGTGTTTCACCGACGCGATTGTCGATTTTCGCGAGAGCTTTTGTCCAACGGAAACGGACCCGGGAAAACTGATTCGGCTGCCGGCCCACATCCGGCGCGGCAATTCGTTGACGGGTGGCAGGAAGCCGCCACGCTTTGGATGACCGTCCCGTCCGATTTCGGATTGCGGTGCGTCCGGCAGGAAGAACAGCCAATGCGCGAGCGGCGGCAGCGTGGCGCCATCCGGAGGCTGCCCGTCGGCATGATCGAGCGCTGCGGAAAGACGCGCCAGCGGGCTTGGCGAGATGTAGTCGGTGCGCTCTTCCGTCCGGCCGATCCAGGCGGAGTAATCCGCTTTGTCCGATTTCGCGACGGTCGGGGCGATATGGCTGGAAACCGTGCGCGGCAAGTCGCGCTCCAGCATCAGCAATGCGGCTTCCTTCGCCGGCATGCCATCGCGAATGCCGAGCCCAGCCGCAACGGCGTTGTGTGCCGAGACGATGCCGTCCCGGTATGTGCTCAAGCCATCGCCAATCTCGGCACTGTCCGTCGAAACAGCGGCACCCGGCACGCCCTTCTCCTGAAGCACCTCCAGGCCGGAAATGCCGGAGTCGTCTTTGCTTCGCCCTGCATCGCTGCAAAGTACGCCGCGCAGATTGAAGCGCGAGGAGTAAGCCGCGGATGTTCGCCCGAAATGCGAACCGGCACAGATGACATCGCCCGCATTTTCTTCGGTGATGAATGTCACCGAGCCCATTGCCACAACGCGACCCCGCGGCGACGTATGCGCCACTTCGATCGGCTTGTAGACGTCCGGAATGGACGGCCAGCGTTCCAGCATCAGGCGCGCTGCTTCCTTGATCGGCATGCCTTCGCTGATGCCAAGCAACCGAGCGCGGTCATTGCAGGCGCCGACGACGCCGTTTTCATACATGTCATGGCCGTCGGCGATCCGACAGGAATGTGTCGCCGCGGCAGCCCCGGGGATTCCCTTCCCTTCCAGCGCCCATAGCCCGTTTATGCCGGCCTGATTGAGCCCCGGCCCCGCCTCATGCGCGATCACCCCCTTGGGGTCGACGCGCAAGGGCCAGCGGATGGAGAGCATCCCGCAAAACGATGCGCCAACCAGAACGTCGCCGCTGTTGTTGCGCTCATCCGAAAACGTAATGGAATCCATTACGATGATGCGCCCGTAGACATTCTGGACCACGATATCCTGCGTGGCGGGGACTTTCGGGACTGACATCGCGTTCACTCTCGAGGATTGGCCAAGGGCGGTCCGGTAGAGGGGGACCGCCCTCGCCGATATTACTGCTTGCCCTGCGCCTTGCGAGCCTCGGCGACCCGCGCCGCGACAGCTTCGAGTTCGCCGCGTGCGGTAAGCACCTCGACCAGCATCTGCAGAGCGTTCTGCGCCTTTGGCCAGCCAGCGTAGAAAACAAGCTGCATGCAGACCTCGATAAGCTCTTCGGGCGTGATGCCGCCGTTGAGCGCGCCTTTGAGATGCTGCTTGAGCTGCCGCTCCATGCCCTGTGCCGCCAAAGCGGCACAGGTTACCATCGAACGCTCGCGGCGGGAGATGACGCCACGAGCCCAGCCGAAGCCGAAGACCGTCTCGTCAGCGAACTCGGCCCAGTCTCGCGAGATGATGTCGATCGCCGGACCGCGGACCGCCGGCGGATACTCGCCAAACATGTCCTCCTGGATTTTTTGGCCGAGCGCGCGGCGCTCTTCGAGTGTAGCCATGTTCTTCTCCCTGTCAGTCCTGTCAGCCGGCTTCCGCGCAGCGCTTCACGCCGGAAACGTAAGTCGCTTCCTTTTCGTACTTTGCCAGCGTCTCGCGATAATCCTTGAAGAACGCGGCGGCATCGACGCCCCGCGCCGTTGCATCCGCCACCCATTTGTCGTTGATCTGCTCACCGACCTGGGTACGAATTGACTCGACATCGGCGTCGGAGAGCACGCTTACTGTGCCGCCGGAATCCTTGATCGCCTTGCAGACCTCGTCCTCGGTCTCGCGCAGGATCTCGACGATCTTGGTCTGGTATTCGAGGCTTACGTCCGTAAGCACCTTCTTGATGTCCTCCGGCATGCTTTCCCACAACGTCATGGTGATCGGCGTCACGGCGAAGACGTAGTTGCCGGTACCGGTCGCGATTGTGTGCGGCGCGACCTCATGCAGTTTAAGCGCCGTCACCACCTCGAAGGCGAAACCGGAATAGCCGTCGATGGTCTTGCGCTGCAGGGCTTCGTAGATTTCAGGTGCCGCGATCGCCACCGGATTGGCGCCGATGATCTCAAGCACCTGGTTGATGTAGCCGAGACCACGGATCGACTTGCCTTTGAAATCCTCCGCCGTCTTGGTCGGCTCGACCATGCCGACGATGTTTTCCGAAAGCGGGTTTACGAAAAGGACGTGGACACCCTGCTTTTGCCACTCGGCACGGAAGGCCTCGTTGCGCTCATAAAGCTCGTAGAACGTCTTCATCTGCGCTTCGGCATTGGACGTGATGAAGGGAACGCCCGCCACCGACGAGAGGGGCATTTCCGCGGGATGGTAGGCTGGCGCCGTGTATCCGAGATCCGCTCGCCCTTCGGCAATGCCAGGCATGATGTCTGCCGCCGGCAGGAGAGCGCCCTGATAGAAGAACTTCACCTTGACCCGGCCGTCGGTGCGCTTTTCGACCTCCTGCGCCCACCACTCCTGGGCCTTGCTCTGCGCGGCGCCCTGACCGATGTAGCTCGCGAATTTCAGGTTGTACTCCTGGGCAAAGGCACTCTCTGCTCCACCGAACATCACGCCGGCACACAGTGCCGCGGCGGATGCCATTCTCATTAGATTTGAAGCGTATGTCATCTCACTCCCCATTCGGTTTCAAAGCTGGTTGTTGCACTCATTTCACTCCGGCCAGTTCCGGAAGAAACGTGATGATCGCCGGAAAGGAGAACAGGATCACCGTGACGATCAGCTCGGCGACGATGAACGGCGTGATCCTCCGGAACACGTCTTCGACGCGGATGTCCTTGAACAGCCCCGCGACGACGAAGACGTTCAGACCCACCGGCGGCGTTAGCAGTCCGATCTCGATGCACTTGATGAACAGGATGCCGAACCAGATGCCATCGTAACCGAGCGCCTCGACGACCGGATGAAAGAGCGGCGCCATGATGAGCAACATCGACAGGCCGTCGATGAACATGCCGAGCGGCAAAAGCACCAGGAGCAGCGCGACGACGACGAGCGATGGCGGCAGCCCCAGGCTGAGCACCCAGTCGCTGAGGCCGTCTGGCACGCCGGACAGAACCAGGAAATGACTGAATATCGTGGCGCCGACAATGAGCGCGAAGATCATCGCGGTCATTGCGCCCGTTTCGCCAAAGGCCTCGACAAGCAAGTGCCGGACAGCAGGCCATTTCCCGGACTTGTTCCAGACCATCACGAACAGGATGGACAGGATCAGGGAAGCGAATGTTCCCAGAGCGCCGGCCTCGGTTGCCGTCACGGCACCCGAATAGATGCCGCCGATGACGACGAGGAAGAGCACCATGCCGCCGAGAACGCCGAAGACCTCGCGCGCTGAGAAACCACGGGATGGCACCTCGATCGGTTCACTTACCGCTTGCTCCGGCTTGGCACGGTTCTTCGGCCGGTTGGACGTGAAGATGATGAGCAGTGCATAGATGAAAGCGGTAAGCAGGCCGGGCAAAATGCCGGCGAGCAGCAGCGCGCCAATCGACGCCCCGCTGACGATCCCATACATAACCAGCGCGACGCTTGGCGGGATCAGGATATCGACCGTACCGGCGGCGGCGACGATCGCCGCCGCGTAAGCCTTGTCGTAGCCGCGCTTCGCCATTTCGCCGATCGAAACGCGGCCGATCGTGGCGGCGTCGGCGACGCTCGAGCCACTGATGCCGCCAAAGAACGTCGCCGCTAGCACTGTGGCGACCCCAAGGCCACCGGGCACGCGCCGCGTCAATCTTTGCGCGACGTTGAAGATGCCGTCGATCATGCCTGAATGGCTGACCAGCAGGCCCATGAGGATGAACATGGGAACGACGGTCAGCGTGTAGGATGCGGTCGTATTGTAAGGGATCGCGGAAAGCGAATTCAGTGCACCCCAGACACCGTTGAGCTGCGCCATGCCGACGAGCCCGGCGATGCCGAGCGCAAACGCCACCGGCACTTCCGCAGCGAACAGAAGGAAAAGGATCGCCAGCGAAATCAGGACCGGCCAGAGTTCGACGCTCATATCGCACCCAACGACGCGTCGGTGGCGTCATGCTTGCCGCGCAGGATGCGGCGCAAATCGCGGATAAGTTCGAGCAACAGGAGCGCGAAACCTATGGCGATCGCAGCGCGCGCCGGCCATTGCGGAATTTCGATCAGTCCGAAACGCATCTCGCCGGTCAGAAACGAATGCCAGGCCCGTTCACCGGTTTTCCACGTTGCAAGCGCGACATAGATGATCACGACCAGAAGTCCGGTCGCGCGCATGAAGCGACCGAAATTCTCAGGAAACAGCTCGACGATCAGCGATGTGGATACGTGTGCCTTCAGGCGCTGGGCGTAAGCCATGCCAAGAAAAACGCCGATTACGAGAATGACTTCGGCGCTTTCCAGAATGCCCGGTATGCTTTTGCCGAAGAAGTTGCGACTGACCACGTCGAGCGTCGCCGTCGACATGATCAGGAATAGCGCGCATGTACCTACATGAGCGCCGAGCCGCGATAGCCGGTGCGTAATCGCTGCCAGCATCAGAGGTCCTCGCCAACGAGCCGGCCTTCGCGCACGGCTTCAAGGGCACTGCGCGGCGCCAGGCTGTCGCCGATCTCGCGGATGATCGGGCCGTTCCCCTCAGCCAGGCGCTCCGCCAGCGTCCGTGCCGGCGCCACGCGATCCCTCGCGATCACCAGGTGGGTGCACGGCTCGTGCCAGTCGCGCCCGCTCCAGACGTCGGCCAGCCGGACTCCACGCTCCTCTCGCGTTATCAGCCGTGTCGATGTCTTCAGCGTGATGCCCAGGCGCGCGAAGCGCTCCATGAGGAGGACCAGGCTCGGTTGGTCGAGTTTCCCGCCAGCGCTGAGGCCCGCCGTGACGACGGTGACCTCGGCGCCACTGCGCGCCAAATGTTCCGCCGGCACATAGGCTTCCATCGAATCGACCTCATCGATCAGCACGATTTTGCGGCCCGCAACGTCGGTCAAACCGAGCGCGGTGATCTGGTTGAAGATTGCAGGCCCGGAAGCGGCGCCTGGTGCTGATGGCTCGCCGGGTTGCGCGCCCAATGCGAGCACTACCGCGTCATAGCCCTCGGCAGACAGCATGTCGGCATCGGCACGCACGCCGAGCTGCACATCGACGGCATTCGCGCTCAACTCGCTCCGCTGGAAGATCAGGAAATCTTCCCAGTTGCGGCGCGACTCGACGGACGCGGCATGGTTCAGCAGCCCGCCGAGCCGCTCGTTCTGCTCGAACAGCGTTACATCATGGCCGCGGCCGGCTGCCGTCAGCGCTGCTTCGCATCCTGCCGGCCCGCCGCCGACCACGGCGATCCGGCGAAGTTCCCGCGCTGGCTTCGTCCCCCACTTTGCTTCCTTGCCGGAACGCGGGTTGACGAGGCAGGTGATTGGGCGCGAACGATACAGATAGCCAAAGCAACCCTGGTTGACCGCGATGCAAGGCCGAATGCGCGACGGGTCGTTCTCGGCTTTGCGTACCCAGTCGGGATCGGCGATCAGGGCGCGCGCCAGCGCCACGCCATCCACCGAACCGTCGGCGATGATCGATTCTGCATGCTCGGGGCGATAGATGCGGCCAACGGGAAAGACCGGAATGTCCACGGCCGCGCGAATCTTCGCGGCATTCGCGACGTTGACACCTTCCTCGACCGGCATCGCGGGGACGACGAGGTGATTGGTCTTGGCTGTGCCGACGGTCACGTTGATGTAGTCGACAATGCCTGTCTGCTCCACCAGCTTGGCGATCGCGACATAATCATCGACCGTCAGTCCGCCCTCGCTGGCATCCTCGCCATTGAGCTTCAAGCCTATCAGCTTGCGCTCACCGATGGCGCGGCGGACTTTTGTCAGCGTTTCGAGCAGGAACCGCGCTCGGTTTTCCAGGCTGCCGCCATAGCTGTCAGTCCGTTGGTTATGCAGCGGCGAAAGGAACTGCACGGGCAGATAGCCGTGTCCGGAATGAATCTCGACGCCATCCGCCCGGCTGCGCCCGACATTGGCCGCGGAGGCCGCATAGCCCTCCTGTACCATCACGATCTCTTCGGGCGTCATGGCACGTGGTACTTCGTTGTACATCGCCTGCTTCTGTGCCGACGGCGCGTACAAGGGCAGGTCCGAATCAAGCGCCGACATACGCGCGCCGCCGTGTGCGAGCTGTATGATGATCTTCGCGCCGTGCTCGTGAATCGCATCGCCGAGCGTGTCCAGCCACGGCACGATCGCGTGGTCGTAGACACACATCATCTCGGGAAACTTGACGGTCGTCGGATGAACCGCGCTCGCTTCGGTGACAATGATGCCCACCCCGCCTGCGGCGCGCTCGGCATAATATCGGACGAGCCTTGGCCCGACCATGCCGCCTGTCGAATAGAGCGTCATATGCCCCGACATCATCACGCGGTTGCGGATCGATAAACGGCCTTTTGTCAGAGGGGACAACAGGTTCGGAAACCGCGCATGCTTGCGCGGCGCTTCATCAGTTCGAACCTTTTCAGCAGTCGCTATCATGAGTCCCCTCTCCTCCTCGCGCAATCAATCCGACGCCGGATCGGAGTAGTCCGTGTTATCAAGCACGAGATCCCAAATCGCCTGCGACGATGGCTGCTTCATCTCCTCCAGCACGTGACCGATGAGGCCGATCGTTCGTGCGATCAGGCCGATGCCACGCACGGCGCGCCAGTCGATACCGATGTCAGACGCAATCGCACCCACGGCGGCAACTGCATTGAATGTCAGGTGGCGACCGGACGATTTGATCGCCGCCTGCTGGATTGCAAGCATCTGCTTTGAATGCGTTTCCGAAACGCCGAGCTCGCTCTGCATGGCGAGCAGTTTCTCCGAGCGTGGATCGATCTTGTGATGCGGATGGCCGAGGCCAGGAATGCGACGCTTCGCCTTGCCATAGGCGGCGACGATCTGCTCGGCCTTCTCTTCAGGTGTGCCCTGAAGCTGAGCCACCTCCACCTGCAGCAGTCGGGCGACGTTGCTGGTTGGCCCGACGAAGACGTCACCGGCGCCGAGCAGGCCGCTCGCCACAGCGCCCTGGAAGGATTCCGGCGCGCCCATGAGTGTCAGCCGTGCCGCGATCACGCTTGGCATCATGCCATGTTCGGCAATCGCTACGATCATCGCGTTCAGCAGCTTGTTCTCGGCCTCGCCCGGCAGCCGGCCCATGACCTCGAGATAGTACAGGGCCGCAGCGTCGATCTTGCCCATCAACCCGTCGACGAGGTCGACGCCGCGGACCGTGATCGTGTCCTCGGTCATCGTCGCCATCTGCGTCTTGATGCGGGTGGGCTTCTTGCCAGTCATCGCTTGGCCCCCGCTGTCTTCGGCGTCTTGTCGAAGAAATCGTTGCGTATGTCGTAAAGCCTCAAGCGGAGCAGCTGTTCGGCATCCGGCGGCGAGGCCTCGCTCAACCTGTCGCTGACTTTCAGGTCCCAACCACACCGCGCACGGATCGCTTCGATTGCCTCATCGCGGCTCTTGCCGGGCTGCGCGAAGTACTGCGTCAGTGCAAAGACGCCACCCTCTTTCTCGAAGACGCCAAGGTCGGTGACCAGCGTCGAGACACCGGCGCCTGGACTGGTGACGAACGGCAGCTCGGCTACAAGGCGTGATTTCGACTGCTGGGTCACCGCGATCGTGTCGGCCGCGCCGGACGTAATGTCGTTCGCACCGCCAGAGCCCAGCAAATAACGGCCGTCGCTGCTCAACGTCGAATTGATGTTGCCGTGCGGATCGATCTGGCCCGCCCCGATGATTGCGATGCAGTTGTTGTGCCGCCCCGAAACATAAAGGCCGAGAACCGCCTCAACACCTGTCAGGCTCTTGCAGGTCGGCAAGTTTCGGTTGGAGAAGATGAACGGCTCGCCGCCCTTTGGATAATAGCCGTAGAGCCCGATCTCGGCGACGAGTTCTGCGAGAATACCCTCGTGCTGCAGCTTGCTGACCGCCAGCCATGCCGCAAGGTTGGCAAAGCCGACTCCTGCTTCGACGACCATCCTGCCTTCGCGCACCTTGCGCTCGACCATACGCGCCGCGGCAACGACCATCATTTCGCGCGCGTCGAAGCCTTCCACTGCCTGCGCACGCTCGACCGCGTCCGCATCGAGGTCATCGAGCCACGCCTCTGGAGCCGCAGCGCCGCGAAGCGCGTTCACCCGCTCCGCACCAAGCTTGGCGAGATAAGCGTCGTGGCTGTCGACACCAAGGATCCATTCCCGCACCCAGGCATCGAATTGCGCCCGGTCGCGTGACGCAGCGCGGATATCCTTGAACGTCTGATAGTCCTCGACGTAAGCCGCGACATCCACACCGCCCGGGTTGTAGATGGCGTAGGGATGACAGCCGAGCGGCGCTTCCGAAACGCTCAGCACCCGGTGCGCCGGTATCTTCATCAGGTGCGCGTTCCGGCGAACGACGTCATCCGGCACGATGCGCTCGACAGTGGCGATGACACCACGCTTGGCAGCAAAGGCTGCGATCTCCCCTTCGCCGAACGGTGGAGACAGGAGAATGTTGCCGTGGCGGTCTGCCGCCAGTCCATGCATGAAGCTGATGTCGGGAACGAGTGCGCTGACCACGCTGATGTCCTCGCCACTGCCGAATGGATCGGCGACAGTTGCATATCCCGGATTTTTCTCGAGCGAACTGTTCCGCCAGGAGCGCGTCGGGGCGAACGGAAATCCGTAGGCGCCGGCCGCAAGGCGCTGCGAGATAACCAGGAGTGACTGGCTCTCGATCGCTACCTCCTTGCTGTCGATCGCATTCTGGAAGATCGGATTGGGCGCAGGCGTCGGATAATTCTCGCCGATAAACGAGACGAGCAGCCTCTCAACGAGTTTTTCAGTGACCAACGACCCCTGATTGGCTACGAGGCCCGAGCTGACGATCGTAAATTTCGGATTCTTGCCAGCGAAAACCCGAACCAGCGCATTGCTGATCGCCATGGGCCGCCCTTCGGAATAACCGAAATGCAGCATCATGCCAGGCTGGACATGCTTCTTCAGCGACGCCTCGAGCGGCATCACCTTGCTCGCGGAGGCGCCATCGCTGGAAGGCTCTGCGAAGAGCCGCCTGAGTTGCGCCCGATCGAGAGTTGCGCTTCCGCTCATCGCTTCGCGCTGCCCATTTTGAAAACCTTCTCGGCCGCGCCGCGCATCAGAGCATGGCGGCTCTCCGGCTTGAGATCGATCGCGGCGACCTGTTCGAGACTGTCCTTGTGCGTGACGACCGGGAAATCGGTGCCCCACAGAACCTTGCCCTTGCCGCGGCTGTTCAAGAATTGGACGAGCGCCGCGTCCCAGTACTTTGGCGCATGCGCTCCGCAACCGATGTACAGATTGGGGTGCTTCCACGCCAACGCGATGAGTTCCTGCACCCACGGCCAACCCGTGTGCGAGGCCACGATCCGCAAGTCCGTGAAATAGAGCGCAACATCGTCGAGGTGGATCGGTCGTGTCATCTCCGACGGCATCCGCTCGGCTGAATGACCGCTCTGCACGACGACCGGGATGTCGAGTTCCATCGCCTTTGCGTAGATCGGATAGAGGTCGCGGTGATTGAGCGGAATCCCCCAACCATTGCAGTGAATGTGCGCGGCCTCGAACCCCCACTCCTTGACGGCGACTTCGAGCTCCTTCGCGGCATCGACGCCCAGCGTGATGTCGATGCCGAACATGCCGCCGACGCGACCCTTGCACTGATCCATCAGCGCGCGGACGTCCTTGACGTCCACGGACAGGATGGGGGCGCGCCGTTTCCAGCTCTGCATCTTGAAGCTCGGCACGAACACTTTTTCGATGTTCAGCTCGTCGAGCATCTTCACGAAAACCTCGGGCTGATAGCCCTTGATGCGTTCGTCCATGCTCCACCAGCTGACGACTGGCGCGAGTTCCTCGTTTTCGGTGTACATCTTCCTCAAGCCGTCAGGTGTGAAGATGTTGGTCCAGTAATCGATCGCCATGGCCTGGGTCATGCGAGGGTCTTCAATCCTGCTCTGTCGTTAGATGCCGGTCGGTACGTCATTTGGTCTTGTCGATGGTGATCTGATCGCCAAGCGCTTCGATACCGTCGATGAAGGCGGTGAAGCCGGCGGTAAGCGAGGCAAGCGACAGCGCCTCGATCACTTCCTTGTCGGTGGCGCCGTAGTACATGGCCTCCGTGCCATGGGTCCGGGTGCTCGACCCGTATCGAACAGCGGCGGAGCAGGCCATCAGGATCAGCTCTTTGTATTTGCGCGGGATTTCGGAATCGCGCACGAGGATGTGACCTGTGAGAGCGCCGATCTTCGACTCGAGGTCCGGATCGACTTCCTTGATCACACCGCGCCAGTTCTGTTTGCGTTCATACATGCCTACCTCCTTCGGTGAGTAGACGACGGATGCAGCACACAGCCGTGTCGATCACTGCTTTGCTCCTGACACGACCTGCTCCCGCGCGACACGCTCTGCCGTCTGCTTCGTCAGTTCCTTTTTCTTGACCTTGCCCACTGGTGTCATGGGCAGCTCACCAGACTCGTAGAAGAAGACGCGCCTCGGCACCTTCTGCGACGTCATGTTCGAGCGAACGTGCGCGATAATGTTCTCTTCGCCGATCGCGCTGCCTTCCTCGCGCGCCACCCATGCGACAGGCACGTTGCCAAGGCGACGGTCCTCAAGCGGAACAATGAATGCTTCACGAACACCATCGAGCTGCTCGAGCTTCGCTTCGATCTCCGCCGGATAGATGTTGAAGCCACCGACCGTGAACATGTCGTCGACCCGGCCGGTGATATGCAGATAGCCGTCCTCGTCGAAGAAACCGACATCGCCCGTACGAAACCAGCCGTCGGTCGTGATCGCCGACGCGGTCTTTTCGGGCATCAGGTGATAGCCTTTGCCAACGCACGAACCCGGCCGCACATCGCCCAACAGAATCTCACCTTGCGAGCCTTTCGCCAGCGGCGCAGTCGACCCGCTCTCGGCGATGATCACCTTCGCGCTCGCAAGCGGCTTGCCGACCGTCTTCAGCCGCTTCTCGACCGGGTCTTTACGGGTCGATACCGTCGAAAGGCCGCCGCATTCACTCAGCCCCCATGCCTGCATGATCTCGCGCGCACCGAACACCTCGATGATCTCGTGCATCGTGCTCTCGGTGAGCGGCGCACCGGCCACGTGCCCGCCGCGTACGCTCGACAGGTTCCGTGTCTTGATGTCCTCGTGATCGATCATCATGCGGAACATGCTCGGCGTGCCGGGAATGTAGGTGACACCGTGTTCCTCAATCATTCTCAGGGACAGAGCCGCATCGAATTGTTCGGTGATGACCACCGCGGAGCCGTTCCGAATGCCGAGCGCCGCCGCGTAAAGTCCGCCGAAATTAGTAAAGAGCGGAACATGGCAGAGGATTACGTCGTCCTCGCCAAGGCCGGCGATCTCGGCCCATTGCCATGTGGTCACGAGATTCGTCACATGCATTGACAGGCCACCCTTCGGGAAACCCGTCGTGCCCGAAGTATACATGATGTTCATCACGTCGAACGGATCGATGGAGTCGAGCCGCTCGTTCAGGGCGGCATCCGATCCTTTGGCTTTGCCAAGCGCCACGATCTCGTCAACGCGATAGCGGCTGGCCAGGGCTTTTTCTTCCCTGACGGAGATGACGGCCCGAAGCATTGGAAACGCTTCGCTGCGAAAGCTGTCCTTCCTGGCCGTCGCAAGTTCCGGAATGACGTCGGTCGCAATGGCGAGCGCATCGATCTTGCCGATGAACCGGTCAGCCATGACCAGCCATGCGATCTCGCCCTGGCGCAGCGCGTATTCCAGCTCGCTCTGCTTGTAGTAGCTGTAGAGCGGCAGGAGCTGAGCGCCGGTCTTGTAGATCGCAAACTGGCAGACGACCCAATCGATGTTGTTGGTCATCCAGATCGCGGCGACATCGCCCTTCTTGACGCCGAGCGCGATGAGCCCCTTTGCGAGTTCATCGACGCGGGCTCGGAAGTCGGCGTAACTTAGCGAGCGGTCGCCTTCGATAAACAGCGTCTTGTCGCCAAGCCGCTCTGCCTGCGCGTCAAGCACCTTGCCCCAGGTCGTGAGCGCCTCGCTGTACCAGGCCTCCATCACGCGGTAGCTCCCGCTCTCAGAAAAACGAAGGCTGCGTCACGGGCACTAGTGCCAACCTCAACACCGAGAGAGCGCGCCCGGCTGGAAACGTGCGATATCCGGCCGTTGGCGAACACGTCGCGCGCATCCCCGATCAGCACGGTGTCCACGTCGCAGACCGCAACGGGCACGCCGCGTTCGTCGAGCAATGGAAGGCCGGAAATGCCCGAACCATCGGCCGATTTGCCGCCGTCGATGTTGACGATGCCGCGCAGTTTGAACGGCAGCGCGAAGACGTAGCGCGCAAAGGCCTCGCCAGTGTGACCCGCCATCACCATGACGCTGTCGGCCATGCGCTCGTCCGCGTAGATCACCGTATCGATTCCGACGATCCGTCCTTCCGCGCCATTATACAGATTGCGCTGGATTCGGCGTGTCTTCGGAAGAAGCGGCGAATTCTCGAGCATTGCCTGCGCGGCCTCCTGGACCGGCATCCCCAGGCCAACGCCGAAGCTACGCGCAAGCTCGTTGAGCGACCCGATACGTCCCCGGTCCCAAATATCGCGGCCATCGCCTACGCGCGCTGTCGACGCTTCGACGGCCGCGCCCGGAATCTTCAGCCGCTGCCAATAATCGAGACCTGCAACACCGCCCCTGTCGCGTCCCATGCCGCCATCATGGCCGATGATGCCTCTCGGGCGAGCGCGCGCCGAGAGCTGGGCGGCGCAGACAGCGGAATGCGAACCGCAGACCACGACGTCCGACACGTCGCAGCGGTGGTCGACATAACCCATCGAGTCCATCACGAGGATGCGCCCCCGCGGCGAGCGGTGTACGATGTCGACGTGCCAATCAGCGTCCTGGAGCATTCTTCGTCACCGCATCGTTGAGGGCAGCCACGTCGAAATGGCCGGGAACAGGTAGATGAGCAGCAGGCCCACCAGCGAAACGTAGAGGAACGGCAATATCTCGCGCACCGCGTCATCCATGCGGATACCGAGCACACGCGATGCGACGAAGAGGTTGACGCCGACCGGCGGCGTGAACTGGCCGATACCCACCGTCAGCGCGACGAAGATACCGAACCAGACAAGGTCGATGCCTTGCGCGACGACCGCCGGGATGAGCAGCGGCACGATGACGAGATAGATCGATGCGCCGTCAATGAAGCAGCCGGCTATCAGCAGGATGATCGTGGCCACGAGAAACACTTGCCATTGCCCGTCCATGTCGGCGGACATGTCGCGGACAAGCTGTACAACGGTGCCGTCGATCGCCATCACCCAGGCGAAGAGCGAAGCCGTTGCAACGATCATCATCACCGCCGCGGTGTCGATTGCAGTCGAGCGCGCAATCTCGACGATGTCGGTGAAACCGATCGAGCGATACACGATGATGCCGACAAGCAGGCCATAAATGACCGCGACGCCTGCCGCCTCCGTCGGCGTAACCGCGCCGATGTAAATGCCACCGACGATGACGATCGGCGCCAGCAGGCCCCAGACCGCCGCACCGAAGGTCGACATGGCGCGCCGCAACGAGAAAGGTTCGCCGACACGGTCATAACCGCGTCGGCGGGCCAGCCAGAAGCTGACCACGGCAAGCAGCGCGCCCATCAGGATGCCTGGGAGGATGCCGGCGACGAACATTTCGCCGATGGATACACCTGGGACGGCGATGCCGTAGAGAATGAAAGCCACACTGGGCGGCACGACGATCGCAAGGCCGGCTCCCGACGAGATCAGTGCCGCCGTGAAAGATCTTGGGTATTTGCGATCCTCCATCACCTGACCCATCGTTGAGCCAAGCGCGGCAGTGTCCGCTGGTCCGGAGCCGGAAAGGCCGCTGACGACAACGGACATGGCGCTCGCCACGATGCTGGTGCTGCCGCGCACCTGCCCGACCAGCGAGTCGACGAAAAGGAAGAGCCGCTCCATGATACCGCAGCGGTCGAGCACGTTGCCTGCCAGAATGAAGAATGGGATCGCCAGCAATTCCACCTTCTGCAGCGACGAGAACAGGACCGTCGCGACGAAGTTGACATTGCCCTGAATCATGTAGCCGACGACGATAGCCGATGCGCCAAGCGCAACCGCAATCGGCACGTTGAGCGCAATGAATGTGCCGAGAAGCAAAAGCATGAGCAGCGTGAGGTTCATAGCGGAGCCTCATCCGCAGAGCGCGTGCCTTTGGAGCGCGTCACTACACGCCAGAGATAAAGAAGTGCGGCAAGCGGCATGAAGCCGGAGAAGAGCCACATCGGGATTTTCAACATGCCCGAGTGAGCGCCATAGGCAATCTGCGAGCGTGAGAGCTTATAGCCGCTGTAGATCACTACCGCGAGGAAAGCGATCGTGACGGCCTTCACGAACCATTCGTTGATGCGCTGCAGCCCGGCAGGGAACTTGGTCACCAGGAAGTCCATGCCAAGATGCCCGCCCACACGCTCGGCCGTCGCAGCACCGAGCCAGTACATCGCGACGCTTCCCAGAACCATCAGCTCGAACAGCGAGCCCATCGGACGGCCCATGATGTAACGCGAGAATATCGTCAGCGTGTTCAGCACAAGCAGGATAAGCAGCCCGGCTTCGAGCACGCGAAATTCCAGCGCGGCGAAGAAGCGGACAATAGGGTTGCGTGTTTCAGCCATGACGATCCCGGGATCAGAGGGCGCGCGGCAATGCCGCGCGCCTGCTGATCAATTGCCCTGTGCTGCCTTCAGGAGATCGGCGCCGATGACCGGCGACCACTCGTCATAGATCGGCTTCATCGCGTCCTTGAACGCCTGGATCTGCTCGGGCGTCAGGGTCACGACTTCCATTTCCTTCGCAAGTTCCTCCACCAGACGCGTGTTGGCGGCAGTCTGCTCGGCGCGATGCCATGCACCCGCTTCTTTCGCGGCATCAAGCAGGATGGTCCGTTCTGCTTCGCTCATGCTGTCCCACAGCGCCATATTGGTCAGGACGCTGATCGAGTCGGCCGAGTAATTCCAGACCGTCATGTAGTCCTGCACTTCCTGGAAACGCGAGACATAGATCAGGCTGATGGGGTTCTCCTGGCCATTGACGACACCTTGCTGCAAGGCCCCATAAAGTTCGCCAAAACTGGTCGGGACAGGGCTCACACCGAATGTGTTGAAGATATCCTGGTAGAGCTTCAGGCCAGGAACGCGCAACGTGAGGCCCTTGAGGTCCTCCGGCTTCGTTACAGCCCGGACGCTGTTGGTGAGCTGGCGGAAGCCGCTGGTCGAATAGCCGCCGAGTGACTTCACACCGAGCGCCTCGACACCTTTCCAAACGTCGGCGCCGACACCGTCCATCAGCTTGAACAGCGCCTCGTCGGAAGGCGCGATCCACGGCATCGAGAACAGTGCGAACTTCTGGTCGAAGCCGCTCATGATGATGCTTGAGTGATAGGTGAAATCGACGCTGCCGTTTTGCAGCAGTTCGAACTCGGCGACCTGGTTGCCATTCGAGAGCTGGCCGTCCGGGAACACGGTGATCTTGATCTTGCCGCCGCTGGCTTCCCCGACCTTATCCGCGAAAACCTGCGCGGCCTTTGTCCATGGCGATTCCGTGTTGACCGCCATTGCCATACGCAGATTGCGTTCCTGGATGCCATCCTGCGCGAAAGCAGCCGAACCGGCGAGCAACATCGCACCAGCGACAAGCGAAGCCGTCATGTTCCGAATATTCATCGTCTTCCTCCCTGAATCGCGGCAGCCTCCCGCCACCGCTCCGATTAACCCCTGGATCGTTCCCGCCCGACCGCGTCGGGAAGTGGAATGCCCAACCCGCCGAGGATGAACTCAAAGATGCCGCGCTCCGCCTCCTCGCGCGTCGCCGAGCCGGCCAGGTCCCACCAGCGCAACGCGAGCGTCGCCGGCACGAACGAGATGAGATTTGCGGCCAGGCGTCGGTTGCCGACGCGGATCGGGCCGCCTGTTTTGCTGTAGTCTTCGATGAGGTCCTGGAAACGCCGAATAAAGCGGCTCACCGAATTGAGGATCAGTTTCCGGTCCGGCCGTTCCAGCGAATGGGTCTCATTATAGAGAAGCTGCAGCTCATCCTTGTGCTCGAACATGACCTCAATGACGGCACGCAGGCCCTCGACGATCCGCTCATAGGGATCGTCGCTGCGCGCCAGCGCGCCGTCGAGGCTATGATGGTAGAGCGACGCAAGATGCTCGCAGGCGAGATACAGAATATCGCCCTTGGACTTCACGTAATTGTAGATATTGCTCTGCGTGATCCCGGCCTCTTCGGCGATCTCGCGGGTGGTCGCGACGTGAAACCCATCGCGGCGAAATACGGTGATTGCAGCCTTGATGATGCGCTCACGCCGGTCGGTCACCAGATCCGCGGACTGAACCTGCGCGCTGATTTCCCTTGGGCTGACATCACCCTTAATATGTGACTGATTAATCAATCAGGCCTCCTTCTTCTTGGCTATCTGATCAGCCAATCAGGGTCAAGAAGATTCCTGTGCAGATAGGATTTTTCATTCGTCGACCGGCAGCTTTTCGCGCCTTCGCTGGATGGCGGGCAAGGCACCAAGCACCAGGAAGATCATCGCGATAAGCAGCAGCGTCGCGCTGATTGGCGTAGTGACGAACGTTGTCAGATCACCACGGGCAATGATCATCGCCCGGCGGAAATTGTCTTCGATCAGCGGCCCAAGCACGAAGCCGAGGATCAGCGGCGTCATCTCGAAGTCCAGCTTCATCAGAACGTAACCCGCGATCGCGAACGCGGCAGCAAAGACCACTGGCGTCGCCGAGTTGCTGACCGAATAGAGGCCGAGACAGGAGAAGAGAACGACGGCGGGAAACAGCAGCCTGTATGGCACGTTGAGCAGCTTAACCCAGACGCCAACGAGCGGCAGGTTGATGATCAGCAGGATCAGGTTCCCGATCCACATCGACGCGATCAGACCCCAAAAGAGTGCCGGATCGCGCGTGATGACCTGCGGCCCGGGCACGATGCCCTGGATCATCATCGCGCCGGCCATCAGCGCCATGACCGCATTCGCCGGAAAACCCAGCATCAACAGCGGAATGAAGGACATCTGGGCGCCGGCATTGTTTGCCGCCTCCGGCCCCGCGACACCTTCGATTGCGCCCTTGCCAAATCGCTCAGGCGTCTTTGAGATGCGTTTCTCGAGCGCGTAGGATGCGAAGGAGCCGAGCAGATTGCCGGCGCCGGGAAGCACGCCGAGCACGCTTCCGACAAGGGTACCGCGACCGATCGCACCGGTGCTGCGGGCAAGATCCGCCCGGTCGGGCAGCAGTGAACCCAGGTCCGTCTTCACAAGATGACGCATAGTCGGAAGCTCAAGGCTGCGCAGAACCTCACTGAACCCAAAGACACCGATTGCAAGGACTGCAACGTCGATGCCGTCGGCGAGCATCATCGTGCCGAACGTCATCCGCGGCTCGCCCGTCTGAAGATCGATGCCCACGGCGGACAGGATGACGCCGAGAAGCATCATCGCGGCCGCCTTGGCGATGGACCCGCGCGCCAGGACGACGACGAGCGTCAGGCCCATCAGCATCAGCGCGAAGTTCTCCTTTGGTCCGAACAGAAGCGCTGCTGCGGTAAGCGGAGCCGCGAGTGTCGCGATCAGCAAAGTTGAGACGCAGCCAGCGACAAAGGACGCGATCGCGGCGATGCCGAGGGCCTTTCCCGCCCTTCCCTGCCGCGCCATCTGGTGCCCGTCGAGCGTGGTGACGACGGACGACGCCTCGCCAGGTATGTTGACAAGAACCGCAGTCGTCGAGCCGCCATACTGCGCGCCGTAGTAGATGCCGGCCAGCATGATAAGGCCACCCACGGGATCGAGCCCGAAGGTAAGCGGCAGCAGGATCGTGATCGTGGCGATCGAGCCGACGCCCGGCAGCACGCCAGCCAAGGTGCCCAGCAAGCAGCCGAGAAATGCCAGGCCGATGTTCTCGAGGGAGAGCGCGGTCTGAAAGCCGAGCGCCAGCCTGGAGAGGAAATCAGCGTCCACGTCTGAACCCCTGAACGCGCGTCAATATCATTTCAGCGTGTATTCCTCGGCGATGTAGGCAGCGCGATCACTGACGTGATCGATTGTGTTCTGCGGTCCGCCCATCGTGGTGAGTTTGGCAAAGGCCTGCTCGATCCCGGCACGGTCGCGGCACCAGATTTCGCTGATGAGATCGAACGGCGGCTCGCCGCCCGGGAAAGTATACCGGGGTCCTGGCGCCACGAGGAGCGAGCCAGTGTAGCGATAGATTTCGTCGACGCTCGTGCCGAAGCGCGCGTGCGGCCCGAGAAACCAGTCCCGAAACTCCTCACGGGTCGTACCTTCGCGGCGCTTGATCATCACGATGCCCTTGTGGGCAGTGGGCGTAAAACTCATTGAAAGGTATCCTCCTGTCTGTTCTCAGTCGTCTTGCTGACGCGGCGTCCAGCGGGTCAGCCGGCGCTCGAAGGTCAGAGCTACGCGCTCGAGTGCGAGGCCGAGCATGGACGCCAGGACAACCCATGCCAGCACGCCGGTCATGTCGAACTGGGCAAGCCGTCGCGACAGCTCGAAGCCCATGCCGGCAAAGGCGCCGGTCATCTCGGCAACGATCACGCTGCCCAGTGCCAGCCCGATCGCCTGACGCACCGTGGTCAGCAGATAAGGCACCGAACTTGGAACATAGACGAGCGCCAGCAGCCGGAGCCGCGAAGCGCCGAACAGCCGGCACGCTTCGATCAGCTTTGTGTCGATGCTGGACACCGCCGCATAGGCGCCGAGCATGAAGAGGACCACGCCGTGGATCACGGCGACGGCGATCTTGGATTCGACGCCGAGCCCAAGCCACACGACAAACAGCGGGAGCAATGCGAGCCGGGGCAGCGTGTAGAGCGCAAGCACCAATGGTTTGAACATGCGATCGAGCAGCGGCACGCGCGCGAACGCGGCGCCGAGCACAACGCCGACAGCGCCGCCGATCAGCAGCCCGGCCACGAGCTCGCCGATCGTCACCAGAACCGCGGACCAAGTCCGTGGCGAAACCACAACGGCGAAGAACTCGGCCGCGACGCGCAGCGGTGTGCTGACGACAAGCTCGCGTGCAAGACCGATGGCAACGACGAATTGCCAAAGCCCGAGGGTCAACGCGATCGCGACCGCGTGCAGCATCATCGTGCGAGCCAGAGAACGACCCGCGACCGGCTTTGCCGCGCCTCCGACTTGGGTGGCGGCGAGACTCATCGAACCCCGCCGCCAAGGGTGCGGACTGCCTCCGCCTGAAGATCGGCCCAGAGCATGTGATGAAGCTCGGCGTAGCGATCCGAGCCGACCAGCGACTCCACCGTGCGCGGCCGGGCGATGCCGACCGAAACTTCGCGCTTGATCCGGCCGGGCCGTGCACTCATCGACAGAATGCGATCGCCAAGCAGAATGGCCTCGGTAAGATCGTGCGTCACAAAAACAATGCTTTTGCGGTCGCGCTCCCATACCCGCAGGAATTCCTGCTGCATAAGCGCCCGTGTCTGCGCATCGAGCGCGCCGAACGGCTCGTCCATCAGCAGAATTTCAGGGTCCTGCGCCAGCAATTGCGCCATCTGCACGCGCTTGCGCATGCCGCCGGAGAGCTCCTTCGGGAAGCGGCCGCCGAAACCTTCAAGCCCGGTGAGCGCAAGCAGTTCTTCGGCCCGTTCGCGCGCGCCGGGGCGTCCCTGCAGCGTCAGCGGAAGCATGACGTTCTGCAACGCGGTTTTCCACGGCAGCAGCGTGTCCTGCTGAAACATGTAGCCGATCTGTCGACTACGCAGTGTCGCCTGCGTGGCAATATGAAAATCGCCACTGATTTCGACGGGTGCGCTCGGCGTGGACCGGACCATGCCGGCCACGACGTTCAGGACCGTCGATTTGCCGCAGCCGCTCGGGCCGACAATGCATAAGATCTCGCCGGTAGCGAGAGACAGCGAAACGTCGTCGACCGCCAGCACCGGCGAGCCATCACCTCCGGTGAACTTGACCGAGAGGTGGCTGATGGACAGCACAGGTTTCAAACGTACCTCCTTGCTGATCGCAATGTTCATTGCCACCTCAACAATCTCGCCGCGATCGCGTCCGTTGTCAGATTCACGATCATGGCGAGAGCCAGAATGATGATCAGAACGCTGAAGACCCCGCTAACATCGAAAACTCCCGACCTGATCCGGATCAGCCAGCCGAGACCGTTCGGGGCGATCAGAATCTCGCCAACGATCGCCCCGAGCAGACCGAGGCTAGCCGCGAGCCTCCAGTTGGAGACGAGATAGGGCAGCGCCGCCGGCAGCCGGACATGCAGCCATTGCGCCCGCCGGTCCGCGCCGAACATCGCAACGCTGTTCAGAAGCGCCGGTTCACAGAGTTTGAAGCCGCCATAAACCCCGAGAGCGACTGGAAAAACGATCAAAGAAACCCCGAGTGCCACGCGCGAGGAGAGACCAAGTCCCAGCGCCAGGATGAAGACGGGAGCAAGCACCACGCGCGGGATCGAATTTCCCAGCACGAGGTATGGATGAATCGCACGCTGAACCTGCGGAACGGCGATCAGTGCGAAGGCGATCGAAACGCCGCACGCATAACCGATCGGCACCGCGAGGAACCAGGCCTGAAGCGTAATGCCGATGTTCTGCCACACCTGCGCGGACACGACGTCCTCGACGAACTTCGTCAGCACGGATTGCGGCGAAGGCAGAACTTTTTCGGTGACGAGTCCGGCCGCGCTGACCGCATACCAGGCCAGCGCGAACAGAATCAGGCCGACGAGCCAGCCGGCCCGCAGCATTAGG
>Ga0335075_10002990_pt1 | contig 26993 bp, 28 predicted proteins | sample Lox_Sample_24_FD_206723 | JGI IMG/M metagenome (GOLD analysis project Ga0335075, IMG submission 206723) | Soil microbial communities from Loxahatchee National Wildlife Refuge, Florida, United States - Lox_Sample_2.4 | ecosystem: Environmental > Terrestrial > Soil > Wetlands | place: USA...
TTTTCATGCTGCGGAGCAAGGGAAAAGGCACCTTCCTTTTGAAAGTCTGATTTTGAGAAGTCATTTTGACCAGTGAGGAAAGCCCTTTGGTCAACGTCATGTCGTTTTATTTATACGCGGACATGTAACATGTGGGTTAACACCAAACGCGGAAGAATAAGCTTGAATTCATGCCGAGCCATTGGAAAATAAGCCAGGATGGTCCACTACAGGCGCAGGCGCGTGTCAAAATAGGCATTTCAATACGACTGATCGCAGGCGGTGTTTTTCTTTAAGAAGTATGGAAAGCAAAGTCTCTCTCAAAGAGCGCTATTTTGGCCCGGATTTAATCAGGGCTTTAGCCATAGTTTTGGTGCTGTTAAGCCATACAGTGCCTGGAGGCACCGAATTTCCCGCTTTGGGTGTGGCACGGTATTATTTAGGTCTATTGGGCGTTGAAATTTTCTTTGTTTTGAGCGGCTTTCTCATCGGGGGAATTCTCATAGACGAACTTTATTCCGACCGTCTGGAGTCGATAAGCGGAACTGTATCGTTCTGGAGACGCAGATGGTTTCGCACTCTGCCGAACTATTATCTTTTTCTCGCAATTATAATTTTGCAGGAGCGCCTCTCGTCTGGAACGTTTCCAGACGCGGGAAAATTTTTCTGATTTGGCCAGGCACTTTTTAGTTCTGACCCTGACTTTTTTTCGTTGTCCTGGAGCCTCGCTATCGAGGAATGGTTTTACCTTCTCTTTCCGCTGGCGCTTTTTGTTTTCGCAAAAGTTCTGAAAAAACGGGCCGCTTTGCTTTCCGTCATTGCGATTTTTATCGTGGCGCCCATCATTCTCAGGTTTTTCCTGCCGGCGACAGTGAATTGGGATTCCGGTGTCAGGCGAGTGACGCTTCCACGGCTGGACGCCATCACCTATGGTGTTATCCTGGCTTTCACTCGAAGTGAATACCCGGGAATGTGGCGGTTTCTGACGAGACTTTGGCCATTGGGACTGATTGCCGTTTTAGGCATATTCGGCCATTTCTGTCACCGAGTTGTTTGTTACGGGTACTTTCCATCGGATTCGGTCTTTTATCGTGTGTTTTATTTTTGTGTATTGTCATTAAGCCTCCTGCTGGCATTTCCCGGAACAGTGGATTTAGCGGAGCCCGCCGGTCGGTAGAAAGTCATTGTGAAGAAATTGAGCCTTTGGTCGTATTCGATCTATTTGTGCCACATCATTGTCATTGGAACAGTAGACGAGACGCTTAAGCATTTAGGTGTGGGTTATTTCCAGGCGCATATTGACAGGTTCATACTCACATGGCTGATTTCCATCCCCCTTTCAGGCTTGATTTACACAGTTTACGAAAAGCCTTTAATGAATCTTCGTGACAAACCTCTTAAATCCATCTTTCCAAAGCCACGGTGGAAGACGGTGGAAGAATAAAACAGTTTTGCCGAGGGGCAGGCGGCCGGTTCGATCACATTCCTTCAGGAGTGTGGTCCGCTGTATTGTGACGTGTTATTATGCCGAGGCCAGGGAGGTTGGTTTTGCTTGGACCAGTGATTTTATTTTGGCCAGGCCTTTGCATAGCTATGACGAGCGAAGCGACAGTGAAAGGACAAATATTTTGCATTTTCGACTTGAGGAGGAATTGAATTATCAAAGTCCGAATACCGCTAATTCCTGAACCTACGGAAGTCCTTGTGTCGTTTGATTCAATAAGCGTATGATTCGGGGCCAAGCCTATGAATAAATCGTATTGTTTTCCGGCGTGTGGATGGATTCTTCTATTGTCGATATTCGCCGCGTTTGGCTTTTCCCAAAATGCGCGAGCGGACATTCGGATGCCCCAGGTATTTGGCAGTCACATGGTGTTGCAACGGGACAAGCCCATCATCATTTGGGGTTGGGCAAACCCGGGCGAGACGGTGACCGTGCGGTTGGCCACGGAGAACGGCCGCGCGCAGGCCAACGACCGTGGTGAATGGAAAGTGACCCTTCCGGCCATGTCGGCCGGTGGTCCTTTCACGCTCACGGTGAGCGGGTCCAGCACGGTAACGTACGATGACGTGATGGTGGGCGAGGTCTGGCTGTGTTCTGGTCAATCGAATATGGAATTCGGCATGGGCATGGTTAACAATTCAGCGGAGGAAATCACCAACGCAGATCATCCAGGCATTCGGTTGCTGCTGGTGAAGCGTGATTGGGAGGGCCAGCCCACGAACGACATAAGTGCCACGTGGAAACTTTGCACGCCGGAATCTGTCAAAGAGGGCGGCTGGAACGGTTTTTCCGCCGTGGCGTATTTTTTTGGGCGTGAATTGAACCAAAAATTGGGTGTGCCGGTCGGCCTGATTGAATCGTCCTGGGGCGGTACGCGCATTGAATCCTGGACACCGCCGGTGGGGTTCGCGAGGGTTCCGGCGTTGAAGGATGAATACAAACGGGTTGAAGCCGGAGAGCCGCAAAGCCTCGTGCATCAACAGCTCTTGGGGCTGACGCTCAACCAGTACGACCAATGGCTTAAAGCCGCGCGGGAGGCGATGGCCGCGGACACAGCCGTGCCGCCGTTGCCGAAATATCCGGACGAACTCCAGGGACCGCAGGACTTGCAACAGGCGACTGCGCTTTACAATGGCATGATTCATCCTCTGGTCCCGTTCGCGATACGCGGGGCCATTTGGTATCAGGGCGAGGCAAATGAGTCTGAGGGGATGAAATATTATGAGCGCATGAAGGCATTGATTGCGGGCTGGCGCGCGGTTTGGGGCGAGGGCGATTTTCCATTTTATTTTGTGCAAATCGCGCCGTGGAATTATCACGACAATCCTCAAAACCTGGCCAGACTTTGGGAAGCCCAAACTCTCGCGGCCAATACCATTCCCAACTCCGGCATGGCAGTCGTCAATGACATTGGCAACCTGGAGAATATTCATCCCAAGGACAAGCAGGACGTGGGACATCGCCTGGCACTGTTGGCGCTGGCAAAGACATATGGCCAACCACACCTGGTGTGCTCGGGGCCGACGTTCAAATCCATGAAGATTCAGGACAATACAATCCGGGTTAAATTCGACAACACAGGAAGCGGACTGGCCAGCCGCGATGGCGGGCCGTTGTGCGATTTCGAAATCATCGACGCGGACAGCGGGGGCTTTGTGAAAGCAGACGCACGGATTGACGGCGACAGCGTTGTGCTGTCGGCGCCCGGAGTGGAGCATCCCGTGGCGATGCGTTTTGCCTGGAGCGGGCTGGACGAGCCGAATTTGATAAACCGTGAAGGATTGCCGGCGGGCGCTTTTCGAGCGGGGACGATGCCAAAACGGAATTGGCTGGCAATGAACGTGCCGGAGATAAAAGATTATCACGTGGTCTATAGCCTCAATTTGGCGAAGATGAGCCGGACGATTTCATACGACGTGGATAATCGCAGCAGGATTCACCGGCCGTTCGATCGGCTGGCCTATTTCGTGGAATTGCTGGACCAGGACGGGAACAATCAGGACATTTTCGTATCGATGGATGCGTTTACCGCCGACGTTGCCAAAATTGGCGTTCCGTACTTTGGCTCGGGCGAATTTTTTCAACAGAACGTGACAAACATGGATGTCTTTTCCAACGTGGGAAGCATTGTCACGGGAACGCAGTTATCCGGCGGCAACATCGAATTTTGGCCGAATAATTACGCGCCGGCCAACAGCGCCCACGTGCCCAACGCATCGGATACGGTATTTGATTTTGGCGACCAGCCGACGGACCCGGCGGATGGTTACGGCTCGATGCAGGTGCATAACCATGACGCGCGCCAGACATTGTTTGCGATCAATCACTGGAGCGAAGGCCTGCGCGCGGACGTGGGAATCGGCAACCAGGGGCAGGGGAACCCCGACTGGACGTTCGCCGGCAACGCAGGAAATTACACGGCCATGCGGTTGGTTGTGTATGTGCGATACAAGAACTAGGAACGATTTACGATTTCCCCAACCATAACAAGCTGTCAATGACCAGCTTGTCCTGGATTTGGTCGGCGAACGTAAACGACAAGGTCCGGTTTGTTTTGTCGAAGACGTATTCCCCGGAGCCAAGAAAGACGTTGTGGTACCAGTCCCAATTTTGCGGATAGGCGGAAGGCGTCAATGCAAATGCGGAAAAATGAAATCCCATCCACGCGCCGCCGCCTTTCATATATTGCTCGAAGGCCGCGCGCTGAGCCGGCGCTTCCGGCCGCGTATCCAAAAAGATGACGACCTGGTAATGGGAAAGGAAGTGTGTATTTAAATCAGTCCAATTCGTTGTCGAATCAAAGGCAAAATGATATTTCAAAGCCATTTTGGGGAACCATTGATTGGCTTCATGCACAAAGCTGATGTGGGCCAAATCATTCTTACCGGTGTAAAATGCAATGACATTAAAGCGGGAAGCACCGTGCGTCGTAAAACAGAACAATAGAACACAAAGCACGAAAAAATTGGTTGTTCGGCGCATGATAAATGGGGTGGCCAGGTTTCATGCTAAATCTATAGAAATTACGGACGGCTAAGCACCCCTCTTTCGAGGGGTGCGATTGTCTTCTATTGCTTCGCCCGGTGAGTTTTGAATTGAACTATGAGAATCGGGAGTCCAGATTGCAATTTGCATACTGATGGAGCATCCCGTGCAGAGTATATCGTGGAAATTGTTCAGAGAATGGGAAAGGATGGAGGAAATGCCTCAATGATTGAACTCAATCGCATGAGCCGCCGCAATGCCGTCAAAACCATGGGCGGAATGGCCATGGGCGCGATGCTGCCGGATTTTGTTTCGGCAGATACGGACTTCAAAACGCGCAATCCGAACATCATTTTCATTCAGTGCGATCAATTTCGCGCGGATGTGTGCCGGCGCGAAGGATTTCCGCTGGATACGACGCCGTTTTTGGATTGGCTGGCGCGCTCGGGCACGTGGTTCGACAAGGCTTACGCCGCCTCGCCGTCGTGCGTTCCCAGCAGGAATTCCTTGTGGACAGGCCACTGGCCGACGGCCACCGGCATCAAATCAAACGCGAATATAAAAGCTTTTCCGAATTTCAAAACGGGAATGGATGACGTGATCAAATCACAGGGATACAAAATGGCCGCCATCGGAAAAATGTTTCATTCCTATTTGCGCCTGCGCGCGGACCGATTCGATTATTTCAAAACTTATGAACATCTCGGCGAGCCGGAAGCCGGAGATATCAAGGCACAGAAGTTTAACGCATTTCTTGAGGGCACAGAGTTTTACGCCGACCTCGAACCAGCGCCGTTTCCAGCGGAGATGCAGCAGCCTTATCGCATGGTCACTGACGCGCAACAGTGGATCGAATCCCTGGATGGACAGCAGCCGTTCTTCATTTATCTCTCCATCAATGAGCCGCACAATCCGTATCAGGTTTCCGAGCCGTATTACTCGATGTTTCCGCCGGACAAATTGCCGTCGCTGCAAGCCGGGCCGGAAACCATCAGGTTAAAAGGCGAAAAATACATTCAATTGAAGGAATTGATGCTCAAAGCGTATCCCAATTTGGAAAAGGACATACCGCGCCTGCGCAGCATTTACTTTGGAATGTTGCGGCTCATCGACGATCAAATCAAACGGCTTGCGGAATATCTCCAGGAGAAAGGCATTTTCGAAAATACGGTGATTATTTTCGCCGCCGACCACGGCGATTACGTGGGCGAGTATGGCCTGATGAAAAAAGGCGCCGGCGTTCCCGAATGCCTGACGCGCATCCCGATGATTTGGCACGGGCCCGGGATCGTTCACCAGGCCTCGCCGCATCCGGCTCACGTTTCCAACACCGATATTTTTCCGACGATTTGTGAAATGCTCGGCGTGCCATTGCCTGAAGGTATGCAGGGGAGAAGTCTTTGGCCCCTGTTGAGCGGCCAATCGTATCCATCCGGGGAATTCGCCAGCGTGATCGCGATGCAGGGCATGGGCGGTTTGGATTACGAGAGTATCGCGGAATTGGATCCTTATAAAGAAGGCGCGCTCGCGGCCAATCATCCGCGTTATTTCGATGAATTGAACAGTTGGACCCAAAGCGGGGTTTTGCGCGCGCTGCGCAAGGGTGATTGGAAATTGGTTTTCAACGCGCGGGGCGTGGGGGAATTGTATCATCTGGCCAGCGACCCGGCTGAATTGAGAAATTTGTTCGGCCTGCCCGAATACGCGCGCCAGCAAATGGAGTTGCTTCAAGACATGCTCACGTGGGAATTGCGCACGCAAGATCCTTTGCCGCTGCCCGACAGTCCGCCGCACAAATACATCTTCAAACGCGATCCGCGAAATTATTGGGTGGAATAACTTTCGAATTCATTTCGGAACTTGACTTCCGGTTGGCGTCAGTCAGTTTTGGATTCGTCAGGTTCCATCACCGCACCATTTATTTATGACCCTTACAGAACATGAGCAGCAGTTGATTCGCCCGGATTACGAGATGAAGATTATGCGGTGCCGCTTTGACGATGACACGCACAGCTTTTTATTGCGCCCAAATAGTTGGTGGTCAGAGTTCGCCGAAGCGTACCCGGCCAAAATGGGGGAGTTGTTTGTTGATATAGACGAAACCACGGATTTTCACTGACTGAGCCCGTTATGCCAGACTCGGACGACATCGAGATGAACGAGAAATTCGCCGACCTTGTTTTCCTCGCGCTTGACCACGGCGTTGAATCCGTGCGTGAGAGCGGCGGACCGCTCGTACCGTTCGTTATGTTTGTGCATAATGACGAACTAATGCTTCAAAGATTTGCGACGGAGCTTATCGCCAAAGCGGACAGGTCGCCTGACCCTGACACCGCAGCAGGATCGAACGCACCTTCCGGCTTCACTTCGCCTGGACGCGACAAGTGAGTTTCTACGCCTTGAGATTCTTGTTTTTCGCCCGCGATTCCTCGGCGAGTTTGACCTTAAACTGGTCCAGGGCGGTTTGAAGTTTTGGGTCGGCGGCGGCGAGGATTTGCACGGCGAGAAGGCCCGCATTCCTGGCGGCGCTGATGCCGACGGTGGCCACGGGCACGCCCGGCGGCATTTGGACAATGGAAAGCAAAGAGTCCAGGCCTTTCAACGATTTGCTTTCAATGGGCACGCCAATGACCGGGAGGGTGGTAAAAGCCGCGGTGACACCAGGCAAATGGGCCGCGCCGCCTGCGCCGGCGATGATGACTTTCAAGCCGTGTTTGACGGCGTTGACGGCGTATTCTTCCAGCCCGCGCGGATCGCGATGGGCGGAAATAACTTTGGCTTCGCTGGTCACGCCGAATTCGGCGAGGGCGTCGGCGGCCAGTTTCATCGTGGGCCAATCCGAATCGCTGCCCATTAAAATTCCAACCAATGGTGTCGTAGAATTGCTCATGCGGGGGCAGATTGAGCGATGAAATGAGGCGTTTGGCAAGTCTGTAATTGAAGATGAGGTTCGGTCAGGTACTTTCGCAGTGAAAATTAGGGATTTGATTGTTTGACCTTTACCGTCCCACTGGATAAGCTTTGCGTCTTTGCATGAAAATCGTTGTCTGTGATCCAATCTCGCCAAAAGGAATTGCGCTGCTGCAGCAGCGTCCTGAATTTCAAGTCATGGTCCTGCCCAAGCGGCTCGCCGAAGCGGAATTGTTGCCGGTCGTATCCGACGCCGTGGCCTTGGTTGTCCGGTCCGAAACCAAGGTGACGCGGAAAGTGATTGAGTCGGCGCCGAAACTGCGGGTCGTCGGGCGCGCAGGGGTGGGGGTGGACAACGTGGACATCGAAGCGGCAACGCAACACGGCACCGTGGTCATGAACACGCCAGGCGGCAACACGGTGACGACGGCGGAGCTGAGCTTTGCGATGCTGCTCTCGCTGGCGCGGAAGGTGCCCCAGGCCCATGCCACGATGGCGGCGGGGAAGTGGGACCGCAAATTGTTTCAGGGCGTGGAGCTGGCCGGCAAGACGCTCGGCATTTTGGGCATGGGACGAATTGGAACGGAAGTGGCCAAACGCGCGATTGCCTTTGGAATGCGCGTGATTGCGTATGACCCGTATTTGACTGAGGAACGGGCGCGGGCGATTGGCGCGGGATTTGCCGACAACGTGGATCAGGTCTATGTTTTGGCTGATTTCATCACCGTTCACATGCCTGTAACACCGGAAACGAAGAATATGCTGAACGCCGCGGCATTTACCAAAATGAAGCCCGGGGTAAAGATTGTAAATTGCGCGCGGGGCGAAATTATCGCGGAGAATGACCTGGTGGCGGCGCTGGATTCGGGCAAGGTTGCGGGCGCGGCCCTGGATGTATTTTCGGTTGAGCCGTTGCCGGCGGAACATCCGTTCCGCAAACACCCGAATTTAATATTGACGCCGCACCTGGGCGCGAGTACGGAAGAGGCGCAGGAGAAATGCGGTATCGAAGTGGCGGAGGTCATTGCGGGTTACCTGCTCACAGGCGAAGTACGCAATGCCGTGAATTTGCCGTATCTGGACGCCAAAACCTATGAGCAGGTCAAGCCCTATTTGCCGCTGGGCGAAGCGTTGGGCAAGCTCCTGGCGCAGCTTTCGCCGCCGGGCGCTGACAGGATTTACATCACCTACGGCGGCCATGCGCGGCAACTGCCCAATACCGATCCCGTGACGCGCGCGGCCTTGCTGGGATTTTTGAATGGCAGATTAAAAGACGTGAACAATGTGAACGTTCGTTCAGCCGCCGCGAGCGTCGGGCTGACGGTCGAGGAAAAGAAATCGGACGAACCAGTCACATTCAATGAATGGGTTCACGTTCAACTATTCAATGGCGGCACGAAATTGATTTCGGCGGGCGGCACGTTCTTTGGGTCGCCGAACAATCCGCGGATTGTCCGTCTGTTCAGCACGCCGGTGGAGATACCGATTTCGGGAACGCTGCTGATGTTGAACAACAAGGATCGTCCCGGCATCGTGGGCCACCTGGGAACGGTGCTGGCAAAATACAATGTCAACATTGCCAATATGAGCCTGTCGCGTGATACTGCGGGCGGGTTGGCGTTGACGGTGTTGAACCTGGACAGCGCGCCGCAGCAGGAAGTTGTCGCCGAGTTGGCGAAGGACCCGGACATCAGCAACGTCAAAGTCATCAAATTATAAAGGAAGTATTGAACTTAACCGAAGGGAAACGCTCTAAACAAAACATCAAATGAAAGCAAAACGCATCTTTATTGCCGCGATTGCGGCGTCGGCGGCGATTGGAGCCGCTATATTGGGAATTTCAACACGTGCCGCCGCCCCGGACGCGACAATGGGCAGCGCGACCAATTCGCCGGCCCCGCTGTTTGATGATCCGGTGATCGCCAGCGGCACTGGCGTGACGATCAAGCGAAGCGAGTTGGACGACGTGGTGACCAGCCTGAAGTCGGCCGCAGCCGCCCAGGGCGAGACGATTCCTCCGGAACGGCTTCTCCTGCTCGAGGCGCAGGCCCTGGAGCAGCTCATCGACGTGCAATTGCTGGACAAGAGCGCAAACGATGCGGACAAGGCGGTTGGTGAAAAGAAAGCCGACACGGCGATGGCAACGCTGCTCAAGCGGGCGGGATCAGAGGACATGCTGAACAATCAATTACTGGCGGCCGGAACCACGGCGGCTCAATTGCGCAAGAAAGTGGCGGATGAAGCCACGGCGCTGGCCGCGCTCCAGCGGGAATTGGGTGTAACCGTGAGCGACCAGGAAGTGCAAAAATTTTATGACGATCATCCGCAGGAATTTGAAGAGCCGGAAATGGTCCACGTGCGGCACATCCTGTTTATGACGATTGATCCAACCACGCATGAGCCGTTGTCGGACGACGCGGTGTCGCAGAAATTGAAAGAGGCGAATGAAGTGCTGGCGAAGGCGCGCGCGGGCGCGGACTTCGCGCAACTCGCAGAGCAATACTCCGACGACACGACGACGAAGGATAATGGCGGCGAACTGCCCCCGTTTGCGCGCGCAAGCGCGGACCCGAGGCACGCGATGGCGACGGAATTCGAGGCGGCGGCGTTTTCACTGACGAACAATCAGATCAGTGACCTGGTTAAAACGGTTTACGGGTATCACATCATCCAATTGATCAACAAGATTCCCGCCAAAAAACTGACGCTCGAGGACAAAATTCCATCGACGGACACGACCGTAGCCGATGGAGTGAAGGACGGGTTGAAGCAGGAAAAGACGCAAAAGCTTGCGCAGCCATATTTGGCGCAGATGAAGAAAACCGCGAACGTTAGAATTCTTGATCCGGATTTGAGTTCAGCGGTGGAATCGTTGTCCAACACCAACACGCCCGCCCAATAAGGGAAGAGAAAAGGAACACTTGCCAAAAGAAGCAAGTGGCGCGATTCTGATTCGCTATGAAGACACTCGTGACCGTCATACTGATTCTGGTCTGCGTCGGGCTGATCGTTGCCCTGGTTGTCACTCAAAAGAATATTGACGAGCAAAAGAAGCAAAATGAGATGGCGATACAGGATTATTCGAATCAGGTTGTCCAGGCGAACGATGAATTGAACGATTTGCGGCAGGTCAACCTGCAGTTGACGAACGACCTGAGCGCCAGCCGGGAACAGCTTGTGGCCCTGAGTAATCAGGTCCTGACGATTTCGGATAATCTGTCGAATAGCGATGCACAGGTGAAGGCGGAGGAAGACCAGATTACGGCGTTGGAAGCGCAGAACGAGGCGCTTGACCAGCAGGCTGCTGCGTTGACTAACACCATTGACCGCTTAAGCGCGAGGATTGTGGACGCGAAGGCCGAGCTTGCGGCGTCTGAAAAGAACACCGAATTCTTCAAGAACGAAGCGACAAACGAGCAGGCGAACTACCTTTTGCTTCAGGCCAAATTCCAGGATTTGAAGACCGTGCGCGACCAGGCGAAAAAGCTCCATAATGAACTGGTTGTGGAGCGGCGGCTGCAATGGATTCGTGAAGGCAGGCAGCCGGGAAACAATATCAAGGGCGCGGAACTGCTCATGGCCCGTTCGTGGCCGACCAATACGCTTAAACCGGCGTCTCATTATAATTTATCCGTGGAAGTGGACTCCAGCGGCGCTGTGCACTTCGTGAACGATTCAAACGCCCCGGCTCAATAACGGCAGTCTGAAGGCAACCGTGGTGATTTATGCCTACCTACGAATATCATTGCGAGAAGTGCGGACATGAATTCGAAGCATTCCAGTCGATCTCGGCCGAACCGCTGAAGAACTGTCCAAAAGAGCTTTGCGGCCGCAAAAAATGGGGCCGCGGGCGTGTAACGAAAAAAATCAGCGGCGGCTCGGGCCTGTTGTTCAAAGGCAGCGGCTTTTATATTACGGACTACCGCAGCCAAAAGTACAAGGACGCAGCAAAGAAAGAATCCGCGCCCGCCTCTGACGCAAAGCCCGCCAAGACTGAGAGCAAATCCACTCCAACTTCTTCTGCGACGAAATAACGGAAGAGCGCTGCCGTAGCGCAGGTTTCCAAACCCGCTGATCGTGCGAGGTTGCGCGCCGCTCTGATTCGGACATCTTGTCGAAAAGTCTTCAATCCTTCCGGCAGGCGACATTCCACCGCCAGCCGATTTTGAAATCGGCGATACGGCAGGTTTGGAAACCTGCGCTACCGTTAACGGCCGCGGAGCGGGCCTATTATTCGGACGTTGTGAGCAAGCTCATCGTTTCAATAACCGCGCGAACGCGCGGCACTTCGTGAGTACGGAATAGGTCTGTTTTTCCCAGAGCGGCAAGGACTGCAAAGAACGGCTCGGCGCAACGGACTTCTTCCCGGAAGAATTCAAACGCGTGGGGCAGGGCATGACAGACAGGGAACCCAAGAACGCGCAGTCGGAAGGTATTTAAGAAGACGGTCATTTGGTGGCGGACACGGAGCCTGCCGTCCTGCAGGTTGCGGTAATAAAAGCCCAGGCCAGGGTCCAGAATGAGCTTTTCGAGGCCGCTTCCAGTTGCAATCTCTATTTGCCGTTGAAAATAGTCGCGCATGAGCTCAACGGGATCGGTGGAAAGATCGAAATTGCGGACTTCACGGACATTCTTTCCCTGGACATAACAGATGATGACAGCGGCGTTATGGGCGGCGGCCATTTTAAAGATTTCCTTTGAACGGGCGTTCCCAGTGAGGTTCAGGATGTTTGCGCCGGCTTCGAGGGCGGCGCGCGCGACAGCCGGGGAATAGGTTTCGACAGAAACCAGAATTTTTCCGGCGCGCAACGCCTTGATGACCGGAATTAATTTGGATTTCTGCAAATGGCCGCCAACGCGCGCGGCGTTTGCCAGGGTGGACTCGGCCCCGATGTCCACTATGTCCGCCCCCTGGGCGCGCAGGACCCGGGCGCGTTCGATTGCGGCTTCGGCTGAGAGGCAGACGCTTTCACGATACCACGAATCCGCGGACAGATTGACGACGCCCATGATGGCCGGTTGGGAATTGAATTTGAATTGGGTTTTGCCGATGGAAAATTCCTTCACGCGGGCGGAGGCGGCGGGGCTGTTTTTTTCGAACAGGCCGGAGAGTTGGGCGAGCGATAACATTGAGAAATTAAAGAGGAAAAAGGAAAAAGGAAAAAGTGAAAAAGCCGTGCTGAGATGTAATGCGATTAGTTCGAGCAGTGGAAAACGCCTTCTTCGCCCGATTTGGTTATCCACTGGTTTCGGATTCGCAGCTTGTAACTCGAAAGAAGAGACCGAACCCGGTCAGGGGTGTAGCGAAAGGAGAAGAAGAGGCGAATGGTTTCGCCGCGACTGAAGGTGAACAAGTTGTCTTCGATTTGAATCTTTCGGGTGCGTTTGAAGCGGAAATAGACGGCGAAGCGCTTGAGGTCGTTTGGGGCGTCTTCGATTTCGACGCGAAGGGTTCCGTGGGTCTTTGATACCCCGAGATCCGCCAAAAATGTCAGCAGCCAGTCGCGAGTCGGGGCGTTGTCGTATTGGGGCAGGATGAATTTCATTCCATCGGGGTAATTGTTTCCGGGGGCGAGATTGGCGCTGAAGAGCAGGATATCTTTCGGACGGATCAGCGAGGCGAGTTTCGGCAAAATTTCATGCGGCTCAAAATTCGGGATCATTCCAAAGAAGGTGATGACGCGCTGCGCGCGGCGCGTGGCGGGCGAATTCAACGTGTCCGATAAGTTGGCCGCGGTTTGAAGGTCACAGACGAATGGGAATATTCGGTCTTCGCCCAGGACAGAAAGCGCGGTCTGCCGGGCTGTGAGGACCATGGCGGAAGCCACGTCGGACGGCGTATAGACGATTTCATTTGTGCGCCGTTTTAGCGCCTGTATCAGGCGCGTGTCCTTTTGGCCGCCGCCGCAGCCCAGGCCGATGACATGCAGCTTGCCGGGCTTAATATTTTGGGTAGCAGCGGCGAAACTTTGTTCATAAATGGCGCGGCAGTTTTCGTCCGTGCGCGACGGGGAAAATTGCTGGTGAAGGGCGAGCCACTTTTGGGTTTGTTTGACGCTGTCGTAATGGAATTTGTGGGCGATTTTGCGGGAACGGAGAGATTCGAGCAAATCGCGGCGGATTTGTTCAGGGAACTGGCTTGAATGAATCGTTACATTCGCGGTGGCGCTCATGCGGGATCATTTTTGCGGAAAAATTTGATAGAGCAAAAGATAAACGATTACGCCCGTCACGGAGACGTACATCCAAAGGGGCCAGGTCCAGCGCGCGACTTTTTTATGTTTGTCAAACCGCTCACGCAGGGCGCGGCTGAGCGTGATTAAAATCATCGGCACGATGACTATGGCCAGAACCGTATGCGTGAGGAGGATGGTCAGGTAAATCGGGCGAAACCATAACGGGTTTTCAAAGCGGGTCGGGCCGCGATGCAGCACGACGGCCAGGTACGTGTGGTATGTGATGTAGCAAATCAAAAAAATTACGGACACGCAAAAGGCCGAGATCATGCAGTTGCGATGCGGGATGATTTTCTTTTGGCGGATGAAAATGAATCCGGCGGTCAGGAGCGCGGCACTGAGGCCGTTGAGCGAGGCATTGACGGCGGGAAGGTCATAAATGCTCACGATTCACGCTCCAGTCTGTGGATGTCGGCAAGTAGAGCGGGCTGGATTTTGTCTGTCCAGTCCACGTCGTCGCCGCCGGTTTCGTAAATCCCCCTGAGTCGGGCATGCTTGTCCACAAGAACGAAGATGGTTGTATGAATGAAGAGGTCGACGGCACTCTTTTGGTCCGCTGGGGCGATGGGCGTGGTGCCCAATTTTAGACTGTCGGCGGCGAGCCCGGCGATCTCGGCTTTTGTGCCGGTCAAAAATAGCCAGCGGTTGAAGTCAGCGCCGAAACGTTCGCCATAGCGTTTCAATATTTTTGGCGAATCATAATCCGGGTCTGTTGTCAGGGTGACGAGGCGGGCCGAGTCATCTGATGCCAAATGGTCCTGGACAGATTTCATTTGGGCGGTCATGCGGGGGCACGGGCCGGCGCAGCGGGTGAATATAATATCAGCAACCCAGACGTGATTGGTGAGACTGGCGAGAGTGGTTAGAGTGCCGTCCTCATTGGTGAGGGTGAAATCAGCGATATGCCCATAGACGGGCAGGGGAGGCGGCTGGTCCGCCAGTTTCGCAACGGAAAACAAACAGACGACACAGAGCGTTCCGATCAGAAGGATGATTCCGATCCATAACGAGCGCGGCAATGCCTGGGAAGTTTCGGCCATAATTTTTATCCAAAGGCCATCGGCCGCCCGGTCACGCGCGCCACTAAATCACGCGGTTTTGTCCGAGGCCAGACGATGGACTTATTGAAAACTTGACGGAGTGGTTTTGACCTGGGACTGAAGCCACTTGTCGTAGTCTTGCTGGCTAAGAACTATGAGGTAGCCGCCGGTCATGGACGAATGCCCGGGCCCGCAAAGCTGGGCGCAATTGATTTGGTAACGCCCGATTTGTGTCGGCGTGAACCAAAGGGGGATGCGCAACCCGGGAATGGCGTCCTGGCACACGCGCATGGAAATGATTTTAAGCGAATGAATCACGTCCTTGGAACTGACATACAAAACGACCGGCTTGTTTACAGGAACGCGGAGGAGATTGACCGTTTGAATGTCGTCAAGTCCATGTGTATCAGAGGGGTCAACCCCGAATACGTTGGTATCACTGACAAACCGCATGTCCTGGTGGCCGAAGATGCCGTCCGGGCCGGGATAGCGGAAATTCCATGCGTATTGCTGGGCGACGACCTGGACGACCGTGGACTCGCTCGGCGGCGGGAATTTGTCCACGGCCTTGGCCCAGAGCGGTATAGCTACGACACATAGCAGGAGGCCTTCGACAAGGACCACAAACCCTTCGATATAGTTGGAATTGTGGTTGCGGACGCCGTGATAATCAGCCTTCGGATTGCGTTTGTGATGAAATCGCCAGACGGTATAGAAGAAATAGATGATCCAACCCACGAAGAGCAAGGCCATGAGCCAATGGACGTAGATAATGAGATCGTCCACGTCCTGGCCGTTACTCGAGGCCAGAGGCGGCATCCCCAGCAATTTTGACCACCAATCTATAAATGCCTTCATATTTGTGCCCCTGACAGATTCTCTTCAGCGGCTTTTTTTTCCTGGGCGGCTGTTGCTTCGCGGCGGATCAGGAAAAAGAAAAAGGTGGCGATAGACGAGAGCATGAGAAAAACAATGCCCAGGAGTGTGAAGATGCCCCAATTCATGCCGTACGCCAGGGGCGCGCTGGATTTGCCGTAGCAGGCGGCGCAGGCAAAGAGCGGGGTCGGCGCCGACCCGGCCAATACCGCGGCCAAAACAGTTTTTCTAAACAGTTTCATAGATAGCTTATTCTCTTCAATTTTTTCAAAAAATAGACGCCATAAATGACGACCAGCACGGCCACGACGATGCCGAGCAGTCCAATTAAAATCCGGCCGGCGCAGAAAGCCCATGTGGCGAAGCCCAGCGACAGCATCGTGAGCGACGTCACAAAGATAAGATGGAAGGCTTTCAGCGACATGATCAATGGATAACGGTGTTTCTCGGAAAATCATTCATGGCATAGATCGTCAGGGCGAATAGCCCGATGACGAACGAGACGGTAAACCCGAGAATGGTATAAACCATTTTCCTTTCCGAAAGGAGGTGCATGAGATATCCCGCCACGATAAATGCGTTGCAACTCGCGATGACCAGGATGATCGCGACTTTTTTGGCCCAGCTAAAAGGATCCTCCGGGAGATACGATGTCCAAATCATCAATGCAACCGCTATTAATACGCAGCCGAAGATGATCGCGCAACGACGCATATAACTGTTGAAATCGACCGGATGGTCGTGAGTTTCGGGCGCGCCTGCGGCGGCGGCGGTTGTGGGGTGCGATTCGCTCATAAAGTTCTAGGTCAAATATAGGACGGGGAACAGGAATATCCAAACCAGGTCAACGAAGTGCCAAAACAGGCCGGAGACTTCGACCCGATTGGTGAACCGTTCCGGGTCTTTCTTCCACAATTTGCGCCCCGGGCCCCAAAGATAGCCAATCACAATGCTGCCTCCGCAGATGTGCAAAGCGTGAAGACCGGTCAACGTAAAATACAGGGCGAGATAAGTGTTATGCCACGGACCATAGTTGTCCATCTGGGCAATTTGCGAGCGTTGAATCGTGATTTCCGACTCAGGAATGTCCTTTTGCGCGCGCAGGTCGTAAAGTTTGTTTTCGTCTTTGGCTTCAAGGACCCGGCCCTTGATCACGACGTGGTCCTGCGCCGGATCGTTGGAAACCATGTCGCCGTCAGCGATCCGCCCGTCCGTCAGTATGATTTCGTAATGATTCAGGTGTTCGCTATATTCAACAGCTTTGATGCAAAGAAACGTCAGCGCCAAAAGGAGGGTGCAGGCGTGGAAAAATTTAAATTTTCCGAATTCGCGAACTTTGCAGGCGACCCATGCCATGAGCGTTGTGATGGCCGAAAGCGCGAGCACAACGGTGTTGACAGTGCCCAGGACGATGTTTTGCCAGCCGTGCGGCCACGTGCCCGGTTCGGCGCCCACGCGGAGCAGGATGTAGGCGGAGAACAGGCCGCCGAACAACATCACTTCAGAGGCCAAAAATAGCCAGATGCCGACTTTGGCGTTGTAAAGGCCGGTATCGGGCCTTGCTTCGACTGTGTAGGGTATATCCATGAAAAGACTTAGTGCGCGGTGGTTGGGATTTTTGGCGATGCGGGCGTTGATACTTCCGGCTCGTTTTGCGGCGTGAAATCACTGGCATGGCCGGGGACGCTGTATTCGTACGGAGCGCGGTAAACGTGCGGGACGTGTTCAAAATTCCCGTGTGGCGGCGGGGTGGGCGTCTGCCATTCCAGGGTCGTGGATTGCCAGGGATTGTCGCCGACTTTTTCGCCGTGGCTGATGCTCCAGAAGAAATTGATAATGAACGGAATTTGGGCGATGCCCAGGCAAATAGCCGCCCACAGAATGGGCGTATGAAGCGACATAATAAACGGGCTTAGACCGCCGATGACTTCGCCTCCCGCGTGGCTGTTGACGGCAGCCGAATAATTTGCCCCGCCGTCCGCCATGCGGCGCAACATGCCGGCCATGCCCTGGGAAAACATTGGCATGAACGTCAGGTTCATGAAAATCAGCGAACACCAGAAGTGAATGCTGCCCCAGAATTCATTCATCTTGCGCCCGGTAATTTTGGGGAACCAATAATAGACTCCGGCGAACAATCCAAATATGGTTCCTGGCGCGACGACGTAGTGGAAGTGGGCGATGACATAGTACGTATCGTGGAGATGGATGTCGCTAATGTTGAAACCCAGCGGCAGACCGGTCAAGCCGCCGATGCCGAACATGGGCAGGAACGCGAGCGCGAAGAGCATGGGCGTATTGATGCGGATCGAGCCGCCCCAAAGAGACATAAACAGGCACGTCAAAATAATTACGGACGGGATCGAGATGATCATCGTCGTCGCCTGGAAGAATGCGGAAATGACAGTTCCCATGCCGGTCATATACATGTGGTGCGCCCAGACGATCATTGAGAGGAAGCCGATGGCCAGCACCGAATAGACGAGGGATTTATAGCCCCAGATGGGCTTGCGCGTGTTGTTGGCGATGATTTCGCAGACGATGCCCATCGCCGGCAGAATCAGGACGTACACTTCCGGATGGCCGAGGAACCAAAACAAGTGCTGCCACAACAAAGGACTTCCGCCGCCGCTGATATGCGCCAGGTGTCCGCCGACGGCCAGGCCAGTTGGGAGAAAGAAACTGGTGTGCGCGACGTTGTCCATCAATTGCATGATGGCGGCGGCTTCGAGTGGCGGAAACGCGAGCAATAGGAGGAATGCCGTGATGAATTGCGTCCAGACAAACCAGGGCAACCGCATCCAGGTCATGCCGGGCGCGCGAAGTTGAATGATCGTGCCGATGAAATTGACCGCGCCCAGGAGCGACGACGAAATGAGCAGTATCATGCCGATAATCCAGAACAATTGTCCGTGCGTGGGAATGCTGGTGGCCAGCGGCGAATAGGAAGTCCAGCCGGCCTGGGCAGCGCCTCCGGGGATAAAGAAGCTGATGAACATGACAAGCCCCCCCAGGAAATACGCCTGGTAACTGGCCATGTTGACGCGCGGAAAAACCATGTCCGGCGCCCCAATCATCAAGGGAACGACGTAATTACCAAATGCGGCAAACGCAAGCGGCACTATGCCAAGGAACACCATGATTGTCCCGTGCATCGCGCCGAAAGAATTATAGAGGTCAGGCGAGATGACGCCGCCCGCGGCGGGATTGGGCAACCCCGGGTGCGCAAAAATCCATTCCAGGAAGGGGCCAAAGAAGGGGACCGGTTTGCCCGGATGCGCGATTTGCCAGCGCATCAGAAGCATCAGCATCAGGCCAAAATACAGAAAGCACAGGGCGGTCATGCCATATTGGATGCCAATGACCTTATGGTCGGTGGAAAAAATGTATTTGCCCCAGAACCCCGGCTCGTGGTGCTCATGGCCGTGGTCATCGTGACCATGACCGTGGTCGTCAGCCTTTCGATACGGCGGAAATTGTTCAACGTGCGCGTCCATAATTATTTCACTTTGTCAAAAACCATGAGAGTGAGCAACAACGGCAAATAAAGAATTGATGCTAAAAACAATTGTCGCGCGCGAGCGACCGTTAGTTGGCGAGAAAATTTGACGGCATAGAATAAGAACACCGCGCCCAAAACGATCGCGCCCGCGAGGTAAACGGCCCCCGTCATTTTGAAGAGGAAGGGACAAAGGCTGACGATCAGCAGGCCGAGGGTGTTGCTGACAGTTTGCTGGCCGGTGTATTTCCCATCCGAATCCACGTTCGGCAGCATGACAAAGCCGGCTTTGGCGTATTCATCGCGGTAAATCCACGCAATGGCGAAGAAATGGGGAAGCTGCCAAAACGCCAGAATAGCGAACAAGGCCCAGCCTTCGCCGCTCAATTCATTTCGGGCCGCCGTCCAGCCCATGAGCGGAGGGAGCGCGCCGGGAATGGCGCCGATCGCGGTATTGAGCCATGTGACGCGTTTGAGCGGAGTGTAAATGAATATATAACTGACCAGGGTCACCGCCCCAAGCACACTGGTGAGAAGATTCACCGCCAGCGCAAGGTAGATAAGGCCTGCGACAGAGCTGACGCCGCCAAAAATCGCGACCGTTGCCGGCTGCATTCGTCCCGAAGGAAGCGGACGGTTCTGTGTGCGGAGCATTTTTGCGTCGAAGTCGCGTTCGAGAAATTGGTTCAGGGCCGATGCCCCGGCAGCGACGAGGGCGGTGCCGGCGAGCGTGTTGAGCAATAGCACCCAATTCATGGCGCCACGCCAGCCCAGGTAAAATCCCACGGCGGTGGTCAGGAGGACCAGCGTCGTGAGCCGGGCCTTGACGAGGTCGGAGAAAACGCCCGTCCAGCCCTTTGCGGAGGCATTACGCCCGATTTCAGCGGAGATGTCTTTCATTACTTGTTAGCGGCAAAAGTCCCAAATGCGCCGAACGACTCAGTTTGCGGCGCCGGTCGCACAGATGACCGGGCAAAAGCAATAATGCACCAAAGGGCTCCTGTCACGAGCGAAAGAGCGCCGCAGAGCAAGTGGGCCGTAGCCACGTCCGCGGCCTTGTTGGTCCAAATGGTGGCTGCTCCCAGTCCAATTTGGACTAAAATGAGCCCAAGCCACACGAAGGCGAACTTTGTGAGCGCGTCGTTTTTGCCGAGTTTTCGCCACGCTTGCGCGGCGCACAGGGCGACACTAATGAAAATCGCCAGGGCAACCATCCGATGGACCATTTGCAGGATGACCTGGAAAGCGGTGATTGGACTGTAATTCATGATGTCGATGCGCCGGGCATTATACTGTTGGATGGCGTCGGGACTGGTGTCCGGCCAGAATTTTCCGTATGCGGAAGGGAATGTGTTAATGGACAGCCCGGCGTGCTGGGCGCGCATGGTTGCGCCGAGAGCCAGTTGACAGAAAATCAGAATGGTCGCCATCAGAACCAGGACACGCAGGCTGCCGGGGACATTTAGTTCCTTTTCCTCGGCCATTTTTCGCCAGAATTTGCTGGTGAACAGCGCGATGGCGCACATCAGGACAAAGAATGATTGGCCGACGACGCCGTGAATTGCCCCGAGGTTGTCCAGTTTTAAAGTGACTCGCAGGCCGCCAAGGACGCCCTGGGCTACGACGAGGAGAAATGCGGCAATCCCGATCCATTTCATCCACTTCCGCGAATCCTTCAGCCAAAGCCAGACGGCCAGTATCGCGGTCATCAAGCCCACGCAGGAAGCCCAGAGGCGATGAGTGTGTTCGTAAAAAATGCCGCCGATCCAGCGCGAGGGCGGGAACAAAAACATATTGTAGCCGTAGCTGTTAGGCCAGTCCGGCACGGACATTCCCGCTTCATGGCTCGTCACGAGGCCGCCCGCGCCGAGCAGGAAAAATGTGGCGATGGCGGCGAGCACCGCGAAGCGGTGCAACGGGCGATTGACTTCAGTGTTATTCATCGAAAACCTCAGCTTCCCAACTCGCTCCCCTTTATTTCACGTGAAACGTGAAATGGACGCTTACATTTTTATCCGCGACTTCGACAGTTTGTGTTTGCTCGCCCAGTTTGCGGTGGTCGGCCACAATCGTATATTTGCCGGGCGGAACGTCCTTGATGACAAATTTGCCATCGGCGCCGCTGATTGCAAAATACGGATTATCAAACAGGCTCACCCAGGCGAACATCCACGGATGAATGTCGCATTGAAATTTCATGAACATTTCGGGCTTGTCAAATGTGTAAATCAAAGGGGGAGCGCCGGCAATTTGGATGTCATTGTGCTCGGTATTTCCGGCCGTGGATGTGATGTGGACGTTATGGACGGTTGGATCGGAATTTTTGACGATGATTTTTTCGCCGGTTTGGGCCGCCAGAATTTGCGGCCGGTAAAGGCATCCTTTCTGGTCGAGCACGACGTCCGGGGCGCTGGCCCCGGTGGATTTGCCGGTGATGGCTTTGCCATCGGCGTCTTTCAGGGAGACGATGACATCGCCAAATTCGCCATTAGGGCCGACGACATAAAAATGAGTGGTGGGCACTGTCTTGTAGAGCGGCCCGCAGATAGCGTCCTGCATCAAAGGCGTGTACGGCGCTTCCGGTGGTGGAGTGCCGGCCAGCGTGACGGTCCCGGTAATGTCCGCTGCTTGTGAAATGGACGTGGCAGCAAGGACCCCAATCAAAAAGGCGAACGAAAAAACTTTCACTGTAAAAAAATTATCATCGGGGAAGTGCGGGTCAAGCAATTTGTGAAATATTTCACAAGCTCGCCAGGAGGCGCGCCATTTCGAGGGCCGTCTGCGCGGCTTCAGTTCCACGGTTGTGCCTTGGGTCGAGGCAGCGTTTCTTTGCCTGCTCCTCGTTTTCCAGCAGGAGCACTTCATGGATTACCGGCACTTCAAAATCTAATTGGATTTTCATGAGCGCCTGGCTGACAGCCTCGCCGATGTGTGCGGCGTGCGCGGTTTCGCCCCGCAAAATAACACCCAGGCATATAATCGCCGCAAGGTCTTCGTTTTCTGCCGAGCGGCGCGCGAGTTTGGCGGCGACAACGGGAATTTCGTAAGAGCCAGGCACGCGAACGACTTGGACTTTTGCTCCCGCTTTGGACAGGGCGGTTTTTGCAGCGCGCAGCATGGCGTCCACATAGCGGGCGTTGTAGCGGGAGGCGACGATGGCAAAGGAGCCGTCGGCGGCCTGGCGGATTTTATTTTTTACGGGTGTCAGCATGGGTTGTTTCAAGGAACCGTCGCGCAGACTTCCAAGTCTGCTGTATCGCAGGTTTCCAAACCTGCTGATCGCGCGACGTCGCACGATTTGCCGATTTGGAAAGCTCCGATACAATTGCAGCGGTTCATGGAAGGGTTAAACAGGTACAATCAGGACGTGGGTCTTTTTTCCTTTTTGGAGTTGCACAAATTTGTCGTAGCGAATGTCCGCGGCCTTGATTTTACGGTTGACGTCGGTCACGCGCTCGCTGTTGACTTCGATGCCGCCGCCGGTAATCAGTTGGCGCGCCTGTGATTTGGAGTTTGCAAGCCCTGCGTGAACGAGCAGTTCCACAAGGCTGGCGCCCTCGCCGGTGAGGTTCGCCTTTGGAAATTCTTTTGTGGGAAAATGGTTGAGCAGTTCCGGGCCGGATATTTTGCCTGAATAAGCCTCGATGGCGTCGGCTTCGCGGCGGGCGACGTCCGGTCCGTGCACGAGTGCGGTGACGGATTTTGCCAATTCCCGCTGGGCAACGCGTTGTTCGGGGGCTTTTGCATGGGCTTGCGCGATTTTGGCGATTTCGGGCTCTGTCAGAAATGTAAAGAATTTCAGGTAACGCTCGGCATCGCGATCATCCGCGCGCATCCAGAACTGGAAGAAATCTTTTTCGCTGGTTTTATTTGGGTCGAGCCAGACCGCGCCGGCTTCCGTTTTGCCGAACTTGGTGCCGTCGGCGTTCAAAATGAGGGGCAGGGTGAGGCCATAGACGGGTTTGCCGAGTTTTTTCCGGCATAAATCAATGCCGGCGGTGATGTTGCCCCATTGATCGCTGCCGCCGATTTGGAGTTCGCAATTCGTGTCGCGCGCGAGGACAAAAAAGTCGAAGGCCTGGAGGAGCATGTAGCTGAATTCAGTGTAGCTGATGCCGGTTTCGCGGTCTTCCATTCGGGCGCGAACGCTTTCTTTGGCGGCCATTTGGTTGACGGAAAAGTGTTTGCCGATGTCGCGCAAAAATTCGAGGAATGGGACGTTTTCGGTCCACGTGGCGTTGTCGACGAGCCGCGCGGGATTCTGTTTGGTCTCAAAATCGAGGAGTTTGGCGAGTTGGACCTTAACGCGCGCGATGTTTGCCTGGAGAACTTCTTTGGTCAGCAACTGTCGTTCCTGGCTCTTGCCGCTCGGGTCGCCGATGGAGCCGGTTGCGCCGCCGGCGACGGCAATGGGGTGATGGCCGAGCAATTGAAATCGGCGAAGGGCGAGCAGTGGAACGAGGTTGCCCGCGTGCAGGCTGTCGGCAGTGGGGTCGAAGCCGCAATAAAGCGTGATAGGCGCGGAAACTCTTTTTGCCAGTTCCGCGGGATCGGTGCAGTCGGCAATCAGTCCGCGCCAGTTTAATTCTTCAAGGATGCTCACGGGGCGGAATTAAAAAGGAAAAAGGAAAAAGGAGAAAGGAAAAAGCCAATTTGCAGGATGAACCGGCCAACCGAGCCGCGACCGCCTGCCCACCGTAGCTTCTGAGCGAACGTGGGTCATCCTCACTCTTGGCGCTGACTTCGTCCATTTATCCAACCTGTCGCATCATATTGTTCAGCGATTATATTGTCTCTCGGTTCGCTAACAGGAGCCGAAGCCTGAAAGCGAAGTGTCTCCAATTCTCGTAATTCGTCATTTATTTTCGGGCGTTCCTCCCGTATCCATTCAAGGGCGATCCGCCACGTGTCTGGGTCAAGTCAGCCATCTCGTTCGGCAAAGGCTGTTTTTATTTTCTCCCTGATCACATCTGGCGCTCCACGAAGGTTTAGCTCGCCCAATAAAACGTGCCTCTCGAATACCAACCGGGTCCCGCCAGTCACAGATTCGCTGCTAAATCGCCCGAGCCATAAAGAGTGCAAAACATTAAAGTCAAATGCGACTAAGCAAATCGGCGCGACGTCTTGCAGCACCCCTGTAGCGGGCTTGTAGCACCCAATGTAGCACCCCTAAGCAACTGAAATTCAACGATGTAGCACGTGTAGCACCCTATACGACTTCACATCACCAATTCACTGCCATGATTGGGTTACGAGTGCCATGAATGCCAGCGGATCATCCTGACCATCCGGTTAATCCTGTCTAAATCGGTCAAGACGCCGGGCAGGCAGGATTAACAGGATGGAATTTTCAGAAAAGTTCTTTTCCCGGCGATTGCCGTGAGCAAGCGGTTATCCTGTCCATCTTGTTCATCCTGTCCAAACAGGCCTTCGGCCCTATTTGCGGGAGTACTGAAAAAGCGAATTCAAGTAAGGATCAGTGGGGTTTACCAAAGTAAAAGTCCAACCTGGTCTAGGCCTGAGGCTGGGGTCGTAAGAGCTGGTGGTGGGGACGATATAAAATCCTTGTTCGCCATGGGCATCTCTGTGCAATGCGATAACAATGTTGCCGTGGTCTGGATAAACCTGGATAGGATTCAAGTTTTCGATCTCGTCTGGCACGAGTCCGCCGGTCATGGTCAATTTATCCGCCGCAGTGACCAGCTTTTGGCATTGAGTGTCGGACAGATGTGGAATGCCGTTCGTAGTACTGGGGGTGGCGCAGCCGGACATAATGGCGGCGCAGGCCATCACCAGAAGTAATGCCTGAAATCTCTCAATCATGCGGCGTAGGTTGAGGCAATCCGGCGCTTGATGCAAGCCGGCTCGTTTTCACCCCCGTCCGGCCCATAAAATCCCAAAATTCCCCAATAAAACCACCTCTTTTGCCGTCAGAATCTCCCTTTTTTCCGCTCGTTTACAAATTTACTCACATATACACAAAAAATGTGCGGGCTACGGGCAAACGGCCCGATTCCATCTTTCAATTCACCCCAAACCATGTAAATTTTCCTCGACATGACGACTGTTGAATCGAAAGGGCCCGCGAGGCCGCGCTTGCCGGAATGGCTGCGGATTACGCTGCCGAGCACGGATACGTTTGCGCGGACGCGGGCGTTGTTGGATGAATTGAAGCTGCATACGGTTTGCGAGAGCGCCAAGTGCCCGAATCATTGGGAATGCTGGAGTAAAGGTACCGCTACGTTCATGATTGCCGGGGACCGCTGCACGCGAGCATGCGGGTTTTGCGCGGTGGCGACCGCCAAACCGTTTGCCCTGGAAGCCGATGAACCGGCGCGCGTGGCTGAGGCGACCCGACGAATGAAGCTGCGGCACGTGGTCATTACGGCCGTGGCGCGGGACGATTTGAAGGACGGCGGCGCGGAGCATTTCGCGAAGACGATTGAAAAAGTTCGGGAGCTGAACCCGGGTATTGTCATCGAGGTGCTTGTGCCGGATTTCAATGACAGCGATGCGGCGATCGAAACGGTGCTTGCCGTGAATCCGCATATTTACAACCACAATTTGGAGACGGTACGGCGATTGACGCCTGAAGTGCGGCACCGGGCCACCTATGACCGCAGCCTGAGTGTATTGCGCAAGGTGAAGGAGAAGCGCGGTGACACCATTTACACGAAGTCCGGGGTGATGCTGGGTTTGGGTGAGACGCCGGATGAATTGTTTCAGGCGATGCGCGATTTGCGCGCCTCCGGCTGCGATATCCTTACCCTGGGACAATATTTACAGCCGACTCTGCGGCATTTGCCGGTGAAAGAGTTTGTGACGCCGGCGAAATTTGCTGAATACAAAGTGGCGGCCGAAGAAATGGGTTTTGTCCACGTGGCGAGCGGCCCGATGGTGCGCAGTTCGTATCATGCGGATGAATTCAAATTGGATTAGTATTAACATCCATGTTGCAGGTTTACGGAGCATGCACAGCCACCCACTGATTTGCCCGACTCCGTGTGGTTCGTGCATTTCGCGGTTCCCCATTTTCTAAACGCCGTTTTGGTGAACGAACCGGTGAACGAACGCATATCAAAACACGCCTGGCGTGAACGAAAAAACCATCGCATTTCCCAATAAAAAGCCCGTTTTTTGGCCTCAAAAAGTTTCGTTCACGCTTTCAACACCCCACACTCGCGATTTCGTGAACGAGCGGCTGTTCGCAAGTGGCGCTGCCACCGCAGCGGTCGCCTTTAACCGCGAAAGACGGAGCGCGGCTGTGTCGGAGACCAGCCGCAGCAGCGACCATTACATCACCACCTCTCGTGATCACCCCATCCCTCTTTCATCCGGGGCGCTGCGCCTTGCACTGCTGGACAGTTTCGAACTCCAAAAAAAGGAAATAAAAAAATTTCTGTCCCGAAATCCCCGTGCCATCATTGAACCTTTTTGGGGTTCCAAATCTAGTTCTTGTACTGTGCCCTAGATCTGAGAAATTCGAATCGTATCAAAGTAAAAATATGTCCATGTCCATTGCGTCCATTATGTCCCTCACGCCGCCCATGCAGTTTATGGCACTCGCGGCGCTCATGGCACTCGTGGCACTCGCGACTCCCTTGCAATTGTCCCCACGTTCCCGCTTGATGGGGGGACAATTCGCTGAAACCCTTTCAAAAACCGATATTTTCCACAAATCTTTTCCGCCGATGGCATTGGCGAGGCCGCCTTTTTCGGTGATTTGGGGCATTTTTGGTGCAAAAACCGTGTCTAAAACCCATTTTTTTGACCATCAAAAGGGACAATTCCCCTTTCGCCAATGCCATCGGCTTAAAAAATACCTGTATTCCATTCCACCAAAAACAGGGAAGAACCTAACCCAAGTTCGTCAGTTCGGAATGATTTTTGCCGAGTATTTGAGAGTGCGTGGGCTATTTGCTGGGGAATATGGGCCAAAGGGGTTTGGCGAGGCGTGTAGTGGA
>Ga0335075_10002991_pt1 | contig 26992 bp, 27 predicted proteins | sample Lox_Sample_24_FD_206723 | JGI IMG/M metagenome (GOLD analysis project Ga0335075, IMG submission 206723) | Soil microbial communities from Loxahatchee National Wildlife Refuge, Florida, United States - Lox_Sample_2.4 | ecosystem: Environmental > Terrestrial > Soil > Wetlands | place: USA...
GTGGGGCTACTCCTCCTCGCTGGAGTGGGCCACCTCCTGCCCGCCGCCGCGGCACAACTTCTACCGCATCCCGCGGATCCGCTCCGAGCGCCCGGCGTTCGACCTGCACTACCCGCACATCGTCAGCGGCCGCGGATCCTACGGCATGAGGCAGACCATCCCGCCGGCCGGCCCCGGCGAGGCGACGCGATAACGGGCCGTTCCTGCCCCGGCCTACCAGTCAGATTCGCCAAGCTTGGGGTTCTGCGACGTAACCGACTGCCATGTGCTGCTGCCCATCCCGGCGATCAGCCCGCTGCTCGCGGGAGAGCCAGAGGTCACCACGGTCGCCTCGATCACGTCGTCCTCGGTGTCGTCGGCGCCATCGACGACCTGGCGGCGCCAGCGCGACGGGAAGAACAGCGGCATCACCAGCACGAGCCCGGCCGCGCCGAGGATGCCGGTGGTGCCCAGCCCGGCGAACCCGAGGCCGAAGCTGTGCCCCTTGAGCGGGATGTAGTGCACCGCCCGCGTCGGGCTAGCCACGTACAGCGCGGTCCAGGCGAGCAGGACCAGGCCGGGCAGCCCGGTGGCCAGCGGGGAGACCCAGCGGATCAGGAGCGCGAGCCCGATCAGCAGGGCCACGCCGGCCACGGCGGCCAGCCCGCTGGTGACGACCGAGTTGCTGACGAAGTTACCGCCGCCCGGTGGCAGGGAGAACTGGGTCCCGAGATTGCGCGTGAACAGCCGGTTGTAGCCCCAGCCGCCCCCCAGGAAGACCGCCGCGGATAGCACCACGGCCAGCCCGATCCCGATCAGATGTCGCATGCCTACCTCCTGTCCGGCCCATGCTGTCGCAAAGCGACCGGTTTTGCAGCAAAACCGGCAGGATGTCACATGCCAACCGGGGCGGCGGGCCGGAGCTTGACTTGTTCGTGCACTAATCGATAGTGTGTTAACGGTTAGACCGCGCATCAATTCGAGCTAGGACCGGATCCCATGGAAGACACCGCAGGCTCGGGCAGCCCGGGCGGGCGGCCCGAGATACCGGGCGATCCGCTGGCCCTGGAGCGGCAGGTCTGCTTCGCCCTGTCGATCGCCGCGCGCAGCGTGCTCAGCATCTACCGGCCGATCCTGGAGCCGATGGGCCTTACCCACCCTCAGTACCTGGTGATGCTGGCGCTCTGGGGCCAGTCACCGCTGGCGGTGAAGGACCTCATCGACATGCTCCAGCTTGACGGCCCGACGCTGTCGCCGATGCTCAAGCGACTTGAGGCGGCCGGCCTGGTCACCAGGACCCGTGATCCCCACGACGAGCGGCAGCTGCGCGTCGGCCTGACCGACAACGGCCGCGCCCTGCGTCAACAGGCGCTGAACGTACCGCCCACGGTCGTGGCAAGGCTCGGCATGAGCCTCGGCGAGCTTGAGGAACTGCACAAGGGGCTCACGGCGCTGAACGAGGCCGCGCGCCTGGCCGGCGTCAAGCCACTTCCAGCCCCCGCGAAGGACAGCATCTAGCCCGTCGCGTTGCGGCGGCCGCCCGCGCGGGCGGAAAGGGAGAGCGCAGTGAACAGCAACCTGACCACGATAATTATCCTGGTATCGGTGATTCACGTGGCCGTGCTCGTGGTCATGATCTGGATCCGGGTCCGGCGGACCGAGGGCGATGGCCTCCCGGTCCCGAGCGCGAAGACTACCTCGTGCGCCCTGTGCGATGCGGCCGCCTCGGGCTGGGACTACGACGGCCTTGACCCCAACGAGCAGCGTAACCCGCGCACCGGCGAGGCCTGGTCCACCGACCTGGCGCACTACCGGCCGGTGTGCGCGGCGCACTCAAGGACGGCGACCGCCGCACGAGGCGGCCTCGCGCCCGCCGACACCCTGCGGCCGACGCTCTAGCCTGCGATCACGCCGCCAGGGAAGTCCCTTTCGCACTTAAAAGCCAAACGGGCAATCGCAATATCAGGCATTCGCGCTCTGGACCGGATGGCTCAAGAACGGCGAATCTGTGATTGTGGTTAAGTCGGGCGTATTAGCTAAGTTACCGCCATAAGCTCACAGGCACGGGATCAGAGCATGAGACGGGCATTAGCGCAGCGCGGCCACTGGGCTGGGGGACGCGGCGCTGGTGGGGCGTGGCCGGCTGGACCGGCGCGGGCCTCGCCTTGTTCGCCCTTTACCTGCAGATCTCCCTGACCGGGCGGATCGACTCCGACGGGGCCAACAGCGCGCTTCAGGCCTGGGACCTCATTCACGGTCACCTGCTGCTGCACGGCTGGCTCTTCGGCGACGCGACGTACTACTGGTTCGAGCTTCCGGTCAACGGCGTCACCCAGCTCATCTTCGGGCTGGGGCCGCTGGCCGCACATGTGGCGTCGGCGCTGGTCTACTTCATCGTCACGGGCTGCTCGGTGGCGCTGGCCATCGGGGGCAGTGGCGGGGCGGCCCGGTTGTCCCGCGCCGCGATCACGGTGACCGTGCTGGCCACGCCGCTGCTGGTCGCCGCTACCGTGTGGACGCTCATCGAGGAGCCAGACCATCCGGGCACCTCGGTCTTCATCCTGGCCTGCGCACTGCTCGTGGACCGGCTCGGTGATTGTCCCCGGGCGCGGCCCGCAAGCCGACGGTGGCTCCCGCTGGTGATCTGCGTGGTCTTGACGGCCGGGGAGCTCAGCGACGCCACCGTTACCTATGTGGCGGTGCCGGCCATCGCGCTGACCTGCGCCTACCACATGCTGGCCGGGCGGTGGCGGTCCGCCGACGCGGCGGTGCTGCTTGCGGCCGGCGCCTCCCTGCCGCTTGAGCTGCTCACCCGGGCGCTGATGACGCTGCTTGGCGGTTACCAGATGGCCGCCCCGAGGTCCCAGCTCGCACCGCCCGGCCAGTGGCCGGGGCACCTGGCGATCATGTGGCTTGACCTGCGTGACCTCTACGGGGCCTTCGCCGGGCCTGGCACCACGCTGGGGACGGCCGGAGCGGCGCTTGGCCTGATCTGCCTGCTCGCCACCATCGCCGGGCTGGGCAAGGTGGCGTGGACCTGGCGCCGGGCGACCCGCGCCGAGCAGGTCGTCGCCGTCGTGATCATCTTCAACCTGGCCACTTACGTGCTGTCGCAGGTACCGACGCACGACGGAGCGCGGGAGATCTCCGCCGTGCTGCCCTGCGGGGCCGTGCTCGCGGCACGCGCGCTAGTCCCCGGTCAGCTCACCCGGCGGTTCTCGGCTCGCGTGGCCGCGGCGTGCGGGCTGATCGCGCTGGTCCCGCTGGCCGCGGCGGCGGCCCGGCCGCAGGCCAGCCCGGCGACGGGGCCGGCGCCTGGCGACCCGGGAGACGAGCAAATCGCGCCGCTCACCGCCTGGCTGGAGGAGCACGGGGTCAGCTACGGAATAGGTGACTACTGGGACTCCTCCATCGTCACCCTCCAGTCCGGCGGCAGGGTCGCGATCCGCACGGTGGACCTAGGGCCAAGGCCTGACGGCGGTGGCCTGCACGCTTACGTGCGCGGATGGGAGACGAACGCGCTGTGGTACGACCCCGCGCGGCACGACGCCCGGTGGGCGATCGCCGGCATCCAGCGGAGCCGGTACTCGGTGCGCACCTATGAGAGCCTCTTCGGCCGGCCGGAGGCCATGTACCGGGTGGGTAGCTGGATAGTGCTTGAGTACCGGGCAAACCTGCTGACCGAGATCTGGCCGGTAGGCTGAGTCGGCCCCGGGACGGGCGGCGGCCGCCCACGGCCTACGGCGAATGCCGGGCCTGGCCCGCGACGTGGGCGGCAGTGGGGTCACGGCGGTACTGGCGGGCCAGCTGCCCGAGCCGCGCGTGGGCGTACTCGCACAAGACGGCGTGCTCGTAGACCCGGGCGGGCACGTCGACGTTGCTGTCCACCCGGATCGGGAGGCCCGCAGGCCGCCAGGCGAGGAAGGTGGCATCCCCGGTCAGCGTGGCGAGGATGGCGAGCAGCGACGCGTCCAGCCGCAGCGAGTGCACCGCCCGGCGGTACTCGGCCGCGGTCAGGCAGGCCGCGAACGGGATGTTCATCAGGCAAAGGGCCGTCTGTATGTCGAGGCTGAGCAGCCGGCGAGTGCGCGGCTCGGGGTCGATGCGGCCAATGCCGAGCATGCTGAAGTCCAGGCTCGCACGGTCCCGCGGCCACGCCACGACCTCGCCCGAGTTCCGGCCGTGGCCGCCGAGGGCGAGCAGCGCCCGGTAGACGTTCACGTCATGCTCGATCACCGCGCGGTTGCCCAGGCCCGCCAGGGTGGTCGGGCGCAGGGTGACATCAGCGACCGGACCAGGCATGCGCGGGCCGTTGCGGAGGCAGAAGCTGAGCAGGTTCGTCTCGACGATGAAGTGCCTGATCAGCAGGGTGACCGCGTCCGGGGAGACGAAGCGGCGCAGGAACCACAGGCACAGCCGGTCCATGGTGGCGTGCGCGGAGAACCGCGGCAGGCAGGCCCGCTTGAGTGCCACGATCAGCGTGACCGCCACGCGGGAAAGCACCCGGACCCAGGGGTAGAGGACGGCCCGGCTGCGGCGCCGCTGATCGCGGATCACCAGCCCCAGGGTGACCGGGTCCAGCGGGACCGACGGGTCGGCGGCCATCACGTCCCACAGCGAGGCGGCCGCGCCGTCCGGCCGCGTGGCCGTGGCGTCAGGCATGATCCAGCTCCTGGAGTTGCAGGGCGTACAGGCGGGCGACCACCCGGGCGGTCCTGACGATCCGGGTGACGGCCGCGTCGTCGAGCAGGCCCGAGCGCAGCGCGGTGCGCAGGAGGCCGAGGTGCTCGTCGTCGCCGGCCGCGTGGTAGCGCAGGAAGCTGACCTGGTCGTCGGCCAGGCCCAGGCAGCGCTGCAGCGACCCGGCCCAGCTGGCCGCCTTGCGCAGGCCAAGCCCCTCGATCACGAACATCGCGCCAAGCAGGTCCACGGGATCGGGTAGCCCGGCACGGTAGAAGACGTAGGCCGACAGCGCCGCCGACCCGATGTTGGCCTGCGTGGCCGCCATGACCTCGGGGTCCCCGCCGACGGCCGTGTGGTCATGATCGAGCAGCTGGAAGTCCCTGTGCTCAGCGGCGGCGTGCTGGATCGCCGCGCTGCGCAGCCAGAACAGCTCAGCCGAGAAGTTCGCGGCGGCCAGCGAGATCCACCGGCCGCCGTCCACGACCTGCTGGCGCAGGTTGACCAGGAGCGTGCGGTAGTCCGCAACGGTCGCGGTGCCGTCCTCGATCCGCCGCACCACCGGGACCCTGGCCAGCGCCTGCTCGAGCCCCGCCCACACCTGTGCCAGCTGGGTGACAGCGCGGCTGACCGCTGGGGCGTCGCCTGGCTCGGGCGGGCCGAGTGGCGAGGCGGCGAGCTCGGCCCCGCTCGCACCGCCCTCGGGGCCGACGCAGGTCAGGTGGGCGAAGGCGAGGGTGAACCGGCCGGACTCCGGCACGATCAGCAGCACCCGGTCCCCCGGGCGCAGCCGGGACCTGGCCGCGGCCAGCATGACGAAGATGCTGGCCGCCCCGGTGTTCCCCGCGGTCTGCAGGTTGGTGAACCAGCGCTGCTCGTCGGGCGGATAGCCAGCCGCGCGCAGCGCCGCGAACAGCTTGCCGCGAAAGTGCTCGGCGCTGTAGTGGCACAGCACATGCTCGACGTCCGGGTCGATCCGCCCGGCCCGGACCAGCGCGCAGAACTCGGTGATCCCCAGGTCGATGAGATCGGGCAGCACCGACATGTCCTGGCGCAGCCGCGGCACGCCGGTCACGCCGCCCGGGCGCCGGTCAAGCCAGGTCGTCCCGGCCCGGGGCTCGCGGTCCTCCCCCAGCCCGGCGCTCATGCACACTCGGTGCTCGTGCGCGTGCGAGACCAGGCGCATCCAGTCGACCCGCAAGCTCAGCCCGTCGGGCCGGGGCCGCGGCTCCACCACGGCCGCCCCGGCGCCGTCGGACAGCGTCCAGCGCAGGAAGCTGGTGTCGGGCGTGTCCGGGGGCGAGATCCCGAACGACCGGCTGACCAGCTCCGAGCCAACGGCCAGGGCCACCGGGTGCTCGCCGAGCCGGATCGCCGACACCACGCCCTTCAGTGCGGCCATGCTCGAGGCGCAGACCCCGGCGGCAGAAAGCAGTTCCATGGGGCCACCGCCGAGCCGTCCGTGCACCATCGAGGCGAACCCGGGAACGAGCACGTCGCCCTGGGTAGTACCCGTCGCCAGCATGCGCACCGCGCAGGCCGGCAGGCCCCGGTCGGCCAGCGCCCGCTCGGCTGCGCGAGCGGCCAACTCCTCGTTCAGCATCGTGGTCGCGCCCTGGCTGGTCAGGGCATAATGCCGGGTCCTGATCCCGTTGGCCGCGAGCGCCCGCCTGCGCAGCGCCGCGTCGCGCGCGGTCCCGTCACCGAACCGCTCCGCCAGCTGCTGGTTGTCGATGGGGTCGCCCGGCAGGTACGCGCCGAGCCCGGTGATGTAAGCCTCCGTCATGTGTTCCATTGGGCCACCGGCGGGCGCAGGCGGACACCGGCCCGCGTACTCAAGCGCGGCGTCCGGCCTACCTGAGTACCCGCGGGCCCACGGTGGAAATAGTCAACGCTGACCGCCCCGACCTAGCGTGGATCGTTGCGGTTCCCAACAGTTAGAATCGGAGCATGATGGAACCAGAACCGGTGGGCGCCAATGACGGGCTGCAGCCACCCGCGCGGCTGCGTGCCCTGACGAGCTGGCAGGCGAACAAGGTCTCGGTTCTCGGCGCGCGGATGATCGGCCGGCACATGCCGCTGTCCGCCCGGCCCGACTTCGCTGTCCTGGCGGCCCTGGAGGAGTACGGTGCGCTGAGCCAGGCCGACCTCGGGCGACGCCTCGGCCTCGACCGGAACGAGGTCAGCGGCATCACCGCCCGCCTGGAACGCGGTCAGCACATCGACCGGCACGTTGACCCAGGCAACCGGCGTCGCAACGTCGTCACGCTGACCCCGCCAGGGCGGCGGTACCTGGAGGAGATCCAGCGGCACGCCGACGCCGCCCAGGACGAGCTGCTGGCTGGCCTGAGCGCCGCCGAGCGCGAGCAGCTCAACGAGCTGCTGGCCAAGGTCCTGCGCGGCCACCGGCCGCAGTCAGCCTAGCCGCCTGGCCGCACGGCCATCAGCATCAGCGTGTAGTCGGCCACGCTGTCGGGCGAGTAGGCAACATTGCCCACGGCGATGCCGACGCTCCGCGCGTAGTTCACGTCGATGTGGTCGCATCCGACGCTCCGGGTGGAGACGTACCTGACGCCGGCTCGGCTGAGCGCCAGCAGGGCCGAGCGCGTGACCGGAGTCTTGTGGCCGACGCTCACGCACCGGTTTCCCGCCGCGAGCTCAACGTTGGCCGCAGACACCGCCGCCTGGCAGATAACCGGCACAACGCCGAAACGCGGCGCGACCTCACGGAACACGGCGGCCTCGTCCCGGCCGCATCCGTAGACCGTGATTCCCGTAGCCGGGACGGCAGAAGATCGCCCGGACGCCAAGGGCCGGGCGTGGCAGGCCGCTGGGGGCGCTGGCTCGCTAGAGGTCATGCCCTCTAGTCAAGGCGGCCGGGCGTTGCCGGAGCGTATCCAGTTTTCGATACGCCGGCGATATGCCGGCCGCCGTAGCGTACCTGAGCATGTCAGCGCGCATCGACGAGGTCGCCGCCGCGCTGGCCTAGCCAGGCGGCAGGCCGCCCGCCGAGGCGGGCGAGAAGGCCACCGGGCCCGGGCTGGCGGGCGCGCAGCCAGCGCTCGGCCGGGCGCTCGACCGCGTGGTGCGCGAGCGCGGCGAGGGCCACGGCGCACGCGATGAACACCACCAGGTCAGCGACGCCGCCCGGCTTGCCGTGCGCCGACAGCCAGCCGCGGGAGGAGACCAGCGAGAACAGCAGGTCGTGCACCAGGTAGAGCGCGAACGACCAGGTTCCGAGCAGCACCATAGGCCGCCACCCGAGCAGCCGCGCCGCTCCGCCAAGGTCGGCGGACGCCCCGGCGAGCACGAGGAGCGCCAGCGACGGCAGGGCCAGCAGGGCGACCCACGGTCGTCCCACGTTGACGCCATGGTCGCGCACCGTGGCGTCGGCAATGCCCCATGCCCACAGGGCGAGCCCGGCGAGGGCGGCCAGGTAGCCCACTGGCGGGTACCTGAGGCGCAGGCCAAGCCGTACCGCGCGGGCGAGCAGCATGCCGATGATGAACTCGCAGATCCGGTAGCCAGGCAGGTAGAAGAAGAGCCAGTAATACTGCGCCGCGTTCACGTGCGTCACCAGGGGCGCGATCGTCATGGCGGCGACCGTTGCCGTCGCGGTGGCAGAGCACAACGGCGAGCGCGGCGAAGAACCGCAGGCTCGTCAGGCTGTCCAGCCTCTTTGTTCCCTCTGACACCTGTGCAGGCTACGAACGAAACCTTAAGGAAATCTTTGCATGTCCTCTCAGGACACCAAGCCACCCCGCGAGGTCCGTCATGACAGCGCGTGCTGCGGGTCAGGGCTGGTCGCCCGCGAGAGCGATGGCGCGCGTCTCGGGAACTCCCAGCATCAGCAGGCTCGTGATCGTCGCCGCCCGGGCGCCGAGGGCCCCGTTCGACCGGTCGCTGTCGGCGATGGCGAACACCACGCCGTAGGCAACCTGGCTCAGGATGCCGGCCGGCAGGTGCTGGGCGAACACCTCGCTGTCCTGGCCCCGTTTCACGAGGTCGGCGAGGAGCTCATCGACTGGCCCGAGCAGGCCGTGGATCGCCTCGCCGTACTCGCCACGGCGCAGCGCAAGCAGCACTCGGTACCGGTGCGCCACCGGCCAGACGCGGGCGATGAACTCGACCCACATCGCGTCCGCCGCCACGTCGCAGGCGCTGACTTCGGTGAGCACGGCTGTCACCTCGGTGACGGCGCGTTCCGTGAGGGTCCGGATCAGGTCGAGGCGCGAGGGGAAATGGCCGTAGACCGTGCGACGGACGACGCCGGCCGCGGAAGCGATGTCCCCCATTCCGGCGTCGGGGTTCTCTCCCAGCACGTCGAGGGCGACGTCGAGGATGCGATCGCGTGTCTCGTTCACCGAGCGCACACGGGAGGACTCGGTGGGCACGACACCATTGTTGCACACCAGTGAGCAACGAACTAGACTGCACACTAGTGTGCAACGGTGACTCGCGCTGTGCACCGAAGCTCGGGAGAAGAGGAGAAGGCAATGACCGCACCCACGCCACCGGCCCTCGTCCGCCCGTTCACCGTCTCGATCCCGGATTCGGAGATCGACGACGTGAAGCAGCGACTGGCCAGAACTCGATGGCCGGATCCGGAAACGGTGAGCGACTGGTCGCAAGGGGTGCGCGTGGAGAACGCCAGATCCCTGGTCGACTACTGGGAGCACGGCTACGACTGGCGGCGCCTGGAGTCCGGGCTCAATCGCTTCCCCCAGTTCCTGACCGAGATTGACGGGCTGGACATCCACTTCATCCACGTCAGGTCCAAGAATCCCACCGCGATGCCGCTGATACTCACGCACGGGTGGCCGGGCTCGATCGTCGAGTTCCTGAAGCTTATAGGCCCGCTGACCGATCCGGTTTCGTTCGCAGGAGACGCCGCCGATTCATTCGACGTCGTCGTCCCGTCGCTCCCCGGGTTCGGGTTCTCCGGCAAGCCCACGCAGACCGGATGGACTGTATCGCGCATCGCAAGCGCGTGGGCGGAACTGATGAGGCGCCTCGGCTACACGAGATGGGCCGCGCAAGGCGGCGACTGGGGTGCCGTCGTCACCACCGCCCTCGGGGCCATGCAACCCGAGGGGCTTCTCGGAATTCACCTGAACAGCCAGTACGCCTTTCCCGCGCGGATACCCGACACCTTGTCGCCGCAGCAGCGCGACGCCGTGGAGACCCTCGCCCTCTACACCGGCGATCTCGGCGGGTCGAACCACCTTCAGCGCACGAAGCCGGAGACCGTCGGGTTTGCCCTGGCGGACTCTCCCGCCGGTCAGGCAGCGTGGATCTACGAGAAGTTCCAGTCCAAGACCGACAACCACGGGCTGGCAGAGGACGCCCTCAGCAGGGACGACATGCTCGACGCGATATCCCTCTACTGGTTCACCAACAGCGCGGCGTCGTCCGGCCGCATCTACTGGGAGAACAAGTCGGCCACCCTCTCCGGCCCGAAGCTGACGCTTCCTGTCGCGGTGACCGTCTTCCCTAGGGACATCCCACGCCTGCCACGCAGCTGGATCGAAGACACCTACAGCAATCTCATCCACTACGGCGAGGCCGACAAGGGCGGGCACTTCGCGGCCATGGAGCAGCCCGAGATCCTGGTCAGCGAGATCCGCACCGGCCTGCGCACCCTTCGTTCCTGACGCCGCCGCGCGAGCTCGACGCGCCAGGCCGGCACGTGCGAAAGCCGGAACCCCATGAAGGCGAAGGCGTGCTCCTCGGTGAGGAACAGGCGCCACCACTGCCGTTATGAACGATCAAAAGCGCTTTTATACCGAACGGCAGTGGTACTGCGGTCCGTGCGTCGGCTAGTCGCGGCGTCGCTCTGGCAGGCGCCCGGTCCCGGTTGTACTTCAGCCCGCAACTAGGCACCGGCCCGGCGCCACCGCCCTGTCAGGCAGCGGCCACGATCGCGCGCAACGCCTGATCGTGATCCGCGGAGGTGAGACCCTGCCCAAAAGCGGCACGATCCGCCGACACCTCGCGCGTCGTCAGATTGTTCGGCAGGCTGTCCTCCTTCATGGACAACTTCCAGACGCCGGGCGCACCGGCGACTCCGGCCCTAAGCGATGCCTTGCGCATCCCGGCCCGCGCTCTCGCCGGCATGAGAGTCACTACAGATACCTCCGGAGGGCAGTTGAGCGTACTGTCGCTCACATGAGGAGATTAGAGAAGAAGAATCGGCGTTCGATGAGCGGTCGCTCAACGAGCAGCCCACCATCGTGCTGGCCGACGGCGTCGGCCTCAGCGGGGCCGCCAGCCTCGCTCAGGCCCAGCCCGCCCCCTGAAGCCAGGTCGTCGCTGCCACCCCGTGCGGCGTTCCTCGTCAAGGCGGCTCTTAGCAGCGGTGCAGACGACGCCAAGTCCCTCGCCATTCGTGGCCGGCTTGCTTGTTGCTGTCCGCTGCAAGCTCCTGGCGGGGATGTCAGCTCTTCCTATTCCGCCGTCCGATGCGGTAGTGGTTGATGCTGCCGGCGGCGGCAGTAACGGCCATTAGTGCGTACAACGTCACCAGCCACCACTGACGGTAGCCGTGCATCATGACCAGGGGAACCCAAGTGAAGGCGGCCAGGCAAGCCGCGAAGTACACACTAATGAAGATGTTCTTGATGCGGTCCACGACGACTCCTCGGGGAAGGCGGCGCAACGGGTGGCGGCTGTGCATCGCGGGGATGGCGCAGTGACTGCCGCCGCAGTGCGGCGTGCTCGAGTTCGGTCATCTCCCCGTCGCGGTTGACACCGAGCCTGATGTGGCCGACCTGGTCGCGCAGCTTGAGGATGGCGTCGATGAGCATCTCCGGCCGCGGCGGGCAGCCGGGCAAGTAGATGTCGACGGGCACGACGTGGTCGGCGCCCTGCACGATGGCGTAGTTGTTGAACATGCCGCCGGAGGAGGCGCACACGCCCATCGCGATCACCCATTTCGGGTCGGGCATCTGGTCGTAGACCTGCCGCATCACCGGCGCCATCTTCTGGCTGACCCGCCCGGCGACGATCATGAGGTCGGCCTGCCGCGGGGTGGCCCCCATCTTCTCCATGCCGAACCGGGCCAGGTCATGTCGTGGGCTGCCGGATTGCATCATCTCGATTGCACAGCAGGCCAGGCCAAACGTGGCTGGCCACATCGACCGGGACCGCACGTACCGTGCCCACTTCTCCACCGCGGTCAGCAAGAACCCGGCGGGCAGGTGGTCTTCCAGGCCCATCAGCATCTCCCATTCCGTCTTCGGGCCGTACGGCCTGGCCCGCCGGCCGGTTCGGTAGCCGGATCCGCTGCTCTCGGCTGGGAGCTCATGCCTGTTACGATCGCCGGTCGTGCGCCGGGCGCGCATCGGCCGCACTGCCTGTTTCCCCGGCCATCCCCGCGGCCGGCCTGGCGGTGCCGTGGGCGGCGGGGACTCCACCGCAGGCATGAGCCGGCGGTTCAGCCGCACGGGGGATGGCACGGCCTGCGGCCAGGTCCTACGATGACCGCGTGAGAAGGCTTGCCGCCCGGGCGGCCGGGTTGTCGCCGCAGGTCCAGGACCTGGCGCTCGCGCTCGCGCTGGCCGCCTGCAACGTCGGGGCGATGATTCCTGAGATCGGTCAGGTGCGCCTGCCCGCGGTGACGTTCCCGATGGCAGTGCTGCAGACGCTGCCGCTGACGTGGCGGCGGCGATGGCCGGTCGGGATGCTGCTGGCGGTCAGCGTCTTCCGCACGGTGGAGGACAACATAGGCGGCTTCGAGCCGCTGTACCTGGCCTCGGCCATCGCCTACTACACCGTGATGGCCCGAAGCTCTACCCGGGTGCGCGTGGTGATCAGCGTGCTCGTGCTGGCCGGGATCATCACCGAGCTGTCCATGCACGACCATAACCTAGCAGGGAATTTTCCCGTCGTCGCGATGGAGTTCGCCACCGCCGGGATGGCCGGCCTTATCAGTCACACCCACCGGGCCTACCTGCAGGAGGCGCGGGCGCGAGCCGAGCGGGCAGAGGCCGCGCACGAGCGGGAGGTGGCGCTGGCCGCCGCCCATGAGCGGGCCAGGATCGCCCGGGAACTGCACGACGTGGTCGCGCATCACGTCAGCCTGATCGCAGTCCAGTCCGACGCGGCGGCCACGCTGCTGCCCGGCCAGCCCGTGCAGGCCGAAAAGCACGTCGAGGTCATCGGCCAGACCGCGCGCGAGGCCATGGGAGAACTGCGCCGGCTCCTCGGGGTGCTGCGCACCCCGGCCTCCGCCGGGCGCCAGCCGCCAGACACCGCCCCGCTCCCGTCGGTCAGCCAGCTCGGCCCGGTGCTCGACCAGGTCCGTGAGGCGGGGATCAGCCTGGACCTGCGGGTCGAAGGCAGCCCCGCCAGGCTGGCACCTGGCATCGACCTGGCCGCCTACCGCATCGTCCAGGAGGCACTGACCAACACCGTCCGGCACTCCGGCGCCGACGAGGCAGCCGTAACCTTCCGCTACGAGCCCGGGTACCTGACCGTCTCGGTCACTGACACCGGCCACGGGCCTGCCACCGCGGCCTGGCCACAGCGAACAGGAGGCCCGCTTACGCAAAGAAGCGGAGGATTCGGGCTGGTGGGGATGGCCGAGCGCGTCGCGTCCTGCGGCGGCAGCCTGACTGTCGGCCCCGGGCGGGCCGGCGGGTTCGCGGTCACCGCGAGGCTACCGGCGCCATGACCGTCCCCGCCCCGGTACGGGTGCTTGTGGTCGATGACCAGGAACTGGTCAGAACCGGGTTCTGCGTCATCCTGGAAGGAGACGACGCGATCACCGTGGTCGCCGAGGCCGCCAACGGGGCCGAGGCCGTCCGGGCCGCCGCCGAGCACCAGCCCGACGTGATCCTGATGGACGTGCGCATGCCCGAGATGGACGGCCTCCAGGCCACCCGGCAGATCACCGGCGGCAGCCGGGCAGCCGTCCCCAAGGTCGTCATGCTGACCACCTTCGACCTCGACGACTACGTCTACGAGGCGCTGCGCGCCGGGGCGAGCGGGTTCCTGCTCAAGGACGCCCCGCGGCACGACCTGATCGCGGCCGTCAAGAGTGCCGCCGCCGGAAACGCGCTTCTCGCGCCATCGGTCACGATCCGGCTCATCGACGCCTTCACCCGTGCCCCAGCTCACGCTAGGCCAGCACCGTCCCGGCTGGCATCGCTGACCGCCAGGGAACGCGACATCCTGCTGAGGCTCGCCCGCGGCCTCACCAACGCCGAGATCGCCGCCGACCTCGTCATCAGCGACGCAACCGTGAAATCACACGTGGGCAACCTGCTCGCCAAGCTCGGCCTGCGCGACCGGGTCCAGGCCGTCATCCTGGCCTACGAGACCGGCATCGTCCAGCCGGGCCAACCCGGCGCGGCCAGCTAGCATGCCCCAGCTCATCTCGGCACCAGCTCGCGTCGCGTGCCGCGTCACCCGAGCAACTGGACGGGCGGGCACTGGACGACGGACTGTAGGCCGCCGCAGGGTGCCTACGCGTGCCGAAACCTATCCCATCTAGGAAGATGCCGGCGGGCTGCACCCACGCGAGGCCGCCCGAGTGCTGTCAGCAACAGCTTCTGTTTCGTCTTCGCCCTAGCCCGTTACTCGTCTCTGCCCGCATGTGCCCCGTGCTCAGGGGAAAGCCGCAGGGTGGTAGCGGCGGCGGCGTCTGTCACCATCTGGGCAACGGACGTTTTGCCGTAGCGGCCGTACTTGGCGCGGTAGGCGAGGTCAACCTCCGCGCGCAACTCGGTCTCATCGTCGCCGACGTCCTCGATGGCGACGCTGGCCTCCAGGCCCGGGACGCGGATGCGCGCTCGTCGCGAGTCCACGGCGTGACCGAACCAGCCGTTGTCGCGCCGGTACCAGGTCCGCACGTAGACGTGTTCGCCGACGCGCACAACCCAGATCGGTACCTCGCGGCGCAGTGTCCCGTCGGCGCGGCTGGTAGAGATTCGCAGCTCTTGCGCCGTGCCGATTCGCTCAAGCTCCTCCGCGGACCAGCCAGCGGTCATGAGGCGGAACCTCCTTGCTTCACCAGGCTAGATTGATGGTCTCACCGTCTTCGCCTGCGGCGGCGAAGGTGCCGGTGGGCCCTGCGGCGGGCAGCGTTGCCATCCGCACGGGGATGCGGGCGCCCTGCTCTGGGCTGATCATGCCGGCGTGGCCGTTGAGGTCCGTGGCGACATATCCAGGTGCCGCGACGTTGACCTTGATCCCGGCGTCGGCGAGTTCCTTGGCGTAGGCGATGGTGACCGCGTTCAGCGCGCTCTTGGACGAGTTGTAGGCGAGCAGGACCGGGAACTCCCCCGCCGGGTTACCGCCCTCGGCGAGGTTGTGCAGCGAGGCGGCTTCGCTGCCGACGTTGACGATGCGCGCAGCATGGGACTTGCGCAGCAGCGGGAGCATCGCGTTCGTGACGCGGACGACGCCGAACACGTTGGTGTCGTAGGTGCGGGCCATGTCCCCGGCGGTGGTTTCCGACGGGGCAGTGGGTCCTTGGACGAAGATGCCGGCGTTGTTGACCAGCACGTCAAGGTGCCCGGACTCCTCGCCGATGACGGCGGCGGCAGCATCGACGCTAGCCTGGTCCGTGACGTCCAGAGCCAGGAAACGTACGTCGCGTCGGTCGGCGGCCAGTTCCTCGGCGGCGCGGTGGCCCCGGCCGACGTCCCGCGAGCCCAGGTACACGACGTAGCCGACCTCGGCGAGCTGGACGGCGATCGCGCGGCCGATTCCCTTGTTGGCGCCGGTCACCAAGGCGATGTCGTTCGGCATGTCTCTCCTAAATCTGCCCGTGTGCTCTGAATTTATTACTGGTGCACTACCACTATGTGTCACCATATTACGCGGTAGACTGGCGAGGTGCAACTGCCTGACGACCTGCCCGCACCCGTTGAATCCCGGTTGCGCGCCCTGCTTGACGTCGACCTGGCAATGATTGACATCACCGACCGGCTGGCCGAGCGCTGGAACGCTAACGCCGCCCTGCACGGCGTAAGCGGGGCGCAGATCAAGGTTCTGCTCTCCCTGCGAGGGGATGACGCCGTGCCGATGAGCGAGGTCGCGACCCGGCTCGACTACGACGCCTCGAACCTCACCACGCTCGTCGAGCGACTGCGGGGCCGCGGTTTCCTCGAGCGGACCGAAGACCCGGGTGACCGGCGGCGCAAGACGCTGAGGCTGACTCCCGCCGGCCTGAAGCTCAGAAACGAATTCTGGACCTCACTGACCAACAGCCCCAGCCCGATGGCCGACTTGAGCGACACTGACCTGAACCACCTTGCGCGCCTGCTCGGCTGCGGCCAGCCGCAATAGCAGACCGCGTTAGGGGCCGATCAGGTTCGACCGCCGCCACCCCGGACATCACCGCACCCGCCCTTCCCCGGCCGCCCAGCCCGGGGAATCAGCCGGGCAGCGGGCTGACACAGGGGCATGGACGCTGTCGTCGTCGCCTTCGTTGCCGGGGTCTTGGTCAGCGTCTTGGGTGCCGAGGGCGTCCATGAGTCACAGCTGGCCCCGCCACGGCTAGGCGGCAGTCCGCCTGGAACCGCCTGGCGCGTGAACGGCCGACGCGGGCGAGGGTCAATGCGACCGGCCGGAGATCGGCGGTATCACCCGAACTATGCGACTGAGGACTCGGGCAATGCGATTGCCTAATCGCATTGGCGACTTGCAGGCTGAATCCATCCCGAATCCTCCACCCGCCCGGTACCACAGAAGGAGTTCATCAGATGCCCGCTGTCGTCTTGGTCCACGGCTCATTTCACGGAAGCTGGTGCTGGAGCCTGGTCACCGAACAGCTAGCCGCACGCGGCATCCTGTCAGTGGCCGTCGAGCTGGACGGCCACGGGCTGAAGAGCGTATCGCCCGCGTCGCGATGGGCCCGACCGTTTGATCCGGCCGCTTTCGCCGCCGAGCGCTCCGGCACGCCCGCCATCACGGCTTCGTCCGCCGCGGGCACGCTCGTCAGGCAGATCCGGGTGATCGGCGGCGGCGAGCCGTGCGTCATCGTGGCGCACAGCATGGGCGGCGCTGTAGCCACCGCCGCTGCCGAACTGGAGCCATCGCTGTTCGCCCACCTCGTGTACGTGAGCGCGTTCGCTCCCGTCAGCGGTTCAGTCGCCGAGTACTCGGCCAGCCCGCAGAACGCGGGCGAGACGTACTCCGTCCTGCTGGCGGGCGACCCGCTGGCCATCGGGGCGGCCCGGATCGATACCGGCGACCTGGGCCGCCACCCGGCGATCCGCGAGACTTTCTACGGTGATGTCGATGCGGCCACCGCGAAAGCGGCGATCAGCCTGCTGACGCCTGACGGCCCGATCGGCATTCCGGCCGAGGCCTTCCCCGTGACGGCCGAACGGTACGGCACCGTCCCGCATTCCTACGTGGTCTGCACGAAGGACAACGCGCTCCCGGTGGCCCTGCAACGGCGGTTCGTCGCCGACATAGACGCCGTCTCAGCTAAGCCAACGGCGGTTACCGAGCTTGACAGCTCACACTCCCCGTTCCTGTCCCAGCCAGTTACCCTCGCGGCCATCATCGCCGGGGCCTGCTGAAAAGGCCTGCTGCGCTGTCGAGGCAGGAGCGAGCAGGCCCAGGGAGCGGGCGCGGGAGACGGTCTCGGATCGGCGGTGGGTGCCGAGCTTGGCGTACAGGTTGCGCATGTGGGTCCTGACAGTGTTGTGCGAGATTGACAGCTCGCGGGCTATTTCCGGTGCGGTCAGGCTGGTCGGCAGATAGCGCAGCACGCGCAACTCACCATTGCTCAGCGGCTCGAGCGGCAACTGCTGCCCGGCCGGAGGAGCCGTGAGATCGCCGGCGGCCAGCAGACTCTGGATCGCAGCAACCTGAAGGCCATGGGCGGAGTGCCGTGCATGCCGCTCCAGCAGGCCAGGAGCGGGATACAGCAGGAACCACAACAGCACGCCGTCGGGCTCGGCGAGGTCAAGCGCGCGCTCCAGAGCACGCCCGGCGGCACCGCGCTCACCGAGCGCGTCGCGGGCGATCGCCTCTAGCAGGAACGCCTGAATCAGCCAGCCCGGCCACAGCAGCGAGGCGGAGCCGTGCAGGACAGGAGCGAGCGCGGCGAGCGCGGCGCACGGGTCGTCCTTGGCGAGCCACAGCACCGCGGTGGCGATCCGCACCTCCCCGCGATCACGGTTCTGGTCATCGAATCCGGCAAGAGCCTGCTCAGCCCCCTCGACCTCACCGAGACGCACCAGGGCCTGCAACACGAAGAACCGCATCGTTGCGGCCGACATGTTAGGCGCGGTCAGCAGCCCGGCCAGCTGCGCACCGGCCCGGAAAGCGGCCAGCGCCGTGGCGTCCTGGCCGCGCGCCAGGGCAAGCAGCCCGCGCAGGTAGTAGACCGCCAGTTCTACTCCGGGCCGGGCCTCGGCGCTCAAGGCTCGCCCGGCGCGCTGGGACCAGAACTCAGCCTCTTCCACCCTCCCCTGCCAGGCTGAGATGGTCCCGAGCGCTACGCCGACCATGTCGGCGGCAGGCGTGTTCGTCCACCCATGCCGCGTGGCCAGCTCGATCGCCTGATGGCCGTGCCTTGCCGCGACCGCGAACGACTGGAAGACCTCGGCCCCTGCCTGGTAGGCCAGGCCGGTGAACTCCAGGTAGGGCCGCCCGATCTGGTGCGCGAGCGCCCTGCCCTGGTCCAGGTGCTGTCCGGCCGCCGCGAACCTGGCTGTCCAGTGCTCGGCGACGCCCAGGTTGACCAGCGCCAGCGCGCGCAGTTCCTCGCGCACGAGAGGCTGCACCGCGTCCAGGGCTTCAGCCAGGCTCTGCAGCCCGGCCGCCTCGCGGGCCACCGCGGACACGTCCCCGCGATGGCGGGCCAGCAGCAGCCGGGCAATCCCGAGCAAGAGCCGGGCCTGCCCGTGCCGGGAGTCCGGTACCGGCACCGGTCCGTGCGAGGCCATGCTCAGGTACCGCTCCGCCCCCTCCACCGTTCCGTACACCAGCTCGTCTGCCGCGGCGACCGCAGCGAGCCCTGCATCGGCCGCGCTCACCTTGGCGGGGAACCCAGCGAGCAGCTCATGAACGGAGCCGGCCTGCCCGTCAAGGTGAAGGTCTGGCCAGTGATCGGCAAGCATGCCGGCGGCGAGGTCCCAGTCCCTGACGGCCTGGGCGTGCCGGATGGCCTGCACGGGGTAACCGTGACCGGCGAACCATTCTGCGGCGGCCCGGTGGAGCCCGGCGACCTCATCCGGCCACGTGCGCCGGAGCTCCAGCCGCAGGAAGTCGGCGAACATCTGGTGGTACCGGAACCACGACCGCTCCGGGTCCAGTGCCACCGTGAACGCGCTGGCCGCCTCCAGGTCCAGCAGCACCCGCTCTCCGCCGCTACCCCCGGCCAGCAGATCCGCGAGTTCCCCGTTAACCCGTTCCAGCACGCTGGTGCGCAGCAGCAACCGCCGCACCTGTTCGCTCTGCCCTTCCAGCACCTCGGCCAGCAGGTACTCCGCGACCGTCCGCTCACTGCCAGAGAACTCCTCGGCGAACCGCCCTGGGGCTGGGTTCCCGGCCATCGCCAGCGCCGCCAGCCGTAGTCCTGCCGCCCACCCCTCCGTCCGCTCAAGCAGCAGCCCCGCCGCTTCCTCCGGCAGATCAATCCCCGCAGCCGCGAACAGCTCCCGCGTCTCAGCCAGGCTGAACCGCAGGTCAGCCGCATGGATCTCCGACAGCTCGCCCTCCAGCCGCAGCCGGTGCAGGCGCAGTCGCACGTCATGCCGAGACGCCAGGACGAACCGCAACTGCGGCGGTGCCCGCATCACCAGCAACTCAAGCTGCCGCAGCACCTCCGGACCCAGCTCGTGCACATCATCGATGACCAACCAGACCCGGTCCTTTAGCGGCGCCAAGTCCATCAGCAGACGCTCTACCATGGCCCACCCGTCCAGGTCTGGTGCCGCCGACACCGCCTGCACCAGCGCCGAGCCCGGACCCGTCAACCGCAGCGCGCCGACCACTGACAGCCAGAACGGCTGCGGGTCCTGCCCGCCGCCTCCGGCCGTCACCCACGCCGCCCGTCCCGCTGTGCCCCCCTGGCCCGTCCATGACCGCAGCAGCACCGTCTTCCCGCTGCCCGGCGGCGCGAACACCACCGTGACCCGAGCCTGACCCCCGAGCCGGTCGAACAACGCCTGACGAGCCACCACCCCGCCCGCAGCAGGATCATCGACCCCGCTGGCCATAGCACCCAATCTCGCGCGAGATCCCACGATCCGAATTGTCGCACGATAACCGCACCCGACGGCCGGCTGCTCCGGGGAACCTGCGGCGGGCCGCTCGGCGAATCGGTCTCCCTGGCGCGCCCCAGGCTCGTCCGTGGTCGCGTCCCCCGTCCGTGGCCGTCCGCGCAAAGCCGACGGTCCCCCGCACCGCTCCCTGGCGCCCGAGCCCGTCCCGGTAGGTTGCCACGCCTTCGCGGTGCCTGTCGAGCCGCCGCCCGCGCCATGCCGCCCCCGGGCGACCAGTTCCTGGCTTGCGGGCCATCCTTCCTCCACCCGCGCCAAGGCAAAGGGGCGCGTGCCCGGCGCGGTTACCTCCGGTATCCCCTCCGAGCCGGCGGGCCAGCGTCCTTCGCGGGCCGGCAGGCGGAGGGAGCACCGCCCCGGCCCGCCCGGGGCGCGCCCTCACTGCCAGTCGCCGCAGCGGACCGCTAGCCCTTTTCCTGGCTGGGGAGTCCGGTCAGCTCGGCGCTACGGCGCCAGAGCTCGTCGCGGGCCGCGGGGTCGCGTGCGAGGTCGGAGGGGTCAGGGTAGCTGAGTTTCCCGCGGACGAGGGAGGCGTAGACGCGCCCGGGTGGCGGCGCCACGGTGCCGTCGGCGAGCAGGGCGAGGGCCTCGCCGGCGTGCTGGGGGGTGTTCATGTAGAGGGCGGGCCGGAACCGGCTGGCGAGGATGAAGACCGGGCGGAGCGCGTTCATGACCGTCCTGACCGGCCCGGGGAACTCGCGGGACAGGCCGGTGCCGCCGGTCAGGCCGGGGTTGTAGGCGATGACGGTGATCTTCCGCTGGGCTGTCTCTGGGAGCGCGGCGATGGCCTGCGCGGTAAGCAGGTTCGCGAGCTTGGAGGCCGGGTAGGCGCTGATCGCGGACCCGGTGGAGTGCGCCCAGCCGTCGACGTCGAGGGCCCTGGGGGCGCTGCGCATGATGCGCGGGTCGTGGGTGTCGCTGGTCGTGAAGACGACCCGGCCGCCGTCGGCGACGGCGGGCAGCAGGAGCCGGGCGAGCAGGTAGTGGGCCAGGTGGTTGACCGCGAACGTCATCTCGTAGCCGTCGGCGCTGCGCACGGCGCTGTTCCGGAACTGCGCGCCGGCGTTGAGGACGAGCGCGTCGACCGGCGTGCCATCCAGGCGGGCGAGGACCGCGGAGGCGAACTCGCGGACGGCGGCCAGCGAGGCCAGGTCCAGGGGAAGCACCTCCACGCCGTCCCGGGCGGGGCGGGTGCCGGCGGAGCGGGCTCCGATGATCGCGCGGGTGCCTTCCCGGGCCATCAGGCGGGTGAGGGCGTGCGCCCCGATCCCGGAGGTGGCACCGGTCATGACGATGGTGCGGGTGCGTTCTGGCATGGTCTCTTCCTCTTCTCGTCTCCGGTGCGGGCCGGCCGGCTAGCGCAGCGCCGCGATGTCGTCGGCCGCGAGCGCAAGCGAGCGGGCGGCGGTGTTCTCCTCTAGGTGCGCGACCGACCCGGTGCCGGGAATGGCGAGTACGTTCGGGGACAGGGCGAGCGCATGGGCGAGGGCGACTTGGGCGACGGTGGCGCCATAGCGCTGCGCGACCACGGCGTAGCCCTCGTCGCGACGGCTGCCCTGCCCGCTGCCCAGGCCGCCGAACGGGACGAAGGCGATCTGCTCATCGGCCGCGCGCTGCGCGAGGGCGGCCTCGGCCGGGCTGGCCGGGTCGAAGTGGTTCTGGATGGCGGCGACCGGCGCGATGCGCTGCGCCTCGGTCAGGTGCTCCTGGTCGATGTTGCTCAGGCCGAGGTGCCGGATGAGCCCTTCTTCGCGCAGGGCGGCGAGCACCTCGAACCGCTCAGCCAGCGACTCCCCGGCGGGCGGGGTGCGCCAGCCGATCCGGAGGTAGACCAGATCCAGCCGGTCTGTCCCGAGGGCTTCCAGGTTCGCCTCGACGGCGGGGCGCAGGCCGGCGGCGGTGCCCTGGGTGGGGCCGGCGGGGCCGAAGACGGGGCCGACCTTGGTCGCGATGACCAGCCCGGCGGGGTAGGGGAACAGCGCCTGGCGGATGAGGTCGTTGGCGCGCACGGTGCCGTCCGCGCTGCGGTAGAAGTCGGCGGTGTCGATGTGGTCCACGCCGAGCTCGGCCGCCCGCCGCAGGACTGCCCGCGCGGTGCCGGGGTCGCGGGCGGCGGTGTCCATCCCGTTGCGCGCGAGGCGCATGGCGCCGAAGCCGATCCGGTCGACGGTCAAGTCGCCGCCGATGGCGAACGTGCCGTGCTGTGAACTGGTCATCTGGGGCAGTCCTCTTCCTGTGGTTGGATCAGAGATAGCGTCAACGAGCTAGATAGTATCAATTGATAGGAATACTGATGGCGGACGAGCCCGGCCCCCTGGGCGAAGACCTGATGCGCGCGTTCGGCGGGGTCCACAAGGGCCTGCGCCAGTGGGTCCGCTCCCTCATGGGAACCGGCCAGGCCATGACGGTCGGCCGCGCGGGCGTCCTGCTCGGGCTGCTCGAACGCGACGAGCCTGTCAGCATGAGCGCCCTCGGCACCGCGCACGACCTGACACCCAGGGCCATGACCGTCCTGGTATCCGGCCTCGAACGCGAGGGCCTCGTCCAGCGGACGGCCCACCCCCAGGACAAGCGTGTCACCCTCCTCACGCTGACCAGCGACGGCCGGGCGATCGCCGCCCGGCAGCTCGCCCCGGCACGCGCAGAGGCCGCCGCGCTGTTCGGCGGCCTCTCACAGCGGGACCAGGCTGAACTGCTGCGCTTGCTCGGCGAGGTAGCGAAACTGCTCGCCCAGCGCGGCATCGAGGTGCCGACCCCGTAGGCACCTCACCCGGATGAGGCAACGCGGCGGGATGCCTCATTCCAGCCGGAATGCCTCGACCACGGGGAGGCAGGACAAGTTGCTGGCGATATGCCCCGCACTGCGCACCTTCCAGGCAGAGCGTTGCCGAGTTCCGCTCTCGTTGCCTTCGGTGCAACATTGCTGCATCTGGGTCGGGGGCCGCGAAATTGCGGACCAACTGCCTAAAGGAGCGTCATGTGCTGGCCTGCTCGGCGACCGTGACCGTCTCCCCGGCAGCACCCGAGCCTGAGTGCCGGACGGAATTACCGAAGATCTCGCTGACCAGCAGTTCAGCGTCATCCCCGCACGGGTGCCCGGGGCCGAGTACCGCTGAGACGAACGCACGGGCGGCACGCGCCAGCGTCGTCGTCGATCGTCAGGCCGCTGCGCTGGGCGACGGCGACGAAGTCGGCGGTGGGGTGCCCTTCCACGTGATTGTGGTAGGTGCATGTCCCGTTGCCGTTGTCGGTGACGCTGAGGTCCCAGATGACCTGGATGGTCGTCCAGCCTGCCGGCATGAGGATGTCCGACAGCGACACCATGTGGCAGTGCTGGTATTCCCTGTCGGGCAGGTGCATCAGCCAGTCCGCGATGTTGACTTGCCCGAAGGGCGCGCTGATGGTCGCGGTGACGACTGAGCTGCTGGTGCTCATGTCGGGGAGGACCGTGTTGTCGCGCTGGTCTGGGGCGGTCATAGCCCGCCGTCCTCGGCCTTCTTCCACAGCTCGAGGGTGAGCCTGGCGTAGTCGTCGGGGGCGTCTTCCCAGGTGTAGTGGCCTGCGTTAATGACGTCGTGCTTGCTGCCGGGGATCTTGTCGGCCAGGAAGTAGCCGTTGACCGGCGGCACGTTGAAGTCCCGGCCGCCAGAGATGATCTGCACCGGGAGCTGCAGGCCGGGCAGCAGGTCGGCCAGGACGGGCAGTTCCTGCGGGTAGGCGCGCGCGAAGCGCATGGACTCGACCATCCGGTCACCCTCGTAGCCGGACAGGTAGTCCTCCCGGACCGCGTCAGGGAGCTCGTAGAAGACCAGTCCCGCGAGGGCGCCGCTGACGATCTCCCGCGGGTCGGTGCCGCGGAAGGTGTCCAGGCTCGGAGCCACGACCCAGTCGTTCAGGCCGTCGCCGAGGATCAGCGGGACGGTCACGCCCCCGCTGCCGACGACCAGGGTGCGCACCCTCCCGGGATGGCGGGCGGCCGCGAACAGGCCCGCGGCCGTGCCGATGTCGGGCCCGACAACATGCGGCCTGTCCAGGCCGAACGCATCGATCAGGCTGATGACGAAGTCGCCCATGGCCGCTGGTGACAGCAGGTCATCCCGCCGCGCGGTGTGGCCGAAGCCCGGCAGGTCGACCGCCACCAGGTGGGCGCGCCCGGCCAGCCGTGCCCAGACGCGGTCGAAGGCGAGCACGCTTTCCGGCCACGGGCTCAGCAGGAGCGCGTCTGCCGGCCGCGGATCGCTTTCCGCGTACCGGACCGATATGCCCTCGACGTCCCGGTACCGCGTCTGGATAGAAGTGCTGGAAGTGTTACCCACGACCATTGCCCCCGTGTCATCCCGGCCCGGCCCCCATGCCGCGTTTCTGGCCGTGTCCCATGCGGTTAAGCCGTGTGCAGTCATGCCCGGCTGGGCACCAGCACACCCTCAATCCGCTGCACCATGCCCCGGCGGTTCCTGATCGGCGCTGGCGGCCTCGCTGGCGTCATGCCGGCCGGGTCGAGGGTGGCCGCGGGGGCTCGCCCGGGTGCCGCCAGACATGGGCCTGGTCAACGGCGGCGACCCCGGCGAGGACGAGGGTGGCGGCCAGGGACGCCAGCAGCGGGGACGTGCGGAGCATCGCCGGCGAGATGGCGCCGAGCACTATGATCCCCAGCACCCGGTGCCAGGACACGCGGCTGAAGACCGCGTACTCGAAGACCGACCGTCCCACGAGGAAGATGGCCGGGCCGCCGAGGATCACCGCGACCCAGGCTGGCTCGATGTGCCCGTACGGGCGCGTGATGGCAAGCTCGTCGCCGACGGAGATCGCCACGACGCCAGCCACCATGACCGGGTGGCCGTACACGGCCGGGATCGCAACCCGCAGCGGGTCAGAGGCTGCCTCAACCGCCTCCCCCAGCACCTGCCCGGCCCGGTAGAGGTACATTCGCCACAGCACGGTCACGCTGACCAGGGCCACCGCTGTCGCCGCCACATGGCCGGCCCCGAAGCCAGTCCTGTCGATGGTGAGCCCGGACAGCACCACCGGCTCGCCCAGCGCGATGATGAAGAACTCCCGGTGCCGCTCGCCCAGGAAGTCTCCTGAGGCCGCGAACTCGGCCGCGCGCCGGCGGCCCAGCACCGGAGTAGGCCAGCCCAGCCGGATCGCGCCGTAGTCCACGGCCACCGCGACCGCCCACAGCACGGCGCGCCCCCAGCCATGAACGGCACCCCCAGCAAGCCATGGAATGGCCGAGAGGCCACACCAGAACAGCCCCCGGACCTCGCGTCGGCGCTCGTCGCCGCGGGTGATCACCGCGAGGAAAAGGGGTCGGCCGAACTGGATGGCGACGTAGGCGGTCGCGAACGCCAGGCCGTGCCCGCCAAACGCGCCGGGCAGCACGGCAGCCAGCACGAAGCCGCCGAACATGGCCCCGATGACCAGTACCTGTATCACCGGCCGATGCGGGTCGTGGCGGTCGCACACCGCGGCCGTGTGGTTCCACAGCAGCCACGAGGCGAGCAGCAGCACGCCCGTCTGGAAGGCGTCGCTCCAGCGCAGGTGCTCAAGCAGCGAGTGCGAGAGCTGGAACATGGCGAAGACGAACACCAGGTCGAAGAACAGGTCCAGGAACGTCTCACGGTCCGGATCCCCAGGCCCTCGCCGCCATACGGCAGCCTGGCCAGCCATGGTGAACCCCCCTCTGCCTTCTCATGCTCAGCCTTGCGGCCAGATGGGGGGCGACTGACAGCCAGCTTCAGGCGTGTGCCTACGACACTTTAGGGGACGACCCGCAGGTAGACGGCTCGCCGCGCCGCCGCGAGAGACTCCACGGGGTTATGGCGCGGTGCCCGGTGCCCGCCCCGTCGCCCCGCACGCGGACGCGCGGCTCCGAGCGGCGTCCCGGACCCCCGAGCGACGATACGCGGCCACCGAGGGCAGGCACGTAGCGCCTGGCATGGCACCCACGAGGGTGCGGGCCGGGGGAACTGCCGACTCGAGCGACCGCGCTGTCCCGGGGACGCCTATGTCCAGGCTCGATCCAAGCCAGGCGCTGATCGCGCTGCCGAAGGAGCCATCGCGTGGCCGATCCCGCAGGGGTCACCCGCCGACAGCGTCGCCGAAACCGTCCTGGCGGGCTCCGAGCACGATGAGGGCGCATACCTGCTGCTTATGAAGTGGTGCCCGGCTGGATGAGCGCATCGCGTGCCGATGTGACGGAGACCGAAGCCCGGATTGTTCACCCAGTCCCGCCCGTAGCCCAGCCCGCAGCCCTCCAGCCAGGGCGCCTAACCAAGCCAGACGACGGAAGAAACATCAACTCGCGAACCGTCCTTTCAGATCGAGGATTGTGCCTATTGCTTCAACTGCAGATAGGCCACGTAAAGGGCGACGACCGCGACGAGGACGCCGACTATCGTCCAGATGGCCTGGGTCTTCGTCCCGCCCGGCTCTCATTCGGCGACCGACGGTACGATGCAGCAACAGGGGCAGGATGGTGGCAGTTCGCCGCCGCTCGTCGCCGCAGGAGTTGGACGCTTCGCCGGTCGTCCTGCCCACGAACCAAGACGTAACGGACTTCTACGGTGACGGGGGAAGACGAAGAACTGAGGCTTCCTCGCTACGCTCGCCCGGAGTGCTCAGCTGCCTGGTCTAGACCGACGTTGGAGCGCTGGGAACTCTCTTCTTCCAATACTGGGGCAGTGCACTTATTCGGAGGGTGCGGTATTCCACAGCCGCCCTTGCGAATAGCACTGCGGTCCGTCACAGGTGGTGACGACAGGCCCGGGGCATCACCGTCGTCAAGGCGCATGCTCAGGCGACGGTGATGCCCCGGGAACAGCTTCGGTCACCGGGTTCGGCCGGGCCGGGTGGTGATGAGCGCCCCGCCGATGAGCGCGGCCAGGACGAGCACGGCGGCGGCCCAGACGCTGGCGACGCTGTAGCCGTGGCTTGCGGCCGCGGCCGCCGCACCGGTAAGGCCATGATGACTGGCCAGGTAGGAGGCGGTGGCGGTGGCGGCGATAGTGTTCAGGACGGCGGTGCCGACGGAGGCGCCGATCTGCTGGGCCATGTTGGCGGCCGCGCCGGTGGCGCCGGCGTCG
>Ga0335075_10002992_pt1 | contig 26989 bp, 25 predicted proteins | sample Lox_Sample_24_FD_206723 | JGI IMG/M metagenome (GOLD analysis project Ga0335075, IMG submission 206723) | Soil microbial communities from Loxahatchee National Wildlife Refuge, Florida, United States - Lox_Sample_2.4 | ecosystem: Environmental > Terrestrial > Soil > Wetlands | place: USA...
TGCTGCTGCCACGCGGGCACCAGCGCGGCTCGGCCCGGCTGCCGGTGCTGTGCGATCCCTACGGCGGCCCGGCCGCCCAGCGGGTCTTGTCCGCCCGCAACGCCTACCTGACCTCGCAGTGGTTCGCTGACCAGGACTTCGCGGTGCTGATCGCGGATGGCCGCGGAACCCCGGGCCGCGGGCCGGCCTGGGACCGCCTGGTCCACTACGACGAGGCCACGCCGAACCTGGAGGACCAGGTTACGGCGCTGCAGGCGGCGGCTGCCATCCATCCCGACGTGGACCTGTCCCGGGTCGGGATCCGGGGCTGGTCGCACGGCGGCTATCTGGCCGCGCTGGCCGTGCTGCGGCGGCCGGATGTGTTCCACGCGGCCGTGGCCGGCGCGCCGGTCACCGATCAGCACCTCTACGACACGTTCTACACCGAGAGGTATATGGGCCACCCGGACGAGCACCCGGAGGCGTACGCGCACAACTCGCTCATCGCGGACGCGCCCAAGCTGGAACGCCCCCTGATGCTCATCCACGGCCTGGCCGACGACAACGTGGTCGTGGCGCACACGCTGCATCTCTCCTCGGCGCTGCTGGCCGCCGGGCGGCCGCACACGGTGCTGCCGCTGACCGGCATCACCCACATGGCGGTGCAGGAAGACGTCGCCGAGAATCTCCTGCTGCTGCAGGTCGATTTCCTGAAGAGCGCGCTGGGCGGGGGCGGCTGACCGTCACCCGGTGATCAGCGCGCGGATGACCTTCCCGCCGCCGTCAGCCAGAGCGTGCCAGTCCCACCGGGTGCTGACCGCCTCGACCAGGAGCAGGCCGCGGCCGACTTCGGCATCCTCGGCGGGATCCATGAGCACTGGCGGCCGCGGGCTGGCGTCCCAGACCACAACCAGGACGCTCGCCGTGTCGGACAGCAGCCACATCCGCACCGGGAACGGGAAGTCCATGGCCCGCGACGCGGCCACGGCGTTGGTCACCAGCTCGGCCACCACCAGTTCCACGTCGTCGCCAAGCCCGCTCAGCTGCCATTCCCGCAGGATGTGCCGGGCGTGGTACCGCGCGCTGGGAATCGACCCGTCCAGCGCGCCCAGCTCGATGAAATCCCGCAGCGGCCAGCCGCGGGTGGGGTCTTCCGCCGGGCGGCGGGCGGGCGGGGCGAATGCTGGGGCGAATCCGCTCGGGCCGCCGCTCATGGTGGGGCTCCTCCTCGTCCCGGTCGCCGGGCGCGATTCCCCCCACGGGTCGGCTGGCCGTCCGCCTTGATCACTGCCTGTCCTGGAGCGCCAACCCGGCGCGCCCGGCGCGCCTCGTAGCCGGATACCAGGTCTTTACCACGAGGCCCACGGACTGGCGGGATACGATCCAGATCAAACCGGAAGGCTCCGGCTAAACTCGTCAACATATAGAATTATCGTGCAACTTCCCCCTTGGTGCAAGTCATTCGAGGGGAATTTGCACCGCCTACTGGGAGGAGTGCAGGCAGATGCCCGCATCGCCGAGCCTGCGTCGCCGTCGGCTCGCCGCTGAACTGCGGAGACTGCGCGATCAGTCGGGCCTGTCGATCAGCGACGTAGCCGAGAAGCTGGACTGGCCAGGGTCGCGGATTTCCCGCATTGAGACCCGCCAGCTCGGCATCACGGCCCCGGATCTGCGGAAGCTGCTGGACGTGTACGCGGTCGACGACGAGGCACACCGGGGCAGGCTGGCCGAGATGGCCCGGCGCGCGGGCGAGCGCGGCTGGTGGCAGTCCTACCCACGCCATGTGATCCCGAGCGACTACGGCGACCTGATCACCGTGGAGGAAGAGGCGGCGACCATCCGCTCCTACCAGCCGGAAGTTGTCCCAGGCCTGCTGCAGACGCCCGGGTACGCCCGCGCCGTCATCCGCGCGGGCCGCAAGAGCGACCCAGCGGCAGAGATCGACCGCCGGGTGGAGGTGCGGCTGGAGCGCCAGCAGATCCTGACCCGGGCGGAGCCGCCGCCGCCACGGATGCACGTGGTGCTGAATGAGGCCGTGCTGCGGCGGCGGGTCGGCGGCCCTCAGGTCATGCGCGAGCAGCTTGAGCACCTGATGGCGGAGCGGGACCGGGCGAACGTCGCCGTTCAGGTGCTGCCGTTCGAGACCGGCGCCCACCCAGCGATGGTAGGGCCGTTCGTCATGGTGACCTTTCTCGATCCCGGCGACCTCGGTGTGGTGCACCTCGAGCACGCGACCACGTCGCTCTTCCTGGAGACACCCGCGGAAATCCGCACCTACGAGGAGTTCTGGGATGACATCCAGGCCGGCGCGTACTCGCCGGATGACACGCGGACGTTCCTGAAGACGTACGCGCTCCGGTACGGATGAGACCGATGCAAGGTGAAATGGACAAGGGGGTACCAGCAATGACCGCAGACCTCTCCCGCGCCGTGTGGCGCAAGAGCAGCCGTAGCGGCGCCAACGGTGACTGTGTCGAAGTGGCCGGCAACCTGCCCGGCGCCGTCGCGGTCCGCGACTCCAAGGACCGCAGCGGGCCGGCGCTGGCCTTCACGCCGGAAGCGTGGAATGCCTTCGCCGCAGCGGTGAAACACGGCGAGTTCGACCTCGCGTAACGGCAGTGCACGGGTGGAGTCCTGTCCCACGGAGAGCTCCACCCGCTCACGGCAGAGGACACAGGCCAACGATGCGTTCAGACGACGATTTTCCCGACCTCGATACCACGGTCGCCAGCGCCGCGCGGATGTACGACTACGTCCTGGGCGGCACGGACAACTACCCGGTCGACCGGCAGGCCATGGAAGCGCTGGAGGACATCATGCCGGGGGCGTTCGCCGAGAACCGAAGCAATCGGCGCTACCTGGAGCGTGTGGTGCGCTACCTGGCCGGCGAATGCGGCTGCCGCCAGTTCATTGACAACGGCAGCGGCCTGCCGACCCAGAACAATGTCCACCAGATCGCTCAGGGCGTAGCCTCGGGCACGCGGGTCGTCTACGTCGACAACGACCCAGTGGTGCTGCGGCACCAGAAGGTCGGCGCGCTGCTCGCGGAGGACGACAGCACCGCGTTCCTCCTGGAGGACGCCCGCAACCCCGACCGCATCCTGGACCACCCGGATACCAAGCGGCTCATCGACTTCGGCCAGCCCGTCGCGGTGTTCTACCTCAGCTTCCTGCACCTCATCCCGGACGCCGACGACCCCTGGGGCATGGTCCGCCGGATGATCGACCGCCTGCCTCCCGGCAGCTACCTGGCGATCTCCCACGGCGTCTCCGACGACCCCGCGGTCCGGCAGAGGCTCACCGAGTTCTTCACCGAAAGAACCGGCGGTCGCTATGGCCGGTTCCGCGACAGGACGGAAGTCCGGGCCTTCTTCGACGGTCTGGAGATCGTAGAACCCGGGCTGGTGCACGTGGCCGGCTGGCGTCCCGATAGCTCAGCAGAGGTCCGGGCGCCTGAGGCGTTCGATTACGGCGGGGTCGGGCGCAAGCCATCTTGACCACCCCCGTACGTGCCGGCTAGGCAACTCGGGTGATTCCGCAAGTCGCCGTCTTCCGTGAACCGAACGCCGCCTCAGCGCCATAGACATGTGATGGACGACGACGCCCTGATCGCCGCGGTGGCGGGCGGTGATGACACGGCGCTGCGGGAGCTGTTCTCGCGGCATGCGCCGTGGCTGGCCGCCCGGTTGCGGGCCGTGCTGCCCGCCGCCGACGTGGAGGACGTACTGCAGGAGAGCTTCCTCGCGGTCTGGCGGGGAGCGCGAGGTTACCGGCCCGAGGGCGCGGCCGGAGGCTGGCTGTGGGGCATAGCCCGGCGGCAGGCGGCGCAGTGGCTGCGCCGCCGTGGTCGCGCGCTCTCGCTGGTCCAGGCCCTGGAGCAGGCGGGCCCGCCGGTGGCCGAAGATCCGGCGCAGATCGCGGTCACCCGGGCCGAGCTGGCGGTTGCCGTCGAGGCGCTTGGCCCGCCCGGAGTGCCAGAACGGGACGTATGGCGGCTGGTCTACGTCGAGGACCGGCCGGTCGCCGAGGTGGCTGAGCTGATGGGCGTTCCGCCTGGCACGGTGAAGAGCCGCGCGCACCGGGCCCGCCGGCTGCTGCGGACGGCGCTGCGGACGGCGGCGGAAGGAGACTCGCGGTGAGCGATACGAGTGCGGGCCAGCCGCGCGGGATGCCAGCGGACGCCGCCCCGCCCGACGTGGATCTCAACCGGGTATGGATCGCGGTGGCCGCGCAGGTGTGGCGGCGGCGGGCCGGATGGCTGGAGCGGACGGCCGGATGGCTGCTGCGCTCGCCCGGGCTGGCCCGGGCGCTGGTGACCACCCCGTCGCTGCTGCTGCCGTGGCTGATCGCCACCGCCGTGGTGCTCGCCGCAGGAGCCGCCGCAACCAGGGGAACCGGCCAGCCGATGGTCGCGCTGGTGGCCCCGGCCGTGGCGGCGGTGGGCATCGCCTACGCCTACGGCCCGGGCATCGACCCGGCCTGGGAACTGTCACGCAGCATGGCGGTCAGCGACCGGATGGTGCTGCTGGTCCGGGCGCTGGCCGTGTTCGCGGTCAACGCCGCGCTGGGCCTGGCCGCTTCGGCCGCGTCGGGCACCGCGGCCGCGGTCACGTTCGGCTGGCTGCTCCCGATGACCGCCATGTGCGCGCTGGCCCTGGCCGCCGCCACGACGGTCAGGTCGCCGAACGCCGGCGTGGCGGCCGGCCTGGCCGGCTGGGCAATCACACTGCTGTCCGGCCAGGCGGCCACCGGGCAGTTCACCGCCGTGGTCAGCCGCTCAGCCCTGGTGCCCGGCTACCTGGCCATCGCGGCCATCTCCGGTGCCGTCGTGGTGTACGCGACCCGGATCTCGCGAGGAACGTCATGACCGCCGCCGTGATGCCCGCGGTGCCGGTCCGGCCACCGCGGGCGCGTCAGGTTCCGCTGGCGTTGCCGGCGCGGCTGCAGTGATGTGTGGGCACCACGCTGTTGCTCTGATGACAGCAAGGGGCCCACCACCACGTTGGGTGCGGCCGGACGGCCAGTGCGCAGTAAGTCTTTGACGATACTTCTTAGCACCTGCTAGTTTTTACTTGCAGATGCTAAGGAGGGTGAAGCTTGGAGATGGGTGCGCTGATCCAGGTCGGTGATTTGACCAAGCGCGATGACGGTGCTGCCACAGTGGGCATCCTGCCGATGTCGTGCATGCAGTGGCTGGTCCGGACCTCGGGCGGGACGGCCGGGTGGCCTGCCATGGAGGTCTACGTGGCGGACAACCTGCTGGACGTCGTCGTGGCCACCAAGCTCCGGGCCGGGATCCTGCGCGGGGCCAGCCGCGCGGCCTGGGATGGGCTGCCCGGTGCCATCGCCTGGGGCTGCCTGCCCGCCGACGGCACGAACATTGCCGTGCACTTCGCTCAGCGCAGGCTTGGCCGCTGGCCAGGCTCACGCGCCCAGCGAACGGATCGTGAACGCTATCCCGGCGGGATCTGCCCGGCCCAGGTCAGTGTGGTCGGCGAGCGATTCTGGGTGGCCACGGCGGACGGCCGGTTCGACTTCGCCGCCGTGGCCCACCGCGGCACGCACGAACGGCGCCGGATCGCCACCGTGCGCTCACCGTGACCGAATGAACGCCAGGCGCGCATCAACCCCCAGGCTGATGCGCCCGACCGCCGCCCGGAGCGAGACTTGAACCCGATCAACCTCGGCGAGCGTGGCCAGGCCTGGCAACCTGGTCGGCGTCTTTGACGCCCCTGACCCTACCTGCTACGTTTCTTTTGCAGGTGCCAGGAAAGGACGCCGTGGAAACTACGGACATGACCGGAGATGAGCTGCTGCAGGTGCTGGCGACGCTGGCCAACCCGCACCGCATGCGGGTCGTGGCTGCCCTGGCGCAAGAGCGCAACTACGTCAGCCGGCTGGCCCGCGAACTGGGCATCAGCCGGGCGCTGCTCCAGGTGCACCTGCGGAAACTGGAGGCGGCCGGGCTGGTGTCGGCCACCATCGAGGTCTCACAGGACGGGAAGGCGATGAAGTTCTACGAGGTGGCGCCCTTCGCTGTGCAGCTGACGCCTGAGACGATCATGGTCGCTGCGCGGTCGCTGGGCGCGGAAAGCGATCTTGAAGTGGAGATGCGGTGAAGCCCAGGAACGCAACCGAATTGGCAATCATGTGCGTTACCGGCCTGATTGCGGTGGTGGCGGTCGTTATCGGAATCTCATTTATGGCCAACGAAGGCTTTGGAGTCGTGGCCGTAGGGACCGTCATTGCCGGGTCGGCGGGAGCCGGGATTGTCGCGTGGGCCCGGGCGTTCGCGGGCAGGGCCAAGGCGAAGGCGGAGCTGACCAGCGGCGAGAAGTACCGTCAGCTCACCGATGAATACCGCCGGTTCGCCGACATGGCCATCACCGCTCAGGAGCACACTGACCTCAAGCTCGGCGACGTCAGCGTGCGGATCGACTACCTGCGGGACCAGATGGAGTCGCTGCAGAAGATCCTCAAGGAGGTCGAGTAGGTGGCGCCCGCTTCCGTGCCGCTACACGTGACCCGAACCGCGTTATGGTAGGCGGACCTCTACCGGAACCCGGGCGCCGGACCTCGCGCCCGCGAGGGGCAAGATAGACGAGAATGAGCAGAATGACGGGGATGAGCGGGCGTGAGGGATGCTAGATCCTTACCGAGACGACGGTATGTCAGTGAGGTCTAGGCGGGTGAGGGGTTCGTGAGGTGCCGCGACAGCGCGCTCCCGGGTTCCTCAGGTACCGTCCTCGACCCAGAGCCGAGTGCCGAGCCATCCCCCGCTAAGGGCCTGGCCCGCCTGAGCGCCGGTGTGGCGCGTCTGGGCGGGCTGCGATGGTACGCGATGAGACCGGAGCACGGGCTGGCCTTCGACCGGCGCCGCCTGGCCATCTGGTTTGCGGCCTTCGCGGTATACGGGGCCGCGGTCACCATTTTCAGCGGAGGGGGCGCCGACGGGACATGGGGAGCGTGGGCCACCGGCGGTTACGCCTTGGCTGCCGTCCTGGCGCTGCGCTCGCGCAGCTTTCCCGTGCCGCTTCTCGCGGCTCTGGCCGTTGCCCTGCTGGCCCCCGCGGCCTGGCTGGCCCTGCGCGACCCGGCCACGGCTGACGTCACCGTCGTCACCCGGTCGGCGGTCCTGCTGCTGCACACCGGAAGCCCTTACCTGCGCGCCGGGCAACTCGCGACCTGGCAGTCCTACAACCCGTACCTGCCCGCGATGGCGCTGTTCGGCCTGCCCGGCGCGATCGGCCTGCCCGGCCTGCTCGGTGACCCCCGGCCCTGGCTGATCGCCGTGTCCGCGGTGCTGTTCGCGGCCTCGTTCTGGATGGTCGTTCCGGACCGCGCCTCCCGCTGCGGAGCCTGCCGCAAGATGGCGGTCTGGTGCGCGGTGTTCGCGGTGGCTTCGCCGGTGCTCGCGCTTTCCCTGGCGGTTGGCATCACCGATCCGCCGGTGATCGGGCTCATTTGCTTCGCGCTCGCCTGCGTGGCCAGGTACCGCGTTACCTGGTCAGCCCGGCTGCCGGTGCTGGCTGGCCTGGCCATCGGCGTGGCGTGCGCGATGAAGGCCACCGCTTGGCCCGCGCTGGCCGTGATCGCCGCCATGCTCGCGGCCCGGGACGGCATGCGCGTGGCCACCAGGTTCACCGTCGCGTCCGTCGTGACCATCGCGGGCCTGATCGTCGTCACCGCCCCGCACCTGCTGACGACGCCCGGCGCGATGTTCCAGAACATCGTGCTCTACCCGCTCGGGATGACTGCGCACAAGACCCCGGCGGCCAGCCCGATGCTCGGCCATGTGCTGGCCGACACCGGGTCGGCCGGCCGTCTGGCGGCCATCGGCCTGCTCGTCGCGGCCGGGCTGGCGGTCGCGGTTTCGCTGGTCGTGCGGCCCCCAGCCGACGTCGCGGCCGGCACCAGGCGTCTCGCCATCGGGCTCGCCCTGATGTTCGTGCTCGCTCCCGCCACCAGGTTCGGGTACTTCTCCTACCCGGTCGCGCTGCTGGGCTGGTCGGCCATGACCAGCCGGGAACGGGCACCGCGCGAGCATGACCACACCAGCGCCCAGCCGGCGGTGCCCGGACCGCCCGCGGAGGCCGTCGAGCCCGCCGACCGGGGTACCGGCCGGCGGGAGGCGGTCCGCATGGTCCTGCACTACCTCCGGCCGGAGCGGATGACGCTCGCCAGAATGCGGCACCGCAGAAAGGCCGGCCAGGACCCGATGACCCCATAGCACCAGCCGCGCCGTACCGTGCTTTTCATGATCATGAAGGATTTGCTGCAGCATCGGGCTTGTGCAAATCCGAAAAATGAGCCTGTTCGCCCCGAGTCCGGGGCAGTGCGCCCGGGGTGCCCGCCGTCGGTGTCGTCGACGATGGCAGCAACAGCAACAACGATCTCGGCGCGAGGCGGGCCTGCCGTGGCGGGCCAGCGTCGGGTTGGAGCATCCATCACGGGCTCGCTGATGACGGTGAAGCTGTTCTCGTTTGATGTGGCCCCATCTGCGGATGGTGCTTGTCGTCGTCGCTTGCCGGGCAGTACCCGCTGACGTCGGCTGCCTCTGCTTGCAGCCAGATGGCCCATGTGCACCCGCACGGTGTGCGGCTGTCGCAGCACGTCAGGAGCATGATCGTGGCATCGCAATGGCGGCAGGTTACGAAACCGCTGTTGGGCATGTGTCTTTGTTGTTCTCGGCGTCCCACACGAGGCTGAGCAGTGCGCAGCAGGAGTCGCAGAGTTTCGCCGTGTCGGGTGGCGCGATGTACACGCCGCCGCTGATCATGACCTGGCTGAGTTCTTCGTCGTAATCGGTGTCGGCCCAGTCGTCGTTCAGTGTGATCATCCATCCGAGATACTTGCGCAGCCGCAAGACCTCCTGGATGAGTTCGACCCGGGTCAGCGTCCGGGGGTCTTTGGCCTTGAGCAGTGCGTCGCGTGCTTCGATCACGCCACGGTCGCAGGTCTCCATGCCGGTCAGCCTATGGGCTATGTATAGCTATGCATAGCGTTCCATGCGTTTCTGCAGCTAGACACATGGATACGTTGCTCTGCATGGACGTGCCCGACCTTGATCACGGCAGCCACGTCCCGCTGTACCTCCAGGGTGCAGACTGGATCACCGCACAGGTCAAGGCCGGGAAGCTGGCACGCGGGACACGGCTGCCCGCTGAACGTGACCTTGCCGAGCAATGGGGCGTCGCCTACATGACTGTGCGGCGAATGATGGCTGAGCTGCGGGAACGCGCCGTGGTTGTGTCTCAGCCGGGCAAGGGAACCTACGTGCTGTAGACGGCCCTGCGACAGCCGCAGAGGCGTGGTCACGTCTGCCCGCTTACAGGACCCCGTCAGAAGCCTGTGGTCGTCCGTAGCCGTCGTCGAGGCGGACGATGTCATCTTCACCGAAGTAGTCGCCGTGCTGGACTTCAACGAACACCAGCGGAGCAGGGTGCGGTGGGCAGCGCCCTGGGGGATGTCGATGGCATCGCCGTGGCGCACGCTGGAGGTAGTGCCGTCGAGGGTGACCAGCCCTTCGCCGGCTACTACGAACCAGTGCTCGGAGCGGCGTGAGTGTTTCTGGTAGCTCAGGCGCTGTCCAGCGCAGTTCGGGCGCAGTGTCGGCGGTGACTTGCTCATGTGCCATTAGGGTCCCCCCGTGGTTCCCCAGGCGGGGGTCTGTGGTCTGCTGTCCGGCCATCCAGGGGTGTGGGTGGTTCGACCCCTGCTGTGGGTCTGGCCGGCCGTGCCAGCCTGATGGCTGAGCCGTTCAAGAACGTGAACACCGGGAGCAGTGAACGATGAGCAAGCAAGCCAGTACGATCGGCCCCCGCCGGTCCACGGTGGCGGGCGCGGCGCTCATGATCGCGGCGGGCCTGATCGCCGGCGGCTGTTCGGGCAGCAGTGGCAGCTCGAGCACGCCGGCGTGCTCGTCCAAGCCCGGCACGGCGGTCACCGGGACCGCCCCGGCCGGAACGGGCCAGCCTGCGGCAGGCTGGACGCTGCCGGGTGCCGACCTGGCCAACACCCGGTACGTGGCCAGCGCGATCACCAGCGCGGACGTCTCGAAACTCGGAGTGGCGTGGACCATACCGCTAAAGATCTCGACGGCCCACACCGACGGGGCCTACGCGACCACGCCGGTGATAGTGAACGGCGTGGTGTACCTCCAGGACCTGGATTCCGACGTGATGGCGATCAGCCTGGCCACCGGCAAGGTCTTGTGGGCGCATGACTATAACTCGCCCAACGGGGGCCCGGACGGCGTCACCGTGGCCGGCGGGGTGGTCTACGCGGCCACCAACCACGCCGCGGTCGCCCTCGACGCCGCGACCGGAACACAGCTGTGGAGCCGGACACTGATCGGCAACGACCACGAGGGCATCGACATGACCCCTGGCTACAACCACGGCACCGTGTACGTGTCCACCGTGCCGGTCAACCCGACCGTGGGTGAGTACCTGGCCGGGGGCCAGGGGATCTTGTGGGCGCTGAACGCGCAGACCGGCACGCCGGAGTGGTCCTGGAACGAGGACCAGAACCTGTGGGGCAACCCAGGCGTCAACTCCGGCGCCGGGCTGTGGTACGCGCCGTCGTTCGACGCCCAGGGCAACATCTACCTCGGCATCGCCAACCCTGCCCCGCTGTTCGGCACCAGGAGCTACCCACTGGGGAGCAGCCGGCCCGGCCCGGACCTGTACACCGACTCGGTGGTGAAGCTGAGCCCGGCCGGGAAGCTGCTGTGGTACTACCAGCTCACCCCGCACGACCTGTACGACTGGGACCTGCAGAACCCGCCGGTGCTCAGTACCGCGAACGGACTGCCGGTGGTGATCGACGGCGGCAAGGCCGGCATCATGATCGAACTGGACGCGCAGACCGGCAAGCTGCTGTGGAAGCGCCCGGTGGGCGCGCACCAGGGCCATGAGAACGACGGGCTGCTCACCGAGCACGCCACGCCCACCTCGAGCGGTCTGCTGCCCGCGCATTACTGCCTGGAACCAAGCATCTACGGCGGCATCCTGACCCAGCTGGCCAGCAACGGCTCCACCACCTTCGCCGCCGTCAACGACCTCGCGCTGCCGGCCACCCCAGCCGGCTACCAGGCGACGGAGACCGGCACTCTCGTCGCCGTCGAGAAGGCCACCGGCGAGATGGTCGCGATCAACCAGGACACCGGTACCGTCGAGTGGGACACCCCGCTGCCGTCCTCGCCGTACGGCGGCGCGACAGTGACCAACGACGTCGTGCTCAGCACCACCTTCCACGGCGACCTGTACGCGCTCGACGCGGCCACCGGCGCCATCTTGTTCAAGACGCCGATGTCCGCCGGGAGCAACGCGCCGGTCGCTGTCGACGGCGACTACGTCATCGCCGGCGCTGGCGCCGCGCTGTCCAGTACGCAGCGGGACATGATCATCGCCTACAAGCTCGGCGCGACCGGCAAGCTCCCAGACACGGTGGGCCCCTGACCTGACCTGTGCGCGGCAAGCCGATGCCCGTGGCGAGCAGCGGGCCGGGGAAGTCGTAGGGTCGGACGGTGCCCGTCTCTTCGACGTCCCCTAAGAGGCAACGGTGACCACGATCCCCCCGCCGATGTTCAGCTTCCCGCTGTCCGACGAGGCGGTCCTCATCCTCCGGACCGCCTCGATCACCGAGGCGTACCACGAAGTGCAGGTCGCCAACCAGGAACGGCTGGCGCGGTGGGAGCCGTGGGCGGTCAGGCCCCTGGTCCTGGAAGAGACCCGCTCCTTCCTCGAAGCCAGCGTGCGGAACTGGCTGAGCGGCTCGGAGCTGCCGGTGGCCATCGCGGTGCAGGAAGACGGTCAGTGGCGCCTGGTTGGGGCGGCCAGCCTGCGGATCAACAGCTACTCGCGAAGCGGCGAGGTCGGCTACTGGATCGACAGCTGTTACGAGGGCCGGGGCCTGATCACCAAGACCGTGGCGGCACTCCTCGATCAGGCCTTCGGCCCGCTGGGCATCGACCGGGTCACCCTGTGCACCGATCCCGCTAACAAGCGCAGCCGGGCCGTGGCCCGCCGTCTCGGCTTCGTCGAGGAGGCACTGCTCCGGCAGTCAACCGCCTTCCCCAGCGAGCGCCGGGACGAAGTCGTCTACGGGCTGCTGGCCGACGAGTGGCACAAGCGATCATCCAGTCATGAGTAGCGGCCTTTGACCCGGTCGCCGGCCGGGTCAAAGGGTGGCCGCAAGGTGACTGTGGCGTCGTAGAGATCTCCGCCCACGTTCACCTGGTAGCGGCCGGACCGGGCGACCTCCGGAGTGACCACGCCCCCGGCCGGGTCGCGGATGTAGGCCAGGCCTACGCAGGCACCGACGGCCTCGCCCCAGGCACCCGACGTCACCTGGCCGACGGCGGCCCCGTCCCGCAGCACCAGTTCCCCGCCCCAGATCGTCGCGGCGGGATCAGCCAGGACGAGAGAGACCAGCCTGCGGCGGGGCCCATCCGCCCGCGCCTTCTCGACCGCCTCCCGGCCCAGGAATGAGATGCCGGTCTTGAGCTTGCACGCGAACAGCAGCCCGGCCTCGACCGGGTTGTAATCCGGGGTGAGGTCGCGGCCGATGGCGCGGTACGCCTTCTCCAGCCGCATCGACTCGATCGCGTAGTAGCCGCCGTTGGCCAGGCCGAGGCCGGCCCCGGCGGCGGTCAGGTCCTCGAACACCCCGACCGCGAACTCCGCGGGCACGTACAGCTCCCAGCCGAGCTCCCCCACGTAGGTGATCCTGGTCGCGCGCACCGTGGCGTAACCGAGGTCGACCTTGCGGCTGGTGCCGAACGGGAACGCCTCGTCACCGAAGTCGCTGCGCGACAGCAGCGACAGCAGCTCCCGCGACCGTGGCCCCATCACGCCGTAGACCGCGTACGCGCTGGTGACGTCGACCAGCGCGGCGTGGGCGCCGCCCGGGATCCGCCGGATGAGGTGGTCCTTGTCGTGCTCGGTCGCGGCGGCGCTGCTGACCAGCAGGAACTCGTCGGCCGACAGCCTGGTAGCGGTGATGTCGGCCTCATAGGTGCCACGGGAGTTGAGCATCCCGGTGTAGACTGTCCGGCCCGGCTGCACCCCGACGTCGGCGGTGCACAGCCACTGCAGGACCTGCTCGGCGTCCGGCCCGGTGAGCAGGTACTTGGAAAACGAGGTCTGGTCGAACAGGGCCACGCCGCTGCGGGTGGCGCGCTGCTCGGCCGCCGACCACGGCTGCCAGTTCTGCTTGCCCCACCCGTACTCGATCACCGGGCTCTCCCCCGGCGGCGCGAAGAAGTTCGCCCGCTCCCAGCCCATCCGGCTGCCGAAGCACGCGTTGGCCTGCTTGAGCAGGTGGTAGGCGGGTGAGCGCCGGAACGGCCGGGCGGTGGCCAGCTCCCGGTTCGGCCACGGCACCGCGTAGTGCAGGCCGAGAACCTCGCCGACCCGATCGTGCAGCCACTGGTTATTGCCGTTGAACCGGGCGAAACGCCGGATATCGACCGCGGTCAGGTCGAGGTCCGGCTGCCCCTCGACGATCCACTCGGCCAGGGCCCGGCCGGCCCCGCCCGCCGACGCGATGCCGACCGAGTTGAAGCCGGCGGCCACAAAGAAGTTCCGCAGCTCGGGGGCCTCACCGAGAATGAACTGGTTGTCCGGGGTGAAGCTCTCCGGCCCGTTGTAGAACTTCTTGATCCCGGTCTCGGCCAGGGCCGGGATCCGCGCCACCGCGCTGTCCATCAGGATCGAGAAATGGTCCCAGTCCTCGTCGAGCAGCCGGAACTCGAACGGGTAGGGCAGCGCGTCGGGCGCCACCCACGGCTTGGCCTCGGGCTCAAAACCGCCCACCAGCAGGCCACCCACCTCTTCCTTGATGTAGGTGTAGCCGTCCGGGTCGCGCAGGATCGGGAAGTCGCGATGCACCCCGTCGATCTGCTCGGTCACCACGTAGAAATGCTCGGCCGAGTGCAGCGGGACGGTCACCCCGCACATGGCGCCCACGGCCTTCGCCCACTGGCCCGCGCAGTTGACCACCACCTCGGTCTCGACGTCGCCCTGATCGGTGCGGACCCCGGTCACCGCGCCGCCCGCGTGCCGGATCCCGGTCACCCGGGTTCGCTCGCGCACCACGACGCCGCGGTCGCGGGCCCCCCTGGCCAGCGCGTAGGTCAGGTCCGTGGGGTTGGCGCGGCCGTCGCCGGGCAGCCAGATCGCCCCGGCCAGGTCGGCGACGTCCATGATGGGGTAGAGCTCGGCCGCCCGTTGCGGGCTGAGCAGTTCGCAGTCCAGCTCGTAGGCTTCGGCGGTCGCGGCCGTCCGGCGCAGCTGGACGAGGCGTTCTGGCGTGCGGGCCACGGTGACCCCGCCACACCGGCGGAAGCCGGTGGCCAGGCCGGTCTCCTGCTCCAGCCGGTCATACAGCTCGGTGGAGTACTGGACCAGCCGGGTCCCGCTCTCCGAGGCCCGCAGCTGGCCAACTAGCCCGGCCGCGTGCCAGGTGGTGCCGCAGGACAGCTGCCCCTGCTCGAGCAGCAGCACGTCGGTCCAGCCCATCGCGGCCAGGTGGTAGGCGACGCTGGTGCCGATCACGCCGCCACCGATGATCACGACCCGGGCGCGGCTGGGGAAGGGACGGCCGGGGTAGGAGGGGAGGCCGCGCTGGGAGGGTGGGCCGGGCTGGGAAGGGTCAGTCATCGCGCTGGACATCCTCGAGCAGCCGGCCGAAGTCGGCGCCGGTGAAACAGGCGGCAGCGCCGTCGAACCGCTCCATGGCCCAGGACCAGAAGTCAAAGTCGATCGGGCTGGCCGCGTTCTGGATCGCGCCCCACAGCGTCCAGCCGTACATGCCCACCCGGCCGAGCAGCCAGGCCCGGGCGATCCGGTTCCGCAGCGGTTTCCCGTAGTAGGCGGTGACCAGCTCGGCCAGGGCATCCCGGGACAGGTGGCACTCGCCCGCGATGTTGCCGAGCTCAAAGCACGGGTCGTTGTTGCCCGAGTACTCGTAGTCGATCAGCCAGATCCGGTCCCCGTCGTCGATGAAGTTGGCGGCCAGCAGGTCGTTGTTGCACGGGACCGTGCCACCGGCCCGGACGGCCAGGGCGGCCCGCGCCGCCTCGAACTGCGGCATCAGGCCGTCGTAGCCACCTGGGATCTTGAAGCCACGGGACCGGACGACCGACAGGTAGCGCGGCTGGATGTCGAACATGTCGAAGTCGTTGCCGAACCGCTCGCCCGAGTGCAGCCGCTGGCAGGCCTGCGCGATGCGGACGATGTTGCCCGGAGCCGCCACGTCCGCGTTGCCGAACGTGCGGCCCTCGATATAGCCGATGACCAGCATGCTGTCCTGGGGGCGGTACTCGATGACCGGCGCGCCCGCTCCGGCGGCGGCCGCGGCCACCGAGTTGCGGTACTCGCTGTCCCGGTCGATCGCGAGCAGATCGGTGCCCGAGGACGAGACGCGCGCGACGAACGCGCCGTCCGGCGTGGTCACCTTGTAGTTGCGGTTGGTCAGCCCGCCCGGCAGCTCCTCGACCGTGCGCGGCCTGGCGGCCAGGCTGGTGGCCCGGTCGAACAGGGCATCGAGCTCGGCCAGCGGCGCGGCGGGCTCACCCGCGGCGGGCGCGGGCCCGGCCCGATTCACCTGATCTTCGACCATTCCACTCCTAGCCGCCTATGGGTCTAGACCATAGCGGTCTGGCTATCCCGCCGGAAGGTGCGGACCGTTCCGGATCCTGCCGCTTCTGTGACAGATCGTGACCTAGGAGCCGCTCAAAGAGTATGGACAGTTTGCCTCGCACGCCCGTACGCTACGCGTCATTCGCGCGGTCCCGTCCCACCAGGGAGGCCACGGACATGAGCAGTCGTGACATGAGCACCAACACCCGGCTTCCCGGCGGCCAGGAGCAGGACGCGGCCGATCTCGCACGCTTCGGCTACAAGCAGGAACTCAAACGCGGGCTCGGGCTGTTCAGCTCGTTCGCGGTCGCGTTCAGTTACATCTCGCCGTCGACCGGCATCTTCACCCTGTTCGCGCTTGGCCTGACCACGCTCGGCGGGGTGTTCATCTGGACCTGGCCGGTGGTCGCGCTCGGCCAGTTCATCATCGCGCTGAACTTCGCCGAGATCTCCAGCCACTACCCGGTCGCTGGCTCGGTCTTCCAGTGGACGAAGTACCTGGCCAACCGGAGCTACTCCTGGATGACCGGGTGGGTCTACCTGTTCGCCGGCATCATCACGGTCGCCGCGGTGGTGGCCACGCTGCCGCTGGCGCTCATCCCGGCGCTGAACGGGCTGGGCTGGCATTCCCTGAACGCCGCGAGCCTGCACACCCAGCTGGTGGTCGCGCTGATCACGCTGGTGGTCATCACGGTGCTGAACATCTACGGCGTCAGGCTGGTCGCGCTCATCAACAACACCGGCGTGGTGTTCGAGATCCTCGGCATGTTTGTGTTCGCGCTGATCCTGATGGCGTTCCACAACCACCAGGGGTTCAAGGTGGTCACCAACAGCGCCGGCTTCCACGTGAACGGGAGCACGTTCCTGGCCGCGATGTTCATGAGCCTGTTCGTGATCTACGGCTTCGACACCGCGTCCACCCTGGCCGAGGAGACCCGCGACCCACGGCGGAATGCCCCCAAAGCGGTCCTGTTCTCGGTGATCGGCGCGTTCATCATCGGCGGCGTGTTCCTGCTCGGTGCGCTGGTCGCGATCCCGAATCTGGGCACCGCGGTGAAGGACGGTTACGGGCCCGCGCAGATCATCGAGGCCAACTTCTCCACCGGATTCGCCACCCTGTACCTGTTCGTGGTCTCGGCCGCGATCTTCGTCTGCTGCCTGTCGATCCTGGCCGCGACGATCCGGCTGTGCTTCGGCATGGCCCGCGACAACCAGCTGCCGTTCTCCAAGCCGCTGGCCAAGGTGTCGCCCAGCCTGCACACGCCGGTCTGGTCCTGCATCGTGGTCGCGCTGATCTCCGCCATCCCGTTCATCAAGTACGCCGGCGTCGGCATCATCGCGATCGCGGCCACCGGCATGATCTACCTGAGCTACTTCCTCGGCAACCTGGTCATCCTGCGGGCCCGCGCCCGTGGCTGGCCCAAGACCAGGGCGCCGTTCCGGCTGGGCCGCTGGGGCATGGTGGTGAACATCCTCGGCCTGATCTACGGGGGGGCGATGCTGATCAACTTCGCCTGGCCGCGGGTGTCCAGCAACCCCAAGCCCAGCCAGACCGCCGGGCTGCTCAGCCTCGGCCTCCACTTCCTCAACGACATCCCGATCCTGTGGAGTGTGGCGATCTTCATCGTGCTGATCGGCGCCATCTACTACCTGATCGTCGGGCGGAACAAGGCATTCGCGCCGGTGACGGCGCCGTCGCCGGACGACGACCTGCCGGCCGTGAGCGGCCCGCCGGCCGCACCACAGGCCGGGGGCTGACTACCCGTTCATGCCCTCATCGCCAGGCTCTGGGCGCAGCAGGATCCGGCCTGCGCTGCGGACCAGCGCCAGGCAGCCGCCGGAGATCCTGCGCGGGCCGGGGACGACGGTCCACGGGCAGATCGAGGACTGGCTGGCCGGCGAGATCGCGCTCGGCGCGCTGGTACCCGGGGACCGGCTGCCCACCGAGCACGACCTGGCCGCCTGGTTCGGCGTCAGCCGCATGACCCTTCGCCACGCGCTGGCCGAACTCGCCCGGCGCGGCCTGGTCACCCGCGCGGTGGGGCGGCATGGCGGCACCTTCGTGGCCGCCCCGAAGCTGGAGCAGGACCTGACCACCCTGGCCGGGCTCTCCGAGCAGCTGCGCCGTCACGGAATGGTGGCCGGGGCACGGGTGCTCACCGCCAGCCAGCGGCCGGCCGGCCCGGCCGCCGCGGCCGCTCTCCAGCTCGGCGAGAACGACCCGGTGTACGAGATCAGGCGGATCCGGCTGGCCGATGGCAGGCCGATCGTGCTGGAGCGCTCGCTCTTCCCGGCCACCCGGTTTCCCGGCATGCTGGACTGCCGGCTGGACGGCTCGCTCTACGAACTGCTCGAGGTCAAGTACGGGCTACGGCCGCACCGGGCCAGGGAGAGCATGGAACCGGTCACCGCCGGGGTACGCGAGGCCGAGGCGCTCGAGGTCGCCGAAGGCGCGCCGCTGATGCTGGTCGAGCGCACCGCTTACGCCCGTTCCGGTGAACCGCTCGAGTTCGCCAGGGATCTGTTCCGCGGCGACCGCACCCGGGTCGTGGTCTGGACCTCCGAGCTCCCGGGAGATCTCTGAGCGACGATAACCTCTTGACGTGCGGCGCGGCACCTTGTTCTGATGCTTGAAGCGGCTGTCGGCGTAACCGAGCGTCTGAGCAATCGGCACTAGCGAGGACTACCTGTGACCTACACGCGCATGGACCGGATGTCCGCGGAGGAAGGCATCCAGCTCGGCAGCGGGCCTTCGGTCTTCCCGGTCGATGATCTGGTCGGCCAGCTTGAATTGCTCAAGGGCACCGACCCGGGCGGGGGAGCTGTTGACCGCTATGTTCACTCGCTGCAGACCGCGACCCGCTGCCTGCGCGACGGATCAGACACGGAAACTGTTGTCTGCGCCCTGCTGCATGACATTGGCGATTCGCTGGCACCGGAGAATCATGCGGAACTCGCCGCCTCGATCTTGCGCCCATATGTCAGCGAGCAGAACTGGTGGGTGGTCAAGCACCACGACATATTCCAGGGGTACTACTACTTCCATCACATCGGAAAAGACCGGAAGCTGCGAGACCACTACCGGGCGAACCCGCACTTCGCTGCGTGCGTGAGATTCTGCCAGCGGTGGGACCAGCTCTCCTTCGATCCGGCTTACCCGACGGAACCCGTCGATACCTTCCTGCCGATGCTGCGGGAGGTCTTCGGGCGCAAGCCCCGCGACCTTCTCATCGCCCGCGAAAGCTAGCGCCGCATCCTCCTCCCGCGAAAGCTAGCGCCGCCTCGCCCGATCGCTCCGCGGACCACGGGTACTGGCAGCTTCGAGATATAGCTTGACAGCGCTCGCAAACGCGATACATCGTATGTGTCGAGCGCTGGCCCTGACGGGGGGCCGGGGACCGGGACAGGCCCTTACGGGAGGACCGCGTGACTAGCCCACGCCCCAGCAAGCGGAGCACGGCCAGCCGGATCGTCGCATGGCCATGCGGGAGGCGGACCAAGTACCTGGTCGTCGTGTTCTGGCTGATCGTCGTGGCCGCGACCGGCTCGCTGGCGGGCAAGCTGCAGGGCGCGGAGCGAAACGACGCATCGTCCTACCTGCCAGCCAGCGCGGAATCCACCCAGGAACTGAACCTGCAGGCCAAGTTCACCTCACCGAACCTGAACCCGGCGGTCGTCGTCTACACCCGCTCGTCCGGGATCACCGCGGCCGACCGGCGCAAGGCCGAGGCGGACGCCCGCCGCTTCGCCGCGCTGCCGGCCGTGGACGGCCGGGTGACCGGCCCGATCCCGTCCCGCGATCATCGGGCCCTGGAGACCATCATCGGGGCCGACCTCGGCTACAACGCCAACATCAGCGGCTTCATCAACGGGGTCAACGCCACGGCGTCGGCGGGCGACCCCGGGCTGGCCGTGCACATCACCGGGCCCGCCGCCAGCGCCGCCGACGAGATCAAGATCTTCAAGGGGATCGACACCACGCTGCTGTTCGCCACCCTGGGCGTGGTCATCGCGCTGCTGCTGCTCACCTACCGCAGCCCGGTGCTGTGGCTGCTGCCGATCATGTCGGCGGGCGTGGCGCTGGCCGTGGCCGAGGCGGTCATCTACCTGCTCACCAAGCACGGCCTTACCGTGAACGGGCAGAGTGCGGGAATCCTCGTCGTCCTGGTCCTCGGGGCAAGCACCGACTACGCGCTGCTGCTCATCGCCCGCTACCGGGAGGAACTGCGCCGGCACGAAGACCGGCACGAGGCCATGGCCGTGGCGCTGCACCGGGCCGGGCCCGCGATCATGGCGAGCGCCGCCACGGTGATCGCCGGCATGCTGTGCCTGCTGGTCGCCGACTCCGCGGACATCTCCGGGCTCGGCCCGGTGGCCGCGATCGGCATCGCCGTCGGCCTGGTCGCCATGATCACGCTGCTGCCCGCCCTGCTGGTGATCTTCGGGCGGTGGATCTTCTGGCCGGTCCGGCCGCGCTACCGCTCCCAGGAACCAACCGCCAGCGGCCTGTGGGCCAGGACGGGCAACGCGATCGCCGGCCGTCCGCGCCTGGTCTGGACGGTCACCGCCGTGCTGCTCGCCGCCGCCTCGCTCGGGCTCATCGGCTTCAAGGTCGGCTCGCTGACCACGGCGCAGTCGTTCCGTGGCACCCCGGCCTCGGTGGCGGGCGAGCAGGTGCTGGCGCAGCACTTCCCGGCCGGCGCGGGCGAGCCGGTCGCCGTGATCGGCAACGCGACGGACACCGCGGCGCTGCACAGCGCCCTGGCCAGCACCCCGGGCATCGCCGCGGTGTCCCCGCCGGTCACCCGGGATGGCCTGGTCTACCTGCAAGGCACGCTGACCAGCCAGCCGGTCAGCCAGGCCGCGTTCACCACGGTCGACCGGGTACGGTCCGCCGTGCACCAGATTCCCGGCGCGGACGCCAAGGTCGGCGGGGGCACAGCGGTCACCATGGACGTCGAGAGCTATGCCACCCGGGACCGGAACGTGATCATCCCGCTGGTGCTGCTGGTCGTAATGATCATTCTCGGCCTGCTGCTGCGGGCGGTGGTCGCCCCGCTGGTACTGATCGGCACCGTGGTCCTGTCCTTCGGCGCGGCGCTCGGCCTGTCCGCGCTGGCCTTCCGTCACCTGTTCGGCTTCGCGGGCGAGGACACCTCGGTGCCGCTGTTCATCTTCGTGTTCCTGGTCGCCCTGGGCATCGACTACAACATCTTCCTGATGACCAGGGTTCGCGAGGAATCCATCCGGTCGGGCACCCGGCGCGGCGCCATTACCGGGCTGGCCGCGACCGGCGGGGTGATCACGTCGGCGGGCGCGGTGCTGGCCGGGACGTTCGCCATGCTCGGCACGCTGCCGCTGGTGATCTTCACCGAGATCGGCTTCGCGGTGGCGATCGGCGTGCTCCTCGACACGATCATCGTCCGGTCCGTCCTGGTCACCGCGCTGACCCTGGACATCGGCCGCTGGATGTGGTGGCCCAGCCCGCTAACCCGGCGCCCCGCCGGGGAGGCCAGAACCGATGCGGTGCCGGTAACCCCGGTGCACTAAGGGAGGGCCACGACAAAGCGGAGGCCAGCGCGGCCGTCCGGTTCGCGCATGAAGCTGGGCGCCTCAAGACCACGCCACGCACCGGCTGGCTCCGGGCCGGTGTTCATGATCCAGAGAGCGTCGCCGACCACGGCGAGGCGACAGGCTGAACCGGCGACTTCAGCAGGCCCCGCGGCGGTCGTCACCTCGCCAAGGGCATCCTGATAGGCGGCCCGAAGACCGGACTCGCTCTCCTTCCTTGCGGGTGAGGTCGGGCGCCGAAAGAGCGTGTAGCATCCCGGCCCATGATCTACATCGCAGCCGAGCCTGAGCGCGGCCTCACTGTGCCCGCATGCTGCGCTGGTTTACAGAGCTGGCGCGCCCACAGCCTCCTGGGATCATTTGCGAATACTGTGTTTGTTTCGGATAATGCGATTGGGAGGAGGTGAAGACTATGCCAACCAGGACTATCGGCTCGATCGACCCCGGTCAGGTTGACGCAGAAGTTGCCGAGCGAGCAGCACGGCGCATTCGTGACTACCTGGAGGCCCACCCAGATGCCGATCTGATCGAGGCGCTGGACGAGGTCGGTGAGGCTGATGCCCTGGTGATCCCCCGGCCCACTGCGATCTTGTTCGCGCAGATTCTTGGCGCCCTGGCGGAGGGCAGAGGGGTCCAGATCATCCCGAAAGATCTGGAACTCACGACTCAGCAGGCCGCCGACATGCTGAACGTCTCGCGTCCATACCTGATCAGCCTGCTGGAGTCGGGGCAGATTCCTTTCCGCAGGGTAGGCAGGCACCGGCGGGTTACCTTCGAAGCGATCATGGAGTACCGGCGTCGCGACGACGCCGCACGGCGGGCCGCCGCTGACGGCCTGGCCGCGCTCAGCGAAGAGCTTGGCCTGTACTGATCATGGCGTTCATCGTGGTCTACGACGCTGATGCCTTGTACCCAAATACCAGCGTGACCTGCTCATCCGCATCGCCCAGCTGCCCTACCTCGTGCAGGCAAAGTGGACTGACCAGATTCTCGATGAGATGTTCCGGGCACTCCACAGGAACCGGGCAGATATACCAGCTGAGAGGGCGAGCCGCTTGCGGGAGCTGATGAACGCCGCGGTCCGCGACTGCCTGGTCACCGGTTACGAGCCGCTGATACCAGCCTTGGAGCTGCCAGACCCTGACGATCGCCACGTGCTGGCCGCGGCGATCAAGGTCAATGCCCAGGTCATCGTGACCCGGAACCTGAGGCACTTCCCGGAGGACAGACTCGCACCCTGGGGCGTGAGGGCGAAGTCTCCTGATGCGTTCGTGCGTGACCAGATCGGGATCGACCGCCAGGCTGTGTGGGCGTGCATCCAGCAGATCGTCGACTCGCGCACACGGCGTCCGGTGACGGTTGATGACGTGCTGGGCGAGCTAGCCGGGTCGGGGCTTGTCCGCTCTGTGGCGGCACTCCAGGCGAACTGACGCTCCCGCCGAACGCTTGCCCCAGCCCGGGTTCGGGCGATGGTTTCCCGGGGCCCGGTCCGCGGCACAGGCCCGGGCACTGGGATGGGTGCCCAGCCGCGTGTGTGGCCGCGGGAGTCGATGGGGCATGGCAGATCGGCGCCCATCATCAGCCAGGCGACCAGCTGTGTTGCCCCGCACGTGCACGCCGCGTCCGGGCAACGGTGCCGGGGCCCAAAGGTGGCGTGGCGCTAATGGTGCCGGGTCCACCGAGGGCCGGTGTACGCCCAGCCCGTCTCCCAGGCGGCCATCCGCCGCCGGTTCATCAGCCACCGGACCACCCCGCCCGCGCCGAACAGGAGGATGGCCAGGCCGACCGGGGCCAGCACCTGAGCGCCGATCACCCGCCGTACCAGCTCAGAGTTCGGCAGCGGAGAGCCGGTGGGCTGGCCGGCTCGGTTGACCCAGACCTGAAGCCTGCGGCCCGCCAGGGTGCCCGGGGCCACCGGAACCTTACCGGTCAGGTGCCGCCCGCCCGGCCCGGTCCACGCGGCCAGCGCCAGGACCTCGGTATCCAGGGACGCCCGCAGGTAGAGCGTGCGCTGTACCGGCGCGGTCTTAAGCAGGACCGCGGGAACCTGATGCCATGACTGCTGGGCACGCTGCTCGAGCAATCCCCCGTGCTGCACCCACCGGCCGGCCGCGACCGATGCCAGCGGCGCGCCGGCCAGGAAGCCGGCCAGCAGGCCGGCTGTGATCCACGCTTCGATCCGGTCTGTGCGGCGCCGCAGCGGACTCTTGCCCATCCAGAACCGCCGGGTCAGCCGCGTCAGCCGGCCCGTCCTTACGAGCCGCCCGATCCGCACCGCTTTCTCCCTCGCATGCTGCCCCCATCACCCCGGATTATTGTTACTCCGGCTATCCAGGGACCTGCGACCGGGGTCGCCACGGCCCAGGTCAGCTGGCCTGATCACATCGAGATCACCGCGGCACCGGTGAATCGCTCGGCGGCCAGATCGGCCACGGCCCGATCGGCCTGGTCAAACGGGTAGGGGTTGACCGTGACCTGTAGCCGGAGCCGCTCGGCCAGCCGGAGGAATTCCTCGCCGTCGCCGCGGGTGTTGGAGGTGACACTGCGCAGCGTGCGTTCCTGGAACAGGTCGGCGTCGTAGTTCAGCGCCGGTATGTCGGTCAGGTAGATCCCGGCCACCGCCAGGGTGCCACCTCGGTCGAGGGCGGCGAGCCCCGGCGGGACCAGGGTGCCGACCGGCGCGAACAGGATCGCCGAGTCAAGCGGCTCCGGCGCCGGGTCGAAGGAGTCCTGCGCGGACGCGGCGCCCAGGCCGAGGGCCAGTTCGCGTGCCTTCTCGCCGCGGGTGAACACGTGCACGGTCGCGCCCTGGGCGATCGCGATCTGCGCAATCAGGTGCGCCGAGCCGCCGAACCCCCAGATCCCGAGCTTGCCGCCCGGCGGCAGCTCGGCACGCCGCAGCGCACGGTAGCCGATGATGCCGGCGCACAGCAGCGGCGCGATCTCGTCGTCGCTGAAGCCTTTTGGTAGCTCGTACACATATGCGTCGGCTGCTACCAGGTATTCCGCGTACCCGCCCTGGATGTCCCAGCCGGTGTAGGTCGAGTGCGGGCAGAGATTCTCGAGCCCCCGGCGGCAGAACCGGCAGGAGCCGTCCGTGCCCGCCAGCCAGGCCGCCCCGACCCGGTCTCCGGTCCCGAACCTGACCACACCGGGGCCGGTGGCGACCACCTCCCCCACGACCTCGTGGCCGGGCGTGACGTCCGGCGCCTTGGGCGGCAGGTCTCCCTCGGTCAGGTGCAGGTCGGTACGGCATACGCCGCAGCGCACCACCCGGATCAGCAGCTCCCCCGGACCGGGCTCAGGCACCTCCCGCTCGACCAGGCGCAACGGGCCGGTCGCCACCGGCCCAGGCTTGTGGACCACCCATGCCCGCATGTAATCAGGCTATGCCCGGCCGGCCGCTTCGTCGCGGCGGCTTGGGCCGCGCCGGTCCCGGCCCCGGCTGGTATGATGCGCGGCATGGCTTACCAGCACGCCAGCACGACCACGCCGGGCGAACCCCGGCGCGAAGCGGCGTGAACTGACCACGACGACCAGGCCCCGGGAGCAGCATCCCGGGGCCTTTTCGATTGGGCAGCAGCCAGGGATGGTGCCTTCACCCGCGGGCCCCGAGCCAACGGAGACACCAATGCCCGCCCACCAAGCACCCGAGGATCACCCACCCGCCGACCACCGGCGGCTCGGCCGCGAGCTGAAGCTGTTCGTCACCGACCCCCTGGTCGGCGCCGGGCTGCCGCTATGGCTGCCCGACGGCGCGGTCATCCGGGCCGAGCTGGAACGGCTGGCCGCCGAAGAGGCGATCCGCGGCGGCAGCCAGCCCGTCTACACCCCCGTGCTAGCCAAGCGAGCGCTGTTCGAGCGATCGGGCCACTGGGCCAAGTTCGCCGACGACATGTTCCCGCCCATGCGTGTCGGTGAGAGGGATGGGGGGGCGGGCGAGGAACTAGTGCTGCGGCCCGCGAACTGCCCGCACCATGTCCTGGTCTACGCCTCGGAGCAGCGTAGCTACCGCGACCTTCCGGTACGCCTGGCCGAGCTGGGCAGCATGTTCCGCAGTGAGCTGTCCGGCGTGCTCGGCGGGCTGGCCCGGGTCCGGCAGATCAACCTGGACGACACCCATGTGTTCTGCGCACCGGAGCAGGTGCGGGACGAGATCGTCCGCGGCCTGGACGCGGTGCGCCGCTGCTACCGGCTGCTCGGCATCGACGTCACCCGCTACCGGCTGTCCCGGCGCGGCAGCGGCGACGGCTACCTGGGCAGCGAGGAACTCTGGGCGGACGCGGAACGCCAGCTCGTCGCCGCGCTCGGCGAGCTCGGCCTCGACTACGAGGACGCTCCGGGCGAGGCCGCGTTCTACGGGCCGAAGATCGACGTCCAGGTGACCGACGCGGCTGGTCGCGAGGAATCCTTGTCGACCGTCCAGCTCGACTTCAACCAGCCAGAACGATTCGACGCGTGCTACGTGGGCTCCGACGGCGCCAGGCACCGTCCGGTGATGATCCACCGCGGGGTGCTGTCCTCGATGGAACGGATGGTCGCGCACCTCATCGAGCGCTACGACGGCGCGTTCCCGCCCTGGCTCGCCCCCGTGCAGGTCCTGGTGCTGCCGGTCGGGGACGATCACGCCGCACAAGCGCGATGCGTGGCCGACCAGCTCCGTGCGGCCGGGCTGCGCGCCGGGTGCGACCCAGCCGACGCCACTCTGGGAGCCCGGATCCACCGGGCACGAGCCCGCCGCATCCCGTACGTCGCCGTGGTCGGCGACCGCGAAGCCCACGCCACCGGCTCGGATGCGACCGGCCGGGTCGCCCTCCGCCTGCGCGACGGCCGCCAGCTACCTGACCTGCCAGTGGAGCGCCTGATCGCCGGGGTTTCCCGCCAAGCCAGAGCCCGCTCTACTGGCCTCGGCTTCCACGAGTAGGGCTGTGGTCGCGAAGTTGGGCGCAGCGCTACGGCCCCAGATTCGTCCGGCTCCCGCCGGACAAATCTGGGGCGCTGGCGTCCAAGCTGGTTCTGCTAGCGTCTTCGGCCATGCATGGCACTGAGCAGGGCGAGGCCGTGCTCGATCAGGCGCTGACCGCCTACCAGGCGGCTTTCGGCCCGCGCCTGATCGCGGCCTACGCGCTTGGCAGCCTGGCCCACGGGGGTTTCAGCCCGCTGGTCAGCGACGTTGACCTCGGGCTGATCCTGGCCGATCCGTTCCGGATTAAAGACCGTTTCACCGTCCGTGCGGTGGGCAACACGGTGCGGGCCAGCGGATCGGCGCTGCACGAGCGGCTTTCGGTGTTCTGGGGAACGCCGTCGACCCTGCAGGGCCGGTCCAGCCGCGGCCGGTTCCCCCCGCTGGACCGGCTGGACCTGCTCGAATACGGCCGCCTGCTGGCCGGGACCGAGGCCAGGCAGGGCGTCGCCCGCCCCGGACCGGACGAACTGCTGGTGGCCGGCGCCGAGTTCGCGCTCGGCCACCTGGGCGGATCCCCTGGACTGCCCGAGCGGCTCCGGAGCTGGCCCCGGCGCGGAGGCGGCCGGGACGAGGATCCGGTAGCGGAAATCCGCACCCCGTCGCTGCTGGTCTCCCACGGGCCGCGGCGCGTGACCAAGGTCGTGCTCTTCCCCGTCCGGTTCCTGTTCACCGCGGCCACCGGCCGGGTCGGCACCAACACGCGGGCCGCGGAACACTACCTGGCCGACGTGGACGCGCCCGCGGCCGAACTGGTCGCCGCCGCTCTGGCCTGGCGCGGCCAGCCACCGCCCGGCGACGAGGCGACCGCGCTGCTGAGCCAGCAGCT
>Ga0335075_10002994_pt1 | contig 26974 bp, 25 predicted proteins | sample Lox_Sample_24_FD_206723 | JGI IMG/M metagenome (GOLD analysis project Ga0335075, IMG submission 206723) | Soil microbial communities from Loxahatchee National Wildlife Refuge, Florida, United States - Lox_Sample_2.4 | ecosystem: Environmental > Terrestrial > Soil > Wetlands | place: USA...
TATAATTTGTGTGGGAAGAATTTACAATATGGTGCACCACGGTTGTTGCAGGTGCAACAACGAAATATTGCAGGGTGCGACAAAGCATGTATTATAGTGTATTATAGAGTAGGAGAGTTTCGGGTGAGTTTGAATTTTTGTGGGTGGTGCGATTGGTGCAATCCCAATTCTGGTGAAACCTTACATAATTGCCTCTGATCCCTGAACCAAAAACAATTGGCTGCCACCATCGTCACCATTTGAAATTCCCGGTTACCGGCTGTCCCCAAAGTCCGACAAGACATGCCAGACAAATACAACATCACAGAATTGCTCCCGATGCCAGCCTGCGATCAAGTGTCGGCACGCTTAACCTTCGAAGGTGAGCGGCATTTTGTGAGGGGCTAATTACTAAACCTAGACCCTGCACTGCTTGCTGAACTGGCCGATGGGGCGACTATCTTCCAAACTCTCAAGAACCATTGGCGGCTTAGCATTAGCACTACAGCAGATGTGATTTCCTCCCTTTTTGCTTTACTTACACCTTTCTAGGATGTCGATAGTTTCAAATTCATCTTCAAGTTACATTGCACGGCAAGGCCTGCTTCTTTCGGCGGAGACACTCTTTTAAATAGTGCCGGCTCGTTAACATGGACTCTGGGCACCCTGCAACAGCCTACCACGAGAAAGGCTATGGGAACGGTAAGTCAAGACGACTGTTCATCGAGAGTTGAGTGTCTTTACTAGGAAAAATTCGACCTCGCTCCATTGAAGAACGGATCGGGAGCCAAGGTTCTCTGTGTTTTCGAATCTGGCAATTGGCAAGGAAGGAGTATTGCGATCCGCACTAAAGGCATACTTACCTTGTCACTTACGATTACGTTGCCTGAAGTAATCCCCTCAATCTCCCCGTGCTAATTCCGCACAGAATTATTTTCGGTACGAGCATTGGAAGGAGATTCATTTCGCTACCTGGGAATATACTTCTTACAAATTTGCAAGTCAGTTGCTCGATCCTGCAAGCGGCGATGTCATTCTTTTAGTCGGCTCCACGAATCCGAATGACGGCTCTCAATCCCAGCAACGGCTTTACGCCTACAAGAGTATTCTTACTAGAAATAGTGAATACTTTGCCGGCAGTATGTCCTCTTCAGGGTTATTCTTACAGGTCAGGTTTGAAACCAGAGTGGATTGGGAAACAGGCGAGCAAGAGAGCGGAAACTTTGGCAAATACGGAAGGTGGGTTGTACAACTTGATACGCTTCTTACAGAATTGTTAGACATACCTCGGACTTTCTCTTCATTGGACACCTCTGATAGGCGGCAGGTCATTTACTTCACCGATGCAGAGGACGACATCGACTTTGTGACGTTACACAATATCCTTTATTTCATATATATCGGTTGTGTCAATCTCCCTTTCCCCGACGAGGAAGCTGATAACCGACATCTTCCTGATGGATATCCCAAGGAAGCAGACCCATTTCGACTCTTTCGAGCGGCGGATAGGTTCCTTTTGCCAACTTTGAAGGAACGTTGTTTTTTACGTCTCTCGCATGGAGTTACGACCGAAAATGTAGTGGAACAGTTATTTCATCCTGGTTGCGAACATCATGACGAGCTTAGACAGCATTACTTGAATTATCTGATTGCCAACTTTGATGTCGTGAAACAATCCGAGCAGTGGGACTCTGTGATATGTCCGAGCGAAGAGGTTTCGTCATCTGTCTCAAGATATCGAGATCGTCTTTTGCTGGAGATCACGAAGCGGTTGACGTAATAGGTAGATTCGAAAGATCAGTCTGGAAATTAAATCGTCATAATGTGAGTGTCACGGTGTGGGTTATGCAGCAGTGGTGGTCTTGTTGCTTTTGCGCTTTAGTTTAATTTAGCGATAACGTGTTTGGGGAAATGGATATTTGTCATGAACGCAAATTCAATCCAATTCTCCCAGTTTTGGGAAGACAAAATTTGAGTTTTTATTGGAAGCCTTTTTCGAATAATTCCGTCCGCATGTGATCATTGTAGAAAAGAAGGTTGAATCCGACTGATCGTCGGACATTTGTCAATTCTTGTCTACGACGACAATTGCAAGTTGGGGTTAAATAAACTTCCGTCGCTTGCGGTGGGAGTCGCGCACGAATCAGTCTTTGACTCTTGTTTCATCCCACCTGGTCACAAGACCAACCTCGTCGCTTCGTCGCGGTGGGGGGTACATTGGAGACATGGAACAGATAAATTTGTAATTCAATTATTGGAGCCGAATTGACCACCAAACCTTATTTTATTTTTGGAGGAGCACCCGGTCCCGGAGTCACCCTATCTATAATGCTATAGCTTATAACGCTCCGATCACTGCAGTCGTGAAAGATAAGACCGCACCCCTTGGCCAAAAGCACCCCGAGTCACTCCCAGTGAACCGAAGAAACTCATGGCAACAACTGATGCAAACCAAGGTAGATTCCAATTCACTCTTTCCACTAAGCAATCAGAGGAACGATCTTCTCACGTTCCCAAAATCCTTTCGCTTGATGGAGGAGGGGTGAGAGGCTTATCTTCGCTTTTGATATTGCGCGAAATAATGAATGGCATTGCCGATGATTCCGCCGACGAAGGATTAAAGCCATGTCAGTATTTCGACTTGATTGGCGGGACTAGTACAGGAGGTTTAATTGCAATTATGTTGGGGGCCTTGGGAATGGTATTTCTTTGTTGGTTTCGCTAAATTCTAGACTGTGGATAAATGCATTGACGCCTATTTGGATCTCTCCAAGGAGGTCTTTAAACTCGATGAAGTCATCGCTGGAGTAGTTCCGGTTGGCGATGACCTTTGCCGATTTAATTACAACGTACTCGAGGACTGTATCAAGAACATCATCCGAGAGCATTTAGGTGATGAGAATTGCAAAATGAACGCAATTCCAAGCACAGGAGACAGTTGTCCAACATTTGTCGTCGCCAAAACAAAAGCCAATATTGATGGTCCCCCACATGTCTTTCGTACATACAAAGCCACAAATGTCCAAGCCAACAAATGTGCCCTTTGGCAAGCGGCTCGCGCGACCAGTGCTGCTCCAACCTTTTTCAAGCCAATGTGTATTGAACTTCCGCGACCAGCGATCAGTTATGTTGATGGGGGCATCGGACATAACAACCCTTCTGAAATTGCATTGGAGGAAGCTAAAAGACTTTGGCCCGCTAGTCCCTGTTTTGGCCTCGTTAGCATTGGTTGTGGGCAAGGACACGTAAACGACATTCAAGCCTTCAACAGGGTCGAGTCCGATCGGAACGCTCAAAAGTCTGTCTCTGACAAGATCAAGTCATATCTTCCAGCAAAGATTACTGTCGCTTGGGATGCCGCAAAGAATATGACACCGGGGATCAAAGCGGTCATTGAAATGGCGGCTGCATTGGCAAAAGTGGCGTCTAATTCAGAGGATGTGCATCGACGCATTCGAGCAACGTCCATGTCTTCTGGAGACGGAGAAAGGGGACAATTTCAGTACTTTCGCTTTAACGTCCCTCGCGGTGTAGGGGATATTGGGTTGGGTGATTGGGAAAGAAGTGAGGAGATGGCCGCCCATACTTCGAACTATGTGCGAGAACCGGAAACAGAGGAGGAGCGCGTTAAATGTGCCAAGCTTTTACTCTCTGGGCACCGTCTGCATGGTAAGTGTCGCCAGACAAGGATGACATTGATTGATCATAGGTATTCTGGTTTCAACTCAGTCCAATCCACCGTTGCAGACATTGGAGGAGAAATTGGACATACTATCGGTACAAGATCGTGTTGCTATTGATCCCCTAAATTACTGGTCATGGCGTGACCTCACTACACAATATGCCAAAACCAACGATCTGGAGGGGGCAATCAAAGCATGTGAGCTCGGCATCGAAAAATGGGCGGACAACCCTGCGCCTGTAATGGAATTGACCAATCTTTATGCTGCCAACGGGGATTATCAGGCTGCGATAACTACGGGAATGCAGCTTGATCAGATCAAACCCGGGCTCCTCATCCTGGCATTAAACGAACCTGCATCAGGGATCCAAACGGCCGAAAAACAAAGACTCAAAGAGAGTTTGAAACCGTAAGACCAGTTTATGTGACTACTAATTTGATATAGAACCCTGGCAGAGCTAAAATCAAACCCGACTCTTCTGAGGGCATGGTTATCCGCAAATCCTGTTTTCACAAGCGGTACCGTTGGACGCCAATATGACGTGCTCTTTGCCGCATGGTCGGGAAATAAAGAAATGATGGAGATGGCCATACGACGTCATGAGGATATTGCTGTTCAGGACCATGCGGGATGGACAGCTATACATTTGTCTGCGTGGAATATGCATCACGACATCTGTGAATTTCTTATAGACTTCGGAAGTCAACAGCAGTGGGCTTCGGCACAGAGCTCCGAAGATGGTTACACAGCACTACATCTCGCAGCATACAATAACGACATCGAGGGTATCAACTCATTATTGAAGGCTGGTACTGCTGTGTCTGTTGACGACAGTCGAGGATTTACTCCAATTCATTGGGCAGCACGCAACGGACACTCGGAAGCGATCACAGTGCTAAAGGAAAACGGAGCAGACGTTTCTGCAAAGGCAGCTTCGGGAGAGACACCCATGCATTTGTCAGCGGAGTCCGGGAACCTGAGAGTGATGAACCTGTTAAAGGAACTGGGAGCAGACGTCTCAGCGACAGACGATTCGAAACAAACGCCATTACATTGGGCAGTGCGGTTCGGGCAAGTTGACGCGATCAAGGTCTTAAAGGAGATAGGAGCAGACATCTCGGCAAAGGACAACTTTGAAGAAACGCCAGTACATTTGGCAGCGAAGCTTGGGCATGTGGAAGTGATCAAGTTGTTAAAGAAGCTGGGAGCAAATCCACTGGAAACAGGCTACGCTTGGAAGTCACCAATGCACTTTGCAGCAGAGTTCGGTCAAGTGGAAATCATAAACTTGCTTGTAACGGAGATGGGAGGAGATGTCCAAGAAAGAGAAAGCTCACTTAAAACACCCATGCACGAGGCAGCAAAATCTGGGCACGTGGAAGCGATTAAGTTATTAAAGAAGATGAAAGGCGACATTTCAGCACGAGACAACCTGAGGCGGACACCAATGCATTACGCAGCAAAGTACGGGCGTGTGGAAGTGATCAGATTTTTAAACGAGATGAAAGCAGACCTTTCGCCAAGAGACAGCAACCTTCAAACACCGATGCACTACGCAGCAATAAAAGGAAACATTGAAGCCATCAGGGTGTTGAAAGAGTTGGGAGCGGACATTGAGCCGCGTGACAACAAAAGAAGAACACCGCTGCATTGGGCCGCCGAGAATGGTTTGATAGATGCGATTAAGGTGTTGGTGGAGCTGGGAGCAGACATTAAGTCGCACACCATCATGAGATATACAGCGGCAGAATTGGCCACTGACGCTAAGAAGTTCAAAGCTGCCGAGTTGTTACGGGAGATGGAAGAAAGTGCAAAGACTGTGCGACGTACGAAGACGGCGTAGGAAAGCTGTGATTATCGGTGCTATCACAGAATGTATTGTTATCGTCGGCGATATCACGACAGATATGATGATGATGAGCGAAGAATTTCGTGCACTCTTTCAACATGGGATTCATCTGATACTTGAAATATATTACTACGTCAAATGGTCCATCACGTTCTATGATCATCGTTATTTGTCATAATATGGAGAATCATCCAATTCCAACGCCCCCACTGAATTTAGCAATTTCTTTATGGTCGAGATGTTTCATCGGAGTCGGTAAATTGGAATGAGGAAAAGTTTTCATGATCAGTGAAGGAGGACGAGAATTTTGTAGTCAGACTTTGAAGAAGGCGAAAGAAAACGAGAAAATAAGAATTGACTGAAACGCCTATTATTGTACGAAGGGCGAATCTCTTATTCTAGGATTCCAAGATCTGTCATCAACGCCATATCTTATAAGTCCGCGTCTGACGCGTTTCATCCATTTCCGTTTCCGTACCTATGTTCGACAAATTTTGTGAATTGCGAGGGGTCTCTCCAGTCATTCCATAGCTCGTGGAATTCATCAACAATGGAATTATGAAGTCGTTCGTAGTCATCTGCGTGTTCCGCAAAAACTCTGCAAAAAATATTCGTTTCATCTATTATACGCCTACAAATATAATCATTAATTCACCCTGATTATATGGAATGCGAGCTCAACGGCGGCAGCGTCTAGCGTCCAGCGCCCAGTCCGCCTGCTGCGTCATGCATGGTTTTAAAGTTCACCATGTGCACCAAGCTGTTGTGTGAGCGGAGCACTGGGTTTTCGTTGGTGAAGACCCAATTCAATTTCATTCAATTGCCACTTAGAGGAATAGAGTTTTCGGTCATGAAACTAAATTTCCTTCGGGTGGCAACCCAATTCTCTTGCACTAATGTTGCTGATTAGCCTCTCAATTCAGGTATGATTGAAATGCGAACCCTCGCATCCAACGTGCATCTCAATTAAGTGGAATATACAGTTGGAGTCATGCGACAGTTCCAGTCATGCGACTGTATTTCCGTGCCTGTTCAGACTCGATGTCACCGCTTCTCCTGGCCGGTTCGGACTTCCAAATATTGTTGCGTGGCCAGAACAAAAGCGAAACACCGACCAAGCACGTAATCTCATACGAGAATTATGAACAAGGATTTAACAGAGTCACGCGGCCGTATCTAATGGAATATTTATTCCAGCCTGAGTTTAAGTTCATCATTTCCTACAACTAGGGGTTTGCAGTGGAATGGTTGCGATAAGTTTTCTCTACTGAATTAGATGTCTTGTAACATTCCAAAAATATGTTCCACTCTATTTTATTTGCGCAAATTTGAAGCGAATTGTCCCAATTACCTTCCGATAAAAGACGACAGGCCAGGAGATTGCTGTGCGAGCTTGCTTCCGGAACCGGGAACTTTCAAAATAAATTGACCATTTCTTCCGCTTGAAAATTGAATTGCCACAATTTGCGCCCATTGGAAAGTTCTAAAAAAACAAAACGTTCCTGTCGGCCAGTCTCGACGCTACCATGCGGGGAGGCGGAGCGGAAGAGCCGAAAGACCCTAACGGCGTTAGAACAGTGCACGTGGCCTAATTCTATTCCCGACAATTCCGGACTCTGCTGACGTTCCAAAGTTTTCGACCACTTCCGGGCCCTTGATCTCCGGGGTGCCAGTATAGTAGTTAGCCGCCTTCCCCACGTTTTCGTTATTTGGGTTTCGTATTTATTTCAATAATGAGCTATAACATAATTAATTGTCACGAAGGTGGTCTTAGATCACCCAAACTTGTGGCGAATCGCGTCATATTTTGGTTTTTGTTCTTTTCAGAATGAAACTATATACTGTATGTCCCTCGTGAACCCCTGCGAAACTCAAAAAACAATATAGAGCGCCACCACGTTATTTTGGCCCTGGTTCAAGATCAGCCGGAACGGTGCAACCTAAAAGCTGCCGATCTGCAGTGATTGGCTTTGACCGAACGATAATTCGCTTCCAGTTGGTGCGGTCCTGGCTTCGCTTTATCGTGTGACCCGAACTGAAGCAAGGGGCCGGAAGTAAGCAAAGTAGGTACGAACTGGCATTTCCTTATGTATGTATATATATCTCGTTGGCACGACACCTGCAATCGCCACATACCAATTCTCCGATTCTCAAATTACTTGACAAAAAATGGTTGATCGTGAAATTGAGAGTATCGCTGGTGGTGATATTTTGTACTTCGCGTCCGCTGTGGAGAGTGACACTTCTCCTGCACTCACTTCTTAGTACTCAGTCGTTCTTGAATATGAGTTAATCTTAGTTTCGACTTCTTGTGGATTGGGTATCGTAATGACAAGAACAAAGTTTTTCTCGGCGAACGTACCAAACAGCATGCCGACAAAGACGAAAATAGGCCCGAATACAAAGTAGTCGACTTGGGTGACAACCCCGCCACATTTGCGCACAGCCGCTTCTCTCCATCTCTCCACGGCTTCCGCTCATCATCTCTCCTCGGCTCCCCCGATTTCTTGTATATTGCTTGGAAACCCGAGGAACCCGACGTAATCAAGTACCAGCGTTCCGATGCCAAGATCCGTTTCGACTTCCCCGAAGCTTTGACTGTTGAGGCTAAAGATATCGTTTCTGCACCAGTTCTCGCCGTTACTTCTAGCGAAATCTGGCTTTCCTGGTTGGCAGGCCCATCGAAACCCGACGGGACGTACGACATTTGGCTCGCGGAATCCACCGATGGAAAGTCGTGGGACAGCTTCAATTACTCCAGGCAGAACAGGCACGCTCACACGTCTTACCCACCTGCCTTTTCAGCACGCGGCGATGTATTGACCATTCACTGGATCGATGGCACAAAGGTTCACTCAGCCGAGATCAATCCCGACGAGACCGAATTCGATACCCAAGCCCGTCCCCCTTACCCCAAAGTCTACGACTTCACGACAATTGGCGATTATGGTGCTGAGACATTCCGCCACACCTTCCCTATCGGGGTCGCTGCTGCTTATGGCGACGACAAGCGTTGGCTTTTTGTTACAACTTCCGACGATAAGATCTGGGTTTTGCCTCCTAAACACGACGGCCAGGTCTACGCTTTGACGGATACACCCGCAGATGCCAAGAGCAAACATAGGGCAGGCGCTGCCTTTGTTGAACTCTCGCCTGATCGTCGTAACATTTTCGTTACTTGGAAGGACGACAGGGACAAGAATTACCGCGAGGCAAAAATTCACTCCGTCGGTGGTAATACCAACTTTTTGTAACTTTCTAACTCTCTAGGCTACTGACCAACAAATTCCCTCTTTTAGTAGTGCAGTATCTTTATAAGTTTTGCTTAGTTATGTAGTCTCTTTATATGTTTCGGAAATTGAAATTATTGAAATTGCATCCGGGAAATCCGTCAATTAAGCTGTGACTCTCCTGACCCTATCATTATAATTCTGCGGCAATCGGTCCTCTAGCCACTTTGGAACAAATCCGATTTCACGGCTAAATGATTTTCGGTTGGTCGAGGCAGTGATTTCCGACACCCCAATTGAACGCCCACTCAAAAATCCACGGCAATTTTCGAACAAAGGAATGAAAATGGCAGCATATTTATTGGGCAACACCTCAAACGCCTGAAGCTGCGCAAAAAATCTCTCGGTGATTGGCCATTGTCGCATGAAACGTAATTTTTGTGTCTATCCTGCACTTAATATATCATCTTACGCCGTAAGACATTCATAAAAATCCTTCAAGATCTCCACAGATATCACTCCAAATGACATAATTCTGATGTCACTGTGTTCAAAATGATGTGTTCTATGCAAATGTAAGTTATGGTGACTAATATTCAGTGGTTTTTAGGGACAAAAAGAGTGAAAATTGTGGCTTCCCATATATTAACTTGGGATCTAGTGAAAATGGCTAAGCCCAGCAGGTGTGGGGTTACTCTTTTGTCCTATATTAGGGTTAGTAAGAATTGGGGGTAGGTAACCTTCCTACCTACCCCCTGGATCACATTTTCCATGCTGATTCCTAAAAACCAAATTTTGTATCAATAGCGTTGATATTCATAGAGATATTGGACAATTTTGATTGCAGTTTATGATTGACGATTGCTCCTCAAAACTCACTTCATACCGGATGTAGGCGCCGCACTTAATCTTAAAATTGAATCGTGGGGATCCAAGCCTCCCTTTGCCAAAAGTTTATTGCGAACCACGCCAAAAATAAAAGTCCCATCTTGTTTTAGTTAGGACGTGCACAGTTCGTGGGGGTCTGCAAGGCCATGCAGTCCTCCACCAGACCGTCGGGTTGCCAGACAGAAACCCAATTCAATTGGTAGCTTTGGCCATACAGTCTTTTGGTCATGGGACTAAAATTTCGTGGTGAAACCCAATTCTACCCTGGACAAATAGAGTTGGACTGAATTTTCGTGGGGGTGCAAATTATAAAGAGCGGCCTATGCTTCGCTTCGCAACCCATCCGCATTCAACACTCCATTCGCATCATGTCTAAGTCATACGCCAAGACTGCCAAAAGGCTGGGGCTGATCCTTTTCCACTTCGGTACCTTTTCAAACAACTCCAAAAATGTTATTTTGACCATAGATCTCGGCTTTTGCGTTACCGCTGAAGTTAACGTCTTGGATGTCGATGGTCTGATGTGGTTCCCGGAGCCCGCATTGCACCTCGCTACAGCGGTGGTAGAGCCCTTGCTCTGTGGACATGGTGGACTAAGGAAATAGGCTGGATTTGGGGTTTTGATGTCTTGGTGGACACTTTGTGGATGGGCCGGTTCACGAAATTATCAAGGAGCTTGTATCACTCGTTTTTATATTGCGCAAGTTGACGACAGTTTTCATCGAGTTGGTGATTTTACTATCGCTCATCGCCTGGTTCACACTGCCATCATTGAGGAGCTTGACTTACTCTTAGTTCTGTATATCGATTGATCACGGTTTCACAAGTTGCTACTTGCATCAATTATGCAAACTTTGTTCAGGCTAACGACCTAAATGCGGGGAGTGGCGATGCTCTATACGCTTGCATTATCCCAACTATTATCACGGCTTTGAATTGCATTCTCATGTATGGAATTGCCCTTCTTCTCTTCTCCGTCTGATAAGCCAGGCTTCTTTATTTGTATACAACAATCGTCATCATTACGACCAAAACCGCGTTTTATTATGGCCGAACTGCTAACTCCGGTGCGGGCGGTGGTTACTTTTCTGGAGGAGGATACGGGGGATCGACCTCTGAGCATACCAGTGGGAACCACTACCATTCAAGCTCACACGATCACGACCCGTTCAGTCATACTAGCCAATAGTACGTGACGGACATCATTATATTACTAATATGTAATAGTCCCGAGCCGAATAGACAGTTGAACCAATGGTACCAAGAACAGGATATGCAAAGACAACGAAATGTTGAGGATGCGGCCCGGCGAATCTGAGAGACGCGATGTGATGCATCGTGCTGAAGAGGAAAGATTGTCCGCCCTTCGGGTATCTCAATACTACACAATTCCGCCTTGAGGGCTGTGAGAGTAGGGAATATGTCTATGCTTATGTATGCTTTCAAGTTATTGGCGCAATGAACTTCCGTATCCCTATCTTTCTCCTTTGCCGGCGGTAAAATTTCCCCCGCCAATCTTTCCTCAATACGAAGACTCCAGCGAAGTGTCGGAAACTGTCAGGTTTATGGCGGTAATAAATGTGGGCTTAAATTTTTCATTTAGAAATCCTTACTAGGTGCAATTATGAAATAATTGAGGGTGCGGTGACGCATGTATTATAGTGTAGGCATTCCATCACTGATACATGATACACAAAATGGTGGGTGTATGTAGTGTTAATACATGTGCCTACTGGATATGAAAGATTGACAGTTTTTGCTTGCCCATCAATTTTGAGTCGATCAAATTTTTCTGTGGTCTCCCCATATTAAACCGGGCTAAGTGGCCGACTTCTACAGGTGGCCGTGATCGTCCCGACCTTACTTAGAGTTTTAGTGGGGACTGAATTTTCGTGGGGGGTGCAAACTCAATTCCCGTGCGGCTTAGGAAATAAACTTTTTTGGCCATGAGCCAGAGAGTTGTTAGAACTTAGATGTCACCGTTAGAGCAGTCTTTACGTGAGGTGCAACCCATGTTCAAGTTGGTGACCCGCTAACGAACCTACTGTATGTACCAACTTTTTGTTGTGCTACCACACTCCGCTTTCGCCCCAACCTAATAATTCTATTATTGCTCGAATTCCAGGCGATAGTCCCCTATCTAAGCCAAACTATGTGTGACATAAAGCTGTATGTTCGTGGGGTGCAAACCTAAATCCCGCTTGCTGCTGCCCGTGCCGCCGAGCGCCTCAATCGAAGCCCGCGCCGTATTTACGGCAAACCTCTCCGTGCGCGTATCATTTCCGACAAAGGTGGGACGGATAAATATACAGATATTCGACACTCGATCCCGACGCAGAAACGGCATCACCATCTCAAATACAGGACACCAGTATTCCTTCCACAAACGCGAAATCATCGTAAGAAACGTCTAACATTCGTTGGCGATACAAAGTTCCAACGCAATCACCCATCGCCCTTCCATTATGCAACAGCTCAAACCCCGTCCCCTTGATCACGTCGAAAGTATCTATACGACGTGCTGTCGTTGGGGCTGTAATAAGAGCGTGAAGAGAGGTGATGTATGCTCGTGTGGCCAGCAGAATTGATTAATTGATCGGTATTTTCTTCCACGCTTTTGCTAAGTCTGCTGGGATAGGTTGGTCAAAGCGGCCGATTAGTATATTGCGTGGCCATCAGTAAACAAATATCCAGTCAAAAGGATATGTCATAGTCTTACCATCGCAGGGACGTCGTCTTATTCAGTAAGTGTTGGTTGGTTTCAGGTGTATCTAGGTTAATATATATGAAAGCAGAAAAAGTGACATCTCAAACCCATGCTCCACCATCATAACTTATACCGGTACGAAAATCCTTGAATCTGTTGGAAATACTGCAACAAACCATGCTCTTTCAGCCCGTCCCCCCAAAATTGCTGTATGCCTAATGGTTGTGATGGAGACAAAAGAACAGAGCAGCGATGTGTTCCCCAACCAGGACGGAGGGTTTCAGAGACGTTGAGGTTTTCCAGAGTCGATAGCTAAAGGACTATGAAAAGAGAAAATGCTAATCTAACATCGTGCTGCTGCTAAGTCGGCTCGTGGCAATGGCTCTGGAGACAATGGTCAGAAAGCATGGATTTTTGTCGACTTTATCTGAGGTTTCAATTTGACAGCCATACAAAAAAAACCGAAAATTACTAACTCTTGTCTATTATTTCAGCCATTATTGATGCTAGAACAATTTTGAAATTGACTATACAGCATCGGACTGGATTCTTACATAGAGTGGTGGTAGTGGTGGTCGTGGTCGTGGTAGAGTAATTTGAAGAGATCATTTTTCTGGAAATACAGTATAACTACACCACGGTTTCGGAAATGGAAATCTCATCGCCTTCGGTTTTCAGGTGAGTGGCCTGATGTCCGCAGGAGCGCATTTCGCTATGGGGACCACAAAATGCGTACAATACGTCAGTTGGTGAACATGTACTTGGTCTCTACATTTGATTAGCTATCTACTAGCTTTATCCTAATCCCTGAGTCTGAGGTTGTTAAGAACCGCGATAACGCCATTCTCGACACCAGGTTGGTAGTTATATAGCCATGGCATTCTCTCCTCCCACATACGAATTAGAAACAAGACGTCTACTGGTGCACCAGTCATAGCCGTCGATAATCGTGGAGAAACAAGCAATTGGTCTTCTTGGGATTCCACAGCGGCCATGAAGAGTTCTCGATCCTCGAACTTTTCGCGAGACTGCTTATCTACGATCCTCCCATCAGCGTCCCTAGCAAGGGGAAGAAGCGCTTGCGGGTACATCTGGAGCCTTAAGGGAAATCGCGCTGCCATCTCAACAGGCCCAACAAATGCCTTCTCCCAATCGATTACACCCAGAATATTGAAATCATCATCAACGATCATATTGTTATGTCCGAAGTCAGGGTGGACAAGACGAAATAATCCATCGTCGTGCTTCGACATCAAAGAGGATACTTCGTCAACCCGAGAAACGAAATCGGAGGTAGCGCCAGGGGTGGAGATGTTTTGAGCAGCCCATGCACGATAATACTCGGTCGCAGTACCATAGGGACCCCCGAGGCCGTCAGGGAGAGGACCAATGTCATACTTGCCGGTTTCTGGATTCTTGAAGAGGGAGCCGATCTTATCGAATTTGAATTCCCATAACTTGACCTGAGAATTAGTCGATTCGATCAAGAACGCTTACGAGAATAGCAGCCTCCGACTTGAAGTACTTTAGCTTAAACCGACTAGGAATATCTTGAAAACTCTCGGGCATATCCATTGCACATGTACCCATAAAGCACTCCATCAACATGAATGGCGCTCCAACAGGGTTTGTAGCACTTGTATCGTAGGAAAATACCTCAGGAATAGGGATATCGGTGTACTCACGAATAAATGACATCGTATCGATTTCACTTTGCATTTCTGCAGCATGGGTGGCGGTCCAGAAATGATGGACTGGATTCGGGAGATAAAGCTCCTCGGCTTTGAAATTAACTTGCGGAATATTGACTCGCCCGATCCAATGTACGTCATCATCAAACACGATTTCACGCACCACGTGTCGACCTCCCAAACCATATTGATCCCCAACAGTGCATGGAATATTCCTCGCTTCTTCCGCAGCGATACGAAGTGCATTCCAATCGAGGTATTCCACAGCTTTCGATGCGCGAACACGATAGGGCTCAGAGGTATTGTCTGTTACTGTGTTCCATTTGAAATTGGTAAAATTGGGAGACATCGAATGCTTTGGAGGAGTGAGAAGTAGAACACGCGTGGTCGGACGACCCAAAAATCACCTATTGTGACTTGCGGAAATAATTTGCAGTGGTCGAAAGGGGTGGAAATAAGTTAGTCCGAATCGCAACTTCCCTGACTACAAATCACGCTGCAGCTGTGAGGATTGTCAGTGAACCCATTTTGAGGAGCTGGAGATGATGAAGCTTGAGAATAGAGGTGAAGCGGAGCCAAAGTTGTCAAAAAGGGACGAGGACTTGACAATGACAGAGTTGATTGTTGGAGAGCTACGAAATTGCTGATCAGTATTTCTCCGTGACAAGTACTGGTCACCACAATGCTATGGCCCATGGGGGCAAATCAAAACATGCCTATACTGCCAGGCTGTACTCCTTTTAAACACTAATCGGGAACCATGCTAACCATGTGTAGCAAGGTGTTGCATTGATTAGAAATTGAATTAGCCACTGTGCACATCGCTTTTCGCAATGACTTGGGATTCCGCCCTCCAAGAAAATTCAGTCTCCCTCGAAATTGTCACGTTCCAATCACACATTACCTTTGTTGTACAAGGTCAGCATGGTTCCTTGATTGGCGAATCTTAAAAAGCACGCGGATGCTGGACGCTGGAAGCCGGCGCCCTCGGCCTCACATTTCATTTCAATCGAGAGTATGAAGTTCGTTCCTACCGATGCGAAATCTTGTCGTTGGTCTTTCAGTCGTTGTTGAAAAAAAAAAAAAAGCGGACGCCTGCAAGGACGCGAAGGTTCAAGGAAAGTTACCATTCTAGCGGAGATCTACTCGCTCTAAATACTCAAATGTCCAGCATGTCGCAATTACAAATGCTATTCCACATCATTCTTTCATGTTCTGATTACACCCCAAGCACATTTCCCCCGCTCATTGAATGACGAGTGCCCGATCCTCAAACTTCGGCCTCAACTTCGGCCAGGTTATTCGAGGCGCTAGAAGCGGGACCGAAACTCGCGAGATGATGCGCGCACCACCGAGAATGAGTGAGTTTCGCCCTATCTGGAACAGCCACAAGAGTCTGGGTGCGTGGATCGTGTTGCTGATTCGAGTTGAAAGCCATGTCGAACGAGCAGTTACATTTCTCCGATGGAAGCGGTCTCAATGGAATCACTGAACTGATCTGTGGGGCATCGAAAGCAGAAGTCGAAATTGGAGCATGAGCTGATCCTGATCGAGGAAAATACGAATTACTCGTCGGTATTGGTGCTGAATCTGGATCGGAATATTTACGATAACCTGGTCGTCTCCGGAACAAAATCCAATCCCAAGATACGATCCCCTTTCGGGTAATAGTGTACAGAAGCACGTTGACCCATCCCGATGAACCGAAAATGGCGATGACAATATAATCGACGGCAGTGGAAACATTAGCCCCGCAGAAACTTGCGACACGAGCCACCGAAATTGGCATCGTGAGACAGAGATATGCAATCGGGTAGCAGAGCAAAGTGACTGCGATCTTATTCATTCGTCTTTTGGCTCGTTCGGTATCACGGAATCCGCTCTGCTTTTGAACGGGACGAGCTTCACTCGTGACCTTGACGCTTGTTGTCACAATGAACTCGCTCGAGGATATTGAGGTTTCTGGCTCGTTGGTTTCCAGGTTCGCTTCCCACCGCTTGCCTTCGTCATATTCGCTCGTCGTTGCCGAATATAAGGTTTTAACATGGCTCCGGATATACAGAAACAACAGAGTGTACAGTATTGGAAGTACGAAAGCGTTGAAGAACAAGAAGACTAAGGTTAATTAGCAATCAGAGAGCCACCGTACAGTAATGCATGAAAATTCGTTCCCAGAAGTAGCCGTTGGCCATCCAACAGAATCCAAGCCCCTCATTGTTGTCTTACGTCAGAAACGATGATGAGAGAACTTTACAGAACGGTCCATTTTGGGGATAAATGTGTTCAATGGCTATGCCGATGGCGCTTAGAAAAACAGATGCAGACCATATGACAAATGCCAAAACCCAACGGGCTTTCCCTTTCGTACTCTTTTCTGCGGCCCAAATTCTCCACTTAGATCCACCAGCCAGCACCAAGAATGTATGGCCTGCAATGACCAATGTCAACCAGGCTGAGGCCAGATCGCCCGTGGTAATGAAGAAGCCTTGAGCATTGCAGGCGAGACCAGGCGTAACCGCATTCCTCTGAATCCAGTATGTATTTAGACTCAGCCCAATACCCTGCAAGCAGTCTTCAGATTAGCTAACTGTACTTATCATCCAATGATACCGGCAATGAAGAGATTGATGAGCCAGAAGTAACCTTGTGCCGCGCGGTTCGAATCTCGAGGAAAGGTGTGAATGGAGTTAGAGGCAAATGATTTGTGCCGAATTATTCGCTGTTGAACGCTTTTATAAATTATATATGTAAGAACGGCGCATGTTGCGACAACCGACATGTAGCTGAATACACTTATGGCCTTGACAATTAGACAATGGAGACAGGAGAGGCACAATATCACCGCGACGCTCGCCGGTGGTAAGTTGATCAGTGTTGGCCATGTAACAGACACTCAGCACAGTCCAACACGCTTTTTGGGCAACGGCGGGCTTACTCGCTGACTTTTTATCTATAAGGGATTTGTGAAAGCGCTCGGACCATGAGCTTCATGCTCACTTGGCTTAATTTTAGCGAAGCTCCGGAACTCGGCTTACCTCGGATCAGGCAATGTGGGGTAAAATATTTAAGGGACGACTTTTATATACAAGGCATTGGTTAAGAGTGTGAACCATGTTCATGTTCGCTCGGCTTCGAAGTTTGGGGATTCGGCTAAGCGATCATCCATTACAGTTTAAGCGCCATTCGGGTTCACATGTGAATTTGATCGACGGAACGCTGATTAAAAACACATGGAAAACTTCTATTTCGGTGTGTTCATCGGGTGGCATTAACATGTGAAATCGGCTCCAAGAGGTTCTCGGGTCAAACTATAATTATATAGAACGTGTTTTGTCGTACCGTAATACAATCCCTCCTAACGGGATCGATGTAAGCGACATCCTGCATTTTTTATTCTGAGCCCTCTATTCAATCCCACTTTTCACAGGACTTCGTCCACATGTCATGTTACTTACACATTTCTTTATCTTTATGAAAAGACCGGCCTTCGAAGTTTTGCGGTGAAGGTCGTCCTAAGTTCTAACCGAAGCGGCACATCCCACCAGAATTGCGGAGCGCCCAAATCACCGTCTCATGACCAAACTCCATATTGTCAAGAGACTTGAGCAGCACAATCAGGGCCCGCTCGGCTGTTACTCTCACGAATTAATTGGGTGTGCACCCCCACCAAAATTCAGTCTCACAGGAATTTACCGCGGCCGGTGGTAGAATTGGGCCTTAACCAAAAATATAGTCTTATGATTAGCCATAACCACGTTTTCAAGGTTTCGCGACCCTCTCCACCACGGGCGAGATGTACTGGGAAGTACACCGTACACCGTACAAGAAATGGATTCCGACGGGTGGCACCCAATGCAAATTATTGTATTAAACGAGATACCCGGTTTTTACAGGTTCAGTCCCGCTTCACCGGGGCACTGGGAAAATAAAGTTTGGTCTACCGGCCCAATTTCAATCTAACCCAGCACTATTCTCCCGCGGTAGAATTATTGTGTGCGATGTCATCCGGATCGCCGGTGCGTCTGGCAGAATTGGGACCGAGTACACTCCTCGATGCAGGCCACTCTCGCCCTATGAACTCAAAAGACGAGATTTTTCCGAGATGATCCTAATTTTGTTGGGGCTTTGGTTGGAATTTCTACAGTGTGAATTGGGAATTATTTGGACTTGTCTGAAGGTGACTTTTCTCGAGAAATTTATAAAAAAGGGACTGAACATCATCATCTCTCAAAGGCCAAAGTCCAAAGCTGAAGTTCGAACAGGAAAGCGACACTAATTTGTTCGAAACTTATACGCTTGAACTATGGACTAGAATTGCATCTTACCAACTTTTGAAAGTAGGATTTCTTAAATGGTTCACGCTGAATTTGACTTTGAAAATTCTAGGCCTGAGTCCAGTCTGTACGTTAAAAATGGCGTGGAATGTGTTAAATATGTATTATATAAGTATTGGTTGCCACAATTTAGGCTTTGATATTATTTCCCAGAGATGATCTGCAGCCTGTGCCAGAAATTATACTGAGTGTATAAGGCTGCAAATTTGCCACAAATTTGCAGTGGAGCGAAGCGCCCACGTGTTGAGGCTAGTCTTTTCAAAAGGGAAGAATATGAGAAAAAATAATTGTAGAAACAGGCGGGCGTTGCAAACGCGAGGGAAGTTTATCGTTGAAAGAATTAGTTACGTACCTTTCACTCAGGAAACTTGACAGTCGAAAGGGCTCCGACAACAACCAATCGCCAGATTGTGCAACCACACAGCGATCCCATTAATTTTAGCAACGCTGCCGTGAGGTGGTCATGTGTTTGCGCTGTTGCGCTTTTGCGCTAAGGTTCTAGTGGATTTGAGGCTTCCATGGCCAGCGGCATAGTTTTGATCATGGGGCATTTCCGCTCCGGTGCAGGCCCAATTCTAGACATAAGGAGCGCCTTCTTCTTGGTGTCCGGGGAGACGATACAAGAATCCCGGCCCTCACTGTCGCTATAAAACCAAGTTCATCCGGCCTCTAATTTCTGAAAAGCCCTCACAAATCAACATTCCCCCTTGTATCATGTCCGACTATGTCAACTATTTTTTCTCCGGAAACGAATACATTCGTGTCCATCGAGCAGACACCGGCCCAGGCTCGCCACCGCTGGACCCAGGTTATCCAACTGCAGACAACATCAAAGCATGGAATTGGCCTAAAGGATTCGGTGAGAATGGCATCGATGCAGCGCTTTACAGCGGAAGCAAATGCTTTTTCTTCAAAGGCAGCTACTACATTAGCGTAACTCGAAACGGAACCGAGGGTCCCGGCACACAAGACTATACCTCTCCTCGTCCGATCACCGATTGGGAATGGAAGGACGGATTCGGTCAAGAGGGCATCGACGCAGCTTTGTGGAGCGGAGGAGTCACCTACTTCTTCAAAGGCCAGAGTTACATCCGTGTCACCCGAACCAGCGACAGCGACCTCGGAACTACCGATGAAGGATATCCTCAACCCCTTACGAATTGGAAATTTCCAGGCACATTTGGACAGAATGGTATCAAGGGAGCGCTGTACAGCGGATCTGTTTGTTATTTTTTTGATGGTCCTCAATACATTCGGGTTAGCCGCGGCCTCGAGGGAGCGGGATTTTGTGACGCAGGTTATCCTCGCAACATTAAAGATGTGTGGGGGTGGGGTGACTTTGGTGTCAACGGCATTGATGCGGCTCTGTATAGCGGTGGTCCGTTGGTTACGCAACCAGTGCCATTGTCCAACGGTAATGTCAATTATTATTTGCAAGACGGGGGAAATAATCTTCGCGGTGTTCAAGTCACCATCGACTTTGACGAAGAATTTGTCAGTAGCCTAACCGGCGGCTTCAGTTTTCAGCTGAACTGCTACGGCCCCGCAGCAGAAACCACCGGCGCCGCCACCTTACAGCAATTCCTAATCTCAGACCTCTCGGGCGCGGTAGAAGTCGTTGCCTGGGCCGAGATCTGGGCACAGGTACCCCTCGGACCCAACAAGACAGACACATCGATTTACACAACCCCATACAATGATTTCCTCACTTTGGCGACGGCAGAGACTATCCCACAAGGCTATCAATTTATTTTCGAACTGACCTACGGTGATGGTGACGTTGTCACGGGCTGCATCTTTACGGTTAAAGATAACCAGTCAGGAAACGTCCCTGGAGGAACCACGATCAATCCGAGTCCTACGCAGATTACCCTCGGTCTCACAGAACAGCAGTTTGCCCCCATCGTCGCTTTTACCTTAAACATCGGTGGATGGGGTAACAAAGCATACACGACTATCGCGCCTGGGTCGGCCGGGACCATTACCTACAAAGCAACAAACTCACTCACGGCCACTACTTACGTGCCAACTGACACAGCGTGGCCGGCCCAGACGGAGGAGAACGCGAACATCCTCTTTGGGCCGTTGCCTACCACTTCGCACACGTCGCTTACACATGGATTCCGATCTGACCCACCACCCACTCCCGGCCCTGGAAATGCGGCCTAACTCGTGGCGACTGTCGACCACTAGTCTAAGGAAGGGATGAGTGAAGCGGAGGGTCCGATTATGATTAATCATATATATTTATACTCTTATCCAAGCCTAGTTAACGATGAGCAAACCTATTAAATATGTACTCTGGAACCATTTGTTTTTGACTATTTTCTTTCCGTCTTCCAACGAAACGTCGCCCTCTGACTGATGGAGTATATGCAAGTGTGAGCGTGTTAATGGTGTACATGAGATGTGTAGTCTTATAGACGATGGTGAAACGTTCCCAATTAAATTACCATAATCCAAATCAATACAGTTTATGTTCCTAGAGATTCACATTTAGTATTCCTCGTTTGACCTACCCAAATGTGTTGTTCCGAGGGGACTACCCTTGGACTCGGATGTGTGAGTAGAGTTTGGATATCCGGCATGGGATAACGTAACGTTATTGTACGAGCCACATAAGAATTGCTCGGAAGGCTGCATGAGGCCGTCGATGAGAAATTGCGTGAAAGGACATTGGAAATCACTCGCTGTGGAGATAACTGTAAATTCTCCGCCGACGTACATATGTGAGATTCGGGAAGAGGACGTTTGTGAAGCTCCTCGTCCGATTGAAATTGGTGTAATTGCAGTCGATATAAGATTCAATTCAGTTGTGTTTGTGCTTCCCTTTGAGCCTTTAAGTACAGCTTTTGGAGATAGTGACGCTTCAAAGCTCAGTTCCCCGCTGATGTCGGTTGACACGGTCTGAGTATGAAAAAAACGGTACGGAAGTGGACTGACGTTGCTCGGTCCAAGACATTCACTGATGGATGGACCGACAATTACGCAGATTTCGTCTAGAACAAAGTAAGGGCCTGACGATCTGTCGCCAAATCCTGCTATTGACTCGTCCTACATCCTCGAAGCACTGATTATGAGTCGATGGAGTGCGATACGACAACGAACCGTCGAGGAGAGATCATCAACCACGGACATGATTTGAAGATCAAAGCGAATCTCAAGTTCTTGCTTAAGCCGGTTTTCAGCAGAGAGTCTAACACTGCCAAGGAAAGTGCCAAACTTCCTTCTCTTCGGAAATTTCGGGCTTTCGGCTACACCAGAGGATGGGTGGTTCTCATCGTCATGCCCATCTTCGTCATTGCCATCTTCCCGAGTCGCTTTGTTCTTTGCGTCGTTGTCACCTCTACCCTTTCCTCCATTCCCGTCAGATCCCTGAGACGGTTCAGGATTCGTAAAATCATTTTCGCTAATGTTAGGAGGAGCGTCGACATCCCCATCATTCGGAGAAATATTGGTTGGCCATTGTTCGCTATCGAGACCATGGAGAGCTGTGTCGAATTTGGAGCCAACATCCCACGCTGGAAGTCCACTTAACACATAGTCAACAGAAACTGGACCGGCCTCGACAGGCACATTCTCATCACAAATTATCATTCCTATTCCAAATTTCCCCTCATCAAATGCGGCAACAGGATACGGCCATGTCAACTTGGCCATATCTTGCACAGCCCTCCAGATGAACGGGCGTTCAACAGGCGTTGAGGCTTCGTATTGAATCCACAGCATTTCACGATGGCCTAGCGCAGTCAGGAGATAGCGGAAGGATTCAAACCTGAAAAACGGACAAAGTCCACAGGGTCATGCAATGGAATATCATCCGGATCTGGCAGCATATCCAACCCGATAGAGAACCCCGAGTTCTTGAGCCGTTCTAGGACGTCGTAAAATTCCCTGCGGCATGAAAGGCCATGAAGAGCGCAAGAGGCATCATTGGATTCTTTGAATAATAGATTTGCTTTCAGATAGCCTTGTTCATTTGAGACTCCTAATTCTCCGTTTTTGCTTTCAGTCGCGGATGGAAAACTCCGAGTTTAGTGGCGCGGCGCTCGTCATGCTTTGATTGATAGAAGGTTGTTCTGATGTCACCACACGTTCAGGGGCGATGGAAGCAGGTGGTGGAGCAGGTTCTTCTTCAGGAACATAAATTGACCCACCGTGACTATCGGAACCGACCGGCTGAACCGGCCTGCGACTTAGGATCTTCATTACCCGCCGATCCGCTTTCTCTGTGACAGAGAATCCAGTGGCATCCCGGATTTCAATATCGACCCCGGAATTAAATAACTTTGATACAGCATCATAGTTTTTAACTTCGACTCCGACATGCAGAGGAGTTTTGCCTCCCTTATTTTTGACATCCACATCTTCGCCCGCATCCAACAACATCGATATACGGTACGCGACATCTCGTTCAGGACAGCAAGAAGCGAGGTGCAAAGCTGTGGCGCCTGACAAGTCTTGAGCAGAAACCGGGACACCTCCCTGGATTAGAGACTGTTCCCCACAAACTTGCCTCATGCAAGGCGGTTCGATGGTCTTTGTCGCGGATCTGCGCAACCTCTGGTCGTTTGCTTAATATCGTTCGAATTATTTTAGCAGCCTCATATCCGACAGGTGTGATCGCACCTAAATGCAAAGGAGTTCTTCCTTCAAGGTCTCGAAGTTCTGCCAAATCGGGATTGACATTGAGCAGCAGCGAAACAACATCGGATCGCCCCGCTTCGGCAGCGAGATGCAGAGGAGTTTTTTCGTTCTCATCCCGAGTCGTTGGGTCTGCGGCGGAATTCAATAGATTTTTCACTTTTTCCGAAGCGCCGATCCAAGCGGCACGGAGCAATTCAGGTCAAATGCTGCTGGTGACTTAGTTGGGACATCAGGTTCCCCAACCCAAATTGCCCGAATATTCAATATACCGATCTGGCTTCAATCCTTTAGAAGCTTTGGAAGAGTGTGGGCCAAGATATTGTGCCTTGTCTGCCACTATGGCCTGTCCTGTCAACATGGGCCGTCCTAAAACCGGCGTTTCGAATGGCTCGAAATCTTGCGTCTTGGACGTTGACGATTGCATCACGGCTTCTGGCTTTTGTTGAATGACAAATATTTAGCAAAACCGCTTGAAGTATACAAGGCGTAATACCGCATTTTCTTTAACAAAGTTGCATTGATCAACTTCTCATCCGCTGACAATGAGTCAATATGTGCTCTAAGTTGACGTTTCCAAGGGCCAGTCTTCAAGGCTCGTTGTGCACCTCCGCTCAATGACTTCAAGCCAGATTGAGGTTCCGATTCAAGCCTGGGAAAGGAATCGATCTGGTCCCAGATGAGTTTCAATGTAATTATACATTTATTGATATTTAATTCCGATTGAAGAGTGCCTGAAACATGGGTTCAAGGACAGATATGCCAGAATAAATTCGCGTAACCACTTCCTCGAGCTTGACGCGGGACTCTTCTTCCAGTTGCGGAGCCCTACTTAAAACTTCCTCAGCGGTAGACTGAAGTTCCCGAAGTTGATGGTACCGAACTTCTTCGTGAAACAGAGGTTTCTTTTCTTGTTTCGACGACGAAGACGGCAACGCTGGTAGTTGGGGTAGAGAATCTGAGCTGAAAGCGATCTCCTCTAGAATCGCAGCCCGCTCTTGTCGTCTTGGGTCTAAAAGCCATGGTCTCCGCAAAAGTGTTACCCGATTCCTTTGGTATGGAATTTACCAAAATTCAGGCTATCTTTTTGTATTGAAATATATAGAGTCCGCCTGCCCAGTCACTGGCATTTCCACGATGTCGAGTTCACAGAAAGACCACGGCCGTAATGTTGCTGATTATTGGGATTATTATGAATATTCTGAATACTAATACCAAAGGCAGATAAACAGAACTACGTCACGGGAATTGATTTCATTCACCATGCAAAGATCGACGATACCACACTGAGCCCATCGCTCGCCCACAAACCTAGGAAACCTGAAACGCTCCCTGGTATAATCAATGTTCCTCCAGTGCAATTAAATGCGTCGCACGCTATACCCTGCACAGAATCGGGGCTCAGCGAGACGGATAAGCACCGCAGTACAGCGATTGTGATGGCCAACCCCCCACCGACAGTTGCAGCCGCTATTCCCAGATTTCGCACTTTACGGATGAAGTGTAGGTCATCGCCGAGCCAGGACGACCCTGTGCAACATCCAAGCTTGCGGATAACCACCATAACCACAGCCCACCCGACGATAACTCCAAATACCCATTCAACGATCGACGCCCAATCCCCTGGTGTTGTGACCCATGCCAGTGCCACAGTTGGATTACAAGGAATTGTGATGCCGTAACCATCTATGAAATCACATGGATTGTATTGTGTCACGACAACCGATGATGGTGGCCATGTCGTGCCGTTTGACACAATACTGCTTGCCACCCACCCGAAGTGAAAGGATAGTGTTAGAAGGAAGGTAAGGACGAGGCCTAACATTCCGCAATAATAGTGGGCCTTCTTGTCGGAGAGCGTCCGTTGGTAAGATGATGCCGCAAGATTTGCAACTATTATGATCACGCCGATACTTGGGGCGGCGGCGAATTCTACACCCGAATTTTTCGACTCTCTGACGATGCTCGCTATTGTGAATACAATGGCCCCCACGGCTTGTATGACAATAATCCCCCAGAAAAGGTGGGACCAGACGGAGATCTCAAGGTCGGCTTCGGACAGAGCGTGCCTGTTATAGATTCCCATTCCGAGTGCCCAAACCATCTCGCAGAGCACGACAGGCCAAGGGGTATAGACATCTCGAACTACCGAAACATCGCCGTCGTAGCTGTTGATGGTCTGATTTGAAGCGAATGTTAACGTTGGCCACGTCGTGAAGTTGCAAAACAGTATGAGATAAATGGTCGACACGGTAATGCGGTATCCTTTTCTCCCTTCAGTCATGATGGACAAGTTGTACCTTCAGAGGATGTTAAACGCAGGTTTGTGCGTTGCGAAACCAAGTCAAGTCCGTCTCCAGTGCGAGACAGGATAACGTTCTCACTATTCCTACGGTGTATGGCATCGGTCGCAGTAAGCAGGTCATCTGATTGGGCAACACGCGGAAGCAGGGACGCAACTTCCGCTTATTCTGTGGGGGTGCAACTTTATCTGATGCATGCTGAACAGGTTCAAAAAGAAAAGCGCAGCGAATTCTACAGCGGATCATGCTTTTCCAAACAAACTTAATAAGAAAATCTTTAATGGCAGATCATCCAACGGAGTCAAAATCACAAGGTGAGGAATTGGATCGGCAGAAAAATTGCATAGCACAGCGTCAAAAATTGGGTCCCATGCATGAACTGAAATATTATTTTGGATTGGATTCGCTCCCACACGAAGCTTCTGTTTTCCCAATTTCGTCGCAATAGATTGGGCTCCAGGCACGAAAACCGATCCGCATAAGTGCCTGACTTTTTACCGGTCCTAATGGATATGATACTGGGCGGGATATATGATCAACACGGCATCTTTACTTTAACTGACAAAAACCTAATGAGAGAAGCATAACATTTCGTATTCTTCAATACATCAAATAATAAGACATACATGTTTGACTGACGGGTAAAACTGCTCATCTCCGTCAACGTAATTCAATTCAAGCCGAAGGTGCGGGAAGTGCTCCGATCTGCTGGAGAAAAACCAAATCCTGGAGAACGAGCCACTCTTCAACAATCAAACCGCGGGTAAGATCGACCTACACGGAATTAGTCGTGGACCATTGGAGAAGAACCTTAATTACTCCAATACCGAACGCATGGTAAGGCTGGCCGGTTGCAGGGAAACCAGCCCAGTCCCTAAGATATTAATATACCGTTCAGACTAACTGATTGTGCCAGTCTTCAAATGGCAGACAATGGTAGATGCATAAACATAAAGGAGGGCGGTTATATACCCATGTGTGTGATGTCCTTTGAACTCCCAAACTTGGGAGACGGTAGAATTTGTCTCATCAACAGAGACTTGGATAACGGTAATATCAAGGTTCTTTGTAGCGGAATGGACGTTCGCATGTTGGCCCAAAAGCCCCGCATAATCAGCAGTCAGGCCCATTCGCGGGATGTGGACTTTAACATCGGGGGCGACAATCTCTGAGAGTGCTTCGCGAGCTTCTCCTTTCCTATACCAGTCGGTATAACGGTCGGCAATCTCAAGAAGTTTTTCACGTGACATCGTGTAGGCAGCAACCGAGATAAAGCGAAGTAGAAGTTGCGGACGAGAGGAAACGGAGAGGACCGGTGGTTATACTAAATAGGCTGATTGCACATGGAAACGACTTTTATGGGGAGCGATTCGGAACAAGACGGAGGAAACGGCTGTGGACATCCACCATTTGTTATCAGAAACGACACCGTACGTGGGGTATGAGCGGCTCGTCAGGCGGGGCTGAACCTAAACTTATTCTCGCAGATCAAATGAGGAATTTCACGCGTCCAAATGTAATGAGTCATACCCCCGCCCAACGTTCAGTCCTTCATGCAGCCTCGGTTTTAACTTCACCAATCATGGATTCGGAACCATGCTAACCATGTGCAAACCAGCGTTGTGTGATTCCAAAATTGCGTGATTCCAGTACCGCGGACTGTCGG
>Ga0335075_10002995_pt1 | contig 26973 bp, 26 predicted proteins | sample Lox_Sample_24_FD_206723 | JGI IMG/M metagenome (GOLD analysis project Ga0335075, IMG submission 206723) | Soil microbial communities from Loxahatchee National Wildlife Refuge, Florida, United States - Lox_Sample_2.4 | ecosystem: Environmental > Terrestrial > Soil > Wetlands | place: USA...
CCGCCCGCCCGGACGAGGACGACGCCGCCGTGCGACCGCTGCCGTGGCGGCGGATGGCCGGGGTCACCTGGCGGCAGCACCGGATCACGCTGGCCGCCGTGGCCGTGCTGCTTGGCGGGCTGGCTGTCTGGCTGTGGACCGCGGGCCTGCCGCTGCACCACGCCTCGGCCGCCGCGGCCGCCTGTCACCCGGCAAGCTCGCCCGCCTGCCAGAACCTGACCGGCACCTTCGACGCCAGCGCCACCAGCAGCGTGATGGGGAATAAGGGGGCAGGAGGCGTCCTGCTACAGCTGGTACCCGCGCTGATCGGGGCGTTCGCCGGGGCGCCGGTGCTGGCCAGGGAGCTGGAGGCCGGCACCTTCCGGTACGCCTGGACGCAGGGCTTCGGCCGGTGGCGCTGGGCGCTGGCCAAGCTGGTGGCGCTCGCGGTCGTGCTGGCCGCCGCCACCGCCGCGTTCGGCTTTCTGGTGTCCTGGTATTTCCAGCCGTATTCCGCCACCGGCCACCAGGCCCCCGGCCTTTTCCAGGACTCCCCCTTCGACAACCTGTTCAGCCTGCGCGAGGTTACGTTCCCCGCCTGGACGCTGGCCGCCTTCGCCATCGGCGCCCTAGCCGGAATGCTCATCCGCAAGGTCGTCCCGGCCATCGTCGCCACCCTGGCCGTCTACGCCGGGCTCGCCCTCGTGACCGCGGGGTTCCTGCGCGAACATTACCTGGCCCCCCTGGTCACCAGCAGCGTGAACTTCAACCTGCCCGGGGCCGGCACCGCGTGGACCATCGGCCAGTGGTCGACCAAGAGCGGCAGGTTCGCCTTCGCGGGCAATCCCCCCGAGAGCCTCGTCAACCAGTTCTGCTCTTCCCTTCCACCGGAGAAGGCGGCCGGGCCTACGGGATTCGCGCAGTGCCTGGCTCAGCACGGCTACACGCAGTGGACCAGCTACCAGCCGGCCAGCCGGTTCTGGCCCTTCCAGTGGATCGAGGGCGGCTGGCTGCTCGCGCTGTCAGTGCTGCTCATCGCCGTGACCATCTGGCTGGTCGGCCGCCGCGCCACCTGATCGGCCGGATGGCGGGCCCGCGCGCGCGGCCTGGCGATGGTGGACATGCGCCGACCCGAGAGAGACAGTGTGCAACAAAGCTGAGCGGACGTTGCAACGGAGGGGCGCGTGAGCGAAATGACGCGGGAGCCGGTGGTGCGGCTCGGGGACGGCGCGGTCCGGGGCACGATGGCCGACGGCTTGTGCGCGTTTCTCGGGATTCCTTACGCGGCGGCGCCGTTCGGCGAGAACCGGATGCTTCCGCCGCAGCCGGTGCGGGCGTGGGACGGGGAGCGGGACGCGACGGCGTTCGGGCCGACGGTGCCCAAGGGGGATTACCCGCCGCAGTACGCCCGGCTGTTCCCCGAGGTGGTGATCGCCGGGGAGGAGTGCCTGAACCTGAACGTGTGGACGCCGGACGTGGGCGCAGCGGGTCTGCCAGTGCTGGTGTGGATCCACGGCGGGTCGTTCATGAACGGGTCGTCGTCGGTGCCCGAGTACGACGGCCCGGCGTTCGCCCGGGACGGCGTAGTGTTCGTCAGCATCAACTACCGGTTGGCCGCGGAGGGGTTCCTGTTCCTCGGCGACGACATCGTCAACCTCGGTTTGCTCGACCAGTTGGCGGCGCTGCGGTGGGTGCGGGAGAACATCTCCTTGTTCGGCGGGGATCCGGCGCGGGTGACCGTGGCGGGCGAGTCGGCCGGGGCGATGAGCGTGACCACGCTGCTGTCGATGCCGCTGGCTGCCGGGTTGTTTACGGGGGCCATAGCCCAGAGCGGGGCCGGGGCGCACACGCTCACGGTTGCGGAGGGCTTCATGGTGGCCGACTTCCTGGCCGAGGCGCTCGGCGTGCCGCGCAACCGGGAGGCGATCATGCAGGTCCCGCTGGACAAGCTCGTTCAGGCCGCGTCCGACCTCGTTACCGAGGTGCAAACCGCGCCGGACCCGGCCCGGTGGGGGCAGCTTGCGCTGAGCCTGCTGCCGTTCGCGCCCGTCGTGGATGGTTCGGTCCTGCCCGCGGCACCCGTTCGTTCCCTGGCGGCGGGTCAGGGCGCGGACGTCCGGCTGATGATCGGGTCGAACCGGGACGAGGCGCGGCTGTTCTTCGTTGCGCCCGGGACTCTTGGCTTCATCGACGACGCCTTGCTCGCGGGGGCGGCTACCCGGTACGGGCTGTCCGCCGACGGGCTGCGGGTGTACCGGGATAACCGGCCCTCGGCCTCGCCCGGGGACGTCCTGGCCGCGGTGATCACCGACTGGTTCTTCCGAGTCCCGGCGATCCGGGTCGCCGAGGCTCGTGCGGAGTCCCAGGCCGCGGGCGGGACTTGGATGTACCGGTTCGACTATCCGGAACCCGTGGACAACGACGGGTTCGGGGCCTGCCACGCGACCGAGGTGGCGTTCGTATTCGGCACCACCGGCCTGGCCAGTGCCCGTCCGCTGATCGGCGACTCGCCGTCTTCGGCCGTCGCGGACCGGGTGCACCGGGTTTGGGTCGACTTCGCCACCGGCGGAAACCCGGGCTGGGCGCCATACGACACGGTCCGGCGTACCACCGGGCTGCTGGCTGAGGACGTCAGCCCCGTCGACGACCCGGACGGGGACGAGCGCGCGCTGTGGGAGGGCATCCGGTGACGGCCCGGCTCACCCGGCGGCTTGGCGGGGCGGCGCGGCTGCGGGACCTGCTTGACTCGGGGCAGACCATCGTGGCGCCCGGGGCGTTCGACCCGCTGTCGGCCCGGCTGGTGGAGGAGGCCGGGTTCCCCGCGGTGTACATGACCGGGTTCGGGACCTCGGCCGCGCTCATCGGACGGCCAGACGTGGGCCTGCTGACCATGACCGAGATGGCCGAGAACGCCGGGCGGATCGCGGCGTGCGTGGACATCCCGGTCATCGCGGACGCGGACACCGGCTATGGCAACCCGCTTAACGTGATCCGCACGGTCGGCGCCTACGAGGCGGCCGGGGTGGCGGGGATCCACATCGAGGATCAGGTGGCGCCGAAGAAGTGCGGGCACATGGAGGGCAAGCTGGTCATCCCGGCCGAGGAGATGGTCGAGAAGGTCAGGGCCGCGGTTGAGGCCCGCGCGCGGCCCGAGTTCGTGATCATCGCCCGGACCGACGCGCGGGCCCCCGAAGGCCTGGAGCGAGCCCTGCAGCGCGGGCGGATGTACCGCGAGGCCGGTGCCGACGTGCTGTTTATCGAGGCGCTGACCAGCGAGGCAGAGGCCGAGGAGGCGGCGGCGGCCTTTCCCGGCGTGCCGCTGCTTTTCAACTGGGCCGAAGGGGGCAAGACCCCGCCGATCAGCCTTGACCGCATCAGGGAGCTTGGCTACCGGATCGTTATCTTCCCGATCAGCACGTTGCTGGCGGCGACCGGGGCCATGAGGCGGATACTTCAGGAAATCGCCCGGGCGGGTACGCCAGCCGCGGCGATGCACGAACTGCCGACGTTCGCGGAGTTCGTGGAATTCATCGGGCTGCCCGAGGTGCAGCAGGCCGAACAGCGATACGTGGCCAAGGCCGCTGCGCCGGGGCCGGAAAGCGGAGGCGCGGGATGGCGGCGACATTTGAGCGGGCCAGCGTGACGACCGAGCTGGCCAGGGCCATGATCGAGGCGGCGGAACAGAAGGCGGCACAGATGGGCCAGCCCTTCGTGATCGCGATCGTGGACGACAGCGGGGTGCTGAAGGCGTTCAGCCGGATGGATGGCGCGCCTCTGCTGTCCGTACAGGTGGCCCAGGACAAGGCCTACACCGCGGTCGGCTTCGGCATGGCCACCGATGCGTGGCACGACTTCGTCAAGGACGACCCGCCGCTGGCGCTGGGTGCGGCTCCCGGGATCGATCGCCTGGTCGTGTTCGGCGGCGGGTACCCGATCAAGATCGGGGACGCGGTGGTCGGCGGGATCGGCGTCAGCGGCGGCCACTACAGCCAGGACATGGAGGTGGCCAAGGCCGGGCTGGCCGTGGTGTTACGGCACCAGGCCGCCTACGAGCTCTGCGGTGCGGTCGATTTCCTCTTCTGTGTTGTAGTAGTGCGGGGAGAACCGGATCAGCGGGTGGACGTCGCGCACTTCGGTGTCGAGCTGGTTGTGCTCGCGGACCGTGGTGGTGACGTTGACTCCGGCGCGGGCCAGGGCGGCCGCCGCCGATTCGGCGGCCAGTCCGTCGATCTTGGCGGTTACGATGGCGCAGCGGGTCTGGCCGAGGTCGTGGACGGTGACGCCCGGCAGCGCGGCGAGCTGGTCGCGTAGCCGGGCCCCGAGGGCGGCGGCACGCGTGCCTATCGCGTCAAGGCCCAGGTCGAGGGCTTGGCGGGTGGCCGCGCCCAGGCCAAGCACGTTGACGTAGCTGTGCTCCCAGGTGCCGAACCGCTGGGCGCCTGGCGCCCAGGTGAAGCCTTGATTCCCGTCCCAGGTCGCTGAGTTGATCTCGGCCACGAATGGGTCGAGCCGTTCCAGCGCGGCGGTACGCACCCACAGGAACCCGGTGCCCCGCGGGCCGCGCAGGAACTTGCGGCCGGTGCCGGTGAGCATGTCGCAGCCGATCGCGTCCACGTCGACCGGGAACTGGCCGGCCGACTGGGTGGCGTCGAGCAGGTACAGCGCACCGCGGTCGCGGGCGATCCGGCCGACCTGCCCGACCGGCTGAACCAGGCCGCCGCTGGTGGGGACGTGGCTGACGCCGATCAGCTTGGTCCTGGGTCCCGCCAGCCGCTCAAGCGCGGCCACGTCAAGCTGGCCGTGCTCGTCGTTGGGCACCACGACGACCTCGGCGCCGGCGCGCTTCGCCGCCTGCCAGTAGGCCAGCACGTTGCTGCCGTACTCGGCGCGGCCGGTCAGGATCTGGTCACCAGCGCGCAGCGGGACGGAGTAGAACGCCGCGTTCCAGGCGTGCGTGGCGTTGTCGAACAGGGCTATTTCCCCGGCGTGGCCGCCGACCAGTTCGGCCAGGGCGGCATGGGTGGCGGCAATCGCATCCTGCACCTCCGCGGCGGCCTCATACCCGCCTATCTCGGCCTCCCGCGCCAGCTGTGCGGTCATCGCGTCCAGCGTCGGCTGCGACATTAGCGCCGCGCCCGCGTTGTTCAGGTGGATCCGGTGCCGGCATCCCGGGGTCTGCGCGCGAAGGGTCTCAACGTCCATCCGGCCACGGTACCGATGAAGGTGTCAGCGTTTCCCGCTTCTCGTTCGTCCTTGGTGGTGACAGGACGGGAGGCAACCGATGGCGGCTGACCCGCGCGACGCGGAGCTCGAGCGGTTCCTGGCCGAGCGCGGCGGGCACCTGCTGCGGGCGGCGATGCTGCTGACCGGCAGCCGGGAGGCTGGCGAGGACCTGGTGCAGGCGGCGCTCGAGCGGCTGCTGCCGCGCTGGCCTACCATCGAGGACCCGGAGGGCTACCTGCACCGCACCATCTACAACCTGGCCGCCGACGGGTGGCGGCGCAGGTTCCGGTGGAGGGCACGGGCGGCGTTGCTCGGGTCGGGTGCTTTGTCGTCGGCGCCCGATGGCAGCGCGCAGGTCGAGCAGCGGGACGAACTGGTCCGGCTGCTTCTGCGGCTGCCGCCGGCGCAGCGGGCCGCGATCGTGCTGCGCTACTGGGAGGACCTGAGCGAGGCCGAGGCCGCCGACGTGCTTGGCTGTTCGGCCAGTACGGTCAGGTCCGCGACATCGCGCGGGCTGCGCCGCCTACGGGAGCTTAGCGGCGCCGAGCCGGCCGTGGTTGCCGCGGATCAGAGAGGAACGGCACAGTGATCGGCACCGAATTTACCGACCGCCTCCGGGAGGAGATGCGGCACGCCACCGCCGGGGTGCCGGCGCCGGCCGGCCTGGTCCGCCGGGCCCGCCGGGGCAGGCGACGGCGGATCGTGACCCGCGTGGGCGCCGCTTGCGCGGCGGCGGCCGTGGCGGTGGCCGGCGCCGCGGTCGCGAGCCAGGGGACGTCCCGGGACCCGGGCGCTTACACCACGGCGTTCGTCGTCCGGCACGTCGAATCCGCCGTGGCCGCAGCCGGGACGGACGAGATCGCCTACCTGCACGCCGCGAACGGCCTCAGGGACCTGTGGCTCTACGGCGGGCCGCAGGGCCAGTCGGCCCGGACCGCGCTCTTCTCACCGGCGGGCCAGCTCGCCGGTGAGGTGGGATACACGGTAACGACGGCCGGCCTCGATACCACCACGGTGGTCAGCTTCGCGACCAAGACCTGGTGGCAGCGGTCGTATCAGGGCTCGCCGCCGCAGGCCCCCAAGCCATCCTGCGACTCCTTTTTGGGGATCATAAGCCTCAATAGTTCACTGGCGGACGTCGTTGCGGACATCCGCCAGGGGCTCGCGTGCGGCGCGCTCAAGGACGAGGGCACACAGTACGTCGACGGGATCAACGCCCTCAAGCTCGTATCCGTCCAGACCCTGCGCCTGTCGCCGGACACCGATGCCGCCGGGGCCACCGTGACCCGGACCCTATGGGTGGATCCCGCCACCTACCTGCCGGTGCGGATGGCGACGACGTCAACGTCTCCTTCCCTCGTGGGCACGACCTGGGACATCAAGTGGCTTCCGCCGACCAGCGCGAACCTGGCCCTGCTGACGGTGACGATCCCGCCCGGTTTCACCCGGGTCGCCCCGCCGCACTGAAACCCGCGAGCCTGTATCAAGCGGCGCGAGTCCGGCCTCCGGGATTGACGACGGGTACGGGCAATCGGACGGGAGGGTCGTCCGATCATGAAATGCTTCGGGATGCCGTGGTCGTGACCTGGGCGGCTGACCTGAGCGATGCCGAGCTTGAGCGGTTCTGGGCCGAGCATGGCGGGCACCTGCTGCGGGCCGCGGTGCTGCTCACCGGCAGCAGGGAGGCCGGCGAGGATCTCCTGCAAGCGGCGATGGAGCGGGTGCTGGCGGAATGGTCGGCTATCGAAGGGGACCCGGAGCCGCACGTGCGCCGCGCCATCTACAGGCTGGCCGCCCACGGCTGGCGCGGTGGGGGCGGACGGCACGCCAGCCGGGAACAGGTCCGGCGCGCTAACGGCGGGATCCGGCCCGGCGGCGGTGTGGAACTCGTCCAGCTGCTGCTCCGGCTGCCGCCGGGGCAGCGGGCTGCGATCGTGCTGCTCTACTGGGAGGAACTGGCCGAGTCCGAGGCCGGCGACGTGCTTGGCTGTTCGGCCGGCACGGTCAGGTCCGCGGCCGCGGACGGCCTGCGCCGCCTGGAACGTAGCTACCTGAGGTCTAGCCATCTGGCCTTGGGTTGATGCCGGTCAGGATTGTCTCGGCCAGCCGGCCAGGGACGTCCGCGGCGGTGGCGGGCACGGTGCCGGGAGGGCTGAAGATCACCTGCGGGAGGATCTGGCCGTGGATCGCGCCGACGACCAGGATCACCACGGCGTCGATATCGGCGGTTCCGGCGATCCGGCCGAGGCTCTGCTCGGCGCGCAGGTAGGCGGCCAGCAGGTCGGGGAGCCCGCGGGCGCTGGGCTGCCCCAGCGTTTGCGGGGAGCCGGTGAAAGCGGCGTCGCCGCCGACCATCGCGTGGAACCGGGCCAGCACCTTCGGCTGGGTCATCAGCCCGGCGAAGGCGGGCGTGACCCGGCCGAGGACCTCGAGGCCGCTGTCGATGAACCGCCGCAGGTTGTCCGCGACACTGCCGGTGCCCGGTTCGGGCAGCAGCCGCGGCGCGCTGGCCATTACCTCGGCCACGTGGGTGAGCAGCGCGTTGGCGAGCAGGTCCTCCTTGTCCTCGAAGTAGTTGTACAGGACGCCGTCGGCGACCCGGGCCTCGCGGGCGATGTCGCGGACGGTCAGCGCGCCGGTGCCGCGCTGGCCGATCAGCCGCGCGGCGGCGGCGATCAGGTGTTCGCGCAGATTCCGCGCGTCCCCGTCGCGGAGGGCGTCGGCTTTCCTAGGTGACATCGCGCCTGAGTGTAGTGAAGCCAGCGGCGGCGGCGAAGGCCGCCGCGTATGCGAGCAGCATCAGGCCGCCTCCCCACTGCGGCAGAAGCCGGGCCGTGGCCGACAGGTTGGACCGGCCGAGGGCCTCGCCCGCGTAGAACGGCAGCCAGCGGGCCAGCCCCGAGCCGACCAGCTGGCCGACAATGCCCTCGATCAGCGCGAACCAGGCCAGCGCGGTCGCGATCGCCGCGGCGGGATTGCGGATCAGCGCGCCGACGCCGACCCCGATCGCGGCGAAGGCGCAGTTGGCGGCGACGCCGCCAGCTAGGGTCAGCCAGGTATCGGCCGCCGACAGGTGAAGCTGGCCGCCCCGTTCGGCCCACCAGGCGGCCGTGGTGGCCAGGGCGACGCCGGAGCAAACCAGGCCGGCGGCGGCGCTGGTCAGGCCGTAGACGCTCAGCTTGGCGGCGATGACCCGGCTCCGGCGCGGGGAACTGAGGTAGGTGTCCGTGATGGTCGAATGCCGGTACTCCCCCGCCACGGCCAGGATGCCGAAGATCAGCGTGAAGATCGCGGCCAGCCCGGTGTGCGCGAGCGCCGTCCGCTGGGTGCTTGGATCGTGCACGTTCCCGCCGGACTCGACCAGGCCGGTGACGCCGGCCACGACGAGCAGCGGCCCGGCGGCGAGCAGCAGCCAGGGGGCGCGGATCGTGGTGAGCTTGCGGAACTCGCTGCGGATCACGTGGTCACCTTCCTGAATGCGGATTCAAGCGCGTCGTTTGTCTGGCCGATCTCGCTCAGCGGTCCGGCGAAGCGGAGTTCTCCCGCGCTGAGGATCACCACGTGATCGACGGTCCTGGTGACCTCGCCAAGCACGTGGCTGGCCACCACGACCGTCCGGCCCTGCCGGGCCAGGTCGCGCACTGTGGCGCGCAGCCAGGCGGCACCGTCTGGGTCCAGGCCGTTGGCCGGCTCGTCGAGCACCAGCACCTGCGGGTCGCCCAGCATGGCCGCGGCGAGGCCAAGGCGCTGCCGCATGCCGAGCGAGAACTGCCTGACCGGCCGGCCCGCGCTGTCGCTCAGGCCGGACAGGTCAAGGACCTCGTCCACCCGCCGGTCGGGAATCTCATCCGCGGCGGCGAGGACCCTTAGGTGGTCACGGGCCCTGCGGCCCGGGTGGAAGCCGGTCGACTCCAGCATCGCGCCGACGACGCGACGTGGCCGGTCCAGGCTGGCGTACCGCACGCCGCCGATGAGCACCTCCCCGGCGGTGGCCCGGACCAGGCCGAGCGCTATTCGCAGCGTGGTCGTCTTCCCCGACCCGTTGGGGCCGAGCAGGCCGGTGACCATCCCGGCGTGGGCGGTGAAGGACACGTCCCGCACCGCGGTCACCCGGCCGAAGACCTTGGTCAGCCCGCGAACCTCGATCTCTGCCACGCCTCGCCTCCCGTTATGAACGACTCTTCATGAACGTTTGTTCATGAATGTGCGTTCATAGTACAACAGACGGAGGTGGCTCGCGGAGGGGGGGTGGCAGAAGGCGGAGGGACTGGTAGAGGGCGGAGGGACCGGCGGAGGGCGGAGGGACCGGCGGAGGGCGGAGCAGGGCTGACGCAGGTCGGAGGGCTGGCGGGTGGGATAAAGCTGACGGTGGTTTTTTGGGGTCGGCCCACCAGCGGTTCATGATCTCTGCTTGGGGGCTTCTGGGGTCTTGAAATCGTTTGTGGCTTCTCTACGATGAGGGCAATCCCGATCCCTGGTGCGGGCCCGGGACACGCATTAACCGGGTAGTTCAGCGAGTTTTCTACTCCTGCGGCAGGTGATGCTGATGCGCATCCCAGCGGTCCCGCCTGAATTCTCATTGCCGCGTTGCGGCATTCGTCACCCGGGCATCCGCCCCGGGTTCAGCGAGGGGTCATCGAGAAGGAGAACCTATGACCACGCATGACGAGCCGACAGTCAACAAACCAGAACCATTCACCGAGGTTGTCGAGCCCCCCGCCCCGGTCATGTGGGCTCCGGGGCCGGGCCACGCCTATCCGGTCACGGCGGGAGGGGTTCCGCTTGCCGGGTTCGCATTCGCGTTCGCCGTAGGGATGCTTGGGCTGGTGGAGACCGGGATCCTGTCCAGCGCCGCGAACGACATCTTCATCGCCACCTGCTTCGGGATCGGTGCCGTGGGGCTCCTGATCGGCGGGCTGTGGGAATTCCGCGGCGGGGAACTGTTCGGCGGGACGTTCGGCGTCGGGTACGCGGGATTCCTGTTCTCCACCGCGCTGATCTTGAAATTCTTCGCCGGCCCGATCATCACCGCCGGGGGCGTCCTCGCCTTCGACCACGCCTTCGCCGCGTGGCTGATCATGTGGGCACTGTTCACCTTGGTGTTCGCGGTCGGAGCGCGGAGCATCAACCTCCCCGCGTTCTCGGCGTTCTCGCTGGCGTTCATCGTGCTCGTGGTGCTGGCCATCGCCAACCTCGGCGGCACGGCCAGCTGGACCACCGATGTCACGAAGATCGGCGGCTGGGTGTGCCTGCTCGACTGCTTCGCCGCGGGATACCTGGCCGCCGCCATCGTCATCAACGTGACCCTGGCCAGGGAAGTGCTGCCGCTGTTCCCCGCCAAGTCCCGCCAGGCGTCATAACCGGCTTACGCCGGCAGCGGCGTCGTCCCGCGTGGCGGATGTCGGCACCCAGCCGGGCTAGCAACGAGCCCGGCTGGGTGCCTGCCTGTCCGCCGCCGCCGACAAGCACGGTGACGAGCCCGTAGACCGGTCCGCATCCTGGACGGCCTGGTCCACCCGGTCGTTTGACGCAACCGGTTGGTTGCTATTAATGTGGCAACCAACCGGTTGCAATACGCTGGAGGCCGTCATGGGTTTTCCCGATCGGATCGAACGGACCGTGCAGCTTGCGGCCCCGCCCGGCAAGGTGTGGGCGGCCCTTACCACGGCCGAGGGCCTGGCCGCCTGGTTCGGCGACGAGGCAACGATCGATCTGCGCCCCGGCGGGGAAGCCCGGATGAAATGGCACGCCGAGGGGTACACGGCACGGATGCAGGTGGTGCGGGTCGAGGAGCCCGTGGTGTTCGGGTTCACCTGGGGCATCTTCGGGCTTCCCGAGGACGATCCGCGCCGGACCTATGTCGAGTTCACGCTCGAGCCGGCCGGCACGGGCACCCGGCTGACCGTGGTCGAGAGCGGATTCGCGCAACTGCCGGAGGACGTGTACCGCAAGGCCTACGACGGCAACAGCGAAGGCTGGCCGAAGGAGCTTGGCGAGCTTGTCGCCTACCTCGATGCCGCCGCCTGACAGTGAATCAGTGGCCGAGCAGGTCTTCGTGGCCCTGGCTGACCCGACCAGGCGCGCCATCTTGGCCGCGCTGGCCGCCGGGGGCCCGGCCACGGCCACCGATCTGGCCGGGCGCCTGCCGATCACCCGGCAGGCAATCGCCAAGCACCTGGCCCTGCTGGGCGAAGCTGGGATGGTGACGGCCGAGCCGGGCGAGCGGCGCCGGGTGCGCTATCGGCTGCGCTCGGCCCCGATGCAGGTGGCGCAGCAGTTCCTGGCCGCGCTGGCCAGCGACTGGGACAGCCGGCTCGAGGCTCTGCAGGATCACCTCGGCCGGTCGGCTTGAGCATCTGAACGGAGGAGACAGCTATGAACACACCCGCGAGCGTCACGCCGCAGGAATGGGAGGCGGCGCGCCAGCGGCTGCTGGTGAGGGAGAAGGAGGTGACCCGGGCCAGGGACGCGCTGGCCGCGCAGCGCCGGCGGATGCCGTGGCTGGCGGTGGAGAAGGACTACGTGTTCGACGGGCCCGCGGGTAAGGCGAGCCTGCTCGGCCTGTTCGAGGGGCGCCGGCAGCTTGTCATCTACCGCGCGTTCTTCGAGCCCGGCGTGACCGGCTGGCCCGACCACGCCTGCCACGGCTGTTCCATGATGGCCGATCAGGTCGCCCACCTGGCCCACCTGAACGCCAGGGACACCAGCTTCGCCTACGCCTCGCGCGCTCCGCAGCCGGACATTGCGCGGCTGAAGGCGCGGATGGGCTGGACGATGCCCTGGTACACCATCACCGACGACTGGGACGCCGACTTCGGCGTGGACGAATGGCACGGCACGAACGCGTTCGTCCGGGACGGCGACCGGGTGTTCCGTACCTACTTCGTCGACAGCCGCGGCGACGAGGCGCTTGGCAGCACCTGGAGCTACCTCGACCTGACCGCGCTCGGGCGCCAGGAGAACTGGGAAGACTCGCCCGAGGGCTATCCCCAGACGCCGCCGTACAACTGGTGGAACTGGCACGACGAATACGACCATCCCGAGATGGCGCAGGGGCCGATGAAATTTGGCACGCCGGCCGAGGACGCCCGGGCGTGAGGCCGCAGGCGCCGTCCGGGGTTGTCCGGGTTTATGGCTGCGGCGCACCTTTGGCGGCGAAATAGGCGAGGCTGACCCGAGCTGCCATCAGCACCGGCGGGGGGATCGCTTCGTCGGCCTGGGGGGAGGGGCCGCGCTCCTGGGGCGCTTCGGCGCTCCAGGGGCACGCCTGCCGGATGGTGGCACCGTTGGTGCGCACCCGTCTATCGCGTCTATCGGGGCCGGGGGGCCACGAGCCCCGAACGCGCAGGGCCTTACGGTGCGGGGGGCCACGGGCCCCGTTCGAGGGTGTCCGGGATCGCCCGGTTATCTCGTGGGACGACACGATTTGGGAGCGAATGCGGCTCTGGCGGTGCGGTGAAGCGGGGCGGGACGCTAGGCTTCCGCCCGATATGGGCGGTTGAGCCAATCTGAGGGGGAATGATGCCGGAGTGCGTCTCGCCTGCATTAGAAGAGCTGCTGACGGTCACGACGAAGGAGGACTTCGGCTGCGCGCTGACGCGGTTGAAGGATGCCGGTGACCTGACCATCCGTGAGGTGGCGCGCAGGATCAGGACGTCCGGGCAGGGGCCGACCCCGGTGGCGTCGCTCGGCGACTACTTCGCGGGCAAGCATCTGCCCAATGCGGGCACGCTGGTGAAGATCCTGGTCGCGTGCGACATCACCGACCCCGGGGTGCAAAGCGCATGGGAGGAAGCCAGGCGGCGGGCGCGGGTCAGGCCCGGGCGGGCGGGGGCCGGCGAGCCCGCGCCGTACCGGGGCCTTGAGTGCTTCCGGCGCGAGGACGCGCAATGGTTCTTCGGGCGGGCCGAGCTCAGCGCGCTGGCGCTGACCCGGGCCGGACAGTGCCGGGCGGCGGGGCTGCCGCTCATGGTCGTCGGGCCATCCGGGGCCGGGAAGTCATCGTTGCTGCGCGCGGGGCTGATACCGCTGCTCGCGCCGGATGGCGAGGACGTGCCGGTGCTGGTGCCCGGGTCCGATCCGGTGACCGAACTTTCCCGGGTACTCGCCAAGAGACCTGATGCCATCGTGGTCGACCAGTTCGAGGAGATCTTCACGCCGGCGGTGGCCGAGGGCACCAGGCAAAGGTTCGTCGAGATGCTGTTCGCGGCGGCGGCGGCGGCAGCAGCAGCGGCGGCGGCGGACGGCGACGGCGACGGCGACGGCGCCAGGCCCACCAGCGTGGTCATCGGGCTGCGGGCTGATTTCTACGGGCAGGCGCTTCGGTATCCGGTGCTGGCCAGGGCGTTGCAGTTCGGGCAGGTCGTCGTGGGGCCGATGAGCGCGGCGGAACTGCGACAGGCCATCGTGGAGCCGGCCCGGCTGGCCAAGACCAGCGTGGACGAGGCCCTGGCCGAGTTGCTGCTGCGCGAGTTGCGGCAGCCGGGGTCGGGCGCGCACGACGCGGGGACGCTGCCGCTGCTTTCCTATGCGCTGGCCGCTACCTGGAGGAAGCGCCGGTCTGGGCGGCTGACCGTGGCCGATTACCTCGAGACCGGGGGGATAAGCAACGCGCTGCGGAACGCCGCCGACCAGGCGCTCGGCTCGCTGGACGAGGCCGGGCGGCGTGCCGCGCGGCGGATGTTCCTGCGCCTGGTGTGGGTCGCGGAGGACGCGCCGGAAACGCGGCGGAGGGTGACGGTCGAGGAACTGGCCGGCGGGGAGCCAGACGCGGGCGGGGAGGCGGACGCGGGCGGGGAGGCGGATGCTGCGCGGGCGGCGCTTGAGACGTTTGTGGCGCACCGGCTGCTGACGGCCGATGACGGGGCCGTGGAGATCACGCATGAGGTTTTGCTCGTCGCCTGGCCTGTGCTGCGGGGGTGGATCGATGCCAGCCGGGCCGACCTGCTGATACGTCGCCGGGTGACCGAGGCGGCGCGGGACTGGGCCGCCCGCGGGCGCGACGACGGTGACCTGCTGCGCGGCGCGAAGCTGGCGATGGCGCGGTCGCTCGCGAGCGATCCGGGCAAGCGGGCCGAGCTTACCGACGTCGAGCGCGGGCTGCTCGACGCCTCGCTGGCCGCCGAGCGGGCCAGGCAACTGGCGGAACGGCGGGTGGCGCGGCGGCTGCGGAACCTGGCCTGCGGGCTGGCGGCCGCGGTCCTGGCGGCGGGGGCGCTGACGGCGTATGCGTTCGCCCAGCGGGACCAGGCTGCCGCCCAGCGGGACCTGGCCGCCACCCAGCGGGACCTGGCCACCTCGAGGCAGATCGCCGGGGAGGCGACGCAACTGCGCGGCCAGGATCCGGGGCTGGCGGCGCAGCTCAGCGTGGCCGCTTACCGCGTGGCCACCACGCCGGAGGCGCGGGGCGCGCTGCTCGATTCGTCGGCCACGGCCGTCCCGACGCGGCTGACCGGGCCGGCCGGCATCGTGCAGGCGGTGGCGCTGAGCCCGGACCGGCGGGTGCTCGCGGCCGTGGACGACGACGGCGGGCTGTGGCTGTGGAACGTCGCGCAGCCAGGGACGCCTAAGCCGCTCGGGCACCTGGCCATCGGGAACGGATCGCCGGTGTACGCGGCGGCGTTCAGCCCAAGCGGCCAGCTGCTCGCGGTTGGCGGCGCGTCCGACACCGTGCAGCTGTTCGACGTGACCGATCCGGCTATGCCCAAGCTGGCAACAACGCTCAGCGGGCCGGGGAACACGGTGTACTCGGTCGCCTTCAGCCAGGGTGGCAAGATGCTCGCGGCCGGCAGCGCGGACGGCAAGGTGTGGCTGTGGAGCATCACCGCCGGCGGGCAGGCGGCCGGCCGGCACGCGCTCCAGGCGCGCGGCGGGTACGTGCAGAGCGTGGCGTTCGGCCCCGGCGGAGGCGTGCTGGCCGCGGGGACGGCAGCCGGGACGGTCCGGCTGTGGAACGTGGCCAACCCGGCAAAACCAGCGAGCCTGGGGCGTCCGCTCACCGGGCCGGCCAAGGCCGTGTACTCGGTCGCGTTCAGCCCAAGCGGCCAACTGCTCGCGGCGGGCAGCCGCGACTCGGACGTCTACCTGTACAACCTGAAGAAGCACTCGCTCGCCGGGAAGCTCACCGGGGCTACCAGCTGGGTGAACGCGGTCGCGTTCAGCCCAAGCGGCGAACTGCTCGCGGCGGGCGGAAGCGACGACACGGTGCGGCTGTGGGACGTCGCCAGCCGAACCGACGTGGCGCAGTTCGCGCATCCCGGACCCGTTACCAGCGTGGCGTGGGACGGTTCGGGGACGCTGGTTACCGGGGCGGCCGACGGCGCCGCGCGGCTGTGGCAGGTGCCGCCGCCGGTGCTGGCCGCAGGCGGCGTGGTCAACGGGGTCGCGTTCAGCCCCGATGGCAAGACGCTCGCGGTGGCCAGCAACGGACTGCAGCTGTGGGATCCCGCCACGCGGCGGCCGCTCGGCGCGATGCAGACGGTCAGCGGGGCGGTACCCGAGGCGGTGGCCTTCGACCCCGGACGGCAGGTGATAGCCACCGGGAACTCCGACGGGACCGTGCGCCTGTGGGATTACGGCGAAAGCGGAACGTTGAGCGCCGACGGCCAGGCGCTGCGCGGAGCCGCGACCGGCCAGGTGGAAGCGGTGGCGTTCAACCGTGACGGGACGCTGCTCGCCTCGGGCGGGGACGACGGGACGGTGCGGCTATGGGCCGTCAGCGGCGTCGCGCCGCCCAGGCCGGTGGCGGTGCTGCATGCCTTCGGCGGGATCGTGTTCACCGTGGCGTTCAGCCCGAGCGGCAAAATGCTCGCGGCGGCCGGGTCCAACGACACGATCCGGCTGTGGAGCCTGGCCGACCCCGCGGCACCACAGTTGCTGACCACCCTGACCGGGCCGACGAGCACGGTGTACTCGGTCGCGTTCAGCCCAAGTGGCGAACTGCTGGCCGCGGGGAGCGCCGATCGCAGCGTGTACCTGTGGCACCTGACCTCGGCCGGGCATGCGGCGCGGGACGGGGCGGCACTGACCGGGCCGGCCAGCTACGTGTACGCGCTTGCGTTCAGCCCGGACGGGTCGCTGCTGGCCGCGGGGAGCACGGACGACACGGTGTGGCTGTGGTCCATGGCCGGCTCACAAGGGCCGCCCGCGCTTTATGCGACGCTGACCGGGCCTGCCAGCTACGTGTACGCGGTGGCGTTCAGCCCGGACGGGCGGACGCTGGCGGCCGGAAGCGCGGACGGCACCGTGAGGCTGTGGGATACCAGCCCGGCAGCGGCGGCGGCGGGCGTCTGCGCTTCGACGGGTGATCCGATCACGAGGCAGGAGTGGGCCAGGTTCGTGCCCGGGGTCTCGTTCGCCGCCCCATGCGGGTGATCGGTGCGGGTGATCGGATAACTGGGCACGAACCACGGACCGTTCAGTCGCATAAAAATTCAAATTAATCCGAACGGGCCGTGGCGCTACGGTCCCGGCCGGCGCGGAGCGGGCCGGCGCGGCCGCGCGGAGTGTCTCAAGATCGCCCGGCAGGCCCGGGCAAAGCGCTATGATCGCGGCGCAGCATGCCAAAACCTGCCCCATCGTGAGATAGCGGATGGGAGGGCCTGCTCCGGTGGCCACATGGGGATTGGAAGGCATGGATCTCGGTGGCCACGTGGAGGTTGTTCCATGGCGAGGGCAGGGCTGGCTCGTGTGCGCACGGGATTCGGCTGGCGAGGCTTGGTGGCGGGTTCGGCGCTCATCGTGGCCGCCACCGTGCTAGCCGGGACGGTGTCGGCGGGGGGTGCCGCGGCGGCTTCGCGCGGCGCGTCCGGCGCGTCGGGTGCTACGGGCCCGGTGTGCGGCAAGGCGGCCGGGCCGTTCACCGTGAGCGGCACGCAGGTGCTCGGGGCCGGCGGGAAGCCGTTCGTCTCCTACGGGCTCACCGTGCCCGGCCTGCAGGGCCCGGACTGGGGCAGTTCCGTCTCTGACGACCTCGATGAGATCAACGCGGCGGCGGATGACTGGTGCGCCAACACGGTAAGGCTGCAACTGGACCAGGACGACCTCCTCGGGACGCAGGGCACCGGGTTCGACAAGGGCTACCTGGCCGCGATCGAGTCCGAGGTCTCGCAGGCCGAGAGCGACAACCTGGTCGTGGTGCTCAACGACGAGACCAATTACGCACCGGTGTCCGTGGCCGGCTCCCAGCTGGGACCGACGACCGCCACCGAGACGTTCTGGAAGGACCTGGTCCAGCTCTACGGCGACGATCCCCAGGTGGTCTTCGACCTGTTCAACGAGCCGCGGACGTACTCTCCCGGCATGTCGTCGGCCCAGGAGTGGAAGCTGTGGCTGGACGGCGGCCAGTACGAGGGCGTGTCCTACCTCGGGATGGCGGACCTGGCCGGGTACGTGCGGAACAGCCTGAGCGCGAAGAACCTGTTCTGGATCGAGGGGCCCGACTGGTCGAGTTCGTTCGCGGGGATGGTGCAGCAGGGAGCCCTGCTCCAGGTGAGCAACGTCGTCTACGCGGTGCACCATCCAGCGGGCCAGGCCGACCCGTCCTCCTGGAACGCCGACTTCGGTTACCTGGTCACTTCCGGCGCGGGGGCCGTGGTCGAGGGCGAGTGGACGAACTACGAGCCGACGGGGACCGCCCAGCCGTCGGGGGGCGGCTCGTGCTGGCCCAACGCGCCGACCGCGGTGCCCGAGTTCCTTGAGTACCTGGCCGCACGCGGGATCGGGCTCAGCGCCTACACGCTGCAGTCGGGCTACCTGATCAAGTCGGACAGCGATATGGGCGCGCCGAATACGATCAACGCGAAGACCTGGACCTGCCAGCTGAGCCAGGAATCGCAGCCCGGCCAGGGCGCCGGAACCGAGATAATGTCTTGGTTCAAGCAACGGAACAGCTGAGCAAGGCGTTAAAATCACGGCGCGACTATGGCATAGCCTGCTCCATTAGCCGATGCGGCACGCGGTAAGCTCCCCCGGCGCGACAAGCAGGCATCTTCCGGCGGCCACCATGGAGGAGCTTTGTGACGGCGTCAGGTTGGGCTCGCTACGGCACGCGGCTCGACTGGCTCGCCGCGATCAGGGACACGGTTATCGTGCTGGTCGTGGTGGCGATCGCGGCGGTGTCCGTGCCGCTCGGGAATGCCGGGACGATTCCGGCCAGCGCGCTGGCGTGCGGTAAGGCGGTCGGTCCGTTCACCGTCCACGGCACCAAGGTGCTGGCCGGGAACGGCTCGGTGTTCATCCCCTACGGGATGACGGTGTCCGGGCTGCAGGAGGGGAACTGGACCAATCTGGTCGGCCTGGACCTGGAGAAGATCCCCGTGATCGCCGACGACTGGTGCGCCAACACGATACGCATCCAGACGAACGAGGACATGCTCCTTGGACCGAACGGCACCAGCTTCAACTTCGAGTACATGGCGGCGATCCAGTCAGAGGTTGCGCTGGCCGAGAGCTACAAGCTGGTCGTGGTCCTCAACGACGAGACCAACTTCACGCTGCCGCTGTCGGTCCGGCACCACCAGGCCGACCCGACGCGGGAGACCGAGATCTTCTGGAAGGACATGACCAGGTTCTACGGCAACGACCCGCAGGTTATCTTCGACCTGTACAACGAGCCGCGGACGTCCGTGCCCTACATGAAGCCGCCCAAGCTGTGGCATCTGTGGCTGGACGGCGGCGAGTTCAAGGGAGTGGACTACAAGTTCGGGATGGCGGCGCTGACGGCGTATGTTCGGTACACGGCGGGCGCGCACAACCTGTTCTGGATCGAAGGCCCGCGGTACTCACTGTCGTTCGCCGGGATGATCCGCTACCACGCGCTGATCCACGTGAGCAACATCGCCTACGCCATCCACCACGCCCAGGGCGCACACGACGAGGCGGCGTGGTACGCCGCCTTCGGGTACCTGGTCGCCGACGGCATCGCGCCGGTGGTCAACGGCGAGTTCACCAACTACGAGCCGCACCCGAACCCCACGTCTGACCTGGCCCCCGGCTACTGCTGGAAGAACGCGCCCACCGCGGTGCCGCAGTACTTCCAGTACCTGACCTCGCTCGGCATCGGGATGATCGCCTACCAGCTTGTGCCTGGCTGGCTGATTTCGTCGGACCGGAAGTTCGGCGATCCCACCTCGATGAACGCTCGGACCTGGAGTTGCGTGCCTGACAACGAGCCGCAGCCGGGCCAGAGCGCCGGGACACTGATCATGTCGTACTTCGAGCAGCGCAACGGCTAACTCGCTGTAGTGTGTTCTGCGTGATCCTGGTGACGGGTGCGACCGGGCGAGTGGGCTACCGGCTGATGGAAAGGCTGGCCGACGCGCACGCCGACGTCACGGCCATGGTCCGGGTCGAGGCGAAGGCGGCCGACCTGCCGGGGACGCCGCGGTACGTGGTGGCGACCTTCGACGACCCGCCGCCGGCCGAGGTTCTGCGGGACTACGACCGGGTGTTCCTGCTGAGCCCGTCGAACGAGGAGCAGGCCGAGCTCGAGACGGTGTTCATCGACGCGCTGGTGGCCGCGGGCCACGGGCCGCATGTGGTGAAGGTCGCGGCGGATGGTTTCGTCGACCCGGCCTGCGAGGTGCGCTTCATGGTGAGCCACCGCCAGGTGGCCAGGCACCTGGCGGCGGTCGGCCTCCCTGTCACCTACCTCGCCCCTTCGCTTTACATGGAGGGCCTGCTTGTTTCTGCAGGCAGTATCGGATCGGAGGGCGTGATTCCGGTTCCGGCCGGCCGGGGCAAGGCCGGTTTCGTGGCCGCCGCCGACGTCGCGGCGGTCGCGGCGCGGGTGCTGACCTCCGCGGGCCATGTTGGCGCGACGTACGTGCCTACCGGGCCCGAGGCGCTCGGGTACGCGGACGTGGCGGCGCGGATCTCGGCCGTCTTCGCGCGCGAGGTGGACTACGAGAAGTCGACTCCCGCGCGCTACCACGAGTTCCTGCTGGCCAGCGGGATGGGCCCGTGGGAGGCGGACGGGGTACTCGAGCTGTTCGAGTGGGTCCGGGAGGGCGGCGCGGACACGGTTACGGCTGACGTGCGTTCGGTCACCGGGACTGAGCCCCGCCCGATCGAGGACTGGCTCGACGACTCGCGGGCCAGCTTCGCCGAGCCGCCGGACCTGCCCCCGCCCGCCTTCTAGACAGCCGGGGCCTCAGCTCTTGATGTCGACCCGGCGGGACTGGGCCTGGGCCGCCTTGGGCACGGTCACGGTGAGGATGCCGTCGCTCAGGTGGGCTTCGATGTTGTCCGTGTCGGCCTCGGTGGGCAGGCTGGTCCGGTAGGCGAACTTGCCGTGCCTGTGACGCAGCGTCTTGCCGGTAGCCTCCTCGTTTATCTCCCCGGTGATGCGCAGCTCGTGGCCGCGCAGTTCGACGTCGACGTCGTCGTTTTTCATGCCGGGGAGTTCGGCGCGGACCAGGTACGCGTCGCTGGTTTCCTCGGTTTCCACCGCGGGGATCCACGCATCCTGGCCCTCGGGGCCGCCGGACTCGAACATCTGGCTCATCCGGTTCCACAGCTGCGTGAAGTCACCGAGCGGGTCCCTGTCCCAGAATTCCCTGGGCCAGCTACGCCAGCGTTCTGGGCTTCGGCGGCGCGGTACGGGCTGATTCATCCTCGATCACCTCCGGTTTGGGTAACGACTACGTTCCTGCCCGTAGTCGGCACGCCCATAACCGCGGCCTCAACTTCAGGTGAACTTGCCGTGTGGATTTGGGCTCAGGAGCGGACGAGGCGGGCGATGGCCTCGGAGGCTTCCCGGACCTTGTCGCTGGCCTCCGGGCCGCCCTCCTCGATGGCCTGCGCCACGCAATGGCCGAGGTGGTCCTCGACCAGGCCGAGAGCGACCGCCTGCAAGGCCCGGGTGACCGCGGAGACCTGGGTCAGGATGTCGATGCAGTAGGTGTCGGACTCGACCATCCGCTGCAGCCCGCGCACCTGACCCTCAATCCGGCGCAGCCGCTTGAGATAAGCATCCTTGTCCTGGGTGTACCCGCGCATGTTCCAACTGTAAGTGATGCTTCCCGATAACCTCACGGTATGCGCGACCAGACGATCACCGCCTTCCTCGACCAGCTTGCCGCCCGGGTGCCCGCCCCGGGTGGCGGCGCCACCGCCGCCCTGCATGCCGCGCAGTCGGCGGCCCTGCTGGCCATGGTGGCCAGGTACAGCGACGGTGAGAAGTACGACGCCAGGATTATGAACCACGTCATCGAGGAGGCCGACGGGATCCGCGGCGATGCCCTGACGCTGGCCCAGGCGGACGCCGCCGCGTTCGGGGCCGTGGCCGACGCCTACAAGCTGCCGAAACACACGGATGAGGAGGCCCAGGCACGTTCGGCCGCCATTGCGGAGGCACTCGCCGGGGCCGCGCGCCCGCCGGCCGACGTGGTCCGCCTGGCGCTGCTCCTGGTCAGCCTGGCCGAAGAGCTGTTGCCGTCAGGAAACCGCAACGTGATCACGGACGTGGCCGCCGCCGCCGAGGCGGCGCGGGCCGCCGCGGTCACCGCGCAGGTCAACATCGAGGTCAACCTGCGCGGCATGAAGGATCCCGCGGTCCGGGCCGAACTGGCGGCTATGGGCGAGGTCACCAACGAGGTCACCGCCCGGGCCGGCCGGGTTGTCGCCGCCGTGCGCGAGGAGATCGGCCGATGACGCTGCTGTCCGGCCGGGAACTCGCGGCGGACATCCGCGCCAGGACCGCGGCCGCGGCCGCGGTCCTGGCGGCCACGCAGCGCCCCCCGCGGCTGACCGTGGTCACGCCCACCGACGACGAGGCCAGCGCCTGGTATGTCCGGTCGATCGCCTCCGCGGCGACCAAGGCCGGCATCGGCTGCGAGGTGGAAGACCTCGGCCCGCAGGCCACCGCGGCCGGCATCGTGGCCCAGCTGACGGCCCTGTCCGCCGACCCGACCGTGCACGGGATCATCTTGACCACGCCCCTGCCGGGCGGCGCGCGGCTGGCCGAACTCGCCGCCGCCCTGGAACCGGCCAAGGACGTGGACGGCGCGAACCCGGTCTCGCTCGGCCGCCTGATGACCGGCCTGCCCGCCTTCGCGCCCGCCACCGCGGAGGCCGTGCTCAGGCTGCTTGACTATCACCAGATCGAATTGGCCGGGCGGCACGTGGTCGTGGTCGGCCGTTCGGCTGTAGTCGGCAAGCCGGTGGCGCACCTGCTGCTCGACCGGAATGCCACCGTGACGATCTGCCACTCCCGCACCCGAGATCTCGCCGCCATCACCACGCAGGCCGAGGTGCTCGTGGTCGCCGCGGGCCGAGCCGGGCTGATCGGCCCCGATCACGTGGCCCCGGGCGCCATTGTCATCGACGTCGGCACCAACGCCACGCCCGACGGCGGGCTGGCCGGCGACGTGGACCCGAAGGTCGCCGACATCGCGGGCGCGCTCAGCCCGGTGCCTGGCGGGGTTGGCCCGGTGACGACGGCGCTGCTACTCCGCCACGTCACCGACGCAGCCGGACGGGCCTCAGCCGGACAGTAGGCCTCAGCCGGAGCCGGAGCCGGAGAGTAGGGCCTCAGCCGCAGCCGGAGCCGGAGCCGGAGAGCCTGGCCGCAGCCGGAGCCGGGCCGCAGCCGGACAGTAGGGCCTCAGCCTCTTAGCTTTCTCGGCCGCCACCGGGCGCGGCTACCGGTGTCGCGGGTCTCGGCGCCGGCTGTCGTAGCGGCCTCGGCCGTGCCTGGATCGCCGGGCTCGGCGTCGCCTGGCTTGCTGGCCTGGGCGCCGGCCGACTTGCCTGCCTCGGCGTCGGCCGGTCCGGCCTGGGCGCCTACCGACTTGCCGGCCTGGGCGTCGGCCGCAGTGAGCAGGTCAAGGAAGGGGCCGATCCGGTGCCCGTCCTGGGCGTAGTGCCGGAACGCGGAGTCCGGGTTCACGGTGTAGCGGGTGCGCCGCCCGACCCGGGTGCGGGAGAGATAACCTGCAGCCTCCAGGTCGGCCACGATGGCCTGGACGGAGCGCTCGGTGAGTCCGACCGCGGCGCTGATATCCCGGATCCGGGCTCCGGGGTTCCGTGCGATCTCCACCAGCACGTGCCCATGCCCGGTCAGGATCGTCCAGCTGCCATCCTGCTGGTCGGACTCGGCCATGCTATGAGCATACACTCAGGAATAACCCTACGTGAAGTATTATTCATGCATCTATTGACATGCTTCCACGGGATCCCCGATCCTTATATCGCCGATCCTTGATTCGCGGCCGAGGAGGTGGCAGATGCGTGAGACCGGGTTTCCCGTCGAGGATCTCAGTGGTGTCCCGGTGGTGGTGGCCCCTGAGGAGATCGACGTCACCAACGCCGAGGAACTGCGAGCGGCCCTGCTTCAGGCAGCGGCCCGGGGTCCTGGGGCATTCGTGGTCGACATGACCCACACCAGATTCTGCGACTCGGCCGGGATCCACGCGCTGGTGGATGCGTACACGAAGGCCAGGGCCGAGGGTGGCCAAGTGGTGCTGGCTGTGTCCGGAACATCCGTCCCGCGCATCTTCTCACTCACCGGTATCGACAAGATGCTCAGGTGCTTCCCGAGCCTGGACGAGGCCCTGGCGTCCGTTCCGGCCGTCGAGCGCAAGTAAGGACGAGCGGCGGTGGTGTCAGGCGAGCATGCTGCGGTAGACCGCGATGAGGGCCGCCTTCTGCTCGGCGCTGAGCCGCTCGTCGGCGCGGATCGCGTCTTCCGTCAACGGGGCGGCTTGTTCTCCGTCCGCTTCGGCGCCCGCCCGGTCGGTGGCCTTGTCGGCCACGGCGTCGATCAGGCCGGCCTGTGTCATCAGCGTCTCCGCGGACAGGTTGAGCGCGTCCGAGATCTGCCTCAGCACGCGCACCGAGGGCTGGTGCAGACCCCTCTCGATCTGGCTGAGGTACGGATTGGACAGGTGGGTCAGCTCAGCCAGCTGGCGTAGCGACAGGTTGGCCATCCGGCGCTGGGTGCGGATGAAGGCACCGAGCGCCTCTCGCTGTGTCTGCCACGGATCCTTCATGGCCGCCTCCCAAAGTAACTACGCAAACTATAGTACGCGGCAGCTCCGGGCTTCCGAAGCTGCCGCGTACTCGGCTTTCCCCGCGCGCCGCGCGGGTATCAAACCGTGCCTTACTTTGCGGCCGGGCTCTTCGGCTTGCTGGTGCTGCTGCCGTTGCTGGCCTTGGCGTCCTCGCTGGGCTTGGCGTCCTGGCCGGGCTGCAGCGCAGCCGTGGCCTTGAGCACGTCTTCGGCGAACTTCCGCTGGCTGGCAAGCAGCTTCTCGGCGAAGTCGTAGGCGCTGGCCACGACGTCCTCCGGCTTGGGCAGCCTGTCAGCGAACTGCACCTGGACCGCCTGCAGCTTGTCGGCGAACGGCACCTGGACCGTCGGCACCTTGGGGGTGACGGACTGGACGGTCTCGACCCAGGACTTGATCGCCTCGACGACGGTCTCCTGGCCCTTCTTGACGGTGTTCAGGATCTCTTCCTGGACTTGGGTGGTGTCCACGATGGCTCTCTCCTTCACGATTTCCTTGTGCTAACTATACCAAGCACGATTGGGATGTCAAGCGTGATGCTTGACGTATGCAGCGCCAAGCGCGGCCAGCAGCGGCGAGACCCGCGCCTGGGCCGACGCGCGGCCCGGGCGCGACACGCGGGGCGCAAGTGGCGGTGGATCCCCTGAAGTCGGTCGTCTACGCGCTGGTACGCCTGCGGGCCAGTTCCTTGCTCTCTTCCGGCAGCGCGTCGGCAACCAGGAGCCTCGGCAGCAGTTCCGGTTCACGTGTCAAGGCGCGGAAGGCGAGCGCTACGGTCACGTCGTGGCCGGGCCGGTGCACCATTTCCACCGGGTCAGCGGCGCGGATGTCTCCTGGCTCGATCACACGCAGGAATGCGCCAGGCAGCGCGGCCTGCGTGAATCGCTTGATCCAGCCGTCACGCTCCAGCCAGCCCTGGAACGTCGCGCACGGGATCCGCGGGCATGACACCTCGAGGACGACATCAGGCCCGATGCGCCAGCGCTCGCCGATCAGGGCGCCGTTGACGTCCAGGCCAGCGGTCGTGAGGTTCTCCCCGAAGATGCCGTTCGCAAGCGGCCTGCCCAGCTCGGCCTCCCACCGGTCGAGGTCCTCGCGGGCATAGGCATAGACGGCCTGGTCGGGGCCGCCGTGGTGCTTCACGTCGTAGACACGGTCGCCGACCAGACCGACCATGCCGGTGCCCTTGGGGCCGGGGGCGACGACGGCGACCGGGCCGTTGGCTGGCCGCTTGTCAATGCCCGTCGCGCTAAGGCCTTTCCAGGGGTTACGGCGCGGCCTGCCGACATTGACCGAGAGCAGCTTCATAGGCACGACGGTACGGTCCACTGCACCCAGGCGGCGACACATTATCCTGTCACCGCCCCAAAGGGTCGCTAGTTCGCGTATTCGGTGGGGGTGGTGGCGTATCTGCGGCCGGATGGGACGCGCCAGACCAGGACGCCTGGTTCCGGCTGCTCCAGCCACCAGCCTTCTGCCTGCTTACACCTATGATGATGACGACATAGGGGAGCCAGGTCACACGGGCAGGTCAGCCCGCCCTGATGCCAGGGCCGGGTGTGGTCCAGGTCGCAGGCCGGAGCGGGACGGCCGCAGCCCGGCGCGGTGCACCGGTTGTTGCGGGCGCGGACCAGGTGCGCGAGTTTGTTGCTGGGCCGGTAGCCGGGCTCGGCCTGGGCGTGGTCGCACGGTCCGCGGATGACCGGGGAGAAGGTGATCTTCAGCCCGCGCAGCCCGCCGGGGCCGATGGGTCCGGGCGGGGGGTGGCGGCCGTGCAGGCAGCCGTGGGCGGCGGCGGTGCTGTCGGGGGCTACCGCACTGATGCACCAGCGGGTGGCGGGGTGCCGGGCGGCGGCGGCGATCAGGTCGCGGGTGGCCTCGGCGTCGAGCAGGCCGAATCCGGCGGCTTCGCCGGGGGTCTCGGCCTGGCCGGTCATGGTGGCCAGCGGCACGGTGATGTTCACCAGCGCGGCCAGGCTCGGACCACGATCCCCACCGGTACCCGGGCCGCTCGGGCCGCCGTGCCCCGGGCCGCTGGGTCCGCCGGTCCCGCCTGGGCCGCCGGCGGGGACGGGGCGGCTGTCCCGCTCTTGGAGGAGATCGAGGTAGGCCTGGACGCGCAGTTCCTGCAGGGTGCCGGGCACGCCGGCGGCGCGCAGGTCCAGCGCCCGCTGCTCGACGTGCTGCCAGGAGGCCAGTACCTCATCGGGGGGCAGCTCCCGGGCTACCATGCCCGCGTTCCCGGAGTCTTCCCGGAACCGGCGCACATGCGCGTCCCGCCTGGCCGCCTCCTTACGGCGCTGCGCGGCCAGCGGGTCCAGCTTGAGCACCAGCCGGTGCGCGGCGTACCGCAACTCCCCGAACGTCTTGCCCGGAGCCGCCGCGGCCAGCAGCCGGTCGGCCTTGGCGGTGTCCTCGTCGTTGAGGAACTGGGTCTCGTCCTGGATGATCTTCACGTGGACGGGGTGGATCCGCCCGGCGCCCAGCGCGGCGAACGTCTGCGGCAGCCGGCTCGCGACCGTGGACGAGTAGTCGATCTGGGCAGCCGCCGACGCCGCGGTCAGGTGCAGCTCACCGGCCAGCTCATCGGCGGCGAACTCGGCCGCCTGCTGCGACCGGGTGCCCGTCCGGGGCCCGGACAGGGCCGGGCGGCGGGCCGCGAACTCCGCGGTCGCGGCCATCTGCAGCCACGCCGACCACGACTCCATCCGCCGTCCCGCCGACAACATCCCCACCAGCTGGTCATCGGACAACCCCGCCA
>Ga0335075_10002996_pt1 | contig 26969 bp, 23 predicted proteins | sample Lox_Sample_24_FD_206723 | JGI IMG/M metagenome (GOLD analysis project Ga0335075, IMG submission 206723) | Soil microbial communities from Loxahatchee National Wildlife Refuge, Florida, United States - Lox_Sample_2.4 | ecosystem: Environmental > Terrestrial > Soil > Wetlands | place: USA...
GGAAGCACACGACCGAGAAGTGACGGGGCGCGCACAGCTCCCAGCCGTCGGCCTCGGCCACCCAGCCCTCGAACTTCTCGGCCAGCTCGACCCCGCTGCGAATGTGCCGCTGCAGGCCGCTGCGGCCGTGGCAGCGGAGCACCGCCCACAGCTTGAGCGAGCGGAAGCGCCGGCCGAGCGCGGGCCCGTACTCGCTCAGGCTGAGCGCGTCCTCGGCGTCGGGCGTGCGCAGGTACTCGGGGATCAGGCTGAAGGCAGCGCGGAAATCGTCCGGGCGGCTGGTCCACAGCAGCGAGCAGTCCATCGGCGTCAGCATCCACTTGTGGGGGTTGAACACGAGCGAGTCGGCCCGTTCGACCCCGGCGAACGCCCACCGGAACTCGGGGCACACCATGGCCGCACCGGCGTAGGCCGCGTCGACGTGCAGCCACGTCCCGCTCGCCGCACACAGATCCGCGATCTCCGGCACCGGATCCACCGCTGTGACCGCAGTCGTACCAACTGTGGCCACGACAACGGCAGCTTCACCCAAGCTTTCGCCTAGCGCGTCGGGCCGCATCCGGAACTCGGCGTCGACCGGCACCTTGCGCATCCGCATCCCGAGCATCCGCGCCGCCTTGTCGATCGACGAGTGCGCCTGCTCGGAGCAGAGGATCAGGTCGCGGCCGGTGGCCTCGCGGGCTGCGATGATCGCGGCGAACGTCGAGGTCGAGGCGGTGTCCTCGATGTGCCCGTGCCAGCCGCTCGGCAGGCCCAGCAGCTCCGCGGTCCAGTCGAGCACCACTCCCTCGAGCTCGGTCGACGCCGGCGATGTCCGCCACAGGATCGCGATCGTGTTGAGCGTCGCCGACAGCAGCTCGGCCAGGATCCCCGGCTCGGATGCGCTGGTCGCGAAGTACGCGAAGTAGCGGGGGTGCTGCCAGTGCGTGACGCCGGGCAGCAGGATCTCGTCGAGGTCGTTCAGCACCGCGGAGAACGGCTCCGGATCCTCGGGCGCGGTGGTGGGCAGCTTCGACCGAATCTCACCCGGCGTGACCTGGGCCAGCACCGGCAACTCGCCGACGCGCTCGAGATAGCGAGCCGCCCACTCGAGCACGGCCGCACCGTCGGCTCGGAAATCGGTCCCCTCGAGACGAGCCCCGGCGGGACGCACGTCGGTCATGCCGGCCTCCCCGCGGGGACGAACGCATAATGCACGCCGGTCAGCTGCTCGGAGACCTCCCACAAGCGCCGCCAGTCCTCCTCGTCGTACGCCTTGCGCTCCGCGGTTACGACCGTCGGATACCCGCGCTGTTGCTTGCGGCCCCCGGGCCCGACGAACGTTCCACCGGGGAGGTCGGGGACCGTGGCGGCGTACAGGGTCGGGAGCGCGCCCATGTCCGCGCTCTGCGCGATCAGGCGATTGCCGATCCACCCGAACGCCTTCTCATAGAAGCGGTCGGTCGCGGCGAACTGAAGATTGGTGCTCGAGTAGCCAGGATGCGCCGCGGTGCTGATCAGTGGGACGCCCGCCTCGGTAGCGCGCCGCTGGAGCTCGAAGCAGAACATCAGGTTGGCCAGCTTGGACTGGCCGTAGGCGCCCCAGCGGTCGTACTTGCGCTCGCCCTGGAGATCGTCGAAGCGCATGGTGCCGCGACGGTGGAGGAAGCTCGAGACCGTGACCACCCGTGGTGCCGGCGCCTTCAGAAGCGTCGGGAGCAGCAGGCCGGTGAGCGCGAAGTGGCCGAGGTGGTTGGTGCCGAACTGGCTCTCGAACCCGTCCTTGGTGAGCCGGCGTGGCGCGGCCATGATGCCGGCGTTGTTGATCAGCAGGTCGAGGGCGCGATCCGAAGCAGCGAAGCCGGCGGCGAACTCCCGGACCGACGACAGGTCGGCCAGGTCGAGCGGCGCGACCTCCAGCAAAGCATTCGGGACGCTCGCCCGGATGCTTGCGGCGGCATGGTCCCCCTTGGCCGCGCTCCGGCTCGCGATCACGACCTGCGCGCCCGCGCGAGCCAGCTCCCGCGCCGTAGCGAGCCCCAGGCCGCTGTTGGCCCCGGTCACGATCGCCACCCTCCCGCTCTGATCTGAAATATCAGTCGTCGTCCAGTTGTCGGCCATTGATGCTCAACCGTCGTTCAGTTGCTCGAACTTGATCCCGGCCCGCTGGAGCCGGTCCAACAAAGCATCGCCCATCGCCACCGCCGGGGTGAGCTGACCGGCGCGCTCCGGGAGCTCGTCAAAGGCCAGGCACAGGGCCGACTCGGCCAGCATCTTGGACGTCTCGCCGTAACCGGGATCGCCGCCCGAGACCTGGGTGTGAACCGTCCGCCCGTCCGCTCGCGCCCGGAAGCGCACCCGGAACCACGACTTCGCGCGCTGCTCGGGCGACGGTCCCTCCCCCGAGCTCTTCAGCTTGCGCAGCGCGTTGCGGGTCGGGGGCAGCTGCGCCAGCGCGATCATGCCGGCCGCCCCGCCGGCCAACCCGACCAGCACCGGCAGGCGTTTGACCGCCAGATAGTGGCTGTAGCTGAAATCCGGGCCGTATCGATCGAGCGCCCGGGCCGAACGCAGTACGGTCACGGGGTCGATGGTCGGGATCGGGGCCACCCAGCCGCCGCCGAACTCGTCGTGGTGGGGCGCACCCGACACCCCGCGCACACGCCGATCGGACGGGGACGGCCCGGCCTCGCGCGCGCGGCGATCGCGGGCGACCGAAGCGCTCTGCCGGAGCCGCGACAGGATCTCGATCGTCGACTGATACGTGCCACCGGAGAAGGTTCCGCCGACTCGCACGAATCCTTCAAGCGCGATCGGGACGGCGTCCGGTAGCTGCTCCACCGTGAACAGCGCCCCCAGGTCGTACGGGATCGAGTCAAACCCACACGAGTGCACGATCCGCGCCCCGGAGCCCGAGGCCTGCTCGTGGTAGCCCAGCCACATCCGATCGACGAACTCGGGCTCCCCGGTCAGGTCAACGTAGTCGGTCCCCGCCGCAGCACACGCGGCCACCAGCGGCTCGCCGTACCGGATGTACGGCCCGACCGTCGTGATGAGAACCTTGGTCGCCTCCGCCACGGCCTGCAGGGACGGCACGTCGTTCACATCGGCCTGCAGTAGCGGAAGCTCCGCGGATCCGGCACCCAGGCGCGAACGCACCTGCTCGAGCTTGCTCATGTTCCGCCCGGCGAGCGCCCAGCGGGTCTCGGGCGGCGCATGGGCGGCCAGATACTCCGCGGTCAGGGCGCCGGTGAACCCGGTGGCGCCGAACACCACGACGTCGTACGGCCGCGAGCCCATCTAGGACTCGGAGTCTGCGGCTTGCACCTCGCGGGCCAGCTCCACCGCCTGGTGGGGCTCCACCCCGGCCATGGCCACGAGCCAGCACGCAACCGGCGCGGCCACCCGCTCTGACGAGTGAGCCGCCTCGGCGGCGACGTCCAGCAGCTTCGAGAACTCCTCGGTCGTCGGTGGCTCCGTACCGAGCTTCTCGGCGTACGCGGCCAGCCATTCGCGTGCGTTCATCGTCGCAGTGTATGTTGCCCGGCCGTGGGGGCTCGGGGTCAATACGCCACTCTTCTCTCACCGGCATCGATCGGCCCGGTGACGGTGCGCAACCGCGTGATCTCGAGCTCGCACCAGACGGGGCTCGTGCACGACTACCTGCCGACCGACGATCTGCTGGCCTATCACCAGGCGCGAGCGCGCGGCGGGGTCGGAGCCATCTTCATCGAGGCCACCGCGGTTCACCCCACCGGACTGCTGACCGCCCACACGCTCGGCGGCTACCTGCCCGAGATCGTTCCCGCCTACAGCCGGCTGGCCGAGGTCGTGCACGGCGAGGGTGCGCGCCTGTTCGTGCAGCTCTTCCACGGCGGGCGGGAGCTGATTGCCTCCTCCCCCAAGCCACCGGCCGTCGCTCCTTCGGCCGTCCCCAGCCTGCGCTTCAAGTCCGAGCCACGCGCACTGAGCGCCGCCGAGATCGCCGAGATGATCGAGGGATACGCGACAGCTGCCCGTCACGCCGCCGACGGAGGGCTCGACGGCGTCGAGGTGTCGATGGCCCATGGCTACCTGCCCGCACAGTTCTTCTCGGCGCTGAGCAACCGCCGCGCCGACCGCTACGGCCTCGCCGCGCGGACGCGGTTTGCGGTCGAGGTGATGACCGCGATCCGCGAGGCGACCCAGGGCCGGATCGCGGTGGGCGCCCGCCTGTCCGCCGATGAGCTCGTGCCCGGAGGACTCGGCCCAAGGGACGCGGCCGACGTGGCCGGCGAGCTCCACGGCGCCGGGCTCGTCGACTTCGTCTCGCTGGCGCTCGGCCACTCCGCCTTCCCGGCGGCGTCGACGTGGATCGCCCCGCCCCCACCGGTCGAGCTGGACGCGATCGCCGATCCGGCGGCCGCCGTCCGTCAGGTCGTCCCGGAGATCACGCTGATCGCCACGACGCGCGTGGTCGACCTCGACCACGCCGACCGGATGATCGCCGACGGGGTGTGCGACCTCGTCGGGCTGACCCGCGCCCACATCGCCGACCCGGAGCTGATCGCCAAGACGACGGCGGGCCGCGCCAACACCGTGATCGAGTGCGTCGGTTGTAATCAGTCGTGCATCGGCCACTATCACGCCGGGGTGCCGATCGGCTGTGCCGTCAACCCGCGCACCGGCCGCGAACGAAACCTTCCACTCCCCACCCCGGGTCGCCCCGGACGACGGGTGCTGGTCATCGGCGCCGGGCCGGCCGGCGCGGCGGCCGCGCTCGAAGCCGCCGCGGCGGGCGATGACGTCACGCTGATGGAGCGCGAGCCGGACATCGGCGGGCAACTTCGACTGGCCGGTCTCGCGCCGGCCCACCAGGAGCTGTGGGAGCGCTACCGACGCTCGACCTCGACGCGGCTGCTCGCAGCGGGGATCACCGCCGAGCTCGGGGCGGCGGCCGATGCGAGTATGGCGGCGGACTTCGACGTGGTCGTGCTCGCCGCCGGCGCCCGCCCGTACCGGGCGCCGCTGCCCGACGACACGCCCTACGCGATCCGCGAGGCCTGGGACGCGATCCGCTCCCCCGCCGACGTCACCGGCCCCGTGCTCGTCGCGGACTGGGGCGGCGGATGGGACGGCCTCGACGCGGCCGAGCGGCTGGCCCACGCCGGCCTCGACGTGACGCTCGCGTGCGCGGCACCGGTTCCCGGCGAGACCGTCCACCAGTACCAGCGCAACCTGTACCTGGCGCGGCTGGACCGGCTCGGGGTCCCGATCGTGCACCACACCGAGCTGGCCATCGACGACGGCGAGCTGGTGCTTCGACACGTGTTCTCGTTGCGATCGCAATCGCTGCCGGAGGCGACGGCCACCATCGTCCTGGCCCAGGGCCGCGTGCCGGCGGACGAGCTGTGGCCGGAGCTCGAGCACCACCCCGGATCAGTGCGCGCCGGTGACGTGCTCGCTCCGCGCACGCTCGAGGAGGCGGTTCTCGAGGGAACCCTGGTCGTGCATGACCGCGCCGCCGTGCCCGTGACGGAGCGCGTGTGACGGCGACGCCGGCCACCGCGCAGCGACTCGGCGGTCACACCGTGATCGAGACGCTGGCCGCGCTCGGCGCGCGCGTCGCGTTCGGCGTGCCGGGCGTGCACGCCCTCGCGATGTGGGACGCGCTGCGCACGAGCGAGTTGCGGGCGTTCGGCACGCGCACCGAGCTGTGCGCCGCGTTCGCGGCCGACGGCTATGCCCGCAGCTCGGGCCGCCCGGCGCCGCTGCTGCTGTCGACCGGCCCGGGAGCGCTCAACTCGCTCACCGGGTTGATGGAGGCGGCGCGCGCGCATGTCCCGGTCGTGGCCATCTCGAGTCAGATTCCGCGTGAGCTCCTCGGAACTCATCGGGGCTACCTGCACAAGCTCGACGGTCAGCTCGCATCATTCGCTCCGATCGTCAAGCACGCGGCCCGCGCCGAGAGCGTCGAGGCGATCCCCGAGATGGTGGTCGAGGCCTGGTCGGTCGCGCAGACGCCACCGAGCGGCCCCGCCTACCTGGAGATCCCGGTCGACGTGCTCCGCGCCGAAGCCGGCCCGATCCCATCCCTCACCCCATCGGGCAATCCGCGGGCGTTCCGGGCAGCCTCGCCCGGCGCCACCGCCGAGGCTGTTACGCTGCTGGCCGGCGCCGAGAACCCGGTCATCTGGGCCGGCGGTGGCGTTCTGCGCTCCGGCGCCCGGTCGGAGCTGCGCGCGCTGGCCGAGCGCCTCGACGCGCCGGTCATCACCACCTTCATGGGCAAGGGCGCGATCGACGAGGCTCACCCGCTCGCGGTCGGCTCGGGATGCGACGAGGCCGCGGTGCTGGAGCTGCTCGGCGACGCCGACGTGGTCCTCGCCGTTGGCACCGAGCTCGGCGCGGACACCACCAACCAGTACGGCCTGCGCTTCGGGGGCAGCCTCATCCACCTGGATGCGGCGCCCGAGCGCATCGGCGTCAGTTACCCGGCGCTACCGCTGGTCGGTGATGCACGGGCAACGCTCGCCGCCCTGTTGCCGGCCCTGCCCCAGGCGAGGAGTGCCGGCGCCGAGCGCACGGCAAAGGTCCGTGAGCGCATCGCCGCCGGCCTTGCGGACCAGTCGCGCGAGGACGAGCTCGCGCTGATGGCGGCGGTCGAGCGCGCGCTCGGACCCGACGCCGTGACCACCTGGGACATGACGATCCTCGCCTACTGGGCCGCGGCGCACTTGCGCCTGCGTGCCGGCCAGCAGTTCCACTATCCGCTCGGTTCGGGGACGCTCGGCTACGCCTGGCCGGCGGCGCTCGGCGCGGCCGCGGCCGCGGCTGAGGGCGAGGGCGAGGGCCCGCACAGAAAGGTCCTCGCCGTATCCGGAGACGGCGGGCTTGCCTACGGGCTGGCCGAGATGGCGACGGCCCGCCAGCAGGCGGTCGACGCCACGCTGCTCGTGGTCGACGACGGCGGCTACGGCATCCTGCGCGAGTACCAGCGCGCCGACTACGACGAGACCACGGCCGTGGACCTTGTCCAACCCGACCTGGTCCGGACCGCCGAGGCGTTCGGGCTACCCGTCCGCGGCGGCGGCATCGAAACCGCCGAGGAGAATCTCCGCTGGGCACTGGCGATCGACGGACCGGCGGTCGTGGTAGTCAAGGCCCGCCTGGCCTCGGCCCTACCAACACCGTGAGCCGCGTCATCCTGCTCGACCCGGCTGGAGGCCTCGAGACGGTCCGCGAGGCATTGCGCGAGTGCTCCGACGTGTCAGTGGAGAGAGCGGAACAGCTGCCACGCGGGTCCGGCGTCGTCGGCTTGCTGGTGCCGCCCGAGATCCCCGTCGACGCCGGCGCGATGCGGGCGCTGCCCGATCTGCGGGTCGTCGCGGCAACCGCCACCGGCTATGACCATCTCGACCTGGAGGCCATCTCGGCCGCCGGGGCATGGGCTACGCACTGCGCGGGTTACTGCACCGAGGAGGTGGCCGAGCACGCGATCGCCTTCGCGCTCGATCTGCTGCGCGGAGTGACGCTACTTGACCGTTTCGTGCGCGCCGGCGGGGGCTGGGAGCTGGACGAGGCGCCCCCACGACGGGTGGCCGGCACCGTGCTCGGGATCGTCGGCCTCGGCCGCATCGGCCGAGCGGTGGCCTGGAGGGCGCGAGCGCTCGACATGCGGGTCGTCGGCTTCGATCCCGCGCTTGCGGCCCGCAACGGCGACGACGCGAACAAACTGGAGGGCGTCGAGGTGACCTCGCTGCCCGAGCTTCTGACCCAGGCCGAGGTCGTCACTCTGCACGCGCTGCTCGTCCCCGGCCAGCCGCCGGTGCTCGGCGCCGCCGAGGTGGCCATGATGCGCCCGGGCGCCTACCTGATCAACTGCGCCCGAGCCGGCCTCGTCGACGGCGAGGCGCTGGGCGCGGCGCTGCGAGACGGGCGGCTGGGCGGATGCGCTCTCGACGTCCTGTCCCACGAACCGCCCACCGGTGAGGAGCCCGAGTTCACCTGGCCCCGCACACTGATCAACCCGCACGCGGCGTGGTACTCGCCGGAGGCCGCGAATGAGCCGTACCGGCGCGCCGGCGAGGCCGTGGCGGCGGTTCTGAAAGGGCGCGAGCCGGCCGACGCGCTCGCGCGCCCAGCCTAGATGATTGCTATCGGGCGTAGCACCGGCGAGGCGTTCGGCTCGCGGCCCGCCTAGTCCTCGTCGAGCGCCTCCGCGAACGACTCCCACACCATCCGGTGAAAGCGGGCGATCGCGCTCTCGCTGGCCGGCATCAGGCGTCCGTGCGGAACCATCTGGGAACGGAGCCCGGGCTGTTGGAGCAACACCGCCTCGGTGTCCTCGATGATCGTCTGGTTCCACATCTCGACCCACTCGTCGGCTTGCTCGGATGAGACGTCGGGATGGACGAACATGTCCGCGATGAACCGGCACGTTTCGGGGCCGGTGGGGATGATCACCCCGGGGAAGGCAACCCAGTCGTCCTGCACGAGCGTGGTGAACGGCCACACGAAGATGTAGCGGAACTGGCGGTCGCCCTCGCGAGCCGGATGCGCATACGTCTTGGCCCGCGGGTTGTAGACCGTGAACTGCCCCAGCACGCGATTGCCGTCGATGTACTCGTAGACGTCGGCATGGTCGTCGAACGCGTCGCTGAAGCTGTTCTTGTGGATCGTGGGGCAGTGGTAACACTCGCTGGCGTTCTCGACCCACACCTTCCAGTTGGCGGGAATCTCATAGGTGAAGCGATCGTGGTAGCGGTAGTCGTGGAAATCGAGGGCCCGCTCCTCGGCGAGCGGGAAGAACTCGGGATAGGCCTCGCGCAGCGGCGGGGCGTCGGGGTCGGGATTGACGAACACGAGCCCGTTCCACGCCTCGACCGCCGCGGGCATCAGCGAGAACTCCTCCTTGTTGAAGCACGGCTCGCGGTCGCTCCGGGGCGCGGCGCGCAGGCTGCCGTCGAGGTTGTATGTCCACGCGTGATACGCGCACTGCAGGCTGGGCTGATTGCCGTCGGCGACGGCGACGGGGAACGCGCGATGCCGGCAGACGTTGATGAACGCGCGGAGCTCCTGGTCCTTGCCGCGGGTCACGAGCAGCGGAACGTGAGCGGCGTGGCAGACGATGTGGTCACCGGGGCGAGTCAGCTTGGCGAGCGGTCCCGCGTAGACCCACGAGCGGGTGAAGATGCGGTTGAGCTCGAACGCATAGATCGCCGGGTCGGAGTACCAGCGCGCGGGAAACGTCATGTCCCGCGACAGCGCGTCCTCCACCGCGTCGGCGTCGATTCCGAGGTCGTCGAGCGTCTTGGTCCCCATCTATCCTCGCTTTCCGCACCGATTTCGCCAGCAAGTCGTGCAATCCGCAAGCTTGCCGTCAATATTTTGCGCAATCATATCTCAGACACGATGACCCCGCGCGAACTCGATCAGCTGGATCGGGCGATCATCTCCCAGCTCCAGGAGGATGGCCGCCGGCCCTACCGCGCGATCGCACGCTCGCTCGGAGTCGCCGAGGGCACCGTGCGCTTCCGCGCCACCCGCCTCCAGGACGAGGGGATCCTCCGCATCCTCGCGCTGGCCGACCCGTTCGCGCTGGGCTATGCGGTTCAGGCCGCCGTTCTGGTGCGGGTGACGCCGACCGCCCACGCGCGGGTGGCCGAGACGCTCAGCGAATGGCCCGAGGTCATGTACGTCTCCTCGTGCGCCGGCTCGGCCGACCTGTACATGCACATCATCTGCCGTGACCACGACGATCTGTGGCAGCTGCTCGCGGAACGGCTGGGGGAGCTCGAGGGCGTGGTCGGCACCGAGACCTTCATGGAGCTGCGCGTCCACAAGGCGCGCTACGTGTATCCAGGATTGACCGACACGATCCTGAACGGCGACTCCTGACCGAGCGCTAACTGCCCAAAAATGGGTTGACACTCGGCCCTCCAGCGAATAGAAACCGTCATTCAAAACGGTCATTCAAGAGATGAGAGACGAGTACGAGAACCGGGGCCGGGTCGACGACGTGCCATCGCGCCGTCCGCTATCCAAGGTGCGCCAGCCGCAGATTCTCGCGGCCGCGGTCGAGCTGCTGCGCGAACGGGGCCTGTGGAGCGTCCGCGTATCCGACGTGGCCGAGCGCGCGGGCACCAGCGCCACCGGCGTCATCTACTACTTCGGGACCAAGCACGACCTGTTCCGGGCCGCCATCTCCGATGTGGACGCCGAGTTCTACGCCACGGTGTGGCCTGAGCTCGAGCGGCTCGAGACCGGGATGCAGCGGCTGGCCTGGCTCGTCGTGCGCTCGAGCCGCAGCGAGTGGGTGCTGTGGATGGACCTGTGGGTTTACGCCCGCCGCCATCCCGATCTGCTCCCGACCCACCGGGGGTTCAGCGAGCGCTGGTGCGCCACGATCGCCGGGGTCGTGCGCCACGGCCAAAAGCGCCGCGAATTCGACGTCGACGTCGACGCCGACGCGGTGGCCGCACGGCTCGCCGCGCTGATGGACGGGCTGGCCATCCACATGGTCAACGAAGACCCAGGGCGCACGCCCGACCATTACGTCGAGATGGCGCTGAGCGCCGCGGCCGCCGAGCTGGGCTGCGACCTGCAGTCGCTGCTGGCCGCCGCCGCGGCGGTCCCGGAGTCCTGAGCGCGGATCGGCAGCCATCCGTGAGCCGGGACCTGCAGCCGCTGTTCGCCCCCGCCTCGGTGGCGGTCGTCGGGGCGTCGGCCGATCCGCGGAAGTGGGGCAACTGGCTGGCCAGACGGGCACTCCGGGGAGAGAACCGGCGCGCCGTCCACCTGGTCAACCGCCGGGGCGGCGAGATCCTCGGGCGCGTCGCCCGCCACTCGCTCCTCGAACTCGACGGCCCCGTCGACCTCGTGCTGGTCACGGTCCCGGAGGCGCTGCTCGAGCCGACGGTCGAGGAGGCGCTGAGCGCTGGGGCCAAGGCGATCGTGGTGATCAGCGCCGGCACCGAGGGCAGCGGGCGCGACGAAGCGCTCGGGGCTGCGGTACGCGACGCCGGCGCGGTGCTTGTCGGCCCCAACTGCCTCGGGATCTTTGACGCGGAGTCAGAGCTCGAGCTCGCGTCAAACGACCTGCCGGCGGGCACGATCGCGATGATCTCCCAGAGCGGCAACCTCGCACTCGAGATCAGCGTGCTGATGCGAGAGACCGGGCTCGGCTTCTCGCGCTTCGTGTCCCTGGGCAATCAGGCCGACCTCACCGCCGCCGAGCTGATAGAGGCGATGACGGCCCACGACGGCACCACCGGGATCGCCCTGTACGTCGAGGACTTCCGCGATGGGCGGGCCTTCGTGCGCGCCGCGAGCGAGGCCCGGGCGGCCGGCAAGCAGGTCGTGCTGCTCACCGCATCCGGCCACGAGGCGGCCGCGCGCGCGATCCGCTCCCACACCGGCGCGCTCGCGAGCGACGATGCCGCCATCCAAGCCGCCTGCCTGGCGGCCGGCATCGAACGCGTGAGCTCGCCCCGGCAGCTCGTCGACGTGATGCAGGCCCTGGTCCGCTCTCCCCCGAGCCGCGGTCGCCGGCTGGGGATCATGGGCGACGGCGGTGGCCACGGCGGGATCGCCGCGTCGCTGGCCGCCGTGGCGGGGCTTGAGGTGCCCGAGCTCAGCGCCGCGACCGTGGCGGCTCTGCGCGACCAGCTCCCACCGACCGCGTCCTGCTCGAACCCGGTCGATCTCGCAGGTGGCGGCGAGGCGGACATCCGCAACTTCGAGCGCACGGCGCGAACCTTGCTCGAGTCGGACGAGGTGGATGCGGTCCTGCTCACCGGATACTTCGGCGGCTACGGGGAGTACGCCGAGGTGTTCGCCGACCCTGAGCTGGCCGCCGGGGTGGCGCTCGCGCAGGCGAGCGCGACCGCCGGCCGCCCGCTGGTCGTGCAGACGATGTACTCGACCTCGGGACCGGCCGACGCCCTGCGGCGCGGCGGGGTGCCCGTGTACCAGGCGGTGGAGCAGGCGATCGACGCCATGGCCCGACTCGCCGCATCGACCGGCGGCAATCCGCGCGCGGTCGCGGCGGTCCCGGCCCCCGCCGCCCCCATCACCGACACCAGCTACGAGCAAGCCAGGGCGTTGTTCACGGCGGCCGGCGTGCCGTTCGTCGCACAGCGCACGGCCGACTCGGCGGCAGCCGCCCACGACGCGGCGGCGGCGATCGGGTACCCCGTCGCGCTCAAGGCACTCGGCGCCGTGCACAAGTCCGATGCGGGCGGGGTGAAACTCGGCATCGCGAACCCGGACGAGCTGGCAAGCGCCTACACCGAGATCGAAAACCGGCTTCGCCCTGAGGCGTTCTCGGTCGAGGCGATGGCGCCACTCGCCGACGGCGTCGAGATCCTGATCGGCGCGCGCTGGGATCCTCGCTTTGGCCCGGTGGCACTCGCCGGACTCGGCGGTGTGTACGCCGAGGTGATGCGCGACGTGGCCGTTTCCCTGGCGCCGGTCACCGACGCCGAGGCGGAAGCGATGTTGCGCTCGCTGAAGGCCTTCCCGCTCCTCGACGGCGCTCGTGGTCGCCCGGCACTCCACATCGGAGCTGCCGCGCACGCGCTCGCCGCGCTGTCGGAAGTAGCCGCCGCTCACCCCGAAATTGCCGAGCTCGAGGTCAACCCGCTGCTCGTGCTGCCCGACGGGGCAGTCGGACTCGACGCCCGCATCATCCCCACCCGCAACGACTGACAGGAGACGCCCGTGAACTTCCGCTACACCGACGAGCAGCTCGAGCTGCGCGATCGTGCCGCGGCCCTGACCGACGAGATCATGGCCTACGAGGAGGAGTGTGAGGAGCACCGCGGCCTGTCGGCGCAGTCGCTGTCCGAGATCCGCGATCTGACGCTGAAGGCAAGCCTCAACGCGATCAACATGCCGCTCGAGTGGGGTGGCCAGGGGCTGTCGATCCTTGACCAGGTGATCGTGCAGGAGCGCCTCGGACAGCTGACCAACGCGCTGTGGGATGCCGTGTGGCGTCCCGCGAACGCGCTCAAGCACTGCACTGCCGAGCAGCGCGAGCGCTACCTGTTGCCGGCGATCGCCGGCGATCGGCGCGACTGCTTCGCGGTGACCGAGGAGAAGGCGGGCTCGGACCCGTCGCTGATCGAGACGGTTGCCCAACGCGACGGCGAGACCTACCGCATCACCGGCGAGAAGTGGTTCGTCACCGTCGGCGACGTGGCCGACTTCCTGATCGTGCAGGCGCTGGTCGGGTCCGAGCGCGCCCCCACGCTGTTCCTCGTCGACAAGGACCTCCCGGGCGTGTCAGTGAAGCGAACGCCGGCCTACATGCACACGTTCGTGTTCGAGCACCCGGAGTTCGTGTTCGACGAGGTCGCGCTCGGCTCCGAGCAGATCCTGGGCGAGGTCGGGGGCGGCTACGAGCTGACCCGCGACTGGTTCGTGGAGGAGCGGCTGATGATCGCCGCGCGGGCCACCGGCGCCGCCGAACGCGCGCTCACCCTGGCAAGCGACTGGGCGAACGAGCGCGTGCAGTCGGGTGGCGTGCTCGCCTCCCACCAGTTGATCGGCGCGATGATCGCCGACAGCACGTGCGACATCGCGCTGTGTCGCGCGCTCACCCATCAGGTGGCCTGGGAGGCCGACCACGGTATGCCCCGCAAGCTCGTCCACGCCAAGGCGGCGATGGTCAAGCTGACCGCGTCGGAGGCCGCCGGGCGAGTGATCGACCGCGCGGTGCAGATCTTCGGCGGGCGCGGGTACATGCGTGAGAACCCGGTCGAGCGCCTCTATCGCGACATCCGCGTGGACCGGATCTGGGAGGGCACCTCGGAGATACAGCGGATGATCATCGCCGGCGAGGCCCGCAAGCGCGGCCTCGACGGGATGCTCCAGTACGGCGCCGGCCTGCCCGCCGAGGAGGCCGTCCATGCCTAAGGTGGTGATGCTCGAACCCCACGAGCACGCGTGCGTGATTCGCCTGGATCGACCGGCCAAGCTCAACGCGATCTCCGAGCAGGTCGAGCGCGAGCTGTGTGACGCGCTCGCGAGCGCGGAGGTCCTCCAAGCCCCGTGCGTCATCTTCACCGGCGGCGAGAAGGTGTTCTCGGCCGGGGCCGACCTGAGGGAGACACGGGACTACGGCCCCGAGGAGATACTCGCCACCTACCGCGGCACCGGCGACTTCGCCGAGCGCGTCGCCGACCTGGCGCAGCCGACGCTGAGCGCGATCACCGGCTACTGCATCGGGGGCGGACTGGAACTGGCGCTGGCTACGGACTTCCGGATCGCCGAGGAGGGCTCCGACTTCCGCTTCCCCGAGGTTGCGCTCGGCATCCTGCCCAGCTGGGGCGGCGCCCAGCGCGCGGTGCGCCTGCTCGGCACCGCCCGGGCGAAGGAGCTGATTCTCCTGCGCGAGCGCGTCGACGCGCCACAGGCGCTGTCACTCGGGCTCGTCACCGAAGTGGTCGACACCGGACGAGCGCTGCCCAGGGCACTCGAACTCGCCGAGCGCCTCAGCGGGCTGCCCCGCCTGGCCGTCAGTGTGACCAAGCAGGTCATCGACGCCCTCCCTGAGACCTCGCGAACGGCAGGGCTCGGACTCGAGCGGGTGGCCTACGGACTGCTGGCCCAGACCGGCGACGCCGCGCAGGCGCTGAGCGCTCGGTTCGCGCAATGACCGCCTACAAGACACCGGCGCCGCTCGCCGACGAACAGCTGGCCATTCAGGAGCTGTGTCGCGAGTTCGCCGCGCGGGAGCTCCGCCCGATATCGATGGCCGTCGACGCGGCCGACACCGAGGTGCCCTGGGAGGTGTGGCGCAAGGCAGCCGGAGTGGGCCTGACCTCGTTCATGCTGCCCGAGGAGTACGGCGGCGCCGGGATGACCGACTGCCTGACCTCGTGCGTCGTGCAGGAGGAGCTCTCGCACGGCTGCAGCGGGATCGGCAACCTGATCACCTCCAACGGGTTCTTCGCCGAACCGGTGCTGGTGCTGGGGAGCGAGGAGCAGAAACGCCGCTGGCTCGAGCCGCTAGCCGGCGATGACCCGCCGATGACCGCGCTGGCCACGACCGAGCCCCAGAGCGGCTCCGACGCCGCGTCGATCCGCACACGCGCGCGGCGCGTCGACGGCGGCTACGTGCTGTCCGGCCAGAAGGCGTGGATCTCCAACGGGGGCGTGGCTTCGTACTACGTGATCTTCGCCACCGTCGACCCTAACCGCGGATACCGGGGCATCACGGCGTTCCTGGTCGAGGCGACGGACGAGGGCTTCAGCTGCGGCCCGGCGATTCGCAAGATGGGCCAGCGAGCGATCCCGAACACCGAGCTGTTCCTCGACGACGTGTTCGTCCCCGAGGATCGCCGGCTCGGCGGCGAGGGAGAGGGCTTCAGCGGGCTGATGCAGACGTTCGACCGCAGCCGGGTGACCTTGGCGTCCTCGGCAACGGGTCTGGCGCGAGCCGCCCTCGAGTACGCCGTCGACTATGCGAAGGAACGCGTCCAGTTCGGCAAGCCGATCGCCGAGCACCAGGCGGTCGCGTTTCGCCTGGCCGACATGGCGCTCCGGGTCGACGCGTCGCGCCTGCTCACGTGGCGCGCGGCCCAGATGCTCGACCGCGGGGAGCGCGCGAGCACCGAGGCGGCGATGGCCAAGCTGCACGCGTCCGAGACCGCGATGTGGTGCACATGGGCGGCGGTCCAGACGCTCGGCGGCTGGGGCTACAGCCGCGAGTACCCGGTCGAGAAGTGGATGCGTGACGCCAAGCTCGAGGAGATCGAGGAGGGCACCTCCGACATCCAGCGGCTGATCATCTCGCGAGCGCTAACCCGCTGATTTGATTCCTGCGGGCCGCACCGACGAGGCCTTCGGTCTCGCGGCCCGCGTTCAGCCGTGCGCCGCGACCGACAGCGTCGGTACGTCCGCCATCAGCTGCACCGCGTACTCCGACTGGGGATTGTCGAGCACGGTCTGTCCCTGCTCGACCACGAGCCCATCGCGCAGGATGACCACGTCGTCGGCGATGCTGCGCACGAGGGCGAGGTTGTGGGTGATGAGCACCAGCGTCAGGCCGCGCGTCACCTGCAAGCGGTGTAGGAGCTCGACGATCGCCGCCTGCACCGAGACGTCGAGTGCCGAGGTCACCTCGTCGCAGATCAGGAGCTCGGGCTCCACCACCAGGGCTCGGGCGATGGCTACACGCTGACGCTCGCCACCCGAGAGCTGATCGGGGTAGCGGTCCGCGTACCCGGCATTGAGCGCGGCCTCCTCGAGCGCCGTGACGACGCGCTCCCGGCGCTGCGCTCCGTTGATGTCGAGCAGCTCGCGCAGCGGCTGCTCGACGAGCTGTCCCACCGTCTTGCGCGGGTTCAGCGACGTGTACGGGTTCTGGAACACGTACTGCATCCGGCGGATCTGCTCGCGGCTGCGCTTGCGCCGGTCGTTGGAGAGCGACTCGCCGCCGAACGCCATCTCGCCCGTCCAGCGCGAGTGCAGGCCGACCAGACAGCGCGCGAACGTGGTCTTGCCGGCGCCGGACTCGCCAACGACCGCGAGGCAGCGATGCGGCCGCACATCCAGTGAGACGTCATGGAGGACCGGCTTCTCGCCGTACTGGGCGTCGAGGCTCTTGACCTCGAGCAGTGGCGCGGTGCCCTCGCGCTTACCGCTGTGATCGCGCTCGGGCAGCTCCCCAAGGGGTGGAAGCACCGTGATCTCCTCGGCTCGGAGGCAGCGGGCCCAGTGCTCGGCGCCGATCGCCACCGGCAACGGGAAACCCTCGAGGCACGCCGGCTGCGAGAAAGAGCAGCGCGGAGCGAACGAGCACCCGCGCGGCCGCGACCCGGGACGCGGCGGCTGACCCTCCATCCCCTCGAGCACGTGGGCCCGGGACGGATCGGGAATCGCCCGCAGGAGACCGCGCGTGTATGGGTGAGCGGGCGCGCGGAAGGCGGCCGCGACCGACCCGTGTTCGATCAACCGGCCGGCGTACATGATCCCGATGGTTGAGGCGATGTCGGCGACGACGGCCAGGTCGTGGCTCACGTACACCGCGCCGACCTGGTAGCGGCCGCACAGCGTCCGGATCGTCTCGAGGATGTGGCGCTGCGTGGTCACGTCGAGGCCCGTGGTCGGCTCGTCCAGGATGATCAGCTTGGGGCGGCAGGCGAACGCCATGCCCAGCATCACGCGCTGCTGTTGCCCGCCGGAGAGCTGGTGCGGATAGGAGTCCAGCACCCTTTCGACCGAGTCGAGCCGCACGTCGGCGAGCACGTCGGCGATCCGCCCGTCGACCCCGCCCTCAGGCGGCCGCACATCGGGGTGAGCGTCGAAGATCTCACGCAGCTGCGTGCCGACCTTCAGAGCCGGGTTCAGGGCGCTGACCGGGTCCTGGGCGACGTAGGAGACCGACGCACCGCGCAACTCGCGCAGATCGGTTTTCCCGACCAGGATGTCGTCGCCGGCGAGCAACACCTTTCCTGAGTCGATGGTGAGACCGCGGCGAGTGTGGCCCATCAGCGCTAGCGCCACCGTGGTCTTGCCCGATCCCGATTCGCCCACCAAACCCATGACCTCGCCGGCGCGGACCGCGAACGAGACCTCGTCGACGACGTCGTTCCCGGTGCCGGTCACCACCACCCGCAGCGACTCGACGGAGAGCAACGGGGCCACGGTGGTGGGGGGTTCGTGAACGTCGGTCATTTACTCGAGCCCCAACTGCACCGGGGTGGTCAGCGCCGCCTCCTCGGCCGGCCGGTCCACCCCGAGGGAGGCGCGGGCGACCGCGTCGGTGAACGTGTTCAAGCCGACGGTCAGGACCGCGATCAGTCCCGCCGGGACGATCACCGCCCACGGATTGACGACCAGCCCGATCCGGTTCTCGTTGATCATGAGTCCCCAGTTGGCCGCCGGAGGCGTCACGCCGAAGCCGAGGAAAGCCATGCTGGCGATGATCAGGATCGAGTACGTGAAGCGCAACCCCAGCTCGACCATCACCACCGAAAGGATATTCGGGAGCACCTCTCCCGCGATCACGCGGAATGACGGGGTGTCGTAGAGCTCCACGGCCTTGACGAAGTCGCGCTCGCACACGTCAAGCGCAGCCGCACGCACCACGCGAGCGACCTGGGGAGCGTGCGAGATGCCCACGGCCAGAATCACCAACCAGGCGTGCGAGCCGGCCACGCTCACCAGCAGCAGCGCGAACACGATCTGCGGGAAGGCGAGGAAGACGTCGACCACGCGCATGATCAACCCGTCCCTCCACTTGCCCAGATACGCGGCCGTGACGCCGAGCCACACGCCAAGACCTACGCCCAACACGGTGGCCGCGGCCGCCATCCCGAGCAGCGTGCGACCCCCGGCGAGGACGCGGCTGAACACGTCGCGGCCGAGCACGTCGCCGCCGAGCAGCCCATTGCCGCCACCCGGAGTGCCGAACGTCTCGGTCACGGTCAGCGTCGGATTGTGGGGGGCGAGCCACGGCCCGACGATCGCGAGCAGCACAACCAGCCCGGCCACGGTGAGGCCGATATAACCGCGCGGTGTGCGCAGCGCGCGCTTGAGGATCACGAGCCACTCTCGGCGGGAGCTCATCGCGCCACCCTTCGTCGGGGGGTGGCCATCAACGCGATCACGTCGGTGACGATGTTGACCAGCACGTAGAAGGCGGCCAGGATCAGCACGATGAACTGAATTACCGGGATGTCGCGATTGTCAACGGCATCGACGAGCGCGGCCCCGATCCCGGGGTAGTTGAACACGTACTCGACGACGACGATGCCTCCCGCGAGGTAGAGGAGGTTGAGCCCGATCACCTGGATGATCGGGGGGAGCGAGTTCGGGAGTGCGTGCACCAGCATGACGCGCCAGCGCTTGAGCCCCTTGAGCTCGGCCATCTCGACGTAGTCGCTCTCGAGCGCCTCGATCATCGCCCCGCGGACCATCCGGAAGATGTACGGGGTGATCACGATGGCGAGCGTCGCGACGGGCAGGATGAGTGCCTTGGCGTTGTTCCACGGGTGCGACCCGGGTGGGATCGTCGACGTCGCCGGGAGTGCATGGAGCACGACGACCGCGAACACGATCACCAGCGCGATCGCCACCACGAACTCGGGGAGCGCGGTGATGGCGAGCAGAATCACCGAGGTGACGTGATCGAACCAGCTGTCGCGCTTGGCGGCTGCGATCAGCCCGAGGATCCCGGCCACGACCGTGCCGATCACACCGGCGAGGATGACGAGCACAGCGGAGTTGACGATGCGGGGGCCGATCAGCGTCGACACCTTCTCGCCGTTGGCGAGCGAGGTCCCGAAGTCGCCGTGCAGCACCCCGCCGATCCACGAGCCGTACTGACTGATCAGCGAACGGTTCAGGTGCAGCTGCGCCTCCAGGGCATGCAGGCGCTGTGGAGTGGCGCTGTGACCGAGCACGGCGTAGGCGGCGTTACCCGGAAGGGCCTGGGTGGCGAGGAAGATGACGATCGTGACCGCAAAGAGCGTCACCAAGCCGAGGGCCAGGCGCACCGCGATCAGGCGCGCGATCGGGTGATTACCCGCCCGCGCCCGACTCAGCCAGTAGCGTGCGTTTCCGCCTGCCTCAAGCTCGCTGGCGGTACTCACGGTTCACGCGCCTCGCTCACGACAGCCACACGTGCTCGAAGTCCCAGTTGTTGAACGAGGAACCGGTCTTCGACTGGACGATCCCGTTGACGTTCGTCGCATAACCATCGATCACGGCGGGGAAGAACGGGATGATGTAACCACCCTCGTTGTAGTCGATCATCTGCATCTCGTGCGCGATCTCCTGCCGCATGCTCACGTCGAGGGTGGCAAGCGCCTGGTTGTAGAGGCTGATGTACTTCGGATTGTTGAAGTGAGTCTCGTTGAACGGCGAGCCCGGCAGGGTGGCCTGGTTGACCTGCGGGAAGTACGGCGAGTAATACCAGTAGTCCTGGGCAAACACCCACTTCAGGTAGTTCGGACCGTAGAAGTCCGTGACCGTGACCTGCTTGAGGTTGGCCTTGATCCCGGCGGGGACGGCCTGCTGGGCGTACACCTGAGCCATGTTGATCACGCCCTGGGCGATGTCGCCGGTGACCAGCGTGATCGCGAGGTTGTCCTGTCCGGCGGCCTTGAGCAGCGACTTGGCCTGCTCGGGGTCGTACGCGCGCTGCGGGATGCTGTGGTCGTATTCGGGAGCCCAGATACCGAAGATGTCGTTCCCGATCGTGCCGTGCCCTCCGAACACCGTCTTGAGCATCGCCTCCCTATCCACGGCCAGCCGGAACGCCTGCCGGACCCGGACGTCGGTGAACGGCGCCTGGTCAACCCGCATCGTGAACGGGTTCCAGCCCCCGCCGTTGGAGATGACCACGTGCTTGCCCGAGCCGGTGACGGTGCCGATCGTGTCCTGCGAGAGCAGGTTGACGACGTCCACCTGACCCGAGAGCAGCGCGTTGACCTGGCTGGTCTCGTCGGAGTAGTCGGTCATGATGATCTCGTTCAGGTACGGGAGCGGAGCGTTCCAGTAGTTCTCGAAGCGCGTGAGGACGGTCTGCTGGCCCGGCGTGAACTGGGACATCTTGAACGGTCCGGTGCCGATCGGATTCTTGGGGTCAAAGCCGACGGGCAGAACGTAGACGGTGATGTTGTTGGCCAGGCTCTCGGGGAAGGTCGAGTAGGGATGGCTGAACGGGACGCTGATCGTGAGGTTGTCGAGCTTCTTCATCCCGGCCGCGTTGATCCCGCTCAGCGCGTTGGCCGCCTCGCCCGGGGACTTGGGGTTGATGACCCGGTTGATCGAATAGATCAAATCGTCGGCGGTGACGTCCTTGCCGTTGTGGAAGGTGACGCCCGGGCGCAGGCGGATCGTCCACACGGTGGCGTCCTTGTTGGGCGTCATCTCCTCGGCCAGCCGGTTGTACTGCTGGGCGTCGGCGTTGAGCCACACCAGGCTCTCGTACAGAAGCGCCGCGCGGGCATAGTCGGTGTTGTTGACGATGGTGTTGGGATCGGCGGTGTCAGAGCTCGAGCCGCCGGTCAATCCGGCCCGCAGGGTGCCGCCGTGCTTGGGCGTCCCGGAGGACGCCTGCGACGCGGTGGTCGTCGCGCTCGACTTGGAGGACGAGGAGCCACAGGCCGCGATCAGCCCTCCGGCTCCGACGGCGAGACCGCCCTTCCCGGCGTTCTCGAGCAGCCTTCGGCGAGTGATAAGGGTCATTACGCTCCTCTTGGGTTTGATGACTCGGCCGCGACCGGCACCCGCGCCGCGGCCTCCTGCAGGTCTGACTCCCGGCAGCCGAGCTCGACCGCGGCCGCCTTCAACGACATCGAGACGTAGTGCTCCTGGGTGCGTCCGGGCTGCTCGAGAACCATGTGGACGGCGAGGCCCTCGGTCAGGGCGGCGAGCCGGAGGGCCACTTCCTCGGCGTCGACGGGACGGAACTCGCCCCGTGCCTGACCGTGGCGAATCGTCTCCGCGATCACTTCGCACCAGCGCGACTCAAACCCCCAATCGGCAACCCGCATCTCGGCGCTCTGACGCGCGAGATGCCATGTGTCGATCCACAGTGGCGACTCGCTCGCGCTCGAGCGGACGACCAGACAGGCCAGCCGGTCGATGCCGCTCTCCAGTTGCTCGAGCTGCGGCCGGAGCTCGGCGTAGAACGCGGTGTCCGCGTCCGCCACCGCCCGCCCGAACAGCTGATCCTTGCTCGCGAAGTAGTAGATAACGCTCGTTGGGCTGGTGCCGGCGCGCTCGGCGACGTCGACCACCCGCACGTTCGACAGCCCGTGCTCGCGCACCAACTCGACCGTCGTGGCCAGGATCTCGGGCCCGCGCACACGCGCAGCCGGCTCTTCTCGCCGTTTGGGTTCGGCTTGCTTACGCCTCATCGGTCCTCTCCAACCCTCATTCCAAACGGTGATTTGGAACGGCGTTTAAATACCGCTCGGCCGCGCAGGCTGTCAAGCGGTTCAGAGCAAATTTGTACAAAGGGCCAAGCGGCTTAACCGTTCGCGAACGTGGCCGTCATGGTCACCTGGAGCACAATGGCCGGGCATACGCCGGCGCCGGTAGGCTGCCTCGGATGCCGAGGCCGCTGCAAATAGACGAGATTGTTCAGGCGGGACTGTGCATCGGCTGCGGCCTGTGCGAGAGCATCGCGGGCCCCGAGCGGATCGCGCTCGTGACCACCACCGACGGCCGCGAGCGGCCCCTCGCCCGCGCCGCCCTCGACCCGAGTACGGTCCGCGCGATCAACGCGGTTTGTCCGGGCACGCGGATCGAGGGCGCCGAGCCGAGCCGGCTGACCAGTGGGACCCACGTCGATCCCGTGTGGGGTCCGCTGGGCACCGTGGTGCTCGGACACGCCGCCGACCCGGAGCTCCGCCACCGCGCCGCATCCGGCGGGGTGCTGAGCGCACTCGCCCAGTTCATGCTGTCCTCCGGCCGGGTCGAGCTGGTCGTGCACGTCGCTCCCTCGCGCCAGGCGCCGATGCGCACCGCGCACCACCTGAGCTTCGACGAGGCCGACGTGCTCGAGGCGTGTGGCTCGCGCTACGGCCCGGCCGCTCCGTTGCGCGACTTCGGGTCCGTGCTCGCGCGCGGTCGCCCGTTCGCGTTGGTCGGCAAGCCCTGCGACGTGGGTGCCGTGCGCAACCTGGCCCGCGTCGATCCGCGGGTCGACGAGCTCATGCGCTACGCGCTCAGCATGATCTGCGGTGGCGCCTCGGAGCTTGGCAAGTCACAGGACGTCCTGGACAACTTCGGCGTCGCCGAGCGCGACCTCGCGCTGTTCCGCTATCGGGGCCACGGCAATCCCGGCCGGACGCGAATCGAGACGCGCGACGGGCGCGTCCACGAGCTGACCTACGACGAGATGTGGGAGGACGAGGCGACGTGGCGAATCCAGTCCCGGTGCAAGATCTGCCCGGACGCGATCGGCGAGGCGGCCGACATCGTCGCCGGCGACACGTGGCCGAATGCCACTCCCCAGGGTGAGGACAACGGGTTCAACTCGATCCTGGCGCGCACCGCGGCGGGCGCGGAGTTGCTCGACGCGGCGGTGGCGGCCGGCGCGATCACGCTCTGCGGAGCGCTCACCGCACGCCAGCTCGACGACTTCAACCCGCACCAGGTGGAGAAGAAGCACGCGGTGGGCGCACGCCTGGCCGCTCTGCGCGCCACCGGCGCTCCCGTCCCGCGGGTGCGACGCCTGCGGATCGGCCGGCTGGCTGTCTCGAACGGCCTCCGGCCGGCGGTACGCGAGTTTCGGGGGACCATCCAACGAGGGCGCGCCGGGCGACTCGGTGAGCGAGCCGCCGTCGAGGCGGCGAAGATGACGCCATGACCCCCGTTCCGATCGTGTTCGAGAAGCGGATCGAGATCCGATGGCGCGACCTCGACGCGTTCAACCACGTCAACAACGCGGTCTACCTCACCTACCTCGAGGAGGCCCGGGACAGCTGGCTCGCCGGGATGGTGCCCGAGGGCCGCTCAACCTGGGACTACGTGCTGGCGCGGGTGGCGATCGATTTCCGGCGCGAACTGCGCGAGGACGACGATTTCATCGTCGCGTCGTGCCGCCTGGCGCGGCTCGGGCGCTCGAGCATCGTCACGCGTGAGGAGGTGCGCATGCTCGACGGCGAGCTGTCCGCGGAAGCCGAGTCGGTGATGGTGGCGCGCGACGCCGACACGGGACGGTCCCGCCCGCTAACGCCGGCCGAGATCGAGTCCTTCGGGCGGGTCACCGACTCCTAGACCCGTTCCGCGCGTCACCGGCTGTTCACCGGCCCGCTGCGAGCAATCGGTACATTTGTACCGATTATGCTCGCAAGCCCTGTCAGCGGCGGTCGACCCCGGGGGGCAGCCCGTCGCGAGCTCCTGCTCGATGCCGTGTTGTGGATCGTCGCCGAGGTCGGAGTGGACGCCGTGACGCACCGGCGCGTCGCCGAGGTTGCGGGACTGCCGCTCGCCTCGACGACCTACTGGTTCGACTCCAAGGAGCATCTACTGACGGCAGCGCTCGAGCGTGCCGCCGAGCGCGACATCGAGCGCCTGCGCGCATTCCTCCGCGACGGCCCGAAGCATGCCGAGGACCCGCTCGGGCTGGTCGTCGAGGCCATTCTCGACCCGACCGACGACTCGGCTAAGGCGCCGCCGTCAGGCGCCGCCGACCCTATTGATTTCCCCAGCCGCGGCCGGCTGCTCGCGACCATCACGCGCGCGCTCGAGGCCCCGCGCCGGCCGGCCCAGCGCGGCGGTTGGTTGCGTTGGACCGACGCCTACTTGGAGGCGCTCCCACCACTGCTCGCCGCGGCTGGCTCGCGGGACCCGGAGTCAGACACCGAGCTCCTGCTCGCAGCCGCTGATGGCCTGTTGCTCGAGCAGCTCGCATCGGGCGACGCCGACCTCCCCGCTCTCGCCCCGCCCCTCCGACGGCTCGCCGACGCGCTGGTGAAGGCATGACCGCGCTCGGCTCGCGCCAGGAGCGCACGGAACCGGCCACGCTCGCCCCCGAGCGTCGCACGATCGTCCTGATCCGCTTCCTGCTCGGCTTCGAGGCGGTTCTCTACTCGGCGGTCACCCCGATCCTGCCCCATTACGCGCACGTGTTCGGCGCCTCCAAGCCGGCGATCGGTGTGCTCGCGGCCGCCTACCCGGCCGGGATGCTCCCGGGGTCCCTGCTCGGTGGCTGGATCGCCACCCGAACGGGGGTGCGGCGCACCACCGTGATCGGCCTGCTCCTGTTCACGGGCGCGACCGTCGCTTTCGGGTTCGGGTCCGACATCGCAACCCTCGACGGTCTGCGGTTCATCCAGGGGATCGCGTGTGGCTGCATCTGGGGTGGGGGCTTGGCCTGGGTGATCGCGATCTCACCACGCGAGCGGCGGGGCGAGATGCTCGGATCGGTGTTCGCCTCGGCGATCTTCGGAACGGTGATCGGCCCGGTGCTGGGCACGGTGGCGGTCGCCGCCGGGACCTCGGTCGTCTTCACCTGCGTCGGCGGCGTCTCGCTCGCGTTGATGGCGTGGACGCTGCAACACCCGGAGCCCCCGCGTGCCGCGCTGGGCGTTGGAGCGCCGCTACGCGCACTGGCTCAAGACCCGAGGATCGTGCTCGGCTTCTGGGTCATCATGCTCGAGGCGTGCGTCATCGGGGCGACCGGCACCCTTCTGCCGCTGCGCCTGTCGCGGTTCGGCGCCTCGAACGTCGCCATCGGCATCACGTTCGTGTTCGCGTCGCTCCTGGCCCTGGTGGTGAACCCCGGGGTGGGCCGCCTGGTCGACCGCCGCGGAGTTCTCCTCCCGCTGACCGCAGGTCTCGGCACGACCGCTCTTCTGCTCCTCGTTCTGCCGGTTCCGCAATCGGCGCTGCCGCTGGCGGTACTGACCGTGCTCGCGCTCGGCGGGCCGCTGACCGGCTGCGGCCTGCCCGCGATCTCGATCATGACCGACGCGATCGAACGCGCCGGCGCCGCGCTCGCGTTCGGCTCGATGCTCTTCAACCTGGCGTGGGCGTCAGGCGAAACGATCGGGGCCCCGGCGGCCGCCAGCCTGTCCCGGGCCACGAGCGATGCCGTACCGCTGGCGGTACTGGCGGCGGTGCTGCTGGCGACGCTCGCGGTCAGCCTGAGCTTGGCACCGCGGTGGTCACGTCCAGTGGCGCATCACCAAGCGTCTCATCCCGAATCTCCTCCACGCTGACGCCCGGGTCGGGCAGCACGCGCAGCGCGTCGGCCGGTAGATCGACGCTGACGGGCGTGCCCTGGCTGTAGGGCACGGCACCGCCGTCGTTGCGCAGGAGCGCCTGAAGCGCCGAGCCGGTGGCGAGACGGACGTAGACGTGCGTGGTCGAGCCGAGGAACACCAGGCGCTCGACCATCCCCGGCAGGCAGTTGGCACCACCGGCCTCGTGCGGGCGCACGTGGACGCGCTCCGGCCGGATCGCGAGCTTGACCTCGCCGGTCGCGTCGAGCTGGCCAGCCTGCGCCTGGAGCGTGAAGTCGCCCATGCGCAGGTGGCACGATCCCTGCCCGGTGCCGGCGCGCTCGACGCGGGCGTCCATCAGGTTCGACACGCCGAGGAAGTCAGCCACGTAGGCATCGGCGGGCTCGTTGTAGACCTCCTCCGGGGTGCCCAATTGAGCGATGCGACCCTGATGCATGACGGCCAGGCGATCGGACATCGTGAGCGCCTCTTCCTGGTCGTGGGTGACGTACAGGAAGGTGATCCCGACCTCCTTCTGCAGCGCCGCCAACTCGACCTGGAGCGCGCGCCGGAGCTTGGCGTCCAATGCCCCGAGAGGCTCGTCCAGGAGCAGGACCGACGGACGCAGCACCAGCGCCCGGGCCAACGCGACGCGCTGCTGCTGGCCGCCGGAGAGCTGGTTCGGGCGGCGCTTCTCGTACCCGGCGAGCTGAACCATCGCGAGCGCCTCCGCCACCCGGCCCTCGCGCTCGGACTTGGGCACCGATCGGTACTTCATGCCGAAGGCGACGTTCTCGGCGACGGTCAGAAACGGGAACAGCGCGTAGCTCTGGAAGACCGTGTTGACGTTGCGGCGGTGGGGCGCCCAGTTTCCGACGTCGGTGCCGTCGAGCATGATCTTCCCCCCGCTGGGCGGCTCGAAGCCCGCGACCATGCGCAGCGTGGTCGTCTTGCCGCATCCGCTCGGACCGAGCAGCGAGAAGAACTCGCCGGCCTGGATCTCGACCGAGATCCCGTCGACCGCGGTGACACCGTCGAACCGCTTGGTCAGTGACTCGAGCTTGACATGTCCTCCACTCATGGTCAGTTCCTCTCAGATTCCGGCGATGTTGGTCAGCGCTTCCGCGGTGCCGCCCTTGCGGCGTTCGCCTCGGGTCAGCCACCTGTAGCCGACAAACCCGATCAGCGCGGCGAACAGGGAGACGACCAGCATGATCGTGGCCAGGGCGTTGAGTGCCGGACCACTCAGGCCCCCGTGGACGTTGGAGTTGATCAGCACCGACATCGGCTGTGTGTTCGCGGTCGAGGACAACTGCT
>Ga0335075_10002997_pt1 | contig 26964 bp, 23 predicted proteins | sample Lox_Sample_24_FD_206723 | JGI IMG/M metagenome (GOLD analysis project Ga0335075, IMG submission 206723) | Soil microbial communities from Loxahatchee National Wildlife Refuge, Florida, United States - Lox_Sample_2.4 | ecosystem: Environmental > Terrestrial > Soil > Wetlands | place: USA...
GCGGCGATCCGTATTTCGCCAACGCCGATGCGGCGGCCGCCGTGCTGAACACCAACATCGCCACCGCGACCGGCCTGCTGGTGTGGACCGTTGTCGATGCAATGGTTTACGGGAAGCCCTCGGTTGTTGGCGCGATCAACGGCATGATCGCCGGGCTGGTGGCGATCACGCCCGGGGCAGGTTATGTGAACGGCTGGGGTGCGATCATCATCGGCGTCTGCGCCGGCATCATTCCCTGGCTCAGCATGAACGTGCTGCAGAAGTCCTCGTTCATGCACAAGGTCGATGACACGCTGGCGGTGTTCTCGACGCACGGCGTGGCGGGGCTGTTGGGCGGGCTGTTGGTCGGTATCCTGGGTGATCCCGCGATGCTGGAATATATCGGCACGGCGAAGGACGCGCCAGGAGTCAGCGTAACCGGCCTGCTGTATGGCAATCCGCACCAGCTCATGCTGCAACTCTACGCGGCGCTGTTCATTATTGCAGTGAACGTGGTCGGAACCTATATCCTTTTGAAGGTAGTTTTGCTGTTCGTCGCATTGCGCATGGACGAGGCGACGCTGCTGGTCGGCGACGACGCGGTGCATGGCGAAGAGGCGTATGCTCTTGACGGCGATGGCCAGCGGGCCGGCGGCCTGCCGGCAGCGGCCGGGATGGCGGCGGGAGAGTAAGGAAAAGAACGACCCTCAGTAGGGCGTCGGCCACATTCAGCATCATCGCCGGCCTTGTGCCGGCGATCCTTTTGGTGTCGCCGAGCGGCGCCGAACCGGACGGGAGGCGGCATCGACGGCGGCCTCAAGATCTCGCGCGCCCAGGGGTCAATCCGGCCATGCGCTGATCCCCCACTTCATGCCGACACGCTGCCTCCCCATGTGGGCCCGATGTTTGATTCTGCTCCCCTCTTCCTTCTCGATGGGTCTGATGACCGTCACGACGCGTCTCCGCCGACTGTCGAGCCCGCGTCAGATGCAGCTCTCCTCGACGCTTACTCCCGCACGGTTTCGGGCGTCATCGACGAGGTTGGGCCCGCGGTCGTTCGTGTCGAGGTTCCGAGCGCCGGGCGGCCGGACGAGCGCGGTGGTGTCGGTTCGGGTGTCGTCATCACGCCGGACGGCCTTATCCTTACGAACAGTCACGTCGCCGCCGGTACCCCGCGGCTGCGCGTCGCAACGCCGGACGGGCGTTCGCTCAATGCAGAGCTAGTCGGCGAGGATCCCGATAGCGACATCGCCTTGCTCCGTGCCGACAGCCAGACCGCGATGGCGGCCGCGCGGCTGGGGAACTCGAAGGCCGTCCGGCGCGGCCAGCTCGTTGTTGCCATCGGCAATCCGCTCGGCTTCGAGTCGACCGCGAGCGCCGGGATCATCTCGGCCGTCGGGCGATCGCTGCGATCACGCACCGGTCGGCTGATCGAGGACATCATTCAGACGGATGCGGCGTTGAATCCGGGCAACTCCGGCGGGCCGCTGCTGGACTCAAAGGGCGAGATTATCGGAATCAACACCGCGATCATCATGGGTACGCAGGGGTTGTGCTTCGCGGTTGCCAGTAATACAGCGCAGTTCGTTTTGCTCGAGCTTTTGGCTCACGGCCGAGTTCGGCGCGCGTCAATCGGCATCGCCGCACAGACGGCGCCGCTTCCCCGGCGGATTGCTTATGCAACCGGGCTGAATCAGACTTCGGGCGCACTGGTTGCGTCGCTCGACTCGGCAGGGCCTGCGGCGCGGGGCGGGTTGACCAATGGCGACATGATCGTGTCTCTCGATGGGGAGCGCATCACCGGTGTGGACGACGTCATCCGCATTCTCGACGCCGGCCGGATCGGACAGTCACTGACCGTTGAAGCTGTGCGCGGCGGCGCCAAGCAAAAGCTCGTGGTCGTGCCGGTGGAACGTGCCTCGCCGAGAGCCGAGGAAGTTACTAACGACGCTAGCGGGACGTAGTCCGAAAGAATGACCGGGTCGCCGCCGCTACGCACGGGCAACCTCTCCCACGGGGCGGGAGAGGTTGACGGCGAGTCAGCCTGAAGACGCTTTAGAAGCCCGTAGGGCCAACAGCCCCAATCCATCTGCTGACCTTGGAGGGATTTGCCTCGTCCATGTAGAAGAAATGCGTCATCGTGGGCCTGACTGTTTCTATTTTGGGGTCATCGAATTTCATCGTCACCTTGCCGTGGAAAACCTTGAGCAGCGGGCTGTCCCAGTACTCGACGACATCATGACGCGCGGTAAAGCCCTTATCGATGAAGTCTCGCAGCTTCTGACGAATCGCCTCGCGTCCATGCCAATCGGCAACGCCGAGATTACACACCGCATTGTCGGCGAAACAATCGAAGCCTTTGCCGAAGGTCTTGTCATCGATTTCCTTCCACATCGCCAGCAGCCATTCCGGTGGTGCGGTTTTCGTGAAACTGACTGTAGTCATCCTATTCTCCTGGACTGTAGCGGCTTGATACCGGACATCACGAAAGACCATGTGGGGGAGAAGGCTCCGCCGGAAGCGCCAACAACCCCTCGTTTCCCGCCAAAGGGGCCTTATGTAAGCTTAGTCGGCACCGGGTATCAAGACATCGATACCGAGGCGTGCGGCTGCGCGCCGCGCCGTCTGTTCTCGCTGCGCTGTGATGCCATGCACGGCTTGCCGTGCCTGTTCCAGTATCGCGGCAGGTGCAGTCTCGGGCGTGCCGCTGTTGAAGGGTGGCTCCGGCGCATAGGCCATTTGAAGCTGGATGGTCTGTGCGACCTCGTCGCCGCGCAACAGGGCCACGAGACGCAGGGCGCCGTCGATCCCGGCCGTGACGCCGGCGGCAAACACCCAGTTGTCATCCACGACCACACGTTCATCGACGGGGATCGCACCAAAGTACGGGAGCAGATGAAATGACGCCCAGTGAGTCGTCGCACGGCGTCCTTTGAGCAGGCCAGCCGCGCCACAAAGCAAGGCGCCCGTGCACACGGAGAAAATGCTGCGCGCTCCAGTCGCCTGCCGCCGGATCCAGGCCAGCACCTCCGCGTCCTCCATCAAAGCTTCCTGGCCGAAGCCGCCCGGCACATGAAGGACATCGAGCGGCGGCGCGGCGGCCAGGGCAGCATCCGGCGTCAGCTGCAATCCCTTCAGATCGCGAACGGGTTCGGCCGACTTGCCGTAAATGCGATAAGCCGAGTTCGGGATGCGCGACAGCACCTCGAAGGGGCCTGTCAGATCGATCTGATCCAGTCCCTCGAACAGCAGGGAGCCGATTTGCAGGTGGGTGTCGTGCGGGATCACGTGCATCTCCGGGGCAGAGCTTGAGCATAGACAACACGTACCTAGTGCGGCACTCTCTGGCGGAAATGCCAAATCCCCCTCGTTCTGCGCCAAGCGCGGTCCGTGTCATCGAGATGCTCGCTTTCCCGTCAGTGCAGTTGCTTGATGTCACCGGCCCGCTTCAGGTGTTCGCAACCGCCAACGATCTTGTCGCCGAAGCGGGAGGAAGCCCGCCCTATGCGCCCTCTGTCGTGGCGCAAGGCGGCCCGGGCATTGCCGCCTCGGCCGGGCTGGGACTCGCAGCGGATCCGCTCCCGCCTGTCGGAGCGGCCGTGGATACGCTGATAGTCGCCGGCGGTCCGGGCATCGAAGCGGCGGCCGCGGAGCCCGCGCTGGTCGACTGGGTGCGGGGGCGAGCAAGGCAGGCGCGACGCGTCGCCTCGGTCTGCACGGGCGCGTTCCTGCTGGCGGCTTCGGGGGTGCTGGATGGGCGACGAGCAGCAACCCATTGGTCGTGCTGCGATCACCTTGCCCGGCGCTTCCCCGCCGTGCGTGTCGAGCCGGACCCGATCTTCGTGCGAGACGGCCCGGTTTGGACTTCGGCAGGGGTGACCGCGGGCATTGATCTGGCGCTGGCGCTCGTGGAAGAGGATCTCGGCCGTACAGTGGCGCTGGCCGTGGCTCGCTACCTGGTCGTCTTCCTCAAGCGTCCGGGTGGGCAGGCGCAGTTCAGCGCTGCCCTGTCCCTGCAAGCGGCAGAGGACAAATTCGGCGCGCTCCACGACTGGATCAACGAGCATCTGGCCGACGATATTTCGCTTCCGGTGCTGGCCAGTCAGGCTGGAATGAGCCAGCGCAGTTTCAGCCGGCGCTACGCGGAGGCAACCGGGCTGACGCCGGGCCGTGCGGTCGAGCGGCTGCGGGTGGAAGCGGCGCGACGGCTGCTGTCGGAGTCGCGCCTGCCAGTCAAGCGGATCTCGCAGCGTTGTGGTTTCGGATCAGAGGAAACGATGCGCCGCAGCTTCTTGCGCGTACTGGCGGCCACACCGCAGGACTACCGCGCCCGGTTCAGCTTTTGAATGTCGCCTTCGTGGAGGGCCTGTCGTGATTCGGGAGAACCCAATCACCTTGCCTGGATCGAGGTCGGTTATCGACACGAAGGACACCGAAGGTCACATGATGCTCAGGCCGCTCGTCAGTGCATCGCCTTGCAGAGGTCATGCAGCGCATACCCGCCCGTGCTCGACGCATACCGCACCGTAAGGACGCCCGTCCGGCGGTCCAGCTCATAGAACCCACCATGACTTGTATCGTGCCACGCGATACTATCGTCCGTGATCTGGGCGGGATACGAATCGGCCAGCGAACGCCGTTCGTCCACCTCGATCTCCCAGGTCGCGCCGCTCACCGGGTTGCGGCACAGGAACCGCAGCTCCGCCGCACGCCCAGGCTGCCAGCTCCCCAGTACCCCAGCCAGGACCACCAAAAGCAGCGTGTGTCTCGCCACCACGCGGCCTACATTCTGCTCCTGCCGCCAGCCACCGGGTACGTGTCCTGCCACCCCCCGCCCAGAGCCAGATACAGCGACACGAGGTTGTCGGAGACATTGGTGGTGCTGGTCGCAAGCTGCTGCTCGGTGGACAGCAGATTGGTCTCGGCGGTCAGCACGTCGAGGAAGTTCGACACCCCTTCCGTATAACGGCTCTGCGCCAGGGCCAGCGCCCGCCGGTTCTGATCCACCGCCTCAATAAGCTGATTGCGCCGTTCCTGCTCGCGCCGGTACGCGTCCAGGGCATTGTCCACGTCGTGCCACGCCTGCAGCACGGTGCGCTCATAGGCGATCGCGGCCTCCTGCTGTTGCGCCTTGCGCAGCACGACAGTTTGGCGAAGCTGGCCGCCTTCGAAGATGGGAATGCTAATACTGGGCCCAACGGCGTACTGGCGGGCCGGCCACTCCCATAAATTGCCGAACTGCAGCGACTGGAAGCCGAAGCTGCCGTTCAGCGTAACCTGCGGGTAGAACGCCGCAACCGCGACGCCGATATTGGCAGTGGCAGCGTGAAGATTGGCCTCGGCTTCGCGAATGTCGGGCCGTCGGCGGGCAAGCTCCGAAGGAAGGCCGACGGGCACGCGCGGTGGCACGGGCGGCACCGGCTTCGGCGTAGCGAGTTGCGCGGTGAGCGCATTGGGTGGCTTGGCCAGCAGAAAACTCAACGCATTGATGAGCTGGTGCTCTTGGTTCTGCAGCGTGGGAATCTGCGCCGCCGTCGTACGCAGTTGTGCCGAGGCGTTGGCGACGTCGAGGTCGGTGGTCACACCGGCTGCCGCCCGCTCCTGCGTCAGCCGCAGTCCTTGCGCCGCGGTATTGACGTTCTCACGGGCGATCCGGAGCTGTTCTTGCGTGCCGCGCAGCTCGACATAATCGCGCGCCACCTCGGCAAGGCTGGAGATCAGCGCGGCGCGACGCGCGTCGGCCGAGGCCTCGACGCTTGCTCTGGCGGACTCGACCGACCGGCGCACCTGGCCCCAAAGGTCCAGTTCCCAGGTGGCGTCGAAGCCATATTGGTAAATATCGAAAGGCGGAATGTTGGCACCACTCACTCCGCCGGCGGTGTTGCCGTACGCGCCGTTCGCGGACTGGGCCGCTGACGAGCTCGATCCCGAGCCGGTCGGCAAAGCGAAGACGCCGACATTGCTCGCCTTCTCACGCTCGTAGGAAGCGTTGCCCCCGATATTGGGAAATAACGGCGCTCGGGCGATGCCGAGCTGGGCGCGCGATTCGGCCAGCCTCACTGTGGCGGTGCGAACATCGAAATTGTCCGCCGCGACCTGCCGTTCCAGGACTGTCAGCTCCGGATCGTGGAAAATGTCCCACCAATCGACATCGATCGGCGCCGCCACCGGTTCGCTCGGTGCGGGACGCGCGACCCGCGGCTGGCCGGAGAACCAGGATACCGGGTTGGCCCAGTGCGGCGGTGAGAAATTGGGCCCGACCGTGCAGCCGCTCAGAAGCAGCGCCGCCCCCGCCAGCACCCCTATCCGCATCCTTTTCCCCCGGGTCAGTGAGCGAGCGCTGCGCCCTTTGGCATCCGCGGCAGGAAACAGGCGAGCGGCCAGACGCAGAGTGCGATCACACCCAGCAGCCAGAAGATGTCAAGGTAGCTCATCATGCTGGCCTGGCGCTGCACCGCCTGCGCGATCTGCGTCAGCGAGTGGCCAAATCCGTATCCGTTATAAGGAGTAACCGCCTCGGCCAGCCGCGCGTGGTGGAACTGCGTGCGCCAGTCGAGCAGCGTATTGACGAACGACACGCCGACGCTGCCGCCAAGGTTGCGCATCAGGTTGATCAGCGCCGAGGCTTCGTTGTTCCTGTCCGGCGGGACGCCGATATACGAAACCGCGGTCATCGGGATGAACAGGAAGGGCAGCCAGACCACCTGGGAGACGCGGACCCAGGACACCGTCCAGAACGACATGTCAAGGTCGAGCGAGGACGCCGATATCAGCGCCCAGCCGGTGCCGACAAATGCTATCAGTATCAACCATTTCGGCTGCATCAGCCGCCCGGTGACGATGCCGGACACTGGCATCACGAAGAAAGTGATCACGCCGCCGATGCCGAGCGTGAGACCGGCCTGATAGGCATCGTAGTTCAGCAGCGTTTGCGTAAGCTGCGGCAGAAGTTGAGTGGTACTGATCAACAGGAACCCCACCAGGAACATCATCCCGCAGGAGATCGAGAAACCGCGCGAGCGCCCGAACAACCGTAGGTTCACGATCGGCTGTTCGATCAGCAATTCGCGGATCACCAACGCAACCAGGCTGATGCCGGCAACCAGGGTTAGCTTGGTGATCATGCCGGAGCCGAACCCGTCGTCGATATCGAAGCGGTCGAGCACGACCTGCAAGGTGCCGAAGCCTAAGGCGACCAGCCCGAATCCGATATAGTCAATCCGCAGCCCACCCTTGAGTATGCGCTGCCGATCCTCTTCCAACGCCGGTGGCTCGGTCACCAGCCAGTTCACCAGCGTGAGCGACAACAGACCCATCGGCAGGTTGATCAGGAACACCCAATGCCAGGACAGATTGTCGGTGAGCCAACCGCCGAGCACCGGCCCGATCGCCGGCGCGCAGACCACCGTCAGGCCGTAGAGCGCGAACGCCTGAGGGCGAAGCCGCACCGGGAAGGTGTCGGCGAAAATGGCCTGTTCGGTGGGCGCCAGGCCGCCGCCGCCGGCGCCCTGGAACAGCCGTGCGACCACCATCCAGGTGAGCGATGTTGCCATCGAGCAACCAACCGAAGCAGCAGTGAACGCGGCCACACAGGTCATGTAGAACCGCTTGCGCCCCATCACCGTGGCAAGCCAGCCGCTGATCGGCAGCACGATCGCATTCGAGATCAGATAGCTGGTCAGAATCCACGTGCTCTCGTCCAGGCTGATCGCCAGGCTGCCGGCGATGTGACGCAGCGCCACATTGGCGATCGTGGTGTCGAGCACCTCCATGAAGGTTGCGATCGATACGACAACGGCGATCAGCCACGGACTGCGATCGCCGGCCGCCGAGCGGGGCAGGTCTTCGGTCATGACGTCGCCGTGTGTCAGCGCACTTTCACGCTGGGCTCGACCGACATGCCCGGCGCGAGGAAATACCTCTGATAGCCGTCCCCGTCGAAAGTGATCTTCACCGGCAGCCGCTGCACCACCTTCACCCAGTTGCCGGTCGCATTCTCAGCCGGCAGAGCGCTGAACACCGAGCCTGTGCCGCTCTCGAAACTATCGACCCGGCCATGAAAGGTGACCCCCGGCACCGCATCGACCTCGATCGTCACCGGCTGGCCCGGCTTCATATCGGCGAGCTCGGTCTCCTTAAAATTGGCGGTCACCCACAGATCGTCTTGCACCAGCGCGAACAGCGCCTGGCCCGGCTGCACGTAGTCGCCCACATTCACCGTGCGGTGCGTGACCCGCCCGGCAACCGGAGCAACGATCGTGGTGTAGGAAAGCTGCAGCCGAGAGGTTTCCACATTTGCCGCGGCCTGACCCAGCGAGGCCGAGGCAGCGGCGACCTGTCCCTTGGCCGACTCGATTTGCGCGCGGGCTCCCTCGACTGCCTGCTTCGCCGCCGCGAGCTTCGCCGTCTGCGAGTGGAACGCAGCGTCCGCCTGGTCGATCTGCTGGCGCGTGACCGCCTCGGGGTTGATCCGGTGGAAGCGGTTGTAGTCCTGCTGCGCCTGCGTCAGGTCGGCCTGCGCCACCGCGACATTGGCTTGTGCCTGGTCGAGGTTCGCCTGCTGCACGCCGACCTGCGCCTTGGCCTGCTGTACCTGCGCGCTCGCGCTTTGCTGCTGTGCCAGGGCGTTGTCGAGTTTCGCCTGATAGTCGCGCGGGTCGATCTCGATGAGCGTCTGCCCGGCGTTGACGTGCTGATTGTCGGCGAACTTGATCGCGATTACGCGGCCGGCGACTTGCGAGGCCATCTGCGTGACGTTGCCATCGATCTCGGCATCTGTCGTGCTGGCGTAATGGCGCGCGTGCAGCCAGTACAGGGTGCCGCCACACACCAGGAGGACCACGAGCACCGCGCCGGTGGCGATCAGGCCCACCCGGCGAAGCCGCCCACCGCGGGGTCGTTCGGACGGGGGGCGTGGCCCGACCGGGGTCTCCGGCCGGTCGGTGTCTCGCTGCCGGACGTCCAGATCGCCGGTTGGCTCCTGCCACTTTGCATCCGTGCGGGGACGGCGTGCTTCCATGACGTCGCCTTCCTCTGGTCCGCGACGCTGAGGATCGTGGTCCATGGCGGCGCTCCTTGGGGCGTGAACACGACAATGACCGAACGGTTCGGTCAGGTTGACTCGTAGCACAGACTGGCCCACGGTCAAGCAGCACGATCAAGCGAGGGCTCAATCAGGATGTCGGTGGCCGAGGCGCTGTCCCCCGAGAAGCGGGCGCAGATCCTGCACGGGGCAGCCCGCGTGTTCGCTGCCGACGGCTACGAGGGCGCCAGCATGTCGCGCATCGCCGCCGAGGCGAACGTGTCCAAGGGCACCCTGTACAACCACTTCCCGAGCAAGGCGGCGTTGTTCGCCGCCTATGTCGGCCAGGAATGCAGCCGCAACCTGGCTTGGATCTTTGCCGGCGCCGACCATGATGGGGAGCCCGCGGCGTTTCTTCACACTTTGGGCCGGCGCATGGTCGAGCTGATGATCTCGCCGGTCGGACGGACGATCTATCGGGTGGTGATTTCCGAAGTCACCCGCTTCCCCAAGCTGGCGCACGCCTTCTTCGAGGCCGGGCCAGCCCGGGCGATCCAGCAACTTTCCGACTGGCTGACCGAAGAGACACGCCGCGGGCGATTGGTTGTCGCCGATCCCGATTTCGCTGCCGAGCAGTTCTTTGCGCTGTGCCAGACGAGGCTGGTGCTGCGCCAGAAGCTGGCGCTGTTGGACGCACCGGGGCCCGGCGAAGTGGAGTTCGTCGTGGACGCCGCGGTCGCGATGTTCTTGCGTTTCTACGCGGTTTGGGACCGCTAGACGCGGCTGCCATCGTCGACGGCAAACACCCGCTCGCGCAGATCCTGCGAATGAGGCTTGCCGCGCTGGAACGGCATCTCGCCTCCGGTCTGATCAGCCGGAAGCCCACGAATCACGTCTCGACCCCGTTTCGGAAGCGCCCCGCCCGATTCCACTCAGGCTGAAGACGCTCTGGGGAACAGATACTTTTCGCTGTGCCATGCGTTGCGCTCGGCGGCGGGCGCTTTTTCCTCACGATTAGCCGCTCGCTAAGGGCCCCGTGGGCTTTTCTCTATTGGTTGAAGGACAGGTGAGGACCGGCGGTTGCTGACCCGCGCCCAAACAGCCAGGGGGCCATTTGTATTTGGTGCTGTGACATCTGTAATGGACATGTGCAGCTGCCTGTCCAGCTTGGCATGTTGCCTGCGATCAGCCGGTTCAAACACAGCTTGCTTGGTGATTTCTTGCCGCAGCCTGATCGTAAGGGTTGTGTTGTGGTGCGAACAATTCTCCTGCCGGTTGCAAAACATTTCCTCCTTATATGCCTACGGTTGTAACAATGGCTTCTGCTATCGCCGTTACTGCACTGCATCATTAAGTGCGGGTGCTTTCACTATTGTTTAGCCAGGATCACCTAAGAATCGTTTTTTAGGTGGACTGCCCGCGCCAGAAGTGATAGCCAGAATGGGGCTAGTCGGACGCCCTCCAACATGTCGAAGGATGGCAGACATGCGGAATTCAGAAAACCGGTCGGATGGAATTCGGAGATCGCGCCGTAATCTCATAAAAATGGGAACGCTTGCCGCATCGACGATGCTTGCTCTTTCGGTGAGAGCAAAGCCGGCCGACGCGGTGTGCTCTGCTGCGATAGGTTGTCGCTGCTTCTTAAGGGGCACGGCGATCCGGACCGCAGATGGCGACAAGAAAATTCAAGACCTCGCCGTCGGCGATCTGCTGCCGACTGTTTTCGGCGGGATGCGCCCCATTCAGTGGATCAGCCGCTACCACTATAAGAGAAGTGACCCGACCAAAGCTTGGATCAAGGACGTAATCCCTATTCGGATTGCTCGATCAGCTCTTGGTCCCAATGTGCCACATGCCGATTTGTTTGTCACAAGGGCGCATGCATTGCTCATCGATGATGTTCTCGTGCCGGTGTGCAACCTAATTAACGACACAACGATTACGCTTTATGATGAGCGCATACTCGATGAGTTGGAGTTGTTCCATATCAAGCTCGAACTCCACGACGTGATCTACGCAGAAGGAGCTCCTTGCGAAACTCTGCTGGACTTCGATGAGAACGCGGCCAATTTTGCGGAATATCTTCGGCAATATGGACGGCCAATATCCAACAGTGCTCCGTGTGCACCGAGGCTTGGATTCGGCGGCCGGATTGAAATGAAGTCGCGTTTCCGCAGTGCGGTTTCGCCCTGGATTGATCGCCGTCAGAAGCTTGACATCATTCGAGACAAACTCGAGGAGGGTGAATTCGCTATTTTGCGGCAACCGGAACTTACATCCTAGAACTTCGTCCTTTCGCACGCGGAGTAGTTCGAAACCCGCGCGCGCGAGGGCCTGGGAGGGAAGGCATGGCCGCCAAAATGATCTTATTGCCGAAACGCGGGCGGCCGGTGCCCGACATCTCCTGGCGGGACGCCAGGGGCGGGCTCCGGCTTGCGGCCGGCCCGCCTCGATTCCGGCAGCCGCCCGTGAACCGGCGGACGCGGGCGGAGATGGCGATCATCGCGGAGATCGACGACCTTATCAGCCAACTCGCCGACGTGCTGCGGAGCCGCGAGCCCAACCCGCCGACTGACTGATCCTCCCGCCAGGCCGAACAGGGGCCCCTCCGGGGGGGTGTGTCGTTTGGCCGACGCTTACGCAAGGATCAGTGGTTGAGGCACTGCGCCGTGCGCCGTTTGTGGCATGGGTATCAGGCGTGTTCGCCTGAAGTCCTCGCGAGGCGGCCCGTAGGGTACGCGCGCAAGGGTCACCCTGTCCGACCGTACGATGCTCGCAACCGGGCGGGCGACTTGCGTTAGGCGAGCGTCTTCAGTGCCGCGAACAGCGCCGCCGGATCGTACTGGCCATGATAGACGGGCGGCGGCGCAGGACCGCGCCGGAGCAGGCGGTGGATCGCCTCCCACGCCGTGCGGGCTGAGTATTCGATGGTGAACGCCACCTCCTTCGGCACCTCCGCGAACTGACCGAGGAACCCGAGATTCGTGGCTCCCTCGGGGACCACGCGGGGCCCGTCACGGTGCCTGTGCGGCATCCAGACGCTGTTCACGTACGGCAGGTCGCACGGGATGCAGACCGACGACGCCATGATTGCGTCCAACTGCCGATCGAACCGTAGTTGCCGCAGCACCTCCTCCAGGATTTCTGCGCCGGTGCACACATTCCCTAGTTTCTTGACGAAGTCGCCTGTGCGGCCCGGATATAGCAGAAAGCCCCACCAAAGCCGCGTGCCGGACGGTTGGCTGATGACTTCCGGCTGGTGGAAGATGGTCAGCGTGAGGAGCCAACTCGAGTCCTTCAGCGTCACGAGCCCGCCGCTTCCTAGCTCGCTGCCCGTCAGCGCGGTCATTTGGTCGAAGAACTCAGGGCCGGTCGTCGTGACCGTGAAGGTCACCCACTGTGTGTCTGGTACATGGCGCGGACCGAAAAACACGTCGGGATTGCCGAAATCCGTGCGCCCCGCCGCCAAGCGCTGCCATAGCGCCCAGGACCGTCCGCCGCGTTGCGGTTGTGGCGCCTCGGTCATCGATCCCACCGACAGATCGGCGACCTGCGATCCGAGAGTCACCAGCACGAGATCCTCCGGCGCCACAGCGACCGAGGTTGTTCCACTGTTGCGTTCATAGTCGAGCCGGCTGGCAGCGATGCGGCCAGGCGACGGCGCGAACCCGATGTCGCTGATGAACGCACCGGTCAGCAAGGCCACCCCGCGCGGGCGCAGCCACGCCACCACCGGTTCGATGATCGCCTCGTACTGGTCGAAGCGCGTGCGCAGGACGTGGGACATGTCCGACAGATCCGGCAGCAGGGGCAGGAAGCGGTTCATGTAGCGCCGCATCTCCATCGCGCTGTGCTGCGGCAGCGGACCCATGATCGTAGTCCAGAGCAGCCAGAATTCGGTGACGAAGAAGCCGGGCCGGAAGAACTCGTCGATGCGCCGCCCCTCCAGCATCACCTCGGGCGTGAGCGCGAGCCGCACGAGATCGATCCGATCGCGGACGCTCAGGCCGAAATGCGGGCTGTGCACGACCCGGCCGCCGCGGTCGATGATGTGCGTCCGGTCGCGGTATGGGTAGCTTTCATTGAAGGCGAAAAAGTCATCCTTGACGGAACGCGAGGGATCGCTCGCCGAGGGGATCGACGCGAGCAGGTCGAACGTACAGCGGAACTCCGCATCAAAAACGGAGCCGGTCGGCAGGATGTAGCCGGTCGCCGCACTGCCGGCCAACGAGAACGCACCCCCCAGCCGCTCACCCGCCTCATAGACCGTAATGTCCTGACCGGACATCCCCGCCTTGCAGATGAGATACGCCGCGGCTGCCAGCCCACCGAAACCGCCACCTACGATATGCGCCTTCATCTGCCTTCTCCCCCTTTGCGTGGATTGCCAAGTTACCACCGTGCTGTTCGTCGTGCTGTCGGCGCAGCAGCAGGGGAGGCCTCGGCGGGATGCCGACAGTGATCCGGCCTGTTTTTGCGCGTTGCCGATCCGCCCATCCGGGCTTGTGCGATGGAACAGCGGCGATAGCTTACCAAGCTTGGAAGATCTCCAGCAGTTGGCTGGGTTCGCCGAGAGTCGGGCTATGCCGCGCAAGGTCTTGTGGATCGCCAGACGGCATGTCCAGCGGATGTTCGGCGATCCGTGCGACCCGGCATTGGGGCGACTCGCCGCCTGAGTGTCGGCAGCGCGTACCCCAAGCCAGCCGCGGCGAGATAGGCACCGACCGTTTCCCGACCGGCCGGCATCGGCCGAAAGCCGTAGGTCTCGTTCCGTCACCGCCCAGGCGTCTCGATAAAGGCGCGCGCATCCAATTTTGATACGAAATGCCGATTATTCGTCTTGCCGGTCGTTGTGCGATCGTGATACGAGCGTGATCGGCCGGGGGGGGAACCTGACCACGCTCGGTAATCGCAGCCCAGCGAATCCCCGCCACCGGCCACCATTCCCTGGTGCCGCCCAGGCAACACGGCAGATCTTCGGGACATGGGAGCAGGCATATGACGGAGACCGAATACGCCTGTAAGCTTGCCGAACTCGACCGCTTGCTAAACGATCCCGACGTGCCGATGCAGGCGACCCGCGTGTGGGCGTTGTTGGCCGAGATCGCGCAACGCGAACTCTTCGATGCAAGCTCCCCGCAGCCTCTTCCCTCGCCGGAAGCCTAAAGGGTTTGGTGAGCCGAGACGCTCGCCTGTGCACTGCGGCACACTGCGATCCACAAAGGGGCCTGCCAGGACGGGTTCCTGGCGCGGTCCGAACCGTAACACATGCCGGGTTGCTCAAGCTATAATCAAGGATTGACTCACGAGTCGTGATCAGACCGCTTGCGCCGATCCTCCGAGGGCGTTTCCTTCCTGACTTATCCAAACTTGGCGCGCGCCGATCTGTACCGCGGCGCGCCTTTTTCTGTCCCGGTCGTCAGCAGGGCCAGGGCCAGCAGTGGTGCAGGTAGTTCGGACGGTTCTATCAGCGATCACGCGGGGTAGTTGGTGCTCCCCAGATGGCCAGAGGGAACGAAACGCCTATCTGCACGTGTAAGCAGACATGACATGAACAGATCCAGCTCCCAAGCAGCGACCCTACGCGTGCCACGTAACCGGCTGTGTCTTTTTTATTCCAATCTCACGGAATCTTGTCGTTGACGAGAATTCTCTTTGAAGAAACCGTCAAGCAGCATGGGCAACGGGGGCGATCCCCACGATGGACCCTGAACAATTGTGGTACCGGGCGAATTATTTCCGGCGACTAGCTCGGCTGACCACCGACGAGAGCGCGAGAGCAGTGGCGCTAATTCTCGCGAGCGAATATGAGCAGGAGGCGGCCGCGCGCCCGACAGGTCGGACCGACTCAGCCGCGGAGGTGCAGTGATTTCCGCCGTGGTCGTCCGGCCGTAGGTGTGGAGGCCGGAAAGAAAGCCCAGCAGATGGGGGAAATTGGATAGGTGCTGGCACTCTCCGTCATCGGCGCGCGCCTCGTCTGCGTGGAAGCTCTGCGACCAAGCCTGCCTTGGCGTTCGATGGTATCTTAGCCAATCAAGGTTCAGGAGCGGGTTGGCCATGCGGCCGCACATGGGCCGGAAAAAGTAAAGCCGACACGGCTCCAAGGATAACCGGCACCAAGTCTGAAAGTTCCACCGGAACGAGAAAGGCGGGGCGCCTCACTTGGTCGTTGCGCTGTTCACGCGCTATCTCGCTCGGATCGGAAGATCATCCACAATAGACGGTAGCAGGCTTATTCGCGCGGGATAATCGCCTCTGAAAAGATCGCGTTTGTGTAAGTGGTCGACTGCCAAAGACGAACTTTCTTGTGACATCAACACTTTAGCCATGCTGCCCAGATTTCGGGCAAGGCGCCGGATCGCCATGTTTCAGCAGTGTTTCACTACTCCGCGAACAACTTTGTCCACAGAGTTTCCCCAAAAATTGGGATGTTACGTCAACACCACCATTTCGTTTCGGATCTCCCTGGCGTCGCTTCTGTGCCGGGCCAGTTTCAAACCCCTGTCGTAGGCTGACAGCCTTCCGGCGCCGAGGACGACTCAGACGCGCGACCGGCTGGTGGCCATTATTCCCGCTTCGGCGGCAGATCGAGCTTCAGCGACAGCTCCTTCAGCCTCGCCGGTGGGACCGGTGCGGGCGCCCCCATCATCAGGTCCTCGCCCTGCTGATTGAGCGGGAACAGGATCACCTCCCGCAAGTTGGGCTCGTCCGCCAGCAGCATGACCATGCGGTCGATACCCGGCGCCGAGCCGCCATGTGGCGGCGCCCCATAACGGAATGCGTTCAGCATGCCGCCGAATCGCGCCTCCACCTCCTCCGCCCTGTACCCGGCGACTTCGAACGCACGCAGCATGATGTCCGGGCGATGATTGCGGATCGCGCCGGAGGACAGCTCCACCCCGTTGCACACGATGTCGTACTGGAACGCCTTGATCGACAGCGGGTCCTGCGTGTTCAGTGCGTCGAGGCCACCCTGCGGCATGCTGAACGGATTGTGGCTGAAATCGATTTGCCCAGTCTCTTCGTTCAGCTCGTACATTGGAAAATCAGTGATCCAGCAAAAGCGGAACGCGTCCGTTTCGTTCAGGCCGAGCTCCTCGCCCAGCCGCGTACGCACCAGCCCGGCAAATTTCGCCGCCGCGTCCGCTTGGCCGGCAGCGAAGAACACCGCATCGCCCGCCTGCAGACCGCAGGCAGCCCGGATCGCCGCCGCGCGCTCCGGTTCCAGGTTGCGAGCAATCGGTCCCTTCGGACCGTCCGCCTCGAAGACGATATAGCCGAGCCCCCCGGCGCCTTCCTCCTTGGCCCAGTCGTTCAGCTTGTCGAAGAAGCTGCGCGGCTGGCCGGCGGCGCCTGGTGCTGGAATGGCGCGCACCACCCCGCCGGATGCCGCGATTCGGGCGAACAGCCCGAATTTAGATCCGGCGAAATGCCCGGTCACGTCGCCGATCCGTAACGGATTTCGCAGATCCGGCTTGTCGGTGCCGTAGCTCAGCAGCGCAGTGTCGTACGGAATGCGCTCGAAGGGCGGCGGCGACACGCTGCGTCCCTGCGCGAACTCCTCGAACACGCCTGCCAGCACCGGCTCGATCGTCAGGAACACATCTTCCTGCGTCACATAGCTCATCTCGAAATCGAGCTGATAGAACTCGCCCGGCGAGCGGTCCGCACGCGACGCCTCATCGCGGAAACACGGCGCAATCTGAAAGTATCGATCGAAACCGGCAACCATGAGAAGCTGCTTGAATTGCTGCGGCGCCTGCGGCAGCGCATAGAACGTGCCGGGATGCAACCGCGACGGCACCAGGAAGTCGCGCGCGCCCTCCGGGCTGGATGCCGTCAGGATGGGCGTGGCGAACTCGGTGAAGCCCGCCGCGATCATCCGCCGGCGGATCGAGGCAATCACCTGTGCCCGCAGCATCATGTTCCGATGCAGCTTGTCACGACGCAGGTCGATAAATCGGTACTTCAGCCGGATTTCCTCGGGATATTTCTCGTCGCCGGCTACCTGCATCGGCAGTACCTCAGCCGCCGACTGCACGACCAGCTCGCTCACCCGCAGCTCGATCTCCCCCGTCGGCAGACGAGGATTCACCGTGCCGGGCTCGCGCGGCACCACTTCGCCGGTAACGCTTATCACGCTCTCTGGCCGCACCCGGTCGGCTGCTTCGAAGGCAGGGCTGCCGGCAGCGAACACGCACTGCGTAACGCCGTAATGATCGCGGAGGTCGATGAACAGCAGCCCGCCATGGTCACGCTTGCTGTGCACCCAGCCGGATAGCCGCGCCGGCTGGCCGGCGTCGGCAAGGCGCAGCGCGCCGGCTGTGTGGGTGCGATAGGCGTGCATCGGGGGCGATGTCCCGGTCAATAAGCGGCCGGCACACAAGGCCGGGCTCTGCCGCAAGTCAAGCCGTCAAGGACGTCATCGCCGGCGAACGCCGGCGCCATCCACGATCTTCCTCCTATGTCGGCGGGCGGCGCGCGCATTCACGCTACTTCCCGGTTCCAACCGGCTCTGCCGGCGCGCACCGGCCTGCGAGGGTTCGCAGGCGCCTCAGCTCGCTCTCGCCCAGTAGCAACGTCTTCTCTCTCGCCGCATCCATGAACTGGCAGGCCACCTGAATAACTGCTGGTGGCAGCTTGGAGAGCTTCTTCCTCCTGACGAGCATTTCGTCGACGAGCACACCTCCGGATTGCCGGCTCGGCCTGCGCGCAGCGAGGTATTTGCGCGGCTCGAAGTGGTTTCCTGCGGCATTCCGGCTTTATATCAAGCGCCCGAAAGGATGACACTGTATCGGCAGCCCTGGCGTGCCGCACCAGGCAGGGAGATGGCGGCACAAGGCCGGCCACGGCGGATGGGCACCCGCCGTGCTGGATTTGCGCTCTACGTTCCGTTGGAAACGACCAAATGTCGCCTAGCAGGTAGGTCCGACATCCACGGTCATTGCGAGCCAACCGAGGCAATCGGACCCCGGGAGATCCGCCCGTCACGCGTCGCTCGCGATCCTCACAATGACAGGGGCCAACATCCCGTTCACGGGCAGGAACCGGCCGCCGTCGCGCCTCCGCCGCTACCGCCCTCGGCGAGCCGCGCGGCGCTTCCACTGTTGCCGCCGGCCTCGGCAAACTGCGGCACCCGTCCTCCGCTGTCAGCCCCGGCCTCGGCGAGTTGCGGCGCTCTCCCGCCGTTGCCTCCGCCGCTCTCAGCAAACTGAGTGGCGCTCGTATCGTGCTTCTGCACCGGACGCATCAGCAGGGTAATGCGGGTTCCTTGCGCATCTTCGTAAAGCAGCATGCAGGCCGGCCCTTGCCCGCTGGCAGCAACCTGGCCGCCGACCAGCCGATAGCCGGACCTGGACAGGTCCGGCGGCGTCACCGCGCCTCCGGACCCTTGCGTCACCCGGCCCTCCAGTAGCGCCGGCTGCCCGGCGGCGAGCCGCACAGGATGGGACCCGGACTCGCGGTTGACCGCCGCTGCCACCTTGCGGGCCGAGGCCGCACCGCCAGCTCCGCGCGGCGCCCGTGCCAGCCAGCCCGATCCCGCGCCCAGCGCAAGCGCGATCACGATGCCGGCGGCGATCCGCCAGGGTCCCCACCGGCTGGCAATGCGCGTCTCAGCCAGGCGGGCGATGTTGAGCGCGGCCGGCACCGGCTCCTGAAATTTCCACGCCGCCGCCTCGCGCAGCGCCTCCCCCGCCGCCTGCCAGCCGGCGATCCGCGCCGCGGCGTCAGGGTGGTCGGCAAGGTAGCGCTCAACAGTCAGCCGCCGCTCCGGCCCCAGGAAACCGTCCACATAGGCATGCAGCTCATCCTCGCCGATCGGGCGTTCCACGGCAGTCATTTCACCCTCCGCAGCAAGGGCCGCTCCCGCCCCTCGACAAACTCCCTCAGGCGGTCGCGGGCCCGGCTCAGGCGCGACATCACGGTGCCGACCGGAATGCCGAGCATGGCCGCCACCTCGCCGTACTGGAACCCTTCCACGGCAACCAGCAGAACGATCTGCCGCTGCTCCTCGGTGAGCGAAGAGAGCCCCCGCAGCACGTCCTGGATCTCCGCGCTCGCCTGCTGCGACGGCCCGACGGCAGGCTCGGCCTCGGCGTTGTCCGCCGCGAGGCGGGCACGCAGCTTCATCCGCCGCCAGCGGTTGACGTAGAGATTGTGCATGATCGTGAACAGCCACGACCGGAGGTCGCTCGCGGCGCGCAGCGTGTCGATCCGGTCCAGGGCCTTCAGCAAGCATTCCTGCACGAGGTCATCCGCGTCGCTTGAGTTCCGGAGCAAGGTCCAGGCGTAGCGGCGGAGCGACGGGATGTTCTCCTCCAGCTTCGACAGCACTGACATCCCCATTCGTCCACCACTGGTCGGTACCGCTCTGTCGATGCGAAGCATAATGACGTGGAGCGGCAGATCTTATTCCCTGGCCCAACTCTCCCGCGCCGCGGGAGAGGCCTGCCCTCGGGCTCGGCCCCGAGGGTCGCCGCGCGTCAACGCGGCGGGTGAGGGCCCGCGGCGGCAGGGGACGGGCCTATATCATATCCGAAGCAAGCTGTGTCCCGCAAAGCAGAAAGGGTCCGGGGGCCTTTGCGGCCCCATTTCGGGGACCAAGGAGGGCCGCAGGGCAGACGCAGTCCGCCGGCAGATGAAGGCGGCGCACGCGCCCCGCTGACGATGAGGCGGCCCTCGCCACATGCGACCATCCCAACATGCGGGCCGACGCCGGCGACCATCGCAGAATGCGAGTCGTTCATCGTCTCCCGGCAAGACATCGCCAACATCGCGTTGTATCTTCCCAGCCCCTTCGGCACGACGATCAGCGGCCAGGCAATCGGCATCGATGCTGACATGCAAACGACGATGTGACCGTGTGCGACGCCAACGGCGCCCAGGAATGGTGGCCGGATGAATCCGTCGCGGCAGGCGGCCGGATCAATGCTGCGCTGCCAATTCCTCAGCCAATCGAACCTGTTTGCAAGCCTCTCTCCTGTGGCCGCTTACCAGCTCGCCACCAAGCTGGTGCCCCGTGATATTGCCGCAGGCACTGTAGTTGCGCACCAGGACGAAAACGGGGACGAGTGTTACCTTCTCCATGAGGGTGAAGCCGCCGTTGTCACTTCGGCAGGCACAGACAACGAGCGCAAACAGGCCCGCATCGGCCCCGGCGGGGCTGTTCGGCGAGGAGATATTGTTGTTCGAGGCGCGGCACTCGGCAACCGTACGCGCGACCAAGGATCGCCGACGGCTGGTGCTGAGCCGAGCCGACCTAATGCAACTCATGGCCACGGATCGGCGCGTTGCTTCGGCCGTGCTGGAGCTGTTCCGTCTTCGCGACAGGCCGCAAAAGGCGCCCGGAAATGTCGCCGTCCAGCAGATGACGAGTCACGGCGAGCAAGTTGTCATTTTAAAGGATCTGGCCCGTCATCGTTATTTCCGCCTGTCCGGCGACGGATGGCAGCTATGGCAGCGGCTTGACGGGGAACATTCCGTATACGATCTTATGATCCAACAACTTCGTGCCACGCGAAAGTTCACGCCGCAGGCGCTGATCGATCTACTCCAGCGGCTGGCAGCCGCGGGCTTTATCCGAAGCGCGCGGCTCGCGGAGACCGATCTTGCTGATAGGCCAGCATGGTGGCTTGTGGTTGCGGCGTGGCTGACCCGCGCCTTCACTTGGAAGGTACAGCTCACCGGCTGCGACGGATGGGTATCCCGCCTTTATGCGGGCGGGGCGCGGGTGCTGTTCACTCGTCCAGCGCTGGTCTTGTTCTCGGCTGTCGCTGTAGGTCGCTTTTAGGTCGGGGCCCATTGCCCGTCTTCCCAATTTGGTCCGGTCCGAAAGGCGGCCAGCCGATGTGTCAATCCAGCCTGTATCTGCCAATTCGGCTGGCAGACAGGCTGAGACTGGCTTGCTGGAATGACTGGTCAATGGCTGCAGTCGGATCGAATACGAGGCTCGCCCGCGGTCCGATGCTGGTTGTCAACCGTGCGCCATCGCGAGGGTGTGTTGTCGTGAATTCCGATGCTTGAGCCCTCGGGGCAAGCCTCGCCTAGCGTGGCCTTCCGTGTCATCCTCTGCGGCGCGCCGTATGACACCCTATCACGAGGCCCGATTCACGATGACCAGATCGCCGATCCGTATTGCCGTCCTGAATTTCATGCATGAGACGGTTACGTTCCTCAAGAACGACACGACGAGGGAGGACTTCCTCTACGATGGCTCGCCGGCGAAGGGCGAAGTACTGCTGCGCCACGATCCCAGATCCTACATGGGTGGCTTTGTGAAAGTTGCGCGGGAGTACGACGGGGTCGAGCTGGTGGGCATCGAGTCGCCTCTCTGGCCCAGGACTGGGTCAGGCTCCGGGTGGGTCACCGAAGAGGCATATGAAACCTTTGTCAGGCAAATGATCGTCGGGCTGCGGGCCGAGGGGCCGTTCGATGGTGTCTATCTCTGCGTACACGGGGCGATGGCGGCACGCGGCGTGCCTCGGCCCGAGGCGGAACTGGCCCGGCGCGTGCGCGGCGTGGTTGGGCCGAAAGCGTTCATCGCCGCGACGTTCGATCCTCACGGCAACGAGGACGAGGTATTTCTGCAACATGCCGACATGGCGTTCTGCGGGAAATATTTCCCGCACTACGACAGCTATCTGCAAGGTGAGCGGGCGGCGCGTTGCCTGGTGCGGGCGATCCGGGGAGATTACCGGCCGGCACATGACACGGTGAAGGTGCCGATCATCTCGCCGACCGTCGTGCAGTGGACAGGGGCGTCGCCGTGGATGGACCTGGTGCAGCGCGCGCTGACGTGGGAGGCGCGCGAACCGGACGCCTATGTGAACGTCTTCTTCGGCTTCCCCTGGTCCGACGTCCCGGACGTGGGCATGACGATGCAGGCGATCACCAACGGCAATCCCGCGCTCGCCACACTGATCGCGCACGACATGGCCGGTTTTGCCTGGCGCCATCGGGAGGCGCTGCTGACATCGACTCGCATCCACACGATCGCGGACGGCGTCGCGCTGGCACGGCAGGCCGTGGCGCGCGGCGAGACCCCCGTGGTACTGGCCGATCACAGCGACCGGTCGGGATATGCGACGTGGCTGCTGCGGGAAATCATAGCACAGGATCTGTCAAACACGCTGATTGCGACTGTTACCGATGCGGGCGCGATCCGCGCTCTCGCGGCACGGGGCGCGAAGGTGGGCGATGCATTCGATATGCCGGTCAGTGGCCTGGCCGACGAATCGGCCGGCCAGCCGGTGCGGATTACCGGGACGGTTCTGAAGGTCGTCGAGCGGTCCGGGCAACTTTCGGTCAGCGTGAAGTTTGGTCGCAACAACGTGCTGGTGATCAGCCCCTATCTAGTGCAGGCGCAGGAGCCTTCGGTGTTAGAGGGTATGGGGCTCGATTACCGGGTCTTCCAGGTGATTGCGATCAAGTCGCGGGTGCATTTTCGCCGCGGCTTCGACGATAGCGGGTTCGCCAAGACAATCCTGCTGGTCGAGCCGACGGAGCCGTTCCTGGGAACCGTGCGATTGGACGCGCTCAAATACTCGACCGTCGATCTGAAGCACTACTATCCGTATGGGAACCCGACATTGTGAGCCCAGCCATCTCTCCCGCTCTGCCAGCGCTGGCGGACAGATGGCTTGCGGATCCGCGCACGCCCTATAAACCCTTTTCGACCATATCGAGCAACCGCCGCCCGATCTCGTCTCTCTGCTTGCGAGAGCGCTGTCGCAATGGTCCGTCGATGATCAGCATGGCGAGCCCTCGTACCGCAGCCCAGGCAAGGTACTCGGCGCCGAGACGACGTTCGGCCGGCAACACGCCCGCTTCCACGAGCCGATCCAGCGCCGCACCCAGCAACTGAAACGGATTGAGTCCGCTGTTGCCCGCCCTTGCCGGATCGGCAATCCCTGGCGACGCGTCCGCTATCGCCCAAGCCGTGCGATACAACCCCTCCTCCTCCTGCGCGAATCTAAGATAGGCACTCCCGATCGCGCGCAGGCATGCACGCGCGTACTCGGCAGAGTTTCGGCTACGGCGCACGCGCGTCAGTTCGGTCTCCATCGCAACAGCCATCGCCGACAACGCAGCCGAACGAACCGCCTGCAGCAGGTCGTGGCGACTCGCGAAGTGCCGGTACGCCGCGTTCGGCACGACACCGGCCCGTCGGGTTACCTCCCGCAGTATCACCGCTTCCGCGCCACCCTCGCGAGCCAGCTCGATTCCGGCGTCCAGCAATGCCTGCCGCAGGTTGCCGTGCCGATATGTGCCGCGCGCGTTCGGCCGGGCCGTCGCCTGCGCTCTCATTGCTGTGATGTGGACATCGTCCACTTCTTCTGTTATATGTGGTGGACACCGTCCACAATAGCTGGCATCTCGCCGGGCTGCCAAGCCGGCAAGGGAGAAGATTATGCAAGTCCAACCGTACCTGTTCTTTGACGGTCGTTGCGAGGAGGCGATCGGCTTCTACCGCGGCACGCTGGACGCCGAGGTGCAGATGCTCATGCGATTCAAGGAGAGCCCGGACCCCGAGGCTCGTCGGACGGGGGCAGATGACAAAGTGATGCATGCCGCAATTCGCATCGGCGACACGGTGGTGATGGCATCCGATGGCCAATGCGCAGGTCAGCCGAGTTTCCAGGGCTTTGCGTTGACGCTCACGGCAGCAAACGAAACGGAAGCCGACCGGTTGTTTGGCGCGCTGGCGGATGGCGGTCAGGTGCGGATGCCGCTGGCCAAGACCTTCTTTTCGCCCCGGTTCGGCATGGTCGCCGACCGCTTCGGCGTGCTGTGGATGGTCCTGGTTCAGGCCTGACAGTCCGCGAGCGGATTTCGGCTCAGCGAAGGAGACAAGGAACCATGACCCAGCATGAGATTGTCTCGCGCGAGCAGTGGCTCGCCGCACGGCGCGCGTTGCTCGCTGAGGAGAAGGCCTGGACGCGTGAGCGCGACCGCCTGGCTGCAAAGCTCCGCGCCCTGCCCTGGGTCAGGGTGGACAAGCAATACGTCTTCGATTCGACCAACGGGCCGGTGACCTTGGCCGAGCTGTTCGACGGACGCAGCCAGTTCATCGTCTATCACTTCATGTTCGGTCCCGACTGGCAGCAGGGGTGCGTCGGCTGCTCGCTGCTGTGCGATCACGTCGATGGCGCGCGCCAGCATTTCGAGCACAACGATGTCAGCTTTGTCGCGGTCTCGCGCGCGCCGATCGAGAAGCTGAAAGCGTACCGGCGACAGATGGGGTGGACCTTCCGATGGATCTCATCCGCCAACAACGATTTCAACTTCGACTACAATGTCTCTTTCCCGGACGGCACGCGCGCGAACGGGGTGTTCTACAATTTCGAGCAGCGGCCCGATCCGGGGATCGATGAGCTGTCGGGCCGCAGCGTATTCTTCAAGGACGACGATGGAACGATCTACCATACCTATTCGAGCCACGGCCGCGGCGGCGAGCCATTCCTTGGCGTCTACGCTTTTCTCGACATCGTGCCCAAGGGGCGCAACGAGACGAGGAACGGCAATCTCACTGACTGGGTCCACCGGCACGACGAATATCCGGCGAGGGCACCCTCGTGCCGCGGTCAGTCATGACCGCGCCCGCGCTCTGCGCGCATCCGTTCTCGTCCTACAGCCAAAAGGTGTCCATCGCCTTTTATGAGAAGGGCGCGCCGTTCGAGTTGCGCCTGCTGTCACCAGACAATCCGGACGCGATCAAAGAGCGTCATGACCTGTGGCCGGTGGATCGGTTCCCTGTTTTGCACGCGGGCGACAACACGATCGTCGAATCCACCATCATCATCGAATGGCTCGACCGGCAGCACCCGACCGATCCGAGGCTGATCCCCGAGGCACCCAACGCGGCGCTCGAAGTCCGAATGCTTGATCGCATCTTCGACAACTACGTGATGACACCCATGATGACGATAGTCTTCGACCGCCTCGGCTTCGAGGATGCACGCGACACGTATGGCGTGACCCGTGCGCGCGAGACGCTGGACAAGGCTTATGGCTGGCTCGATGCGCGTATGGCCACCAGAACATGGGCTGCTGCGCAGGCGTTCAGCCTGGCCGACTGCGCCGCTGCGCCGGCGTTGTTCTATGCCGACTGGGTTCACCCGTTCACCGAACGCGCGGGCCTCGTGGCCTATTTCCGCCGGCTGTTGGCTCGGCCGTCCTTCGCGCGCTGCGTCGACGACGCCCGCCCCTGCCGCCACCTGTTTCCGGGCGGCGCGCCGGTGCGCGACTGGTAGCCCGCTTCTACTGAAGCACCAGCCCCTGCGGTCGGATCAGGCCATCCGGCACGGGAACAAAGCCACTTAGACGCGAGCTCAGTCCATAGAGCCACGTCATATGGAACAGGAACAGCAGCGGTCGGTCCATCGTGTAGATCGCTGCCACTTGGTGATAGAGGTCCGCGCGCGCCGCCGGATCGGTCACCGCACGCGCCTTGTCGAGCGCCACCTGGAAGTTCGGGTTGCAGTACTTCTCCCAGTTCTGGAACCCGTCACAGGCCAGGTATTGCGTGATGTTGAAATCCGGGTCGGAGCGACCGCTCCATATCACCAGTCCGGCCTGATAATCGCCATGCTGATAGGCGGCGATATTGGCGTTGGTTTCACCAGGCTCTACTTTGACGGTGATACCCGCCTCGGCGGCCATTGACTGGATGATCTCGCCGATCTGCTCGTCGAGCGGTGTGTTCAGCACGCGCAAGCCAACGGTCAGATGCTGGACCCCGGCTTGGGCCAGCAGCACCTTCGCGCGCGCCACGTTGCGTGGCGGCACCGGCAGGGCAGTGTTGAAATAGCGGCTGGTCGGCAGCTCCGATTGGTTGTCAGGGACGAACAGGCCGGCGGCTGCGACCTGGTTGATCACCTTGCGATCGATCGCTGCTTCCAACGCGGCGCGCACCCGTGGATCGTGCGCCAGCGGCGTGTCGGCGCCAGCGCCGTTGCCAAGGTTGATCATGATCGCCTCGTAGCCCAGCGCGGTGGCGCGGGCGAGATGCAACCGCGGGTCCTTCTGCACTTTGACGGCGTCGGTCGGCGCCATCTCCTCGATCATGTCGAGCTGGCCGGCCTGCAGGTTGACCAGGCGGACGCTGGAATCGGCAATCGGGTTAAACTCGATGCGGTCGATATGGATCGCACCCGCATTCCAGTAGCCTGGAAAGCGTTGCAGCGTGATATGGTCCAGTGGCACGCGCTCGACAAAGCTGAACGGTCCTGCACAGACCGGATGGGTGAAGAAATTCTCGCCGAGCCGCGCCATCACTTTTGGCGCGCCCATCATGCCGGCCCGGTCCGACAGTACCGCGATCAGCGGCGCATAGGGCTGCGACAGCACCAGACGCACGGTATGCGGATCGACCACCTCCACCGCTGTGACCGGCTTCAGCTCCGACTTGCGCAGACTATACGGCGCGCTCTGGTAACGCTCCAGGTTCGCCTTGACCGCTTCGGCGTCGAAGGGCTCGCCATCCTGGAACTGTACGCCCTGGCGCAGGGTCAGCGTGAACGCACGGGAATCGGGCGACCACGACCAGGCGGTCGCAAGTTGCGGAACGAAGTCGAGCTTTCCGTCGAGATCGATAAGTTTGTCGCACAGGCTGGCGAACACGATGCGGCCCGCAAACGTACCGGCCTGCGCCGGATCAAGGGCATCCGGATCGTCCTGCATACCGATCCTCAGCGTGCCGGCGGCCTGTGCCGATGCGCATGCCACCAACATCGCCGCAGCCAATACGGCGAGCTTCGTCCGTCGCATGATTGTCCCCTACCGGCGGTACATGTTTCGCACGGGCGACGATATCGCGACGGCATGACTGCCGTCCAGGCTAGAGCACCTTCAGGCTGACTGGAAATAACCTGCGTGTCGGAGGAATGCGGCGCACTCGGCTGGTGTGAAGCAGCCGAGCAGAGTGCCGAGCGCTTTCCAGAGCGCCTCGACGGTCCGCAACG